>JAANMU010003308.1_pt1 | contig 10507 bp, 6 predicted proteins | sample 7279701 | NCBI WGS metagenome assembly JAANMU01 (sample SAMN14094539, study PRJNA606508) | bioreactor metagenome | isolation source: A lab-scale SPAN reactor treating ammonium-rich wastewater day 57 | place: Ireland: Galway | collected 2017-03-13 | reverse complement strand
GGACAAGGCCTTTGTGGACCTGGGCTTTGGCGGCTGGATGCCGTTTCGCTACCCGGACCAGTTCCTGATGATGACGAGCCTTATGGAGAAGCTGTTTGCGGCCAACGGGCTGCTGACGCCCAAGGGCGCAAACCACTGGCGCCGCTTCATGGAAGAAACGCCGGAAGTGCGCAGGGCAGAGCCCCTGGTGATGCCGGAAGGGATATCGAACCAGCCGCGCAACGCGACGGTGAAAACCCTGGCGGACCTGATGGAGGAGGCGGAGAAATGTGAGAAGGCAGATGAAGTGCGCGAGCAACTGAGAATGTGGCATGCGCATAAACGCGCCCCACCGTGAGGGGCGTGAGTGACAGGACGTGATAGGAGCCCAAGCAGGTGAGCAGCCCCGCGTTCACACCCGCGTGTTCGCGCCCGCACGTTCACGCCGCCCCACGGAACGTTCACAGCCCCCGCGTGTCAACGCGGGGTGTGACTGACGTCGTTGGCAGACCGGACCCGCGTTGATGCAGGGTACCGTCATGCACGGTCGGATTACGGGCGGGCGGAAGAGTCAGATCATGGCCAGAAACTCATCTTCATTGAGAATCTTCACCCCCAGCTTGCGGGCCGTTTCCAGCTTGCTGCCCGCGCCGGGGCCGGCCACCAGGTACGTCGTTTTTTTGCTCACGCTGCCTGAGGCCTTGCCGCCGCGCTCGCGCACCATTTCTTCGGCGGCTTCGCGCGTGAATTTTTCAAGGGCGCCGGTGAAAACGAAGGTCATGCCGGCGAACTTCAAATCGGCAGCCGGCTTGCTCTCGACGGCTCTGGGCCTGACCTGCGCCAGCAGGCGTCTGACCAGCGCCACGTTGCGCTCCTGGGCCAGGAAGTCCATGACGCTTTGGGCGATCACGGGGCCGATGCCGTCGGCCTGCTGCAGTTGTTCAGGCGTCACCTTCAGGAAGCCCTCTGCCGTGCCGACGAGAACGGCGATCAGCGACGCCGTGCTTTCGCCCACGTTGCGGATGCCCAACGCGTAAATGAAGCGCGAGAGCCTGGGTTCGCGCGAGGCGTTGATGTTGTCGAGCAGGGCCTGGGCGCTTTTTTCGCCCATGCGCTCGAGCGCCGCGAGGTTGTCCAGCGTCAGCTTCTCGTAGATATCGGCGCAGTCGCGGATGAGGCCCGCTTTGAGCAGCAGCTCGACGCGCTTTTCTCCCAGGCCTTCGATGTTCATGGCCAGGCGGGAGGTGAAGTGGGTGAGCGAGTAAATCGACTGCGGCGGGCAGCCAAGGGCGTTGGGGCAGCGCACCACGACTTCATCTTCGTAATGCACAAGCTCTGTCTTGCAGGCCGGGCAGAGGCGCGGCATCTCAAAGGGGCGGGCGAACACGGGGCGCTTTTCCTTGAGCACGCGAAGCACCTGGGGAATCACGTCTCCCGCACGCTGCACGACGACGCTGTCGCCCTCGCGGATGTCGAGGCGCGCGATCTCATCCTTGTTATGGAGGCTGGCGTGGGTCACGGTCACGCCCCCGACCTTCACGGGCTTGAGGATGGCCACGGGCGTGACGGCCCCCGTGCGCCCCACCTGAAGCTCGATGCGTTCGCATAGCGTTTCCTTCTCCTCGGGCGGGAACTTGGCGGCGAGCATGAAGCGCGGCGAGCGCGAACGCATGCCAAGCTGCCGCTGGAGGGAGAGGTCGTTGACCTTGACGACCATGCCGTCGATTTCAAAGGGCAGACTGTGGCGATGGCGCTTGTAGTTTTCGAACAGCTCGATGAGCGCGTCGGCTCCCCGGACGACCTCGACTGGGATCTTCGCCTTGCCCAGCAGGGTCTCACTGGTGACAAAACCAAAGCCGGCCAGCGCCCCGGCGACCTCGGCCTGGGTCTTGAGGCCGAGCAAGTCGGCATCGACGATGGCGTACCACACGGCGGAAAGCGGACGCTGGGCTGTGACGCGGGGGTCGAGCTGGCGCAACGCGCCGCTGGCCGTGTTGCGCGGGTTGACAAAGGTCTTCTGGCCGGCTTCCTCGAGCTGGCGGTTGAGCCGCGCGAAGTCTTCCTTATTGATGTAGACCTCGCCGCGCACCTCGAGGCGGGGCGGAAAGCTGCCGCTGAGTTTTGCGGGCACGGACTTGAGGGTGCGGATGTTGGGCGTGACATCCTCGCCCACGAAGCCGTCGCCGCGCGTGGAGGCCACCTTGAGCGCGCCCTGCTCATAGACGAGTTCGCAGGAGAGGCCGTCGTACTTGGGCTCGCAGAAGAGTTCGAAGTTGTCCTGGCCGAGCTCTTCGGCCACGAACTTGTGCCAGGCCCGGGTTTCCTGCGGGTTCATGGAGTTCTGGATACTGACCATGGGCACGCGGTGCTCGACTTTGGCGAGGTCCTCGCGAGCCTGGCCGGCCACGCGCTGCGTGGGCGAGTCGGGAGAGACGAGCTCAGGGTGAGCTTTCTCCAGGGCCTCGAGTTCGCGCATGAGCCGGTCGTAGTCGGCGTCGCTGATCTCGGGGGCGGATTGCTCGTAGTAGAGCCTGTCGTGGCGGCGAATCTCGGCGACGAGTTCGGCGTGCCGCCTCGCAAAGTCCGGGTGGCTGGGCATGGCGGCAGCATATTCAGGGGCGCGACCGGGTGGGCAGATTTTCTCAAGTCAGGGGGGGCGGGCAGCCGAAAACTGGTTACGGCCAACGGGCCCAGAACCAGAACGCCCAAGGGCGAAACCGGGAGACACCATGCAGGAAACCATCCAAGAGCGCAGGCTGGCAGACCGTCGCGGCGAAGGCCGCCGTGTCGAAGACATCAAACTCAGGCTTCTGGAAGAGAGCCTCAAGGAGCTGCCTCGCTACTTCCTGGCTTACTCCGACCCTCAAAAGGGCGTGTACAGTTTCTTCTACTCCGACCTTGAAGACGCGGAGAGCATGATGCGCGCGCTGGTGGATGAAGGCATCGCCGAGCACGCCATCGGCCTCTACGAGCTCAAGCGCTCGACGGAAGAGTAGACATAGGCAGGGGTGTGCAGGTGCGCCTTGCGTATAGCGCGCCCCGAGCTTTCGCCGACGCCGGGATTCCGGCGTCGGCCCGTTTTTAAGAGTGCTCACAACCGTGGCAGACCCAGCGGAATGAAGTACTGGTTGACCACCGCCACCACAAAGGCCACGAAGATCAGCAGCAGCAGGGCATAAAACCCCCACTCCACGAGCGTGAAACCCAGGCCCGCATTGGAAGCCTTCGGCCGCGCCCTTGCCTTGACCTCCGTCTGCTTGGCCACGATGGAGCGCGTAGAGACGCGGCGCGCACCGGGATCGTTTTCTTCCTCCAGCTCGGCGACGGACTTCATTGGCGCAGGCGCCACGGCCTTGGCCGCCGCGGCCGCCGCCTGCGCCGCGGCCGGAGGCAGGGCGCCCTCACTCACGGCCTTGGGCAGGTCGGCCAGGGGCTCGGGCGGATCTTCGCGGGGCAGGACCACCTCGGCCGTGGCGTTGGTGGAGAACGTCAGGTTGCCCAGGGTAGGACTTTCCACGGCAGCGCTCACGGCCGCCTGCCGCGCCGATTCCATGCGTTCGGCTTCTTCGAGGAAGCGTTCGAGTTCCTTGACTTCGTTGCTGCTGTCGCGCCTGGGCATCAGGCTCTGGGAGATGCCCTTCTTGACGCGGGCGGCTTCGGCGGCGGCGCGCAGACTCTCGAGGTACGCGGTGCTCGATGAGCTGCGCAGGTCGCGGTAGGAGATTGCGCGGGTCTTGCTGGCGGAAGCCGTGGGCGGCGCGAAGTGGCCCGAGTTGCCGGCGGGCATGACCAGCCCCGGCGGCGCAACCCAGCTTTCGAAGACCTTCTTCTTGCCGCGCTCGAGGCGCTCGCGTCGACGGATCTTGGTTTCGCCCGTGAGGCTGTGGCCGACGCGGCCGAGCTTGAGCTTGCTGGTCGTGCTCTGGAAGGCGGTGCTTTCGGGGCTTTGGCTCTGGCGGCCCGAGGGCGGCTTTTGAGGCAGGGGCTGGGTGGGCTGGCTGGCGAGGTCGCGGGGGACCTTCATGGTCTCCAGTTCGGAGACGGGGCGCGCCACGGGCTCTTGAGCCTCCACGGGCGTTTCGCCAAAGACCGTGGGCGCGTTGCCGTCCGCGTTCTGAGGCCTGGACTCGCGCACCAGCGCGGCCAGCGTGGCCGTTTCGCGCCCGGCATGGGCCTGCGCCGCCATCTGCTTGCTGCTGTCACTGGCCTGCGGCGGAGGCGGCTGGGTGAGATGAGGACGAAGGTCGGCAATACCCTTGCCGCAGCTCATGCAGACGGCGGCGTAGCTGTTCTGAACCCAGGGAACGGCAAAGCGGCTCTGGCAATTGGGACAGCAAATCTCCACCAGATCAGCCATGAGCCATCCGTGCCCGGGTGTGACGAAAGCATGATGATAGCTTCTGGTCTGTGCCGCAACAAAGGCAAGGCGACGGGCCGCCGCGGGCCATTTAATCTGCCCCGCAGCCCAAACGCGCGGCACAATCGAACCATGGTTGAGTTCATGGACTTTTGCCGAGCTTTGTTGGCCAAGGCCCGGGCCGCGGGCTTTGGCGTGCTGGCCGAGCGCAAGCTGGACTACGGGCGGCAGTACGAGCTGTCGGACTCCGGGGGCGCCAAGGCCGTGCTGTCCTGCTACCACGGCAAGAAGGGCTTTTCCTTTGTGACGGGGGGCAAGCACGGCAGCCAGCTGCAGGAGGCCCTGGGAGGGGCGCCGAAGGCCGCCAAGACCAGCCAGCTCGACCCCTTTGGCCTGGGCTTTCCCCACATCGGCGGCGACGAGTCGGGCAAGGGCGACTTCTTTGGGCCCCTCGTCGTGGCCGCGTTCTACACGCATGAAGCCGGCGCGGCGAAGCTCATCGAGATGGGCGTGGCGGACTGCAAGACGCTCTCTGACGCCGCCGTGGAGCGTCTGGCGCACCTGCTCAAGCCGGGATCGCTGACCGAGGCCGGCCTGGGGCTATCCATGACGCTGATGCCGCGGGACTACAATGCCCGCTATGGGGCGACGGGCAACCTGAACGTGCTGCTGGCCCAGCTGCACGGCGAGTGCGTGACGGAGCTGCTGCTGCGCCTGGGCTCCCTGAGGGCCAAAGCGGCCGCGCCCCAAGCGGTGCTGATTGACCAGTTCGCCAGCAACCCGCGGGTGCTGCAGCAGGCCCTGAGCCTGCCCGAGGGCTGCCGGCTGGTGACGCGGACGGGCGGCGAAGCAGACGTCGCGTGCGCGGCGGCCAGCGTGCTGGCGCGGGCCGAGTTTCTCAACGGCCTGCGGACCCTTTCCACGGAGTACGGGCAGGATCTGCCGCCGGGGGCGGGCTCGCCGGTGATCAAGGCAGGCCGCGAGTTCAAACGGGCCTTTGGCGCCCCGGAACTGGCCAAGGTGGCCAAGACCCACTTCAAGACTCTGGCGTCGCTTTAGGGGGACAGGCCGTCTGCCCGGTTGACAGGGTGGCAAGGGCGACTACCATCTCGCGGTCCAAACGCCGGAAGGAAGAAGAGTGACGCGACTCGTACGTTGGCTGGTTCCCGCTGCTCTGGTTGCCGTGGCTGCCGTAACTCTGCTCTCGCACGTCGGCGCTCAGCCCGCCGCCAAGCCCTACGAATTCAAACTTGGCGACAAACCCCTCAGCGACGAAGACGCCCGGAAAGTAACGCTCAGGCCCGCCTTCAAGGCCGTGGCCGACGACAAGTTTGAGTACGAAGTCTACCTCGACAAGAAGACCAACGGCGGCAGCAGCGACGGCGCCGCGCCCGCAGGCGGCTTTGCCCGCCGCGAAACCTGGATGGCCCTGTGCGAAGTCCTGCTTGAGGAAGACGAACTCAACGGCCGCAAGGACCTGCGCGCGGCGTTCCGCTTTGGCCCGCTGCACTTTGACCTCTCAGACGGCGATGAGTCCTTCTCGGGCTACATCGGTCCCGGAGGTGGCGACGCGGCCGACCGCAAGGACGCCACATTCTGGAAGATCGAGCGTGACGGCAGCCGCACCCAGGCCTTCAACATCCCGGGCTGGGCAGGCGTCAATGCGCGCGGCGTGGAAAGCAGCCGCAACACGCAGTCGATGATCGGCAATGCCGCGGCCTGGATGAGCATCAGCGAAAGCGGCCGCGCCCACAGCGAGCTTTACTTCGCGGAGTTTGATGTGGCCGACCAGCGCAACTACCCGGGCCGCTTTCTTGATCCCGTGCAGCTGCTGCTGGGCATTCAGCCCGAGTTCGCGCCCGATGCCTCCGTGCAGGCGGGCGGCACGCTGTCCGTGCGCCGCCGCTTCCCCGTGGGGCTTTCGGGCAGTCTGGACTACGATTTGACCTACACGCTGGAGAAGATCTACGGCACGGTGGAAACCCCGACGGCCGCGGTATTCAAGTTCACGGGCAAGCCCGTGACGGCGGAGCAGGCGCAGCGCCTGGGGGGCCTGGATGTGCGCTACACGGCGCCCGAGATCACTGACGGCTACCTGCTGCTCGACCTGGTCAAGGGCGTGGCGGCGGTGGTGAAATGGAAGTACGCGCTAAAGGGCGAAGTGCTGGAGCCCGGCAGCGCGCGCAAGGCAAGTTTTGCAAGCGCGGCCGAGTTTTCGGCCTCGCTGCGCAAGCAGCAGAAGTAGAGCCATTGGACGCTTCTGCCGGAGTCTTTGCGCGAAGTGGAGCCGAGCCAGCGGCCTTTGGGCCTTTTGCTCCGCGCCATTTTCGCGACGGCTCCGGCAGGGCAAAAGGGAAGGCGGGCCGGCGCGGCCAACCCAAGGAGACTGAACTTCGAAGTGAGCTCCCCATCCACGCCAGACGGCGAAGGGGCCAGGGTTGAAGCCACAAAGCAGGGCGACGACGCGGTCAGGCAGCATCCCCCGCCAGCTCCGCGGCGTTTTCGCCTGCGCTTTGAGAAGCGCGGGGCACTGAAGTACATCTCGCATCACGACCTGATGCGGACCTTTGAACTTGCCCTGAGGCGTGCGGGCGTTGCTGTCGCCCACACGCAGGGATTCAACCCGCGCCCGCGGCTGTCCTTTGCCATGGCGCTTCCGCTGGGCGTTGAATCGCTGGACGAGATCCTCGACATCGACCTGCGCCCGGAAGTCGTGGCCACGCCCCATTCGCTGGTGGCCGCCCTGGCCCCCCACCTGCCGCCTGGCATCAGCCTGCTGGAAGCCTGGCAAGCGCGGGGGCGCCCGGCGGTCAGCGCCTGCGAATACCGCGTGCAGCTGGAGCTGGACTCGGCCCAGCTTGAGGGCCTGACCCGCCGGCTGGCGGAGTTCATGGCGGGCGGAGCCGTGAGCCATACGCGCTCAAGGGGACGCGGCAAGCCGGCACGGGTGCTGGACGCCAGGGCCTTCACGCTGGAGGCAAGCCTTGACGCGTCAATCCTGCGCATGAAGCTGGCCTTCACTCCGCAGGGCGGCATGAAGCCGACCGATTTGCTCGAGGTGCTGGGCCTGGACCCCCTGGGCCATCCCATCACCAAGACGAAGACGCATTTCACGCAGGCGCAGGACAGCGCGCCCGCCGGGGGAGATCAGCCCCCCGAGCAGCATTAGCAGACAGCGGAGAAAGTTCTTCTCCGCTGTCTGCCCGGCCCGCGCGATTGCATGGGCCGGCGGAGGGACGGGCCTTTCCCGGCACTCCGGACTTTGCCCTCCGCTGAACAAGTCGGCATTTCGACTTCTTTGGCGGCATGCGAGAGGGGATCAAGTATCCCCATTTGGCGCCCAAAGGGGCGCAAAGAAACCAAGGGCGCACAGCGCCGAAGACAGGAGAATATGGCTAAAAAGATTTTGATGAACGTCGCCGAGGGCGACGAATGCCGCATCGCGGTGATCGAGGACGGCCGGCTTTACGAGTACTTCGTGGACCGCCCCTCCCAGCTCAAGCACCTGGGCAATATCTACAAGGGCCTTGTCAGCAACGTCGAGCCCGGCATCCAGGCCGCCTTCGTGGACCTGGGCATGGACCGCAATGGCTTCCTGCATGTGAGCGACACGCTCAACGCCTACGCGCGCATCCAGAACGTGGCCGAGCTTTACAAGCCCGTCTCGCGCGTCGGCAGCGAAGCCGAAATGCCGCCTTACACCGAGCAGGTGCCGCCCCAGAGCGTGGCCGAAAGCGACTTCGTGGACTCGCCCCAGAGCACAAGCGAGGAGAGCCACGAGGACTCCGGCACCAACGGCCACGAACCCTCGATGCCATCAGCCCCTCCGACTCCCACCGGCGCTGCGCCGCTGCCCAGCGATGACGAGGCCCAGGCGGAGTCCGAGACCCAGCGCCACAGCGAGCCCGAATTCCTCGACAAGCTCACCCAGGTCAGCCCCGGCCACAACGTCACTCACTCCCCCACCGAAGTGCTCAACGACCGCCAGGCACCCGAGCCCTTTGAACGCGCGGCCCAGCCCAGAGAGCCCCTGCCGGACATCACGCCCGGCGTCGTTAACGAGCACGAGGCCATGGGCTATGCGCCCCAGCCCAAGCCGCCGCGCAAGAAGCGCCCTCAACTCGATGTGCTCAAGCCCGTGGAGAGCGCCCAAGACTTCCAGCTCCCTCCGCCGCCCAAGAAGAAAGCCCGCCCCTCCGGCCAGTTCCCCGCCGTGCCGGACAGCGGCCAGACGCCCGCCGAGCCCCGGGGCAACTTTGACCGCGACGGCCAATCCACATCGGGCGAGGGCGGCGACAAGCCGCGCGCCTTCATGCGCGGCCCCCTGCCCAAAATCCAGAACCTGCTCAAGCGCGACCAGGAAGTGCTGGTGCAGGTGACGAAGGCGAGCCAGGGCGGCAAGGGCCCCGGCCTGAGCACCTACCTGAGCCTGCCCGGCCGCTACATGGTGCTGATGCCCAACAGCAACAAGGGCGGCGTCTCGCGCAAGATCGAGGACGACGCGCAGCGCGACGCGCTGCGGCGCATCCTGGATTCGCTGCCGGTGCCCCAGGGCATGGGCGTGGTCATCCGCACGGCGGCCATCGGCCGCACGTTTGACGAGCTCAGCCGCGACCTGAACTACCTGCTGCGCCTGTGGAACGTGATTGTGACGCGCATGCACGAGGCGGAGGCCCCGGCGCTGATCTACGCCGACACGGACCCCGCGATCCGCGCCGTGCGCGATTACTTCACGGCCGACACCGACGAGATCATCATCGACGACAAGTCCGCCTACGAGCGGGTGCTGGCGTTCTTTGACATGATCATGCCCAGCTTCAAGGAGCGCGTGAAGCTGTACGAGAAGGAAGTGCCCCTGTTCTACGCCGAGGGCATCGAGACGCAGATCGACCACATCTTCGACAAGAAGGTGCCTCTGAAGTCGGGCGGTTACCTTTACATCGAGCAGACGGAGGCCCTCGTCGCCATCGACGTCAACTCCGGCAAGTTCACCAGCGCCGGAGACGCCGAGCAGACGGCCTATCGCACGAACCTCGAGGCCATTCCGGAAATCGTGCGGCAGCTCAGGCTGCGCGACCTCGGCGGCATCATCTGCAACGACCTCATCGACATGCTCAGCCCCTCGCACCGGGCCGACGTCGAGAACGCCCTCAAGCGCGAACTGCGCAAGGACCGCGCCCGCACCAAGATCGCGCGCATGAGCCCCTTTGGCGTGATCGAGATGACGCGCCAGCGCGTGCGGCCCAGCATCCGGGCCTACACCTATGTGTCCTGCCCCACCTGTTCGGGCTCGGGCCACGTGCGCAGCGCCGAGACGCTCTGCCTTACGCTGGTGCGGCAGATGAAGCTGGCCCTGGCCGAGGAGCGCGTCAAGTCGCTCATCGTGCAGGTTCATCCCCACGTGCTCAGCCACCTGCACAGCGAGTTCCGCGAGGACATCGACCAGCTCGAGGAAACCTACGACAAGCGCATCATCTTCGAGTTCGCGCGTGACCTCGTGCTGGGCGACACCCGCATCTTCTACATCAATGACCGCGATGCCCGCGTGCTCTACGACCTGGACCAGAAGATCAACCAGTACGTCAAGGAAGCCGAGTACCAGAGCAAGGTCAACGTGGCCCTGCCCCCGGCCAGCCTGGGCGTTGCAGGCCAGCCGGAACCCGAAGTCAAGTACTCCGACCGGCGCGGCCGGCGCGGCGGACGCCGCCAGCGCGACCGCGACCTCGAACGCCAGACTCGCTTGCTGCGCTCCCAGGCCGAAAGCGCCAAGGCCGTGCCCAGCTTCGGCGCCGAGATGCCCGAATTGCCCACCGTGACTCCCCCCGCCGAGGGCGCAGCGCCTTTGGCGACCCCGCCGGAGAACGGCGAACACAGGCGCGAATTCCGCGACCGGCGTGACCGCCGCGATCGCGGGCGTGGCCGCGGCCGCGACCGGCGCGAGCCCCAGCCTCAGCCCGCCCCCGCCCTCGGCACGGCCGCGCCGGAAGGTGCCCCCGGCGCGACGGAGCAGGCGGCCGTGCCCGCCCCGGCCCCCGCGGTTGAGACCCCGGCATCCACCCTGCCGGGCCAGACGCCCCAGGGCGACGGCCAGGGCCGCCGCCGTCGCGGACGGCGCGACGATCGCCACAAACGCGAGCGTGAGGAGCGCCGCCGCCAGGCCATGCAGCAGGA
>JAANMU010003305.1_pt1 | contig 10513 bp, 7 predicted proteins | sample 7279701 | NCBI WGS metagenome assembly JAANMU01 (sample SAMN14094539, study PRJNA606508) | bioreactor metagenome | isolation source: A lab-scale SPAN reactor treating ammonium-rich wastewater day 57 | place: Ireland: Galway | collected 2017-03-13 | reverse complement strand
TGTAATTCTGAATCTATGAGCTTCAACTATTTCCATTCCGGGGAAAAGTAAATTCAAATTTTCTTTGATAATATCACCGAGCCATATATAAGTTGCAAAGAAATTTCCATCAACATTTGATGATTTGTTTGAATCCAATATACTATCAACCTGCAGCAGTCTCGGTAAAATACTTGGCATCTTTACTCTTGCAAAATGCTGTTCTCCATTTGGTTTTTTAATAAGTATTGCAAGGTTTAAACTTAAGTTTGAGATGTAAGGGAAAGGTCTTCCGGGATCAAATGCTAATGGAGTTAAAACAGGAAATATTTCTTTTTTAAAATAATTAGTTAGTTTCTCTTTATCAGTATTGCTTAGCTCGTTAAGTGAAATAAGGCTGATACCTTGTTCTTTTAATGCAGGTATTATTTCAATTGTCCATAGATCATCAAGCTTCTTAAGTAATGGCTTTAATGCTATCTCTACCTTATTAAGCTGTTCTATAGGTGTAAGTCCGTCAATTGCGGGCTCAGAGATATTTGCTGCGATCTGCTCCTTTATTCCTGACACTCTGATCATATAAAATTCATCCAGGTTAGAACAGAATATTGAGATAAATTTTATCTTATCAAGCAAAGGCAGCTCGGGATTAAGTGCTTCATCCAGAACACGTTTATTAAACTCAACCCAGCTTAAATCACGGTTGATAAAATTTTCAGGTTTACTGTACTTTTTTAATAATTCTTTAGTATTCATTTAATCAATTACATTGGGATGCAAATATAACCTATTTGCAAAAGATTTGCCGATAAAAAGCTCTTAGAATTGACTTAAAACAACATTATATAGTAAGTGATCGGTATTTTTTCCCAATAAGCATATTAAAAGTATTACTTGAGCTGCAATTTTTAGCAATAATTTTACGAAGTAATAAGTTAAATGAAAACAATATATTAGAAATGTTGCTCTAAGTTTTTTAAATTGCCAATCATTTTTTAAAAATCAAATCCTGTAGTAATGAAAATATGATTCTTGATTATTTCCTGCTCGGCAGTGCAATACTTATACTTTTAAGTATAGTATTTGCAAAGATATTTGATAACCTTGGCTTGCCGACACTAATTTTATTTATTGCTCTTGGTATGCTTGCCGGTTCTGAAGGAATAGGCGGAATATATTTTAATGAGGCATTAATTGCACAGAATATCGCAATTATTGCGCTGGTGTTTATACTTTTTTCGGGTGGTTTAAGTACAAGTTTACAGGAAGTAAGACCGATAAGATTTCAAGCACTCAGTCTTGCATCTTTTGGTGTGATAATTTCAGCTTTGGTATTTGGAGTAATTGCTTCATACATTCTGAAAATAGATATGATCTATGGTTTGCTTTTAGGAGCAATAATTTCTTCAACAGATGCAGCGGCAGTATTTAATGTATTGCACTCAAAAAATGTAAGTCTTAAAGATAACTTAAAGCCGCTTCTTGAGTTTGAATCAGGCAGTAATGATCCGATGGCAATATTTTTAACAATCAGTTTGATTGAAACAATTACAAATCCCCTTTCTGATTGGCTGAGTTTTGCAAAGCTGATTGTATTTCAATTTGGTTTTGGGTTTCTGATTGGTTTAACAATGGGAAGAATTGTTGTCTTAATAATGAATAAAATTAAATTAGAGAATGAAGGTGTTTATCCGGTTTTATTAGTTGGTTTAGCTTGTATGATATATGCTGCAACAAATCTTATTGGCGGCAGTGGATTTTTAGCAGTATATCTTACAGGTATTGCTGTGGGCAACAGAGATTTCGTTCAAAAGAAAAGTTTATTAAGATTTTTTGATGGTCTTGCCTGGCTTGGGCAGATAAGCATGTTTCTTACACTTGGTTTACTGGTTTTTCCATCAGAAATAATTCCGATAATTGGAATCGGACTTGTGTTATCGGTTGTTCTTATGTTTATTGCACGACCTGTAGCTGTATTTATATCTTTAATTTTTACAAAGGTCAGCTTTAAAGAAAAGGTCTTTATTTCGTGGGTCGGTCTTCGGGGAGCAGTTCCTATTATTCTGGCAACATTCCCTTTATTAGCCGAAGTTAAATATGCGCGGTTGATATTTAGTATTGTATTCTTTATCGTTTTTACATCAGCATTATTACAGGGCTGGAGTTTAACATACGTTGCAAGATGGCTAAAACTGGATGCGCCATATATTAAAAAGATAAGATCACCGATTGAATTTGAATCAATGCACGGCGATGATAACGACCTTTACGATTTTTATATTTCTGATAATTCGGGCGCTGCCGGTAAGACTGTTGTGGAGCTTGGTTTGCCGAAAGATAGTTTAATAGTTCTGATAAACAGGAATGAACAATATGTTGTTCCTAAAGGTTCTACAACCGTTGAAGCTGGTGATATTTTACTTATACTTGCAAATAAAAAAATTCTTACTGATATAAAAACAATAATTACTTAATAATTTTTAAAAATATCTTGTTTGTTAACAGATTATATAAAGAAAAAGGTGTAAATGTTCTTTTAGTGATCTTGTTGTTTGGTCTTCAAATCACTCAAATTTCAAACCGGAACGATTATCCTGTTACAAAATTTTCAGAAACCAGTTTTCAGATTTATTATTACAACGGCGAATTAAGTGCTGCACGCAGTAATCCAAATCCGGTTAAACAAAATACGGAACGTAATTTTGCCTCTTTCCATTATATTTATGATAAGCATGATCTGATTTCTGAAAGAGATATAACCGACTCAAAAAAAATTTGCAACGGTGGGTTTTCTACTACATTTCGTTTCAAAACTTTTCTTACTGTTATCTTTTCTACAAGCACATAGTCCATCCTTTTCAAACACTTACTGAAGTTACGAAATTATATTGCTGAATTTGCTTCAGCAACTTAAGATTATATAAAAATCAGACTCCGCACGCAATCCGCTTACAGAGATTGGAGTGATACATTTATAGTTTCTTTCATATTACGTAACTGCAGTTACTTATTTAATTAATTAAGCATTTAATGAAATAAATTGATTTGAAAGGAATTATTCAATGCAACCCGAATTAAAAAATGAAAAACAAAAAAGTCTTGTTACAGATATTGCTTTTTATGGATTGATTGGACTCTTGGGCTTAAGTGCTTTGGCAGCAGTTGTAGCTATTGTTTATTGGGTATTTATCAGTTGATAAAAATTATCATAATATTGTAAAGACCAGACTTTCAGCTGCCAGCAGATTATCCAAAAAGCATGATTATAATATTCTTCAAACCCAGTTCTTCTGTAGAATTGGGTTTGATGTAATTTCATCTCAAATAAATAATATCTTTTTCATTTAGCACTAAAATAAACCAGACAGAAAAGAAGAATTCATCTTGCATTATTTATAATGAATTTATCTTTATTAAACCACAGTAATAAACTCTAAAGATAAATTAAGGTACAAAATGTTAACTAATCTAACTTATTTAATTAGTTATAAATTATTGAAACAACTTCTTTTTACTTCTTCCAGAAATATGGAGTAAGGATAATCAACACAGTAAATAACTCTAATCTTCCAAACAACATAAGCAAACTTAACAGCCATTTAGCAAGCTCAGGCAGATGTCCAAAGTTTGAAGCAGGACCAACGGTGCCTAAACCAGGTCCAATATTTCCAAGACAAGTAGCTGCTCCGCCTATTGAAGAAATAAAATCCACACCCATCAATGATAGCATTATTGCGCCAAGTACAAAAACTAACATATATAGTATAAAAAATGCCTGCACATTTGAAATAATTTCCGGAGTTACGGCTTTTCCATTTAATCTTGTTGGAATTACAGCTCTCGGGTGTAATAATCTTTTCAATTCCATAAAGCCATTTTTTAATAAAAGTAAATGCCTAACTACTTTAATACCGCCGCCGGTAGATCCAGCAGAACCGCCGATGAATAGAAGTATCAGAAAGATCATTTTAGAAAATACTGCCCAGTTTTCATAGTTACTGGAAACGAATCCGGTTGTGGTAACCAGTGATACAACATGAAAAAGTGATTGTCTGAAAGCTTCTTCGGGTTTAAAATCTACATACGGAATATGAATAAGAGTAATGAAAACAGAAACTCCGATGGTAAAAAACAAATATGCTTTGAACTCGTCATTTTTTTTTAAGAATGAAAAATTCTTATGTATTATCTGATAATGCAAAGTAAAATTCATTCCTGCTAAAAACATAAACAAAATCAGTATGTACTGAATATAAGGAGAAGTAAAATAAGCGGTACTGTTGTTCTTAGTTGAGAATCCGCCTGTAGCTAATGTTGCAAAAGAATGATTGAGCGCATCAAAAAAGTTCATACCGGCTATCATTAACAGAATAGTTTCCAAAAATGTTAAAGCCATGTAGATAACCCACAATCGCTTTGCTGTTTCCTTAACCCGCGGATGAAATTTATCCTTAGTTATACCGGGGACCTCAGCGGCATACAACTGCATTCCGCCAATGCCAAGTAAAGGCAATATTGCAAGAGAAAGAACGATTATTCCCATTCCACCTATCCAATGAGTAAGAGATCTCCAGAATAAAAGACCATGCGGCAGAGATTCTATGTCTGACAAAATCGTAGCACCAGTTGTTGTAAAGCCCGACATAGTTTCAAAAAAGGCATCGCTGTAATTAGGAATTGATCCATGTATAACAAATGGCAATGCACCGAATAAAGACATCAGTACCCAGCCTAATGTTACTATTAAATAACCTTCTCTTTTACCAATATCAGACTTATCTGCATTTCTTGTTTTAAACCAAAATCCGAATCCGATTATACTTATCCCAATCCCCGTAAAAAGCAGAACAGCAATATCATTGTCACCATAGTATATTGAGAAAGGAATCCCAAACATCATAAAGATGCCTGTTATTAAAACAAGAAACCCGAGAATATTTAATACGCGTTTAATGTTCAAAGCAGCAGTTATCCTAGAAAAAACTTTTCTAATTTTTCTACAGCATCGGGTAAAGAGAATACAACAACCTTATCGCCGGCATTTATTTTTGAATCCCCAACACCTATATGCCCTTCATCATTTCTAATAAAGCCGCCGATGATTGTGCCTTTAGGCAGTTCAAGTTTTGCAAGAGTAGATTGTGTTATATGTGAACCGGGCTGTGCAATATACTCTAATAAAACTGCATCAATTCCTTCTAAAGTAGAATAAGATACCAACCCGCCTTTTTTAATAAAACGGACAATATTGTTTGCAGAGGTTAATTTTTTGTTAATGAGAGAATCGAGTCCAATAGTTTGGGTAAGTGGGATATAATCAACTTTATCAACCAGCGCAATTGCTTTTTTAACTCCAAGATGTTTTGCCATCAGGCAGGAAATTATATTTGTTTCAGCGTCTTCTGTTAAAGCTACAAAAGCATCTACATCAATAATACCTTCTTGTGCCAGCAGATCTATATCCCTTCCATCGCCTTTAATAACCAAAGTATTAGGAAGTTGATCAGCCAGTTCAAAAGTTTTATCAGCATCATTGTCAATTAATTTAACAGTCATTTTATCACTTAGCATACTTGCGACCCGTCTTCCTATCTTGCCACCGCCAAGAATCATTATATTATTAAACTGAATATTTTCTTTACCGGCAAGGCGTAAGATTGCATCGTGACCCTGAGGTTTTGAAATTACAAATACCTGATCGTTAGCTAAAAATTGATCATTGCCTCTTGGCACAATAGTTCTAAAATTTCTATGAATTGCAACTACGCGGAAATCAACATTTTGGAATTGCTGAGAAACCTCAAACATTTTTTTGTGTATTATTGGTGCATTTTTATCAAGTCTTATACCCATAACTGAAAGCTTGCCGTCTTCAAACTCAAGCACATCAGTTGCTGCTGTACGATTAATAAGATTAACAGTTTCGATTGCAGCAAGACCTTCGGGGTAGATCATAAAATCAACACCGAGTTCATTAAAATTAACTCCGCTTTCCGGTTCAAGATATTCATCATTAAAAATTCGAGCGATGGTTCTTTTTACGCCAAGCTTTTTGCCAATTATTGCCGATGTTATATTAACCTCTTCTGATGCTGTTACAGCAACCAAAAGATCAGCTTTATCAATACCAGCTTGTTTAAGAACAGATACTGAAGTAGAAGATCCGTTGATTGTAAGAATATCAGCCATCTGATCAGAATAGGATAATCTGTCTTGATCTAAATCAATAGCAATAATATCGTGAGACTCGATTGAGAGCTGCTTAGCAAGCTGATAGCCGACATCTCCCATTCCTGCAATAATTATACGCATATCAAATTCTATATTAATTTCAATTCAAAATTAAGAGTAAATAAACAAAATATCTTGATTAATAACAAAACTATTTAGAATTAACGATTGGACATAATATTTCTTACAATGAATAAACGGAAGATAGATTAATCTGTTAACATCAGTTTAATCTGTTCGATCCGTGTGCCATTTTCCTAAAGGCTAAAAAAGAATTGGTTATTATGAGAATAAAAAAAATAGTTTAGTTTTCTCAAATAACAACAAGAACAAGATATCGGTAAATAAGAGTATAATTATCCGTAAATATTTTCAAATAAGGAAAAACTCTGTTCCAAATACTGAAGATTCAGTGTTTTAGTTTTGCAAAAAAGTTGAAACAAAAGAACAGGCAGCAGTAGAGTTCTTTGAGTTTATTGAAATTATTTATAACAGAAAAAGAACTCCGTTAGGAGTTTAATGTTTATAAAAAGTTGTTATTGTTTATTCCAGTGTTTTATCATTTAATAAAAATGATTATAAACCAGTAAACGATAGTAAGAAAGAAAAGACCCCAGAAAAGAATACTATTTATCCATTTAAAAAATCCAACTCCGATCCCGATTATAAGCCCGACAATAAGGTTATCAATTGCATACCCGTAAAGTAATCCGACTAATATTCCTAAAGCCAAATCAATGACTTTTAATTGAATCTTTTTTTGAGCGATAAGTTGTTCTCTTGTTTGGATCATAACTTCCTCAAAAGTTGTTGATTATACATACTAAAAAATTCTGATGAATTCAATTTTAAAGTAAAATATCCTTACAATTTAGTAACAGATATTTAGAGATTATTTAATATTTTAGAACTAAAGATTCATTACTAAAAGGTAAAACTTGTTTTTAAAAGACCATAACAAAACAGCAATGATCTATAGGGATCAAAAAGTTGATTACAATAAATTAATTAAGAATATAAATTTTTATTCGGCTCTTCTCCCAAATAATAACCTGACTAAAGCAGCTATATTTTCTGAAAACAGATTTGAATGGGTTTATGCGTTTTATTCTGCCTGGATGAAAAATGCTGTTGCAGTACCAATTGATTTTATGTCGTCATCAGATGATGTTGCTTTTATACTTAATGACTGCAAACCTGAAGTTGTTTATTATTCTGATGGAACAAAAGAAGTACTGGAAAATGCTGTCAAAGAGTTGAATTATGAAATTCAGAAAATAAATCTTGATGATATCAGAATAAATGAGGTAATATCCTTTTCAAATTTACCTGAGCCTGATCCCAACGATACTGCAGTAATTATTTACACCTCAGGTACAACCGGTTCACCTAAAGGAGTAATGCTTTCTTATGATAATCTCCGCGCAAATATAGAAGCTGTTACTGATGATGTTAGTATTTACAGAAACGATGACAGATTATTGGTGCTTTTACCGCTGCACCATATCTTCCCTTTGATGGGCACGATGATAATTCCTCTGGGTGTTGGAGGTACAATTATTTTTTCTCCCTCTATGGCTTCTGAAGATATTATGGCAACACTTCAACAGGAAATTACAATTATTATCGGCGTACCTCGTTTGTACAATCTTATCCGAAAGGGAATAAGAGATAAAATTGATAAGAGCGGAATTGCAAAATTTTTGTTTAAAGTTGCACAGAAGAAAAACTCATTAACATTTTCAAGAAAAATATTCGGTTCAGTGCAACGGAAGTTCGGCGGCAGGATTAAATATCTTGTAAGCGGCGGCGCTGCATTAGATAAAGATGTTGCAAGGGATTATCTGACACTTGGATTTGAAATTCTTGAGGGATTTGGTATGACAGAATGTGCGCCTATGATAACCTTTACAAGACCTGGAAAAGTTTTACCCGGTTCTGCCGGACAGCCACTAAAAACCAATGAAGTGAAAATTCTTGATGGTGAAATTGTAACCCGCGGCAGAAATGTTATGCAAGGCTATTATAACCGCCCTGAAGAAACATCTGCAATATTAAAAAATGGATGGTTATATACCGGAGACCTTGGATATCTTGATGATGATAATAGAATATTTATTACCGGAAGGAAGAAGGAAATAATAATTTTATCCAATGGAAAAAATGTTAATCCTGAAGAGATTGAAGATAAAATATTAAATATGAGTGAAGTTATTACTGAAATTGGTGTATTTGAAAAATCTGATTTACTTCACGCAGTTATTTATCCAGATTATCAAAAAGCAAAACAGCTGGGAATTGAAAATATTGAAGAGATGATTAAGTGGGAGGTTATTGATAAATATAATCAGTCAGTTACACCATATAAAAAAGTAATGAAATTCAGTTTGATTAAAGAACCATTACCACGCACCAGATTGCTGAAGTTAAAAAGATTTTTATTACCGCAGCTTGAACAAGTTTCTGAAGAAAAAACAGAAAATCTTATAGAACCGGCATTTCAGGAATATGTTTTAATTAAAGAATTTTTACAGCAGCAGAAAGAAACAACAATTCATCCTTCTGATCATTTAGAGATAGACCTCGGATTGGACTCGCTGGATAAAGTAAATCTTGGTGTCTATCTTGAATCTAACTTCGGGATAAAATACACAGAGCCTGAACTGGTCGGGTTTTCTAATGTTGTTAAACTTGCTGAAAATGTAAAAGATAAAAAAACAAAGCTTAGCGTTGAGGCAATTGATTGGGGTAAAATATTCAGAGAACGTTTTAATCTTGATCTGCCTAAAAGCTGGTTCACTCACAATATGATGAAATACAGTGCAAAAGTATTTCTTAAATTATATTTCAGATTAAAAGGTGAAGGATTAGAGAATATCCCTGAAGGTCCTTTTATTCTTGCGCCAAATCATCAAAGCTTTTTTGACGGACTGTTTGTGGCTGTTTTTCTTAAAAATAAATTATTAAAACAGACATATTTTTATGCAAAAGAAAAACACGTAAAGAATAAACTTCTGAAGTTTATTGCTGATAAACATAATGTGATTGTTATGGACCTTAATGATCTTAAAACTTCACTGCAAAAACTTGCGGAGGTTTTAAAACGCGGAAAAAATATTATTATCTTTCCCGAAGGGACAAGAACAATAAGCGGCGATATAGGCGATTTTAAAAAAACATTTGCGATTCTTAGCCGGGAATTAAATGTGCCTGTTGTTCCAGTAGTAATAAAAGGCGCTTATGACGCTTTGCCCCGCGGTACACATTTTCCGAGACCCTGGAAGAAAATAAATGTTAGGTTCTTAAAGCCGGTTAAACCCGAGAATCATACTTATGATTCGTTAAAAGATTTTGTAAAAGCAAAAGTATCTGAACAGTTGACGAAAAGATAAATTATAAATGAAAAAAATAGGCTTGATACTCATCCTGATTATTATTTTGCCTATAGCTTTTTTATTATACAATGAACTTATTAAGCTGAGCAAAGATGAAAAAGTGCTTGAAGAAATTTACAACAATCAGCTTCAGGCAATACTCTTTTCCGTTAATCAGTATTCAGAAGATGTTGTTAGAGCAACTGTAAATGAAATCATATCCGGGATTGAATCAGGTAATAAGCAGGGTTCCGGAAATGATATTCTTAATTCAATTGTAAGTGAAAATCGTAAGTTCAGTTATATTTTTATTGCTGATAGTCTGGAGGATGATAATTTAAAATTCTTTTTTAGAAATAATCTGAATATCTCAAATCCCATCTCATTAAATTTATCTTATACCCGTGAGCTGCTTCGGAACAAAGACCAAATACACAAATTGTATGATTACCGCAATCAGGGCTACAGAAAAATTGAACCAATTGACTTAGACAATTCTGCTGATGAGGCATTATTGGTTTTTGCAGGAACAGATAAATATCCAAACAGAATTTACGGTGCAGTTATAAATCCACAGGATTTTATTTCCGAAATACTTTCTCCGCGTTTACAGGAAGTTGCTAAAAATGAATTCATTATTTCTGTTATCAATCCTGTAACAGGTTATCAATATAATTCCACAAAAGATTTTGATAAGAAACCTGTTCAAGCTCAGAAACCATTGTGGATTTTCCCGGATTATAATCTGGGAATATCACTTGTTGGAAAGTCAATACAAGATCTTGTAGAAGAAAGAGCAACAGAAAATTTAATACTGATCGGAATATTATTTATTGTTTTGATCGCTGCTGTATGGTTCGTTTACAGTGCAGTTAATAAAGAACTTGAACTGTCTAAAGCAAAAGCAGATTTTGTTTCAAATGTTTCTC
>JAANMU010003304.1_pt1 | contig 10513 bp, 5 predicted proteins | sample 7279701 | NCBI WGS metagenome assembly JAANMU01 (sample SAMN14094539, study PRJNA606508) | bioreactor metagenome | isolation source: A lab-scale SPAN reactor treating ammonium-rich wastewater day 57 | place: Ireland: Galway | collected 2017-03-13 | reverse complement strand
AGCTACGGGAAATATTGAGTAGCGGACTGCGAACATGATGGTCGCTGACTTTGATTGCCCCTTCCCGGATGTACGGCATATGGCAGTCCGCGCATGCCACGCCGCTTCTCGAATGCACGCCCGTACTCCACATTTCGAATTCGGGATGTTGCGCCTTTAGCATCAGAGCCCCCGAATCCGGATGCGTCCAATCTTTGTGGCCGACTTCGTCGTAGTATTTTTCTGCGTCTTCCATCCTTAGCCCGTTATGCCAAGGATAGGTCAAATATTTTCCGTCGCCTTTGAAGTAATACTCGACGTGGCACTGCCCGCACACGAAACTGCGCATTTCTTGACGCGACGCCAGCTTGTTCGCGTCGTATGTTCCCTTTTTGCCTTCCTTTCTCCATCTTTCAATGCTCGGCATTTGCGGCACCGGATAGTCCGATGCGGCCAGCGCGGCGATTCCGTTAACGAATCCGGGGCGGGTGATTCGCAGAGCCATCGATTCCGGGTCGTGACAGTCCACGCATGAAATCGGATGTGTCACCAATTTGTGCGCTTCTTCATACGGCATCGCGTTCACGATTTCGAATCCCTTCATTATCTGCTCCTGCCTTCCGCCGCCCGGCAGAGCTTCTTTTCCCTTGGTCAGGTATGCGGGAAGAACCGACGAGTGACAGTGTAGGCACGCGCCGGGCTGTTTGAAATCCGTTACGCGCAATGTTTCTTCCTGGTCCTGAAGCATGTATGCGTGACCGCGTTCTTCCCGATAATCCACGCTGAACGCATACCCCTTGAAAAGCGTACGCCAAACCGGGAACTCGTCCAGCTTTTGAAACGCCTCGCTTCCGCCGTGCTTTGTCCTTTCAATATCGACTGTCCGCTTGTAGCTGTCGTACTGCCGCGGAAAATTCTTTCCCCATTCCGCCGGGTCGATTGTGTCTTCCGTCAGATGCACAAGCTCGACCGCGACGCGCTGGCCTTCCGCTTTCCGGGTGGCGATGTTCTCGCGCAGCATCATTACCCCGACGGTGCCCGCCGCGACGATAAATACGGTCAAAGCGTAAAGCCAAAGCGATACGCCGGCCCGATGCTTTCCGTTTCCCTTTTCCGTTCCCATTTCTTTACCTCGTTACCTTGCGGAGTCGTGACCGACGCCCGCGTGACATCTCAAACAATCGAAATCGCCGCCGGCGTGAGCCGTAATTTCGCTAACGAATTCGCCGTGACATCGTATGCAGTTGTGGAGAACGATATCCTCGTTTCGTTTGCGTATTTGAATCGGCTCGTGGAAATTTTGAAGCGTGAATGCCTTCGAATGGTGATAACCGTTTTCCGCTTTCGTATAATATTTGCCCAGAAAATCGTGCGGAGTGTGGCAGTCGTTGCAGGTCGCCGCCGCCTTGTGGCTTCCATGCTGCCAGCCATCGAACTGCGGGCGCATAATGTGGCAGTTGACGCACGCTTGCGGGTCGCTCGATAGATACGAATAACCCTTCGCGTAATAAAACGTGTAGCCGCCCATCCCCGCGAATATGCCAAACAGGCAAGAGAGGATGAGTCCCGGCACTCCCAGTTTTACGCCACCGAACACCGAACAGCCTTCCAAAAAGGCCCGCAGCCTAATCGAACAAGAACTTCGGACCGCGGCGGTAAGCCGCGGAACCGCAACAATATAACAACCATCGATATGGCTCGATTTATTCAAAATAGGCGCGATTAAAATGCTTGTTACCGAAGTTACAATGAACCCGTGCGGAGCATATCCGCATTACGGTCTGGTATCTTTCGCTTTATCGTGCTGGCGACCGCACGATAGTTGTGTTACACTCGGCTTCCGGTGAATCCTTTATGACTCCAAAACAAACATCAGGCTTCGGCACGTCCGCGTGGGGTCCGAAGCGGGTCTTCCTTGTCCATTTCAACGAATCCGAGGCGCGCGAACTTGCTTCAAGGATTTCTGGTCTGGGACTTTATGTGGAATTCGAGGCGATTGACGGCGGCCGCGCCGTGAAATCAGTGGTAGCGTTCAATCCCAATCTCGTCGTTATATCGCTATCCAGATTGCCCTCCCACGGACGCGCTACCGCCGACGGCATTTCTTCAGGCAAAAAAACCGGCCATATTCCGATTCTGTTTTCGGGCGGTAATCCCGAAGCCGTCGAAAAAGCAAAATCATCGTTTCCCGGGGCGGTATGTTGCCGGGAGGAATTGCTCGAACCGACCGTAAAACACATGCTCGGTCTTAAGTAAAGCTCGAAATATCGGCAAATCGCCGATATTTATCAAGAAACCCTGTCGAAAAGAAAAAGTTTCCCTCCGAAATAATCTCAAAAAGCCCAACCTATTGAAAACGCATCCAGCATGCAAACTAGGAGCGGCGTAATCAGCAAGCCCGGCGTCATATTCGTCGCTCTCGTTTTAACGGCATCCAACAATCCCAAGCCGATTACGATTAGCATAAACCCGCCGCAAGCGGAAAGTTCGGAAATAATGCCTTCCGATACGTGTACGGACAAAGCGCCTGCGGCAAAGGTAAGCGCCCCCTGCACCACGAGAACGGTAATAGCAGAAAACCACACTCCGATTCCCAATCCCGCTGAGAGCGCCGCGCTCGCTACGCCATCGAGAAGCGATTTTATTGCAAGCGTTTTATAACCCATTCCGAGACCGTCTTCGAATGAGCCAAGAACGGTCATCGGCCCGACACAGAACAGAATCGAAGCGGCCATATATCCTTCCACGAATCGCGAATGCAGGCCATCTTTTGCGAAACGATTTCGAAGAAACGTGCCGGCATATTCGAGCCGCGCGTCCAGATTCAATGCGCATCCGATAATGGTTCCGATAACAATTCCGCCGAGTGGAACAAGTATGTTGGCCGACTTTAGCCCCATCGAAATCCCGTAAACTATCGTTACCGCGCCCAAAGAAGCAAGAAGAACGGCGCGCGTGCCTTCTTTCAGGCCGCCGCCCGCGGCGATTCCCGCGGCCGAGCCGATGGTAATCGCGCCTATATTGATTAGCGTACCTATCAAGCGAATTAAGTTTACACGACCTGGCGGGCTCCGAAAATGAAATTTTCCGGCGAGTGTCCGATTTATATACTTTAAGGTATAATCTAGCCGGCTTCATTTTCATACCGAAGGTGGGGAGTGCCTTGATTGCCAAGTTCGTAAAAATTTGTCGTACGCGCAGGTTTCCGGCTGCGGGAACCTTGATTGCGCTTGCCGTTTCAGTGCTGGCATTTTCGTCTTTGTTTCTGGCCTGCAACGGAGGTTCGTTCAATATCGCACCGCCGGATACGGGACTAAAGCCCAATGCTTCCGCGTTTTCACCGGGTTCCGACAGGCCGTACGTGAAAGCATACACGTTTCCACAAGGCGCGGTACCGGCCGGATTTTATCTGGTGGATGCTTTGGAACTTCTGAATTCGATTACCGGCGATTTTACCGGTGAAATCGAAGTCAGACTAACACTCGAGACTCCACTGACGCCGGGTACGCTGATATACGTATATCGGGACGTACCGGGTTCGGGTCCGATTGCCTACACCAGCGCGGTTGTCGGCTTGGATGGCAAAACCGTACTCATTAAGATTTCGAGAACGGGAAAATACCTGCTGTTCATTTTGCTCAGCCAGCTTGAAGAAGCGACGAGTTTCGAGGCTTGGGCTTATGCTGACTACGCATCCGGCGATGCTCCGCTGGCAATAAATTTCTTTGCGTTTCATAAGCGCGGAATCGACCCGGTCTCGTTCGCTTGGGATTTCGGCGACGGCGGCATCGGCTCAGGCCACAGGTTCTCCCATACTTTCCTCGACGGCGGCGATTTCACCATCAAGTTAACGGCCACCGACGGCGGCGGCAGAACGGCATCGTTCACGTCGTCGCTGATTACAATCATCGGTCAAGTGGAACCGCCTCCGCCTCCGCCTCCTCCTCCGCCTCCTCCCCCTCCGCCGCTTCAAGTAACGGTGCAAGTCCCTCAGCCGACCGGCAACCCGAACGAATTTCAATTCGTTGCGACGCTCTCCGGCGGCAATCCGCCGTTCACTTTCCTATGGGATTTCGGCGACGGAAACACAAGCGGCGAGCAAAATCCCCGGCATCAATACGCGAAAAGCGGAATCTACCGGGTCACGCTAACCGTCACCGATTCCAAAGGCGCCGTGTTCAATTACGACGAAAACATAATCGATTTGAGAAGCGCATCGTTGGGCGGCGCGCCGCTTGCGGGACAGCGCGATTTGGACGTCGTGTTCGCGGTAGACGTCGCTTCCGACGACGAGCATCCGACCGAAATCGTTCTTGACTTCGGCGACGGTTCCGAACCGCTCGTTTTGAACGGCTTCGAAGAGCCCCTTCTTACGCTCGAAGGCGACGTGCCATTTACGTACACGGCGGCCGGAAACTTCACGGCGACGCTTACCGTAACAACTGATTTCGAAGGCGAAATGATGCCGATAAGCGCCAGCGTGGAAGTCATCGTCGACTTCGGCACGCCGGAAATTTTGAATATCACGCCGAATCGGGGAGTTTCGGGAACGTTGGTAGTTATTTCCGGCATGTATTTCGAAAACGGAACCAACGGAAGATTGCTTTGGAACGGCTCGCCGATCGAAGCGGTTTTTTGGTCCGACACCGAAATTCAGTTCAACGTTCCATCCGGAACGGACAACGCCGACATCGTCGTGGAAAACGAAGGGCTGCAAAGCGCGCCGGTTCAGTTCGCCGTATTGCCAAATCCCACCGATTGGGGCGGCGGCGGCCCGGAGCAATTTTAGCGGGATGGCCGGATTTCGATTTTGATTCATTTCATTTCAGCGATGAAGGTTTTAACGGTGACTATTATGCGTAATTTCATCATTGCGATTTTGACGGTTTTTACCATTGCCGTTGCGCTTTCCTCCTGCGGCAAAGGCGGCCACAAGCCGGGAATTGAGAAACCCGGAACGATTCCGCCCCCCGCGGCAGAGCCAAGTCCTGAATACGACGACAGCCTTATTCTCGACGTAATCAGGGATGCGAGCGGGATTCCACAGGGCGTACGGCTGACGTTCGACACGTCTTCCCAGCCCGGAGTTGCAGGCTACAACGTTTACAAGTCAACCCAGCCGTTCTTCGATCCGAGCGAGGCAGTCAAAATCAACGCCTCGGTAATTCCGCACATGCCGCAGCCCGCATTGACTTACAACGACATTTTCAACGCAATAATCGGTACTGAGTATTTTTACAGAATCACGGTTCAGGACAACGAAGGCGACGAAAGCCCGCTGTCACCGGAAAGGTCGATTGTCATTACGGAACATACGATTCTAAACGTTTCGCCCGCCTCCGGCGCGTCCGGCGAAGTAGTCCTTATTACCGGTCAGCATTTCGGCAACTACAATCCCGCAACGGATAAAGTATATTTCTGGGGAATCAACACGGGCGGCTCGGTGTCGTCGCTTCGCAGACCATCCGTAGTGCTTGAAACGACGTTCATCGAAGCGCCGATTTTGAACTGGACGACGACGCAGATTCTCGCCGAAATTCCTCCCGCCACGATTAACGGACCGGTTCGAGTTTCCATTGACGGATTGCCCGCCGAATGGAGCGGCCCGTTCATCTGCACCAGCCCGTATCTTTGGGCGGCCACTCCCGACCCGGTTATCGAAGGCGAATCGCTCACGATTCAGGGCGGAAACTTCGGCAACACTCAAGGTCAAAGCAAAGTGATGATTGGCGGCGTCGAGGCCACGGTGCTTATTTGGGGAAATACGACGATTACTACGTCCGTACCTTACGGTTGGGGAATGAAAGACGTTTACGTGGATGTCTTCGGAGTGGGCACGACAAACGCTGTTCAAATAGATGTTCAACCTACCGAAACTCCGGTAATAATCGACGTAACGCCACAGCGCGCAGCCAGCGGCGACGACTTGAGAATCGTCGGAAATGCCTTCGGCTCTCTCATCGGAACGCTCGAATTCAACGGCCTTACGCTGAACGATGCTTCGCCCGAAATCCTTTCGTGGACGCCGACGGAAATTCTCATTAGCGTTCCCGCCGCGGCCGATACTACCGGGCTCGTCAAGGTCACTTCTGCGGACGCCGTTCCCAGCAACTCAATGTTCTACCGTAAAGGCTCGAAACAGGAAGCTGGGTTCGCCCCCGCTAATTTCGTTGCGGCCGGCAAGATGTTCGACTACGGTTCGGCGATGTGCGCATCGCTCGACTACATACACTTCGTTACGGTATCGAGAAACAACGGCACGCTTCACTATTTCCGGCGCGAAATCGCGACGGGCGTCATCGAAGAAGTGCCGATTCAAGAGCTAGATCAATTTACCGGGCAAATCGAAGGTACTGCCGGCGCGATTACGAGCGGCGGATTCATGTACATAACCTTCGCGGCCGCGGGGCACGTTTACACAATCGAAACGGACGACGACGGTTTTTCGTGGGGCGCTCCGGTCCAAATAAGCTCGTCGCTTCCGCCCGGACAAATCGGCTGGCTCGATACCGTTCCGACCTCGAACCTCGCTCCCGCGATTGCGTGGGGCGATACATCTACGGGAATCGTCCATTGCTATTTGTGGGATCAAAATTCCGGTCCGAGCGGCGAATGGAAGCTCGAAGAGGCCTTCGGTTCCGGCTACAACGGCGGCGAAGTTCAGCTTGCAATGCTCGTCAGTCAAGGCGATGAATATTACACGGTCTCTTACTGCAATTTGGCGACGCAAAACATCGGCATCCGTGAACGCGACGCCGCGTCGGACGCTTGGGGCGATTTATTGACGCCGATTTCGGTCGGTCAATACGACTATTCGATGCACGGAGGTTCAGGACTCGAACTATTCGTCTATTTCAGGGACACCGATTTGAAAATAGCCGAGGCCGACCGCGCAGGCGGCAGCTGGAATGTTTCCACGATACCGGGCACGGGTTCGATCGGATATTCCATCGACGCAATTTTCGATCCGAACTCGAACAACAGCTATATAGCGACATCCAATCTCGCTCCCCCGCATAATCCTTACTTGTTTATCAGAAACCACGATACGGGCAATTCTTCGAATTGGACGATTGCTGACGACTCGAAGTCGGAAGCCGGCAGCCCCGCGATTGTTCTCGATAAAACCAATCCGTTCAGCATTGTCGGAGATACTGACACGCACGACCTATGGTTTATCGACTGGCTGTCTCAAAGCGCTCCACTTTCGGAAAACGTAACGGACGGGCTCGGCTCGTTCTTCCTGCCGCACGGCAGCAACATAATCGCGAGTACCGAGGATGGCGCGTCGGGATTTCTTATGGTCGAAAAGAGGCGTAATCCCTCCGGCGGATTCTCGCTCGCTCTTTACGGCGGGCTGTACGAGGGCGGCGTTTTCGATATGACGAACGCCATAAACACCGGAGTGGACGGCGACTTTAAAACGGCGGGAATCGAAAACGTTGGAAACACCTTCCACATCGTATATCAGAAAGGAAACGATCTTTATTATACGACGTGGAGTTCGGGCTTCCGCACAGTCCCGCCCGGTTCGATAATCGCACCTCTCGGTACCGGCGCGTTCGACGACGTCGCAATTTTGGCGGGCCATTCGAATTTGATAAACGTCCTTTATCTTTTCGAAACCGACCCGGCCGGACCGTTTATGCTCCGGTTGGCAACTTTGCCGGACGCCACGTCCCCATGGGCGATTCAGGACGTCAAAAGCCTCGACATTATTCCTTTCGGCCTCGACCTTACGCTAGACCCGAACGGCGAATACATCATTCCCGTTTTCTACGACGTCGTGTTCGGCCGTCTCAATTTCGGGCGATTCGACGGAACGGACTGGCAATTTACCGAGGCGTCGCTTTCGGCGCTTGCAGGTCTCAATCCGAGTGCCGAATTTCACCATGGCACGGGCAATTACGTTATGGGCTTCAACAGCCCGCAAAACCGGATAGAAATGATAACCGGCGGACCGCCGTGGGCGCAGGAAATCGTCAGCGCGGATGCCCGTTACATAACTCCGTTCAGTCTATACGGCGGCAGCAACGGCGGCGTTTGGAAGTTATCTTCGATGTTCGTTGACAGGCCGACGAATTCTCTTCGCCTCGGCGTCAAAGTTCCCGGCGGTTCCACGATGACCTATCCGGTTTCGGCACGCGAACCGCTTTGGAATACCGGTTTTCTTTCGCACACGCAAGACAGCGCAGGCGGGTTCACCGCCGTGTACAGCAGCGAGCAAGATCCCGGCATTTACCTGCTGAGATTCGATTCCGGCGCGATTATCCCGTAGCCCGAATTTAAGGTAGAACGAAATAAGGCCGGAGGGAATCCTCCGGCCTTTTGTCTTTTGGTTTCTCCAAAGCCGAACCCGGTTAGGGTAGTGCGCCTCCAAAAATCCAAGTCAGAAACGTGTTGGTCTGATTCGCGTCGTAAAACGGCCCGCCCGGCGGCATACGGTTGCCGCTTATACCCGGCCTGCCTGTAATCTTGTGGATGAAATAGCTGTTTTCAGGGTCGAACGCCTGGACGCGCTTGAGCGCAGGTTTCTGCTGCGACGTCACGCCCACAAGGTTTGCATGCGCTATCGCCGCGCTTCCCATATTGAGGTTTTCCTGCGGGAATCCTCCGGAATGACAACCGATGCAGCGTGATTGAATTAGCGGATAAACGTCCGACGCAAGCGACAAAGGAGTTCCCGGCGAAACGTATACGCTGTTTAAAACTTGCTTGCCCGTTCGCCCCGCCCCGTCGCTTACCGACAGATTTATCGTGTACCAAACGTCTCCCTGAGCCGTACCCCAAACCGCGCTGACGGTTCCGCCTGCCGCTTTTGGTTCGAAAAAGAAACCGAACGCGTCGTCGCCGTCGGACCACGTTCCCGTATAGTTGCCGCTTCCGCCCGTAACCTGCGCGGTGAACGTAATCGGCGTTCCGATGGGGGGATCGTTGTCCGGCGTATAAGCGATTGCGCCGACGTTAAGTCCGTTCGGATCCACGGTCGCGTTCATCGTTACCGTATTCGTGTCGAAGTTCGGCTGCGGAAGCGCTTCATCCCTCGTTCTTACGAGAAAAGTATATTCCTCACCGGGTTCGAGCCCGACGATTGTCACTTCGTACGGCGGCGGGTCCGAGTGAAGAATCCACCATACGCCCTCTTCGAACTGACCTTCGAGGTTTTCGATGTCGAAAAGCGACGACTTATTGTAATAAATGTGATATCGGGGATTTTCGTCCACGTTGTCGGTCGCCCTGCCGAAATTCACCTTTATTTCGTTGCTGTTCGCCACCGGAGTCGCCGCCGTGATGCCTATTGTCGTGTCCCAAGCGGGCGGCGTCACGTCGTCGTCTTTGACTTCGAGCGAAAAATCCAGCGTGTCGCTTCCAATAATGTTCGTCACGGTCAGGCTGGCGTTATACGTTCCCTCCGCACCCGGCATAATTAAAGGCGTTGCCTCGCCGGACGTACCGGGCGTTGCGCCTCCTCCGAAGTCCCACTCGTACGTAAACGGCTCCGTGCCGGAAACCGTTGCGGAAATCGAGGTCTCGACACCGCTTTGCACGACAGTCGGCGTCACGAACGAAATAACCGGAGCGTCACCAACGAGGGTCACCGTAAAAGGAAATGTCGCTTCGTCAGTGCCAAAGCCGTTCGTTGCGTTTACGGTAATCGTATATTCGCCGGGGTCTCCTAGCGTAACGACCGTACTTGCGCCGCTGGCCGTGTTCGGCGTGGCGCTGCCGCCGAAATTCCATTCGACGTCTATCGGCTGCGTTCCCGTGACCGACGCGATGAACTGCAGCGCTTCGCCCATTCCGCCTTCCGTTCTGTTTATATCGATTACGGTCGGCGGAACGTCCAGCGCGATTACGATTACGTTGCTCGACGAGCCGACTTCGGAATTCGGTCCGATTGGCCGAACGCGCAAATAATCCTGCGCTCCGGCGGGAAGTTCGATGTTGAATACGATTCTGCCTTGCGCCGAAGGCGAGGGAAGGGGCACGAATTCGAGCAGCGTATAAGGCCCGCCCGGCGCCGCTGCGGTTTCGACGTTATATCCTTCGACCGTCGCCAGGTAATTCAGCGCAATCGGTGTCACGTCCGGTATGCCGATTTCCCCGTTCATATCGCCGTCGATAATTTCGTCGCTCTCATCTGGCCAGTTGCCGAACTGGTCGCGCACGTGCGAATAGTGCAACGCTATCGGCGTAATATCCGGAATGCCGACTTCCCCGCTTTGGTCATAGTCTCCCACGTTTTTGTAAGACCATCGAAGCCGGTCTGTACCGCCCGACTCGAAAGCTTCGAGGTCGTTGACGCGATTTTCGTCTCCCAGCGGCACTCGCGACGAAAATCTGGTTTCACCCGTGTTTTTAAGCACGGACTCAAATTCGGCGACAAGTTTGCTCCAAATTCCTTCGTCCACGCCGGCCGGCGGTGCAATGCCGCGCAGTTCGCTAATGGCGTCCGCCACGCTCGCGCTTTTTGTTTGCTTCCCGCCCGTTCCCGGAACCGATTTCGTATCGGAAACGCACGAACCCAAGGCCA
>JAANMU010003301.1_pt1 | contig 10520 bp, 7 predicted proteins | sample 7279701 | NCBI WGS metagenome assembly JAANMU01 (sample SAMN14094539, study PRJNA606508) | bioreactor metagenome | isolation source: A lab-scale SPAN reactor treating ammonium-rich wastewater day 57 | place: Ireland: Galway | collected 2017-03-13 | reverse complement strand
AACGAGGAGATCAAGCGCCGAACGCTGGTGGTACGCATCTTCCCGAACACGGAATCCTGCCTGCGGCTGATCCGCGCCTTGTGCGTGGAGACCCACGAGTGTTGATTTTCACCTTCGTTGGACCTGCATTTGCATTCCTGACTGACCCACCATCGACAGCGCAGAACGGAGAGGTGATAGTGCTTCCAGCGCGATGAGAGTGGGTCAGTGAAATCTGAACAAATGGGTCAATTCCGCGTGGAATTCAACAGAAGCGCGGCACGAGAGCATGCGCAAAGGACTGCTCTCCACCAAGAAGACCGTCACGGCGCTTCTCGCAGCGGAGCGCTGATTACGTCGCTGCAGAAGGCGCGCCGTCGACGAACATCGTCAGCGTGCCCGGCGCCAGCGTCGTCCAGGTTTCGTTGTCGGTGAGCGGGGCGGTGGCGACGAGGGCGACGCGGTCGTCCGGCGTGGTCACCTCGCTGAAATCCACCGTGACATCCTGGTCCTTCAGGTGGGCGACGCTGAAGGGCGCTTGGCGCACGATGTAGCTGAGCTTCGTCGCGCAGTGGGCGAACAGGCCCTCGCCGTTGGAGAGCAGGTAGTTGAATTCACCGTGGGCGGCGATGCCGAAAGTCAGTTCCCGCAGCACGGCGAAGAGCGACTCGCGCGGCGGCGGCGCGTCGAAGCGCGCGCGCAGGTTCTGCAGCAGCCAGCAGAAGGCGCGCTCGCTGTCGGTGCGGCCGACCGGTAGGAAGCTGCCGTCGAGCGGCGGCGCGAAATCCTTCAGGTTGCCGTTGTGGGCGAAGATCCAGTAGCGCCCCCACAGCTCGCGCATGAAGGGATGGGTGTTCTCCAGCGCCACCTTGCCCTGCGTCGCCTTGCGGATGTGGGCGATGACATTTTTCGAGCGGATCGGATACTTGCGCACCAGCTCGGCCACCGGCGACTCGATGGTCGCCTTCGAGTCGAGGAAGAGGCGGCAGCCGGCGCCCTCGAAGAAGGCGATGCCCCAGCCGTCGCGGTGCACGTCGGTCAGCCCGCCGCGCGTGTGGAAGCCCTCGAAGGAGAAGCAGATGTCGGTCGGCGTGTTGCAGTTCATGCCGAGCAGTTGGCACATCGCCTGTCCCCCGATCAGTAGCCGGCGCCCTTGAGCAATGCGTCCAGGCTTTCCGCGGAATAGCCGTTGAGCGTGCGGCTGCCGGCGACGATCAGCGGCACGCCGCGGCCGCCCTTCTGGCGGAATTCCCGTTCGTAGGATTCCGACGTCGTCACGTCGCGCTCGGTATAGGGAATGCCGCGCCGGCCCATGTGCGCCTTGGCCGCGGTGCAGTAGCCGCAGGTGGGCGTGGTGTAGATCACCAGGCTTTCACGCTGCGGCGCGGGCGTTGCCGGCTTGCTCGAGGCATTCAGCACGGGCGTGCCGGAATAAGTGTTGATCGCCGCGGTGACCGGGCGGGCCTTCGCCTCGGCCGGCGGACGGTCGCCGTAATGCGTCCGCCCTTGGGCATCCACCCACTTGAAGGGCTGGGCGCCGGCGAGCTGGCTGGCGAGGGCGAAGGTGAGGAACAGGAGGCGGCGCGGGATCGGCATTTCCGGAACCGGTCTGAGGTGATGGCGCAAGCATGCACCATCGCGCCGGCCTTGTCAGCCCCGCTCGGCCAGCGCCAGGCGGATGCCGAGGCCGATGAACAGCACTCCGGTGGCGCGGTCGAGCCAGCGGCCCACTGCGGGACGGCCGCGCAGCCAGCCGCCGACGCTGCCGGCGTACCAGCCGAGCGCGCCGAAGATCAGCACCGTCTGCGCGGCGAACAGCGTGCCGAGCAGCGCCGTTTGCACGGCGGCATTGCCGCGCGCCGGCTCGATGAACTGCGGCAGGAAGGCGAGGAAGAACAGCGCTACCTTGGGGTTGATGGCGTTGGCAACGAAGCCGCGCAGCAGATAGGCGCGCCACGGCGTCGGATCGTTGCCGCTGCCGGCCTCGGCGGTGAAATTCGCCCCCGCGCTGCGCAAGGCCTGCCAGCCGAGCCAGACCAGGTAGGCCGCGCCGGCCATCTTGAGCGCGAGAAACGCCGTCTCCGAAGCGGCAATCAGTGCGGTGACACCCAGCGTCGCCCACACCGTATGGGTGAAGCAGCCTAGTGCGCAGCCGAGGCCGAAGCCGATGCCGGCATGACGGCCGCGCGACAGGCCGAGGCTCAGCACCGAAAGGTTGTCCGGGCCGGGCGCCAGCGTGATGAGCGCGGCAGCCAGCAGGAAGCCGGCGATCTGGGCGAGGCTGATGTCGATGATCATAGAAGCACCCTCTCGATGCCGCCGGCGTTGGCCCGCGCGACGTAGTTTTCCATCCAGTCCGGCCCCAGCAGGTGCCTGGCCAGCTCGACGACGATGTAGTCGGCGTCCGTGCCGGTGTCGTCGGCGTAGCGGTGCAGGCCCTGCAGGCAGGACGGGCAGGAGGTGAGGAGCTTCACCGGATCCTCGCCGGGGAAGCGCGCGATGCCGCGCTCGATTTCCTCCTGCTTGCGGAAGCGCACCTGGGTGGACACGTCGGGCCGCGCCACCGCCAGGGTGCCGGCCTCGCCGCAGCAGCGGTCGCTGAGGTCGACCCGGCTGCCGAGCAACTGCGCCGCCACCTTGGTGCCGTTGTGCACGCGCATCGGGTCGTGGCAGGGCTGATGGTAGAGGTAGCGCACGCCCTTCACCCCGTCGAGCTTCACCCCCTTCTCCATCAGGTATTCGTGGATGTCGAGCAGCCGGCAGCCGGGGAAGATCTTGCCGAATTCGTACTTCTGCAACTGGTCCATGCAGGTGCCGCAGGAGACGATCACCGTGCGGATGTCGAGGTAGTTGAGCGTGTTGGCGACGCGGTGGAAGAGCACGCGGTTGTCGGTGGTGATCTTCTGCCCCTCGTCGGCTTCGCCCGCCGCCGTCTGCGGATAGCCGCAGCACAGGTAGCCCGGCGGCAGCACGGTCTGCGCGCCGAGTTCGAAGAGCATGGCCTGGGTGGCCAGGCCGACCTGCGAGAACAGCCGCTCCGAACCGCAGCCGGGGAAGTAGAAGACGGCGTCCGAGTCTTCGTTCACTTTTTGCGGATCGCGGATCACCGGCACGATGGCGGCGTCCTCGATGTCGAGCAGCGCGCGCGAGGTGCGTTTGGGCAGCTTGCCCGGCATCGGCCGGTTGATGAAGTGGATGACCTGGGTTTTCAGCGAGGGGCTGCCCAGCGTGGCCTCCGGCTGTCGCGTGCTGCGCGCGGCCAGCCCCGACCATTTCGCCAGCCGGTAGCCCGCGCGCTGTGCCTTGTAGCCCCACTCGATCATGCCCTTGCGCATCAGCTTGATCGTGGCCGGGTCCTTGAGGGTGAGGAAGGCCATCGCCGCCGCCTTGGCCGGCACGAATTTCTTGCGGCCCTGCTCGCGCAGGAAGTTGCGCATGGCCACCGAGACGTCGCCGTAGTCGATGTCCACCGGGCAGGGCTTCACGCAGCGGTGGCAGATGGTGCAGTGGTCGGCGATGTCGTTGAACTCGTCGAAGTGCGCCAGCGAGACGCCGCGCCGGGTCTGCTCCTCGTAGAGGAAGGCCTCGACCAGCAGGCCGGTGCCGAGGATCTTGTTGCGCGGGCTGTAGAGCAGGTTGGCGCGCGGCACGTGGGTCGAGCAGACCGGCTTGCACTTGCCGCAGCGCAGGCAGTCCTTGACCATGTCCGAGATGCGCCCGATTTCCGACTGCTCGAGGATCAGCGACTCGACGCCGAGCAGGCTGAAGCTGGGCGTGTAGGCATTGCCCAGGTTGGCGCCGGGCAGCAGCTTGCCCTTGTTGAAGCGGCCCTCCGGGTCGATGCGGCGCTTGTAGCCGACGAAGGGCGCGATTTCCTCCGGCTGAAGGTAGTCGAGCTTGGTGATGCCGATGCCGTGCTCGCCGGAGATGACGCCGCCGAGGTTTCTCGCCAGCGCCATGATGCGGTCGACGGCGGCGTTGGCCTCCTGCAGCATTTCATACTGGTCGGAGTTGACCGGGATGTTGGTGTGCACGTTGCCGTCGCCGGCGTGCATGTGCAGGGCGACGAAGACGCGGCCGCGCAGCACCTCGCGATGGATGGCCTCGATGCGCTCGAGCACCGGGCGGAACAGCACGCCGTCGAAGAGGTCCTCGAGCTGCGGCTTCAGTTCCTGCTTCCAGGATACGCGCACCGAGTGGTCCTGCAGGGTGTGGAAGACCGTAGCCTCCTCACCCCGACCCTCTCCCCCGAGGGGGAGAGGGGGTGAATCGGCGGGCGCGTCCAGGTTGTCCAGCAGCCACTGCCAGCGTTGCCGCACCGTGCCGATCAGCTCCAGCGCCTGTTCGCGGCGGTCGCCGATCAGGTCTTTCGCATCGAGGCCGGCGTCGAAGGCATGCAGCGGCAATTCGCCCTGCAGGAACCCGGCGAGCGCGTCGCACAGACGCAGCTTGTTGCGCGTCGACAGCTCGATGTTGATGCGCTCGATGCCGTCGCAGTAGTCGCCCATGCGCGGCAGGGGAATCACCACGTCCTCGTTGATCTTGAAGGCGTTGGTGTGGCGGGCGATCGCCGCCGTGCGGGCGCGGTCGAGCCAGAAGGTCTTGCGCGCTTCGGCGCTGGTGGCGATGAAGCCTTCGCCGCCGCGGGCGTTGGCGATCCTCACCACCTGCGAAGCCGCCTGCATCACCGCCGCCTCGTCCTCGCCGACGATGTCGCCGAGCAGCACCATCTTCGGCCGGCCGTGGCGCTTCGCCTTGGTCGCGTAGCCGACCGCGCGCACGTAGCGCTCGTCGAGGTGTTCCAGCCCCGCGAGGATGGCGCCGTCCGGGCGTTGCTCGAGATAGTCCTTGATCTCGACGATGGCCGGCACCGCCTCGCGCACCTGGCCGAAGAACTCCAGGCAGACGGTGCGTGTCACTGGCGGCAGGCGGTGCAGGATGAAGCGCGCCGAGGTGACGATGCCGTCGCAGCCCTCCTTCTGCACGCCGGGCAGGCCGGCGAGGAACTTGTCGGTGACGTCCTTGCCCAGGCCGGTCTTGCGGAAGCGGCTGCCCGGCACCTCGAGGATTTCCTCCGAGAGCGGCTTGCCGGTGGCGGAATCGCTGCGGCGCACGCGGAACTTCGCCAATGCCTGGTCGTGGATTTTTCCCAGGTTATGTCCGAGGCGCTCAACTTCCAGCCAGTTGCCGTCGGGATCGACCATCTTCCACGAGGCCAGGTTGTCGAGCGCCGTGCCCCATAGCACGGCCTTCTTGCCGCCGGCGTTCATGGCGATGTTGCCGCCGATGCAGGAGGCGTCGGCCGAGGTCGGGTCGACGGCGAAGACGAGCCCCGCCTCCTCGGCGGCTTCCATCACGCGCCGCGTCACCACGCCGGCGCCGCAGTGGATGGTCGCGCAGGGCCGGTCCGTGCCGGGCAAAGTCAGTTCCTGCGGCACGGCGAGGCGGTCGAGCTTCTCGGTGTTGATGACGGCCGAGCGGGCATCGAGCGGCACGGCGCCGCCGGTGTAGCCGGTGCCGCCGCCGCGCGGGATGATCGTCAGCCCGAGCGCGATGCAGTCCTTCACCAGGCCGGGGATCTCGTCCTCGGTGTCCGGACAGAGCACGACGAAGGGGTATTCGACGCGCCAGTCGGTGGCGTCGGTGACGTGCGAGACGCGCGCCAGGCCGTCGAAGCAGATGTTGTCGCGCCGCGTGTGCTTCGAGAGGGCGCGCAGCACCCTGGCACGCAGGGCGGCGGTGTCGGCGAAGGCGGCGGCGAAGCGTTCGACGGCGACGTGCGCCGCCGACAGCAGTTGCGCGACGCTCTCGTTGCCCTGCCGGCGCTTCTCGATCTCGGCCAGGCGGTGGCGCAGGGCGCCGACCAGCGCCTCGCGGCGGTCGCGGTTGGCGAGCAGGTCGTCCTCGAGGTAGGGATTGCGCTGCACCACCCAGATGTCGCCCAGCACCTCGTAGAGCATGCGCGCCGAGCGGCCGGTGACGCGCTCGGCGCGCAGCTTGTCCAGCACCTGCCACGCCTCGGCCCCGAGCAGGCGGATGACGATCTCGCGGTCGGAGAACGAGGTGTAGTTGTAGGGAATTTCGCGCAGTCGGGCGGTCATGCGGGCGGGAACGGCGGCAAAGAAGCGAATTTTAACTTACCGCAACGCAACACGCAGCGGAATCAAACCCTTGCGGCCCGCATGGCCTTGAGGCGCGCGCCCGGCGCTGCTACTCTTCGCCGCTATGGCCATCGACTACCTCACCAAAATCCTCAACGCGCAGGTCTACGACGTGGCGATCGAGTCGCCGCTCGAGGCCGCACCGAACCTTTCCGCGCGCCTGCACAACACCCTGCTGCTCAAGCGCGAGGACATGCAGGAAGTGTTCTCCTTCAAACTGCGCGGCGCCTACAACAAGATGGCGCATCTCGCGCCGGCGGCCCTGAGGCGCGGCGTCATCACCGCCTCGGCCGGCAACCATGCCCAGGGCGTGGCGCTGGCGGCGCAGCGGCTGGGCTGCAAGGCGGCGATCGTCATGCCGGTGACGACGCCGCAGATCAAGATCAACGCCGTGGCGGCGCGCGGGGCCGAGGTGGTGCTGGCGGGCGACTCCTACGACGAGGCCTATCGCCACGCGCTGGCACTGGAGAAGAAGCGCCGCCTGACTTTCGTGCACCCCTACGACGACCCCGAGGTGATCGCCGGCCAGGGCACCATCGGCATGGAGATCCTGCGCCAGCACACCCGGCCGATCCATGCCCTCTTCGTGCCCGTCGGCGGCGGCGGCCTGATCGCCGGCATCGGCGCCTACGTCAAGCGCCTGCGGCCGGACATCAAGGTGATCGGCGTCGAGCCGGCCGATGCCGATGCCATGGCGCGCTCGCTGGCCGCCGGCCGCCGCGTGCGTCTTGCCCAGGTGGGGCTGTTCGCCGACGGCGTGGCGGTGAAGCAGGTCGGCGAGGAAACCTTCCGCCTGTGCCGGGAAGTGGTCGACGACACGGTCCTCGTCGACACCGACGCCATCTGCGCCGCCATCAAGGACGTCTTCGAGGACACCCGCTCGATCCTCGAGCCGGCCGGCGCGCTGGCCATCGCCGGCGCCAAGGCCTGGGCGGCGAAGCACAAGCTGCGCAACCGGACGCTGGTGGCGGTGGCCTCCGGCGCCAACACCAACTTCGACCGCCTGCGCTTCGTCGCCGAGCGCGCCGAGGTGGGCGAGCAGCGCGAGGCGGTGCTGGCGGTGACGATCCCCGAGACGCCGGGCAGCTTCCGGAAGTTCTGTCGCCTGCTCGGCGCGCGCAACGTCACCGAGTTCAACTACCGCTTCGCCGACCCGCGCGAGGCGCACGTCTTCGTCGGCGTGCAGGTCGGCAGCCGGGCGGAATCGCTGAAGCTGGTCGACGCCCTGCGCCGCCACGGCCTGGATACGCTGGATCTGACCGAGGACGAGATGGCCAAGCTGCACGTGCGCCACATGGTCGGCGGCCACGCGCCGGTGGACCACGAGCTGATCTACCGCTTCGAGTTTCCGGAGCGCCCCGGGGCGCTGATGAACTTCCTCGACAGCATGAGCGCGGGCTGGAACATCTCGCTGTTCCACTATCGCAACCACGGCGCCGACTACGGCCGCGTGCTGGTCGGCATGCAGGTGCCGCCGCGCGAGAAGCCGGCCTTCCGCGCCTTCCTCAAGCGCCTCGGCTACGCCAACTGGGACGAAACGAAGAACCCGGCCTACCGGATGTTCCTCGGGTAGCGCCATTCCCGCGCAAGCGGGAATCCGGGATGTTCAAGCGAGGCCTATGGATTCCCGCTTGCGCGGGAATGACGGGGCAGACCCTGCAGGCTTAACCGGCCCTCGCACACCACAAACACTCCCGTCTCGGTCACGATGAAATCCATCGGCAGGTCGTAGGGCTGCGGGCGGATGGAATCGACCCGTGCCAGCTCGAAGCCGACGCCGACGGCGCGCGGGCGCGGGGAAAGGGCGGCCAGGCTGCGGTCGAAGTAGCCGCCGCCGTAGCCGAGGCGGTAGCCGGCCGCGTCGAAGGCGTTGAGCGGCATGAGGATCGCGTCGGGCCGCAAGGTTTCGCCCCGCGCCGGGACGTGGATGCCGTAGCGGTCTTCGACCATCTCGCTGTGCGGCGCCCATTCGCGGAATTCCAGCGGCAATCCGTTGTCCACCACCACCGGCAGGCAGGCACGCAGGCCGCCGGCGAGGCGTGCCGTGACCAGGTCGCGGGCGTCGAATTCGTCGCGGAAGGGCCAGCAGAAGGCGAGCACGGCCGGGGCGAGGACGTCAACCAGGGCGCCGAGATGCCGTTCTATGCTTTGCGACAACTGCGCGTGCCGATCCGCCGGCAGGGCCTCGCGCGCCGCGATCAGGCGGCTGCGCAGTTCGGCGCGATAGGCGCGCAGTGGGTCGGCGTCGGCAGGGTCGCTCATGCGCGGTGTGCTATTCTGGAATCGATGGTGAGTGGCTTGAAGCAACTATATCGAATGAAGAGCCTGTTGTGCGCCCTCGCCCTGCTGGCCGCGGCTTCCACGCTCCATGCGGCGAGCGGGGACGACAGGGTGCTGGCGGCGAAGGACGCCGTCCAGCGCGGCGACCGCGTGAAGCTCGCCAAGCAGCTCGAGGCGGTGCGCGGCCACGAGCTGGAACCTTACGTCGAATACTGGCTGCTGCGCCTGCGTCTCGAGGAGGCCGCTGCCGACGAGCTGCGCGACTTCCTGTCGCGCCAGGCAGGCAGCTACCTCGCCGACAAGCTGCGCGGCGAATGGCTGAAGGTGCTGGGCAAGCGCCGCGAGTGGGATGCCTTCGAGGCCGAATACCCGCCGCTGGTCCAGGCCGACCAGGAAATCACCTGCTACGCCCTGCAGAACCGCCTGCGCCTGGCCGACCTCGGCGCGCTGGAGGAAGCGCGGCCGCTTTGGTTCGCCGCCGCGGAACTGCCGGAGGCCTGCACGCCCCTGATGGAGCAGCTGATCGCCGACAAGCGCCTCGGCGCCGACGACATCTGGGAGCGTCTGCGCCGTCTGCTGGAGGCGAAGAAGCTCGGTGCGGCGAAGGCCGTCGCCGGCTACCTGCCGGCCGGCCAGGCGCCCTCCGCCAAGACCCTCGACGCGATCGCCGACAAGCCCTTGCACCACCTGGCCATGCAGCCGGCCAACTTCGCCGCGAGCCGCCCGGGCCGCGAGATGGCCTTGTATGCCATCCAGCGCACCGCCCGCAACGATCCCGTCCAGGCGGCGCGCCAGTGGGATGCCATCAAGGACAGGTTCTCCGCGGCGGACAATGCTTACATCTATGCCCAGCTCGGCTGGCAGGGTGGGCTCAGGCACCTGCCCGAGGCGGTCGGCTGGTATCTCCAGGCCGGCAAGGCGCCGCTGTCGGATGAGCAGGTGGCCTGGAAGGCGCGCGCCGGACTGCGCGCGCAGAACTGGGCGCTGGTGCACGAGGCCATCGAGCAGATGCCGCCGGCGATGCAGGCCCAGCCGGACTGGATCTACTGGCTCGGCCGCGCCCACGCGGCGCTGGGCCGGACCGACGAGGCGCGGGCGCTGTACCAGCGCATTGCCGGCCAGCCGAACTTCTACGGCAATCTCGCCGACGACGAACTCGGGCGCGCGATCCGCCTGCCGCCGCAGGCGCAAAAGCCTTCCGGCGACGAGGTGAAGGCGGTCGCCGCCCTGCCGGGCATCCGCCGCGCCATGGCGCTGTTCCGCGTCGACCTGCGCACCGAGGGCGTGCGCGAGTGGAACTGGACCCTGCGCGGGATGGACGACGCGAAGCTGCTGGCGGCGGCGGAATTCGCCCGCCAGAACGAGATTTTCGACCGCGCCATCAATACCGCCGACCGCACCCTGGCGCTGCACGATTTTTCCATGCGTTACCTGGCGCCCTTCCGCGAGCACGTCGAGCCGAAGGCGCGGGCGCTGCAGCTCGACCAGGGCTGGGTCTACGGCCTGATGCGCCAGGAAAGCCGCTTCATCACCAACGCCAGGTCGGTGGTCGGCGCCAAGGGGCTGATGCAGCTGATGCCGAAGACCGCCAGCTGGGTGGCGAAGAAGATCGGCCTGAAGGATTACCATCCCGGCCGCACCAACGACACCGATGTCAACGTCACGCTCGGCACCAACTACCTGAAGATGGTGCTCGACGAGCTGGACAGCCATCCGGTGCTGGCTTCCGCCGCCTACAATGCCGGGCCGGGCCGCGCGCGCAAGTGGCGCGACGGCGCGAGGCCGCTGGAGGGCGCCATCTACGCCGAGACGATTCCCTTCAACGAGACGCGCGACTATGTCAAGAAGGTGATGAGCAACGCGGTGTATTACTCGGCCCTCTTCGACGGCCAGCCGCAATCGCTCAAGCGTCGCCTCGGCTTCGTCGGGCCGAAGAACGGCGACTCCCCGAAGATCGAGGACCTACCGTGACGTTCCGCCGCCGGGCCGCCCCGCGCTAGCTGTGATGTTTCAATAGGTTGTTCACCCGGAAGGTTCTGGGAAACTGGAGTTATCGAGGCTTCAGTAACCCAGGGAGACCAACCGGATGAACAGTCACAA
>JAANMU010003292.1_pt1 | contig 10539 bp, 6 predicted proteins | sample 7279701 | NCBI WGS metagenome assembly JAANMU01 (sample SAMN14094539, study PRJNA606508) | bioreactor metagenome | isolation source: A lab-scale SPAN reactor treating ammonium-rich wastewater day 57 | place: Ireland: Galway | collected 2017-03-13 | reverse complement strand
TGATCCTGAAAATATTGTTAAGCTTGCAATCGAAGGTGAGTGTAACGCAGTTGCATCAACACTTGGTGTACTTGGAATGACAGCAAGAAAATACGCTCATAAAATTCCATACATTGTAAAAATAAATCATAACGAATTACTTACTTATCCCAATAAATTTGATCAGATAATGTTTGCAAGTGTTGAGCAGGCTTATGATATGGGCGCAGCCGCAGTTGGCGCAACAATTTATTTCGGTTCCGAAGAAAGCGGAAGACAAATTGTTGAAGTTAGCCAAGCTTTTCAGTATGCTCACGAACTTGGAATGGCAACTGTATTGTGGTGTTATTTAAGAAATCCCGCTTTTAAATCTGACAAAGATTATCATGTATCTGCAGATTTAACCGGACAGGCAAACCATCTTGGTGTTACAATTGAGGCTGATATTATCAAACAAAAACTTCCTGAAAATAACGGCGGATATAATTCATTAAAGAATTTTGGGAAAACCAGTAAAAAGGTTTATACTGATTTGACAACTGATCACCCAATTGATCTTACACGTTATCAGGTTATTAATAACTTTATGGGACGTGCTGGATTGATTAACAGCGGCGGAGCCAGCGGCGAAAACGATTTTGCTGAAGCAGCTAAAACAGCAATTATAAACAAACGTGCGGGTGGAATGGGATTGATTTCCGGTCGTAAAGCCTTTCAGCGTCCGATGGCTGAAGGAGTTAAATTGTTAAATCTTATTCAGGATGTTTATCTTGAAAAAGAAATAACCGTTGCTTAGGCTGGTTTTCAAAATATTTAAACTTAACAAACCCAGTTTCTCTAAGAAATTGGGTTTGTTTTAGATATTACTTTAAAAATTAGTCTTAAACATTTAGAATTGATCTATCGGGGTTTATTTTTACTGCGTTAGCAGATAATCAGCAATCTTTCCCAAATCTTTTACATCTTTATTATTATACGGAGGCATTATTGTGCCGGGATATTTCTCCTGGTAATCTTTAAATCTATCCGAATCCATATAAGAGTTCGGATTTCGTAAATAGTTGATAAGATTATCTCTGCTGCTCCAGTATTGTTTGATATCTTTAAGGGATGGTCCTGACTTAGAACCTGCTAAATCATTGCCATGGCAGGTAATACATCCGAAAGACTGGAATAATCTTTCCCCGGATATTTCGGCTGTGTTTTGTTCACTTAAGTTTTGATTATTCAGATTAGAAAAGTCCATAGAGGATTCTTCCTTTGATGTCATTCTACCTAACAGAAGGAGAATAATAAATAAAAATAAGAGAGCCGATACCCATATTTGAGGTTTAGTCATATTTCAATTAATAGATTATTTTCAGAAAATTATTTTTGAACTTATTCAATCTCGAAGGAAGCATTTACAACACCGACAATTTCTTTCTCAATCGAACTTAAATCATTAATACCGTAATCAGAGATTGCATTTGAAAATTTTGGTGTAATTTGAAGCACTCCCATTCGGGCATTTCTCATTGGACCCAGCGTCCGGTTTGTAGCTTCAGCAATTTTTTGAGCTCTGATCATAGCATCTTTTGCCGCTTCAGCTTGTATTTCAATTTTCAAATCAGCCATTTTTGTATAATGGTACTCCGGCTGCTCAACCTGAAAACTTACTCCCCTTTCAATTAAAGAGGTAATATCCAATGAAATCTCTTTTATTTTGTTAACATCTGATGATTGAATTTCTATTCGCTGGCTATATACATATCCTATTATTCTTCCGGTTTGATAACCTTGTTCACTCATTTCATAAACAGGATAATTATTGATTGTAAAAAATTCAATCTTATCTTTCGGAAATCCCTTTTGTTCTAAATAGGAAATTAAAATCGGCTTTTGTCTGTTCAATTCAGAATAAGCCCTGTCTGAAGTTGAAGACTGAACTGAAATTGAACCGCGTAAAAAGCCAAGGTCTGAGACAATCTCTTTTTTAGCAGAACCAGTAACATTTATTGTTTGATTCGCACTTTGATTTGACTTCCAGGCGCTTGTAAAAACAAAGACACCTATTATAAAACTAATTCCAATTACTATTGCCGGAATAAATAGATCACTCTTCTTTTCCATATTATTAACTACTTTACTCTTTAAATCAATTAAATTGTGTGGCAACATATTAAAAAACAGTTATTTTAACAACACAATTCAAATCAGTTAAGAGTCCGGACACTAGAAGAATTATAAGATATTGCAATCAAAAGAAATTGATATTATGAAAAAACCAAATAGACTTGTCAATGAAAAAAATCCTTATCTGCTTCAGCATGCTTACAATCCGGTTGATTGGTATCCCTGGTGCGATGAGGCGTTTGAAAGAGCCAAAATTGAAAACAAACCTGTATTCCTTTCGATTGGCTATTCAACATGCCATTGGTGCCATGTAATGGAAAAAGAATCATTTGAAGATGACCAAGTTGCTAAGCTTATGAATGATTCTTTTATTTCAATTAAAGTTGATAGAGAAGAAAGACCGGACATTGACGGAATATATATGTCTGTTTGTCAAATGATTACCGGCAGCGGCGGCTGGCCCTTAACAGTTGTGATGACTCCGGATAAAAAACCATTTTTTGTCGGAACATATTTTCCAAAACATCAAAGATTTAATAGAATCGGTATGATGGAACTTATCCCCAAAATAAAAGACATCTGGACAACCAGAAAAGATGAAGTACTTAAATCTGCTGAAGAAATTTCTTTTTCAATTAACAATCAGGACACTATCCAAGGATCTGTGAGCATTAATGAAGCTATTCTTGATAAAGCGTATCAGGAACTTAGCGAAAATTTTGATGATGAATCTGGAGGATTTAATACTGCACCCAAATTTCCATCTCCACATAATTTGATGTTTCTTTTAAGATACTGGAAAAAGTCTGGTCATAGCAGGGCTCTTGAAATGGTTGAACTAACTCTAACACAAATGAGACTTGGCGGCATATACGATCATATTGGATTTGGCTTTGCACGATACTCAACCGATAGTAACTGGATAGTACCGCACTTTGAAAAAATGTTATACGATCAGGCAATGCTGGTAATGGCTTATACTGAAACTTTTCTTGCAACAAAAAATCAATTTTATAAAGCAACTGCTGAAGAAATCCTGGAATATGTTCTAAGAGATATGACCAATAAAGAGGGCGGATTTTTTTCAGCTGAAGATGCTGACAGCGAAGGCGAAGAAGGTAAATTTTATTTATGGAATACTGATGAAATCAGAAACATATTAAGTAAAGATGAATCAGATTTAGTGCTAAAAGTTTTTAACATTAAGGAAAATGGAAATTGGATTGATGAATCAAAGGGAATAACAAACACAACAAACATTTTCCATCTTAAAAAACCAATTAAGGAAATCTCAGATGAGATGAATCTTGATCTGGATGATTTCTCAGAAAGATGGGACGTAATTCGCAGAAAACTTTTTAATTACAGAGAAAAAAGAATTCATCCTCACAAAGACGATAAGATTTTAACCGACTGGAATAGTCTGATGATATCAGCTTTGTCAAAAGCATACCAGGCATTTAACAACGGAGTGTATCTTGATACTGCCGAAAAATTATTTGCTCTTATAGAAAACTATCTAATAAAAAAAGATGGTAAACTTCTTCATAGATACAAGGATGGAGAATCAGCGGTCGAGGCTTTTATTGATGATTATGTTTTTCTGATAAATGCACTTCTGGATTTATTTGAATCAACTTTTAACTACAGATACTTGGAAAAAGCAATAGAGCTTCAATCAATTATTGATAAAGAATTTTGGGATGATATGGGCGGTTATTATTTTACATCTGCTCAAAATGAAAAACTTATTGCAAGACAAAAAGTTGTTTATGATGGTGCAGTTCCTTCAGGTAATTCTATAGCTCTGCTAAATTTGATAAGACTTTTTAAAATTACTGCTGATTTAACTTATCAAACTAAAATTGATGCAACAATAAAGTTTTTTTCAGGACAGATTTATAGAATTCCTTCAGCTTTTAGTATGTTTTTATGTGGATTAGATTTCTTGTATAGTGATTCAACAGAAATCATCATAGTTTCTAAAAGCAAAGATGATATTGACAGTAAAGCATTAGCTCTAATTAGAAATACTTTTAGTCCGAACAAGATTATTATATTGAAACTTACTCAGAAAGAAGAAAATTTTAATATATTTTTACCCTACACCGAAGGAATGAAATTACTGGACGGTAAAACCACATTTTATGTTTGCAGTAATTATTCCTGTAAACAACCGGTAAATGAGTTGAGCGAGCTGGAAAAACTAATAACCTAAAAACTTATTCATATTGAAATATAGATATTTAATATTTGTTGAAGTAATTTTGCAAAACGGTCTAGAATATAATCGGAGAAATCGTGAGTTCAGATAATAAATTCGTAAGGTCATTAATTGAAAGTGCCAAGCTTGGGAACAATGCAGCTATTGAACAGCTTTTTCAGATGAATCTTGCCAAAATATATGCCTTTGCACTTAGATTAACCGCTAATAAATCATTAGCCGAAACAATTACCAAAGACACTTTTATTGAAGCCTGGAAAAAAATCAATCTCGTTCGATCTGATGCCTCTCTGCTTAAATGGTTAAATTCAATCACTGTTTACAAAACAATTGAAGCATTTAGAAGTAAGAAATCAAAAAACAAAACAGACCATCAGGATCTTAAAGAACTTGAATCAAAATGTGAGCTGGATAAATATCTAATTACACTTCCTGATCAGGAAAGAATGACCTTTGTTCTCAATAAGGTTGAAGGATATACTCTTGAGGAAATTTCGGATATGATGGGAACAAAAAAAGATCAGGTTCAAGCTCAGTTAAATATTGCAATTGACAAGCTTACAGAAAACATCCCTTCAATAAAAGATGAAAATATACTTATTGAAAAACTTGCACAATTGCAGCCTGAAATCCAACCATCAGCAGAGGTAAGAGATGGTATATTTTCTTATATAATGGATGAAAAGATTCGTGAGAAAAGGGAGTTGGAAAAAATTGCTTCTGCATTAGCTGAAAAAGAAAAAAGAGAAAATCAGATAGATGAGTCTGAAGAAACCAATGAATTTGTTCCGGAACCAGTTGTTGTAAAACCTAAAAAAGATTTTAGTATTAATTTTGCTGTTATAAAAAAAATTCTGTATGGCATTATTGCTGTATTTGTATTAATAGTAGCCTATATGTTTATTACTGCACCGTCCGGGGGATGGCAAATTATATCAATGACAGGACAGCCAAAATTAAATAATAATGATATGAGTAAGAATGATGATTGGTCAGCTGATGATGTTATTCAGACTGATGAGAATTCATCAATTACTTTTGCAATCCCAAAAATAGGGAGATTACTTATAGATCCTTTAACCAATATAAGCAGAACAAAAAATGATCAGCTAAAACTTGAAACAGGACAGATTAAAAAGTTTGAAGGGGATGCTACTGATGTTTTAACAGTTATTACTCCTTTAGCAAAATTTACGGAGTTGTATAAAGGCAGTGCGTTCAGATTAAGTGTTGCTGCCGACGAAGTGAGTAAATTGATTGTTGAGAGCGGATGGATAGTGGTAAGTGTTAAAGAGTTTGATTCTTATGTACCGAAAAATTTTGGCTGTTTGGTGATGAGGGGAAAGTACGCAATGCCATATCCATTGGATACAGCACCTCAACTGATAAGCTTACTTGAAAACTTTTCAGGAGTTACTGACCCTACAATTGGAACTGTATTATCTCTGGCAACTAAAAAAGAATCACTGACTCTATGGCATCTTCTTCAGTTAGTAAGCAGCGAAAACAGATTTCTTGTTTTTGATAAATTAAACGAATTAATTCCTGCTCCAAATGGTGTAACCAAGGCAGGAATCCAAGGGTTAAATAAGGATATGCTTTTAAATTGGCGTCAGGAAATTGAACTGAAAATGGATTGAACCGAGAAAATCTTGCTGTAAGCAAGATTTCTGTTTCAAAAGTAATACTTGGGGATATAGAAAATAAAAAGCAGCACGAATTAAACAAATTACTTAGTCTTCTAATCCATTGCATTCTTTACGAAGAATGTTTTTAGCATGGTTAATGCAAAGATTGCTAAGAGTTTTCGATTATCTCAATAACATCATCTTTTGGGTTTATAATAGTGTGCGCTTTGTCCAAAGAAAACTTCTGCTGCATCCATTATTGTTTCTGATAAAGTTGGATGTGGATGAATTGTCAATTTCAAATCGGTAACATTCGCACCCATTTCGATCGCAAGAACTCCCTCGGAAATCAACTCACCCGCACCGGGTCCGCAAAGTCCCATTCCTAATATTCTCTGTGTATCAGGATCAACGATCAACTTTGTAACACCATCATTTCTATCCAACGTTACTGCTCGCCCGCTTGCAGCCCAGGGAAATTTTGCGACTTCGTATTTTATTCCTTCTTTTCTTGCATGCTCTTCCGTTAATCCTGCCCAGGCGATTTCCGGATCAGTAAAAACAACGGCAGGAATAGCAAGCGGTTCAAAATATGATTTGTGTCCTGCAATCACTTCAACAGCAACTCTTCCTTCGTGTGATGCCTTATGTGCAAGCATCGGTTCACCAGCTATATCTCCGATTGCAAAAATGTTAGGATCGGTTGTTCTTAATTGTTTATCAACTTTTATCCAGCCGCGATCAGTTAAACTTACCTTAGTATTTTCTAAACCAAGTCCTCGCGCTTCCGGTTTCCTTCCAATTGACATCAAAACATAATCGTAAATTTTGTCAGAAATATTTCCTTTATCATCCTGTATCTTAACACTTATTCCATCTTTGACTTCATTCATTTCAAGAACTTTACTGTTTAACATTACTTCTGCAAAAGATTTTTTAATCCGCATTGAAAGATAATTTACAAGATCACGATCTGCACCCGGCAATAATCCGGGCATCATCTCAACAACAGACACTTTAGTTCCAAGTGCCTGATAAACAGAGCCAAGTTCAAGCCCGATATATCCTCCGCCAATTACTAATAGTGATTTTGGAATCCCAGGCAAATCAAGTGCAGAGGTTGAGTTAAGTAATCTTTTTGATTGAATATTTAATGAGGGGATTGAAGTAATAACAGAACCTGTTGCAACAATAGCTTTATCAAATGATTGTTCAATTGTTTGCCCATCAACTTTTTCGATCTTTAAAGCTGATGAGCTAATAAAGCTTGCTCTGCCTTGTATGAAGTTTATTTTTCTTTGTTTTGATATCTGTCCAAGCCCGCCAGTAAGTTTGTTTACAACATTATCTTTAAAATCTCTTAATTTGTTTATATTAATTTGCGGCTTGCCGAATTCTATTCCCCAGTTTTTAGCATCTTCAGCTTCGTGAATAAGCTTAGCAACGTGAAGCAATGCTTTAGAAGGAATACATCCGCGATAAAGACAAACACCTCCTGGATTTTTTTCAAGATCAACAAGAGTAACATCCATACCAAGATCAGCGGCAAGAAAAGCAGCAACATATCCGCCGGGTCCACCGCCTATAACTGTTAATTTTATCTTTTCACTCATTTTATATCCTTTAAAAATCAGGTGCAGTTATTAATCTGCAAAATCGGTTTATTCTGTTTCCGGTTAACTATAATAATCTAAGCGGCTGTTCTAACGCCTCAACCACAAATCTTAAAAATCTAATTGCGTCAGCACCATCAATAATTCTATGATCATAAGATAAAGACAATGGAAGCATCAGCCTTGGTTCAAAAACCCCATATCCATTCCAAACCGGTTCAAAAGCTCCGCGCGATACTCCGAGAATAGCAACCTCCGGAGAATTAACAACCGGAGTAAAATATGTTCCGCCAATTCCACCAAGATTTGAAATTGAGAAACATCCGCCTTGTAAATCGTCCAATCCGATTTTTTTACTTCGTGCTTTTTCTGCTAATAAATTAAGCTCAGCAGAAATTTCGGATAAAGATTTTTTATCTGCATTTTTAATAACCGGAACAATTAATCCAAACTCTGTATCAACTGCGATACCGATATTAAAATAATTCTTGTAGATAATTTCCTTCTTTTCCATATCTATACTGGAATTTACCTGTGGAAATTTCTTAAGCGCCTCTACAATTATTCTTACAAGAATAGCGGTAACAGTAAGTTTGGTTTTAGAATTCTGATTTAATTCTTTTCTTGATTTTTCAAGAAGAGTGATATCAGCTTTATCGAATTGAGTAACGTGTGGAATTGTTGCCCACGCATAACTAAGATGCTCGGCTGTTTTCTTCCGGATGTTTGTCATCTGAACTTTTTTAATTTCGCCAAACCGTGAAAAATCAGGCAATGTTTCAGCTTGGATATTTAATCCAAAACTGCCGCCTTGTGAATATGATTCGTGTAGTTTTTTTGAAAAAGCTTTGACATCATCCATTGAGATCCTGCCGCCAGAACCAGTACCTGGAACTTTATTTATATCAACACCAATTTCACGGGCTATTCTTCTTACTGATGGAGCTGCAGGAGCAGCACCTTTTAAAATTGGTGGTTGTTTATCAGGTGCTTCCATAGCTTGAGTTAATGGGCGTTCACCTGTTTTCACTTCTGATTTAACTTGCTTGTTCTCTTCTTTTGATAATTGTTCTTTCTCTGTTTTATCTTTATCAACCGATTTGGTTTCTGTTATAGTTAAGCCAGCTGTCTCAACTCTAATCATTACAGCACCGACTTTTGCTTTTTCGCCGGTTTTGATTAATACTTCAACAACCTTTCCTGCAAGGGTTGAGGGGACTTCAATCGTTGCTTTTTCGGTTTCGATTTCAAGCAGTGCCTGATCTTTTTCAATTACATCACCAACTTTAACAAGCACATCTATTACATCTGCCGATTCAATATTCTCGCCAAGTTCAGGCAAACGGAATTCTCTTATTTCTTTTTTCCCTGATTGTCCGGTTTCAACTGAGGGCTTTTGTATATTTTGTGATGTTGGCTTTGTTTCGGAGGCTTTTATTTCAGGCTTACTTTCGCTTGCGCTTTTCTTTGTATTACTCTCAGCAGTTTTACCAATTTCTTCAACAACTAAAATTACTGCACCAACCTTTACTTTATCGCCGGTTTTAACATTGAGTTTTGTTATCTTACCTTCAACTGTTGAGGGAACTTCAATTGTTGCTTTCTCAGTTTCAATCTCAAGCACTGCCTGATTTTTTGCAATTGTATCCCCTTCTTTTACAAGAACATCTACAACCTCAGCAGATTCGATGTTCTCGCCAAGTTCAGGTAGTATAAATTCTTTTGTCATCTTAATATCCTGATTATTGTCTGCTGTTTCTGACTAGTGACTCTTACAGAGATAATCTATAAGAATCCACTCAGATCAACAGAGTTATAAAATTTATCTATTAATATTTTCTTTAAATCTTACTCATCAAAGTAAGTCAATAAACTAATCTGCTCGTAAACATTAATTGTTAAGCTAATAATTACGTCAGTTAAATCTCTATTTAGCTTATATGCGTTTCTTGATACTCTCTAATCAAATCTCAATATATCTGGTTTACTTAAATCAGCTATTCAAAGGATTTCTTTTATTTGGATTTATACCGAGTTCTTTTTCAGCCCTATCCAACACTTTATCCTGTATCTTGCCTTCTTTGAACAATGCAGTTAATGCTGCAAAGGCAATATGTTTAGCGTCCACTTCAAAAAACTCACGAAGCATTGCTCTTGATTCGCTTCTTCCGAAACCATCTGTTCCCATAGAATACAAATATCTCGGGAACCACTTTGCGACTGAGTCAGGCAGAGCTTTTACATAATCAGATGCAGCTACAAAAACCCCGTCTTCTTTTTGAAGTGTTTTTTGGATATAATTTTGTTTTTGCTCTTTAGTTGGATTCAACATATTCCATCTTTCTATCTCAAGAGCATCGCGGCGTAATTCCTTATAACTTGTTACACTCCATATATCACAAGCAACACGATAATCTTCTTCTAAAATTTTTGCGGCTTTAATTACTTCGTTAAGTATCGTTCCGCTTCCAAGTAACTGCGCCTTTAATTTAAAAGTCTTTTTATCAGAAGCCTTAAACTTATACATACCTTTTAAAATTCCATCTTTAACGCCCTTAGGCATTTCAGGCATTGCATAATTTTCGTTCATTAAAGTAACGTAATAGAAAATATCTTCCTGATCTTCAAACATTCTTTTAATACCATCTCTGATGATAACAGCGATTTCATAAGCAAACGCTGGATCATAAGTAACAAGATTCGGCACCGGATAAGCAAGCAGATGACTGTTTCCGTCCTGATGCTGTAATCCTTCACCGGCAAGTGTAGTTCTACCCGCAGTTCCGCCGAATAAAAATCCTTTAGCACCCATATCAGCAGCAGCCCAAACCAAATCGCCAACTCTTTGTAATCCAAACATTGAGTAATAGACAAAGAAAGGAATCATATTTATTCCGTGTGTTAAATATGCAGTACCAGCTGCCATAAAAGATGACATAGAGCCGGCTTCTGTAATACCCTCTTCAAGTATCTGACCATC
>JAANMU010003291.1_pt1 | contig 10540 bp, 7 predicted proteins | sample 7279701 | NCBI WGS metagenome assembly JAANMU01 (sample SAMN14094539, study PRJNA606508) | bioreactor metagenome | isolation source: A lab-scale SPAN reactor treating ammonium-rich wastewater day 57 | place: Ireland: Galway | collected 2017-03-13 | reverse complement strand
CCTAATCAGCCGCGCGACTATTCATGGTTCTGTATCCTGGCAAGCGTCGCGCTTGAAGTCGCTCGTCAAAAATGATTACGGATGCTGTAGTTGGATTGCAACTTTGCGAATATGTGTTTTTGTTTCGCTCAATTTAGGTCGATATTAATCCGTTATGCTGATTCGATAACTACAAAACAATCGGCAATTCGGCCTCGTTGACGTCTTGGCAGTCGACGCATTGATTGTCAGAAGCGGCATCTAGGTAAAAGATGTGTTCTTGCAAAACCAGACCATCGACTTGTTGGTCCTGAGGTGGGGGCTGACCCGTGGACGGATCAATCCAGAGTAATTGTTTGACCAGGCGAATTTCTGAAGGTTGGCTCTGTTCCCAAAAAAGTTCATTTTGTCGAGGTTGGCAGTTGTTACTGTTGCTTGGGGGCATGCCGTTGGCACACACCATGGCGGATTTAACATCACTCGGTTTTTCCTGCCAAATCGGTTCACGGTCTTGCAGTAAGTAGGACATAATGTCATTCCAAATGGGAGCAGCACCAGTTACACCAGAAACCAGTCGTTGATTCATGGGACTACCATCATTATTACCTACCCAGACAATTGACAGTAATTCTGGGGTAAAACCGACTGTCCAGTTGTCTTTAAGATTATTGGTGGTACCAGTTTTAACGCTGACTACTTGATCGGGGATGACCAGCTCAGACCGAGTGCCAAAGGCGCCAGCTCGAGCTTGATTATCTTGCAAAATATGACTAGTCAGATAAGCTGGCGCCCGACTCATGACGCGTTCCAACTCACCTTGTTGAGTTATACTTTCGTCTTCTGTCATATCAACCAACAGTTGTTTGCGTTGTTCTAGATCGGTTGTTTCCAGCTCATCACCCAAATAATCACTGACTGATAAAATTGGCGTAAAAGGGGTTTTCACACCCTGATTGGCCAAAACACTAAAGGCTTGAGCTAGATCAATCATCCTGACTTCACCACCACCTAAAGTTAATGACAAGCCGTATCGGCTCGGATCAACCCAAGAAGAAATGCCCATCTTGTTGCCCTGTTTGATAAATGTATCCAGACCTATTATTTTCAAGCCCTTAACTGCGGGGATATTGAGTGAGTTGCCTAAAGATTGCCGAACTGTGACCGGACCGCGAAAACTGCCATCATAATTACGCGGACAGTAGGGTTTTTGACCGGGTACATTAAAACAAATGGTGGCGTCAACTAAAACTGAACCAGGATTAAGTAGTTTTTCTTGAAAAGCGGTGGCGTACATAATGGGCTTGATTGAGCTGCCGGGTTGCCTCTGGGCCAGGGCCACATTCACTTGACCATCACCTTCAGCGTCAAAGTAATCTTTAGAGCCAACCATGGCTAAAATTTCACCAGTGTCTGGTTTGACCACCATGGCGGCGCCATTACCCACTTTGTAATTTGTGAGGTCAGCAATCTCAGCAGAAAGTGAGGCTTGAACCACTTCTTGCAAATCTAAATCTAGAGTAGTTTTCACCCGCAAGCCACCTTTCTCCACTCGATCTATACCGTACTTATTAACTAGCCAGTCTTTGACAAAAAACACAAAGTGAGGGGCTTTAATATCACTTTTACTGAGAGCAAATTTCAGTGCTTCAGAAGCGGCTTCTTCAGCAGCGGCACCAGTGATGTAGCCGTCTTCAACCATTCGTCTGAGCACTTCTTTCTGACGATTTTTGGCAGCTGAAGCATCAGATTGAAACGGTGAGTAACGACTCGGGGCTTGAGGTAGACCTGCTAAAAGTGACGCTTCGGCCAGAGTCAGATCGCGAGCTGATTTATCAAAGTATTGTTTAGCGGCGGCTTCGATACCCACGGCAGTGCCACCGTAAGCAATGTAGTTTAGGTACATTTCCAGAATTTCTTGCTTGGTGTAGAGGGTTTCAGTCATGACAGACAAGGCGATTTCTTTAAGTTTTCGCTCGAGGGTTCTTTCTCTGGTAAGAAGGGCATTTTTAACCAATTGTTGGGTAATGGTGGATCCACCTTCGAGTCGTTCTCCCTTTAGGTTAGCTCGAATTGCTCTGGCTATGCCTCTTAGGTCAAAGCCAAAGTGGCTAAAAAAGTTCTGGTCCTCAATGGCAATGCTGGCTTGCCAAACATGATCGGGGAGGGAGTCAAGTTTGACGGGAATCCGATTTTCATCAGCGTAAATTTCATAGAGCAGTTGATCATTACGGTCAAAGATTTGACTGCTGACAGCGTAGGTGCTGGAATTGGTTAATATCTTGGGAGATGGTAAATCTTTCATTATGTAACCCAAAGCAATAGTGCCAACTAGCATGACTAAGACAAAACTAGTTATTAGAAATACCAGGAGTTTTTGGCGCTTGTTCCAGGCTCGTTTGGTTTTGCTGGCTCGCTGTTTATCTAGTCGTTTAGATCCTCGACTCGGTTTGGTTACCTTTTTCTTCTGCTGTTTGCCCTCAAAAGCGGTTTTAAATTGTGTTACCATGATGTAGTCGTTTAAAACCTGTTGTTTTTTTGTTGACTGAGTGTCAAATGGTTTTCAAACTACCGTGTAGTGTAACAAATGCTGACCTCGACCTCTATAAGACAAACTGGCTGGTTTCAATTCATACCGCCTCAATTACAAGACTTGGCGGTGGTGGCATTTGAGTTGTGGGAGCGGGAAAATGAGTGGCAGCCTGAGTCAAGCTCTGAGTCGAGTGTTGGGTCGGGCAAACGACTGACCGATTACAGTTTTATTGTTTTTCCTTTGTCCAAAGTCTACGAGGGTTTTTTAAAGTATTACTTTTTTGAGCGAGGTTTAATTAATGAGGAGACTTTGCACAGTAAAAGATTTCGGATCGGTCGGGCACTCAATCCTGATGTGTCTTTTCATCAGCAAAATGAGCAGTGGTTGTATGACGATGTCGCCAAAAGTTGTTCAGAAGATGTTGCTAGAGAAATCTGGAATACTTGGTTAGACTGCCGGAATCGGGTTTTTCACTTTTTCCCCAATCACCCTGAGCCGTTGTCACTGGAGCGAGCCGGTCAACACTTGGAAAGATTAGCGAATACGATGGAAATGGCACAGAGGTGTCCGAGGTACTATTAGGGTTAGTGTCTCATTTACGTCACATAGTCGATTTTTTTCCAGCTTTTAATCAGCCGCGCGACTATTCATGGTTCTGTATCCTGGCAAGCATCGCGCTTGAAGTCGCGAGACAAAAAAATATTCATAATTGCTTTTTCACACCACAACTAAGTTGCATTTTAGTGTATAGTACTCACTCATCACTTATCGACAAATACTTGATTGGTTTTAGTCAATCTTTGCATTATAAAGTGATTGCGAATTATCGATAATTTGTGATTGGTTGACTCAAGTAGTAGACACGGAAACAGGATAGTAGATCCTGAGCAGATCCTAAATCAAATTCAAAGCATCTGCGGCGATTCAGGATGACGGGAAACGCTTGCAGATTGATGATGCTAATATCAAATTATGATTCCAGAGTTCTCTTACCAACTTCCACCTCCTCCTTTTGCTTATAAAAACATTACCATTTCTGGTCTGCCAGGGGCAGGGTCGACGACCTTGCTCAAACACTTAAAAATGGCTTTAGAAGAAGTGGGCTGGCATGGGTTTTCTGGTGGGGAGTTTATGAGAGCTTATGCTATAGAGCAGGGCTTGTTTGGTGCTAATGCTACCGTTCATCATTCAGCCACGGTTTATAACGATGACTTTGATCGTCAAGTAGATTATGGAATGAGGGAGAAATTAAGTCAGGAAAAAGGTTGGATTTTAGAGTCCTGGCTGTCGGGGTTTTTGGCTCAAGGAGTCGATGGGGTACTGAAAGTTCTGATGACTTGTAGCAATAAAGCGGTACGCGTTGACCGAATTGTCAATCGTGACACTGTTTCTCCAGAGGAAGCTATTGAGCACATGAATCAACGATACGAGGAAAATCTGGCTAAGTGGCGACGATTGTATGAAAAAGAATGGCAAGAGTGGGTAGTCAAGACGGGTATGAGACCTGCTTCTGCACCAATTGATTTTTGGCACCCAAGCCTATACGATGTAGTGATTGATACTTACTCGTTAAATCAAATTGAAGCCACCCAGGCAGTTTTAGATGCCCTCAAACCAAGCCCAACCACTGGTAATTCCTCCCAAGACTCTGCCAAAAATTAATCAGAAAAAGTTGGGGCAGTCGCAAGAACTTGTTGCTAAATCGACACCGATTAAGTCACCACAATCGACAATTTCTAAAATAAAATCGACTGGGTTAAAATCTGCTTCGGTTGGCAAAACTACCAAATCGTCCGTTACCAAATCACCAACATCGCCTCAGTCAACACAACCCAGCCAATCAATCCTTTCCCGGCACTCAATTTTCTGGTCATTATTAATTTTATCCTTGGTTCTCTGGGTCGCTTATCGTGCTTTATTTTCCTTCCCTGTTTGGTTTGATGAGACGATTGGCAAAGCCCTGTTTTTTGGTTTGCCAGCTTGGATCTATGTTGTCGTCACCAACTTTAAACAGGTTGGTCAGTCTTTTGGTAGTGACCGACTCGAAAAAGGTCTGTTGCTCGGTTTGGCGATCGGTGGCGTCTATGGTTTTGTGACCGCGATATTAAGCTTACTCCAATCCGGATCAACAGTGGCTGCGGCACCCTTATTTGCCTCCCAAGCCTTTTGGTACGAGTTTGGTTTAGCCATTTTTACTGGTTTTTGGGAAACTTTGTTCTTTTTTAGTTGGATTGGTAGTGCTATTTTTGCTCTCTATAAACACTGGACATTACCCAGTCAAGTCATTGTTATATCAGGTATTTTTCTGATTTTCCATTTACCTAACATTATTTTGCGTTTTTCAGGGGCGGGTGAGTGGGGGATGGTACTGATGTTATTCTTGTTTGCTCTCGGTCAAACTCTGTTATTTTTTGAGTATAAGAATAGTTATGCCTTGATTTTATCCCAGGCCATTTGGGGCATGGTTTTACTTGTGTACGGAACTTGATCAAGTTTGCATTGCACACGAACAGACATCTGTTACAATGCACGCCTTACGCTTATGGTATGACACAACCAGAATTAAAAGAATATTTGAATCAGCATAAACGCAGTTTGGTGATTTCCCTCAGTGTCGGGTCGGTTTTCTTAGCTTTGATCTTAGTGTTGTTATCCTTGAGGCTGACAGCAGCTCGGTTAAACCCAGTGGAACAACTCAGCTACAAACGCTTTTATTTAGCTAGGCAAATTTTACCGGATCATCTCTTCTATCCTGTTATTCAATGGGGCAAACAACAGTCGTTCGCACTATTAAGTTTGGATGAGCGAGTGTTAAGTCAGGCTGAGCTGAGCCAACAGCGGTTACAAGAGGCGAGGGTGTTGATAGAAAAAGGTAATCCGGCGTTAGCTCTGGTATCTATACAAAAATCTCAGGTATTAGCCATGGAGGCTTGTGCTGGAGCACTTGAGCATCCGGTTTCAGGACAAACTACCGCTTCTGTGGCAGGCCTGATGGTTGACCACTTGGCTGAGGTGTCAGAAATACGGGAAATGCTGATTGACCAGGATGCAACTCAGGTCGGGCAAATGCAAGCCCAGACGGAAGTTTTGCTGTCTCAATTGGCTTCACAAGCAGCTTTACCTAACTGATCTACTTAGATGTTTTTTGATCTTCAATGCGAGTGTTGACTAAGCTACTCAATTGTGGGATTCTATGTGTCCGACCAAACTGATAACCACAATATCTAGTGGTTGGTGCGTAGCAGATACACAATCTGTGGTTTTTTTTCGCAAAAGACCCCACCACCCTGAATTAGTTTCAGGGTCCTGTTGGGAAAAGAGTTGGTCATCCTGGATTTAATCCAAGACCTCAAAACTCTATCTGACAACCCATCTGTAGTAGATGCTGAAACAAACCCAGATCCTGAAACAAGTTCTGGACTCCTCTCCCGACAAGTTTGGATCGTCGGTTCAGGATGACAGAAGAATGACACAACTTTAGTACATGCGTTGCCCTTACTGTGGTCACACTGACACTAACGTTATTGACTCCCGAGAGACCGAGGATGTGACCTCTATTCGCCGCCGCCGCGAGTGCAGCAAGTGTGGCAAAAGGTTTACCACTTATGAGCGAGTAGAGGGCATCGAGCTTAAAGTCATTAAAAAAGATGGTTCTAGAGAAGAGTTTAGTCGAGACAAGCTTAAGCGTGGGATTGTCAAAGCCACCTGGAAGAGACCAGTCTCTATGTCACAGATCGATGACTTAATCGAGGATGTTGAACAGCGATTGCGGAGGAAAACAACAAGTGAAGTTAAAGCTTGGGAAATTGGTAATATGGTTTTAAATCGGTTGCGCAAGTTGGATCCCTTGTCTTACTTGCTCTTTGCTAGCGTTTATCGGGACTTTGACAGCTTAAAAGACTTTGCTGAAGAGATTGACAAGTTGCAGGAGCAGGTCGATCAAAATTGTAGTAGGGAAAATGGCAAAGAGAGCAGTGTTGAACAGTCGTGTTGAAATAGCAACCAATTTGTCATGCAGGACTGACAACCGTAACAAGTTCAGGCTGACGGGTAAAAGAAGTTGAGTCGCAGAAACAGAATGATTTTTTAAGAAATCGATGAAATTACTTAACAATTATAAGTAATAGATCCTGAAACAAGTTCAGGCTGACAAGTAAACTAGAAAGTAAATCAAAATGACACCAAAAAGTATGATTGATACACCAGCTGGAAACACTAATCGAGCTTCAGTTTCATCTAAATTAACAACTTCGCCTAAAAAACTTCCTAAAAAACCCATGCAGTTTATTAGTCGCAAATTAGATAGTGGCATGGGAGAAGCTGTAGCCCGACGCACCTACTTGAGGAAGGTCATTGACTCTCAAACAAAAAAGGAACGCTGGGAGACTTGGTCGGAAGTGGCAGATCGCGTAGCCCGAGGCAACACTCTACTTGTTCCAAAAACTCACCAGAAACACGCCCAGACTGAGTACGAACTACTCAAAAAACATATAAGCAATGGTTCCATATTAATGTCTGGTCGCCATCTCCAGCATGGTGATGAAACTCAACCAGAACGTAATATGGAGGTGTTTACCAATTGCTCAACCTCCTCGACTTCGTACATCCTTTTTTACCTACTCATGAACGGTTCTGGCGTCGGCCGTGCTTATGATGACGACATGTGTGTAGTGGATTGGGATAACATGCCTAACGTGCGCTGCGTAATTAGTGACGAGCACCCTGACTATGAGTGGGGCAAAGACGAAAGTGTCCGCGAAGCCGAACATAAATACGGCCGTCACAACGGCGTCCAGTGGTTTGTAGTTCCAGACAGCAGGGAGGGTTGGGCACAAGCGGTGGAGATGATTGAAATTATGGCATATGAGAAAAAATGGAAAAACGAGATGTTGGTCATAGACTTCAGCCAGGTACGCGCCAAAGGTCAACCAATCCGCGGTATGCAAGATCGCCCCTCATCAGGTCCTAAGCCACTCATGAATGCTATTGCTCGCTTGTCGACGATCAAAGGCGCCCATCTTTCGCCATGGAAACAAGCCATTTTTGTGGACCATTACTTGGCTGAGTGTGTACTGGTTGGCGGAGCGCGCCGCAGTGCCCGAATTGCTACTAAAGTTTGGACTGATCCAGAAATTATCGACTTTATCAACATCAAGCGAGGTGGTTTTCTGTGGAGTGCTAATAATAGTGTGGCGGTGGATGAAAAATTTTGGCGACAACGTAGTCATCATGCCCGCAAAGTCTTGGATGCGATTCTTCAAGCCAGTTATCACGACGGTACGGGTGAACCAGGATTTGTCAACCAACATCGCTTGGTGCAGAACGATGAGGGATACGAGAGTTACGAGGACGGCAAGTACGCCGAAAGCTTTAAGTTTAAACCCATGAAGCGGACAGAGAAGATGCTTTCTCACCTGGCCAAACACAGTGAAGCTAAAATTTATCAACAGATTCCTAATCCTTGTGGAGAAATTAGTTTGAATATGCTGGGTGGTTATTGTGTGATTGGAGATGTGGTGCCTTATTTTTGCCCCACAATTGATGATGCAGAAGAGGCCTATCGGGCTACCACTCGGGCTTTAATTCGCGTCAACACTATGGATTGTCTCTACAGCCGAGAAGTTAAACGAACCAATCGGATCGGGGTAGGTATGACAGGTATTCACGAGTTTGCCTGGAACATGTTTGGTTATAATTTCTATGACCTGATTAATGAAGAGAAAAGTCAGAATTTTTGGCTAACTATAGCCCGCTTTAAACGTGCTGTGGTGGATGAAGCTGAGCAATACAGCAAAAAATTGGGAGTAACAGTGCCTCATACAAACACCACTATCAAGCCCTCAGGCACAATTTCTAAACTTTTTGCTTTGACTGAAGGGGCTCACTTGCCCAGCATGCGCGAATACATCAGGTGGGTTCAGTATCGGAGTGATGATCCTCTGGTTGCCAAGTATCAGAAGAAAGGTTATCCAATTAAAGAGTTGCGTTCCTATCAGGGCACCACGGCCGTTGGCTTTCCTACCCAACCCCTAATTTGTCGCATTGGCATGAATGGTGAATTGATCACGGCCGCCGAGGCCACGCCTGAGCAGCAGTATCAATGGCTGATGCTTTTGGAAAAATACTGGATCGTAGGGGTAGACGACGACGGTTTACCTCTGGAAGATACTGGCAATCAAGTCAGTTATACTCTTAAGTATGATCCTCAGATGGTAGAGTATGACCAGTTTGCCGAAATGGTCCGCAAATACCAGGGTGAAATCAAATGTTGTAGTGTCATGCCTCAGCAGGATGCCACTGCCTACGAGTATCAGCCAGAACAACCCGTTACAATTAGTGAGTTTATGCGGGTGCTGGATGAAATAGAAAAAGACGACCAAATCCAGGAAGACATTGACTTCGAGCAACTCAAGTGTGACACCGGGGCGTGCCCGATATAGGAATCGCCTCTCATTTACTCTAGCTTGAACGAATGATACCATAATCGGATGAGTGGTGAATTATCCAATACTCCTACGAGAGGCGGTGTTGATGATCTGGATGTCCCAGGCTTACAGCTACAGGTAGATAATCAAGATTCCCAATACGATGCATCACTTATTGCTGCTGCTGGAAAATTAAATATTCCTCTTGATCAGATCAATTATGTTTCTCCTGAAATATTGAAAGAAGGAAAAATTATTGGACAAAATGGCGATTATGTGCTGAAACGTTATCTAGGTCATGGGGTTCAGGGTATGGTTTTTCTGGCCGAGAATTCAGAAGTGGGACGTTGTGCTGTAAAAGTTCAGAATACAGCAAATCATGAGATTGCTTCTGCATTTGCTGAAGAGAGACGATTAATTGCTGATATGGATGTTAGCCTTAAGAAATCGGACAACAAGTATCCAAAGTCTGCTCGTCCACTCAGACTTATAGAAAGTCTTAGCAACCATGGTCATGATTGTGTGGTTCTAGAACTTCTTGATTCAGAACAAAATTTATATCAAAAACCAGAAAAGATGGGACTTGGGGAATCTGATCTGGCAGCAATTCTTTTACAAATACTGACTTTTTTACAGATTATGCATCTAGAGGTAAGCAATGTTTACAAGGATCAAAAACTAGAAAATTATTGGTGGGATAGAGAACAAAGACAGCTAATTGTCTCTGATCTGGGTATTTTCCGTTCATATACTCTGGAAGATTCCAAGACTGATTTTCTGCGAGCACTTAGATTTGTTGCTCGTTTTATTAGTAGTGAATCGACAGGGACTAATGAAAAAGATTGTTTAGAGTCTGAGTCGTTTCACAAACTGTCTGAACTTTTCAAAGAACTTTATTACGACATACTCACTGCTTCTCGATTAGAAAAAATGGATACAGAGATTGGTACCGAGCTTCTACAAAAACTGTCATTAGTAGTCAAGCGTTGGGAAGAACCTATTAATACCTTGTTAGAGGAAGCCACTCTAGCTATAGAGGAAGTAGAGCAACTAACTATTACTGATCACGACTCTCATCATCTGTATAGATCAAAATGGGCAAATGCCGCCGATTTGTTAGATATTTCAGAGAAGAGAGCCATTAGCGCGAATAATCAAAATAGAATAACAGAATGTACAAGACTTAGAGATAAGCTGTTTGCTGCGGCACCTGACTATTTACTTAGAGAACTGACAAGTCTGTCAATGGATAGAATGGCTACAGCTCGAGACTCGAAAGATTTTCAAAAGAGAACTATTAAGGACACTTCAGATTACCAAGTAGTATGGCAGTTCTGTAATCAAGAAGATGTAAAAACATGTGTTGAACAGAATCAGTGGAATCAGTTATATGGAAGATTTGAGTTAGTAAAACCAACACACTTGTCAGGTCTTCTTTCTATGGTTGTCGATAACGACTTAATTCACTCTCTTCCTGCTTGGGCTTTACAAACATACCAAGTAAGTACGAGTGAAAGCCAATTTGTCTCATTAATGGAGATTGTTTCAGAGCTCCTGTCACTTGCGGTAGAAGTAGTTGGAGATCGATTGGCAAATGAGGCAGACG
>JAANMU010003287.1_pt1 | contig 10564 bp, 8 predicted proteins | sample 7279701 | NCBI WGS metagenome assembly JAANMU01 (sample SAMN14094539, study PRJNA606508) | bioreactor metagenome | isolation source: A lab-scale SPAN reactor treating ammonium-rich wastewater day 57 | place: Ireland: Galway | collected 2017-03-13 | reverse complement strand
ATTGCGCTGGAGCGATCTATCGCCGAGCAGGGGCTTTACCCGGCGGTTGACCCGCTGGCCAGCACGAGCCGTATCCTCCAGCGTGACATCGTCGGCGAGGAACATTACAACACCGCTCGCGAGGTGCAGCGTGTCCTCCAGCGTTACCGCGACCTGCAGGACATCATCGCCATCCTGGGCATTGACGAGCTCTCCGAAGATGACAAGCTAGCCGTCTCTCGCGCCCGCAAGATTCAGCGCTTCCTCTCACAGCCGTTCTTTGTGGCGGCGCAGTTCACCGGACGTGAGGGCCGCTACGTGTCCATTGCCGACACAGTGCGGGGCTTCCGCATGATCCTCGACGGTGAGTTGGATGGCGTGCCGGAGCAGTTCTTCTACATGGCTGGGCCGATCGAGGACGTTCTGGAGCGGGATCGGCAAGGCGAAATGGAGTAGGCGCTGGGCGGTCACAACCGCGCCGTGTAATGCGGTGGCTGCGGGGAGCCGCCACCCAGGTCAGGACCACGAACATGCCACTACGCTGCGAAATCATCACCCAGGAGCGCAAGCTCTTTGACGACGATGTTGACATCGTCATCGCTCCCGCCATCGAGGGCGAGATGGGCATCCTGCCGCGTCACAGCCCGCTGATCGCGGCCCTGGGCTTCGGCGAGCTGCGCATCCGCCAGGAAGGGATCGAGCAGTTCTTTGCGATCGGCGGTGGGGTGCTCCAGGTGGCGGAAAACCGTGTGATCGTGCTCGCCGACTCCGCGGAGCGCGCCGACGAGATTGACACTTCGCGCGCGGAAGCTGCCCGCCGCCGCGCCGAGAGCCTCATGGCCGATGCCGTCCCCGAGGATGCGGCGAAATGGGCGGCGCTTGAGGCAGCGATGCGCCGGGCAGACCTGCGGCTCAAGGTGGCTCGCAGGCGTGCCCGGCGTGGGACTGGCCCGGACGCGATGGAGTTCTAGTTCTGACTCCCGGACCGGTATGCTATTGCTCCGCTGATGGGTAGCCAGCTCGCAAGCGCTGTGTCTGCCTCGATCTGCGCCGTTGCCGGATTGCCGGCGCTGCACCTGCCTGAACGGATGCGGAGGCATCATGCTAACACGACGGCTTGGGATTGACCTTGGCACGGTCAACGTGACTATCGGGGAGCGGGAGCAGATTCTGCTCCACGAGCCGTGTATTGTCGCCATCACGATTGAAGAAGAGAAGATTGTCGCCATAGGCCAGGAAGCGCGCGACATGTTTGGGCGTACCCCGGAATCGATCGAGGTGCTGCGTCCCATGCGTGACGGGGTGATTGCCGATTACGAGGTCACCGAGGCGATGATCCGTTACTTCTTGGACAAAGTGATGGGCGGCCTGCGGCTCTTCAAGCCGACGGTCATGGTTACCGTGCCTTACGGTGTGACGAGCGTCGAGCGCCGCGCGGTGCATGAGGCAGCCATCCAGGCCGGGGCGCGCGAGGCGCACCTCATACCGGAGCCTCTTGCTGCCGCTCTGGGGGCGGGCCTCCCGATTGACACGCCGAGCGGCAATCTGGTTGTCAACCTGGGAGGAGGCACAAGCGAGGCAGCCGTTATCGCTATGAATGGGATCGTCGCGGCCTCGTCCGTTCGAACGGGTGGGGTTCGCCTCGACGAAGCGATCATCAACTACGTTCGCAAGAAATACAATCTGATCATCGGCGAGTTGACAGCAGAGCTGGCCAAGATCAACATCGGCGCGGCATCCGACGTGGGCGAGGAGCTGCGGATGGACCTTCAGGGGCGTGACCAGGTGGATGGCCTGCCCAAGATGATCACGCTGACCACCAGCGAGATAATCGACGCACTCCAGGAGCCACTCGAGCTTATCGCCGGGTCGGTCAAGAAGGTGCTGGAACGTACCCCGCCGGAGCTTGCCTCCGATATTATCGACCGGGGTATGGTGCTTACCGGGGGAACTGCCCTGTTGCGCGGCATTGACACCTACCTGACTTACCAGACCAATGTACCGGCTTTTCTGGCCGACGACCCGGTTGGCGCTTCTGCGCTTGGCGCCACTCGCGGCCTGGAGCGGATTGAGGCGCTGCGGCGCACCACCCCGGACATTTAGGCTTGACAGGCTCTCGGAAAGAAAAGCACCGGGCTTTCGGCCCGGTGTCTTTTTGTTATGTCCAGACTGGTGTGGTCAGTCCGGCAGGTAATAAGCCATGCGCTGCAGGTGGATTCCAGGGTCGATGTATTGGAGGCGCACTTCGTCCGGAACGCTGATCGCGATGGGCGCGTAGTTCAGAATGGCCCGCACTCCCGCCTCAACCAGCGTGTTTGCCACTTCCTGGGCAGCATCCGCAGGGGTGGCGACCATCGCCACCTTGATCTTTGCTTTGCGGATCACATCGCGCATCTCCCCGATCGACATGACCTCCAGCTCTTCTACACGCTGGCCGATCTTGGCCGGGTCATTGTCAAACAGGTGTGTGATGCGGAAGCCGCGATGCGCGAAACCGCCGTAGTTGGCCAGCGCGCGCCCCAGGTCACCCACGCCTACCAGTGCCACCTGCCATTCACGGTCTACTTTGAGGATGCGCTGGAGCTCGAAGATCAACGTATCCACGTTGTAGCCGGTGCCCTGCTTGCCGAACTCCCCGAAGTGGGACAGGTCTTTGCGGATCTGGGCTGAGCTGATTCCCAGGTGTTGGCCGAGTTCGTGTGACGAGGTAATCGCCTGCCCCTCCTGCTGGAGGCGAGTCAGTGCGCGCAGGTAGATCGGCAGGCGGCCGATCACAATGTCGGGAATCTCTGTACGAACCATTAGCTGCTCCCCTCTGGCCAGGCAGATTATGGTCAAACACTTGAAACAGGGCACCTTGTGAAAATATGTGCGAAAAATCATAGCATATATCGCAAATGCCAGCAAACGTGCAAGGGATGAGGCAGGCGGGCGAGAGAGCGTTGTCAAGACCCATCTTGTATCCGGTCGGCACCACACACGGCTCGGTTGACACCGACCGCTCGTCCCGGTATTATCGGGTTAAGTTCTTTCAGTCCATTTGGAAAATTGCGAACTATGGATGAAACCCTTCAGGCAGTACACGAGAGCATGGTCAAAGGCCTAGGCCAACTTACCGACTTTTTCGGCTTCAGCCCGGTGATGGGCCACCTGTACGGCGCACTCCTGATGAGCCCGGAACCGCTGTCGCTCGACGAGCTGGAACAGATCGTTGGCAAGTCGAAGGCGAGCGTGAGCATGAATATGCGCGCGCTGGAGCGCTGGGGCATGGTGCGCGAATTCTGGGTGAAGGGTGACCGGCGCAAATTCTATGAGGCGGAAGGCGACCTTTGGAAGGTCGTCCGCATGGTCATCGAAAGCCGCGAGCGGCGCGAGGTCGGCGTGGCGCTTGATGTGCTGCGCGAGAATGCCCTGCACCTCGAAGCGGCCCAGGCGCATCTTAGTGAGGAGGAGCGCGTCCTCGCCGAGCACTATGTTGCGCGTGTGCGCGAGCTTCAGGCGTTCTTCCAGTTGGCGCAGTTTGCGCTGGAGATGCTGCTAGAGCGCGCGGGGCCGCCCCGGCTTGAGGAGTTTGCCGCTGTGGTGCACCCTGGCGAATCGCCAGTGGAGCACGAGGACTGATCGAGCTGCCGCCTGTGACCACATCGCCAGGCGGCTCGTTTCTTCCGCTGCCTGTGATTGGTGTCCGTGCTTTTTCGGGGGTGCCCGCTGTGTTGACAGCCCTGCTTCCAGTTTGTATACTCCGTTTAGAAAGTTTTGAAAGGCACAAATACTGTGCGTGCCCCGTTAGGGGAGGTTGCCAATGAAGATCGATGATGCTGTGCATGCCGTTGACGACTTAATGGTCGAGATCGTTGCGAGCGATATTGACGTGTTGCAGGAAGCCAGCCGCCACATCATCCTGGCGGGGGGCAAGCGAGTCCGTCCGCGCGTGCTGTTCTATGCTTACCAGGCGGCCGGGGGCACTGACCTGGCCAGGGCGATCCCGCTTGCTGCTGCTATCGAGTTGGTTCACACTGCCACCCTGGTCCACGACGATATCAACGATCATGGCAGATACCGCCGGGGAAGGGCGACGATCAATGAGCAGTGGGGGCGGACGTTTGCACTGCTCACCGGTGACTTCTTGTTCGCCAAGGTCTACGAATTGATGGCGCCGTATGGCGACCTCAACGTAACCTTTGCCGAAGCGACTGTCGCGCTGGTAGAGGGGGAGACGCTCCAGGCGGCTGCCGTACGGGCCGGGACGCTCAATCGCGAGACCTATCAGCAGATTGTCGCCAAGAAGACGGCCTCTCTGTTTCGCGCGTCGGCGATGCTTGGCGCGCAGCTTGCCGGTGCCGACCGGGCGCTTGTTGACACGCTGGGCGAGTACGGCTTCTACCTGGGATTGCTCTTCCAGATCGTTGATGATTTGCTTGACCTGACCGGAGATCCGCGCCTGATGGGTAAGGCGGTTGGGGTGGACGTAGTGCAGGGTAAAGGTGTAGCCGCCGCGATGGCAGGCTCCTCCGGGAACGGGTCAGGCACCGCGTATGCCGCGCAGGCCGAGGTGGCCGTTGAAGAGGCCGACCCATTCCTCGCCGTCAGGCAGCGGCTGATCGACCAGGGGGCGATCACCGAAGGGCACCAGATGGCACACGCGATCGGTGCACAGGCACATGCCACGCTTGAGAAACTCCCGCAGGGCCCGGCAGTGGAGGGGCTGCGCGGGCTTGTCGAGCTGGTGCTGGAGCGTGACCATTAGCATCTGGTAGGGGCCTCCACCCGAGAACGCGAAATAGGGCGCCATGCCGGTCGGGCATCCGGGTGGCGCCCTTTGCTTTTTCGCTATCCCATAGGTATGCTTGGCGCGCTATGTTCTTGGATGAGGTGAAGATTCACGTCAAGGCCGGTGACGGCGGCGCAGGCCTCGTGGCGTTTCGCCGCGAGAAGTACGTACCGCTCGGCGGCCCGGCAGGCGGCGATGGCGGCAAGGGCGGGGACATTGTGCTCGTCGTTAACCCGCGCTTGAATACGCTGTCACGCTTCCAGCGGCAGCTTCACTACAAAGCCGAACGTGGGCAGCACGGCGGCAGTTCTAATCGAACCGGGGCAAGCGGTGCTGACCTCCTGATCGAAGTTCCACCGGGAACAGTCGCGCGGGATGCTGAGACTGATGAGCTTCTTGCTGACATGACTCAGCCCGCGCAGCGTGTCATTGTTGCGCGCGGTGGACGCGGCGGACGCGGCAATTCTCGCTTCAAATCATCCACCAACCAAGCCCCGCGCCTGGCTGAGAAGGGTGAGCCAGGCGCGGAGCGCTGGCTCAAGCTGGAGCTCAAGCTGATCGCTGACGTAGGCATCATCGGCGTGCCAAACGCCGGGAAGTCCACGTTGCTCTCGGTTGTCAGCAGTGCCCGCCCCAAGATCGCAGCCTATCCATTCACCACCCTGACCCCCAACTTGGGCGTTGCGACTGTAGGCGACCGCGAGATAGTCCTGGCCGATATCCCTGGCTTGGTTGAAGGCGCCCATGCAGGCATCGGCCTGGGTCACAGTTTCCTGCGGCACATCCAGCGCACGCGCCTGCTTGTGCACCTGCTCGACGGTGCAGGCGAAGACCCGGTTGGTGACTTCGTGCAGATCAACACGGAGCTTGCGCTCTACGACCGTGCCCTGGCTGAGAAGCCGCAGATCGTCGCGCTCAACAAGATAGACCTGCCCCAGGCCCAGACGCGCTGGGAGCGGGTTCGTACGGCCGTTGATGGCCGTGGCTTTCCGGTCATGGTGATTTCGGCGGCCACCCAGCAGGGTATCCACGACCTGATGAACGCTGTCGCTGCGCTGCTCGCCGAACTACCCGAGCTTCCACCTGCCGAGGAAGTGCCCGTGTTCCGCCCGGACGACGATCAGGAAGACTTCGAAATCGTGCGCGAGGGTAGCGCGTTTCGCGTCAAAGGCAAGCGCATTGAGCGGGCAGCGGCCATGACCTACTGGGAATATGAAGAGGCTGTCAGCCGCTTCCAGCGTATCCTGGGCGCGCTTGGCATCACCGACGGGCTGCGCGAAGCAGGCGTCACGCCAGGGGATATGGTGCTCATCGGTGACGTGGAGCTGGAGTGGTCCGAATGACGGCGCTTGGCGTGCTTGGCGGAACATTTGATCCGCCCCATTTCGGGCACCTGATCCTCGCTGAGCAGGCGCGCGAGCAGCTTTCGTTGGAGCGCGTGCTTTGGGTGCCTGCAGCCGACCCACCTCACAAGCAGAGGCGCTCCATCTCACCAGTTGCCGACCGCGTGGAGATGCTGTCACTTGCGGTGGCCGGGAACGATGGCTTTGCCGTATCGACGGTTGATGTTGGACGCCCCGGCCCGCACTACACCGCGGACATGCTTGCCCTGCTCACCCAAGAATACCCTGGCGCAGAGCTTTCCTTCCTGGTCGGGGGTGACTCGTTCGGCCAGCTCCTTGAATGGAGAGACCCGCAGACTATCGTTGCCTTGGCGCGCCTTGCTGTTATGCAGCGTCCAGGTGCATCCTTTGACCCTGCCCATCTTGAGGCTCAGATTCCAGGTCTGCGGGGGCGATTCGATGTCATCCATGCGCCGCTCATTGCAATCTCTGGCGCAGACATACGGGCACGCGTGGCCGCCGGGCGCACCATCCGCTACCTGATGCCACCCGCCGTTGAAGCTTATGTCCACGAGCGAGGCCTGTTCCTCGCTTCACAGGGGTAAACCCTATGCGGAGATGGCACAACCACCTGGCAGCCGTGCTGACGATTGTGCTGGCGGGCACGCTGGCTGCGGGGTGCGGTGGCCGCGAACCGGAGGCCGCGCCGGTCACTGCAGCTGTCGAGCAGGAGACTGGCCCCGAACCAACACCTGCCGCTTCGCCCACACCCACCCGCACGCCCATTCCGCCGGAGGAGCTGTTGGTCACGCCCATCCCGGAGCGGGCCTCGCGTTCGGCGCTGACGGACATCCGGGAGCGGGGGCAGGTTAGAGTCGGCGTTCTGTACAACTACCCGCCAATGGCCTTTCTGGCCGACAACGGGCAGGTACAGGGTTATGAAGCGGCGCTGGCGCGGCGCATGGCCGAGCTCTGGGGAACGGAGATCGTCTTTGTGCAGGTGACACGCCAAACGCGTTTGCCGATGCTGTACGAGGGGCAGATTGACCTGATCGCAGGGGCGATGCCACACCGCCGCGAGCTACAGCAGTTCGTTGAGTTCTCCAACTCGACCTTTCAGGGCGGGTACGCGGTGCTAGTCCGTGAGAACTCCGGCACAGATATGGCGGCTGCTCTGGGCAGCGGGACGGTTGGTGTGTTGGGTTCCGACGCACGAGAGGCTGTGCGACTGCGCTCCGCTGAGCTTGGGGTAGATACGCCAGTCATGGAGTTCTCTGCGCCCGGAGATGCTGTTGCCGCGCTCGGCGAGGGGCGCGTCCAGGCTGTGATTGGCCGTCGCGAGCAACTGATGCTCCCGGCACAGACTAACGAGCAGGCTGCGATGCTCGACGCGATGCTGGTGAGCGAGCCGTACGCTTTCGCCGTCCGGCGCGGCGATACGGCTTTGCGTGACCTGATCAACCTGACACTCCAGCAGATCATTATCGCAGGCGAGATCGGCTCGATTTACTCGCAGAACCTTTATGGCCTTCCAGCGGACATCTTTGACGAGATGGCTGGTGAGCCGTCCTTCACCTTTGAGACGTTTCCAGCGGAGGTCGCCGCGCAGGCCTCCGCGGTCGAGCGCATCCGCGCGGGCCAGACGCTGCGCGTGGCAGGCCTCGACCTGTCCCCCGAACCGGCTCTATACGATAGCCAGCCGATCTACGACGGCTACAACCGGGCGGTCATCAATGAAATGGCCCGCCGCTGGGGCGTCTCGGTTGCCGAGATCCCGGCAAGCGAGGGCGAGGCTGGCCTCTCGATGCTGGCCAGCGAGGAGGCGGATCTCGTAGCTGGCGTCCGCGCCGACCGTGCGCTGATCGGGCAGGTGGCGCTCAGCCAGCCCTACTACACGCGCGGCCTGCGCCTGATCCATCTGCGGGATGTGACCGTATTCAACGTGCTCGACCTGGAATTCAAGCCGGCGTACGTCGTTCAGCCAGTTGAGTTGAGCCGCGCTATCGTAGAAGACAACAACCAGTTTCCAAGGGTGCAGGAAGCGGCATCTCTGGAGGCAGCGTTTGAGGGGCTGCTTGACCGCGCGGTTTATGCTGTTGTCGGAGACGAGTATGCGTTAGCCCTTATGGCTGATGCCGATCCACTTGTCGTGTTTGACAGCCAGCGTTACCGGCCCCGCGAAGTCGTCATAGCGCTGCCTGTTGACGATGCAGACCTGCTGGCCCTCGTCAACTTCACGCTGCAAGATATGCAGATTGATGGCACGCTTGACGCGTTACGCGAGCAGTATTTCGGCCCGTATGTCCCTGAAGGTGAGGAACTGGACGATCTGGTGCTGGAGACCTGGCCTGGCGATGGTGGCTACCTTGGGGTAGGGGGGTAGTCTCGCGCCTGGCGCGGGTTGCCGTCAGGCCATCGTCAATCGCAGGGTCACAATCTGGCCAGGCCCGGCTTCAAACTCATAGCCCCCATCCCTGGTGGCTGTCAACGAAACCCCATCCGGGGTTTCGTCGAGCCGGGCAAGCTGCGCGTGGCGTACCGGAGCGGCGAGACTCAGACTCACGTGCTCAACTGACTCGCTGATGCTGAACCCACGGACGACGAGGCCGCTGCCGTCCTCCGTTATCTTTACCGCACTCAGCACGAAAAGCGGGTTATCTACAGAGACCAGGCTGCCGACCGGTGGCAGAGGGCCCTGGTGAACCTCCGCTGCCTGAGCGCGCAGTGGCGTCTGGAAAGCCCACGCTTCGCGCCAGGCAGGCAGCGGATCGGCTTCGTGCGGAATGATGCTGTAGTGGAATGTGTGATCGCCTAGGCACTGCGCGCCCGGCGATTCCACCGAGGGACCGAAATCCCCTTCGCGCACCGGTAACCCCTCACGATTCAGCCAACCAACGCCGCGCAGCAGGGTCAGCGCGATCTCCGTCCCGTGCTCCGGGTCGGCCAGCACGGCTACCTCTGGCAGCCCTCGGTTGGCAATCGTCAGCCCCGTGTCGCTGCCTAACACGGTGACGAACGCACGCTGCGGCTGCTCCGGCACGGGTTGTTCTGCCCATCCGGAGGCGGCTGTGGCATCCGGCAACGCGAGCGGGCGACGTACCACCTCGTAGTGCCCATCAAACAACGCCTCATGGGTCATGATTCCGGTCGGGAAGTGAACGCGGAGCCGGTGATCTCTGGCATTGTTTGAGATGTTCACTTCCACGTCCACGCGCGGCACGCCACGCACCAGCCGCAGGCTCGTGTGGATAGAGACAGGCACAAACTGGGCGGCGAACACCTGGCGGGCATCGCCATCTGGGGCGAGAGACTGGGGCAGCCGATAGATCTGGAGAATCTCCAGCGTCTGCGTGACGGGGCCAACAATGCGCTGCGCGGGCAGAGGCGTATTGGTCGGGAAGGCGATTAGCGTGTCCCGTGTCGGCGGGCAGTGATTGTACGCATCGCCACGGTCACCGCCGTCGCGGAAGTGATTCAGCCCGGCAAACGACCGCCCCGTTCGCTTGTCAAACACGGTTAGCGTGCCCTCCAGCCGGTCGAGCGACACGCTCAGCCATTCGTTCTCAATAGTTAGCTCGGTATCCTCGTCCAGCCAGGGCGTCTTCCCCGCCTTTGCCTTTCGCAGCCCGTAAGTGCGATAGCCGAATGCCGGGACTCCCTGGGCGCAAAAGCGGATCACGACCTTCTCGGCAGCCTCGCCCGGCTGGGATTCGGCCAGCAGTTCGCACTGAAGCTTGCGGCCTTCCGCGTCCACCACCTCAAAGGCTTCCTGGCCGGGCTCCAACGCCAGCTCTACCTCGACTGGAGCGCTCTGCGCGTGGCTGGCAGCGTTGAAGACGACCAGCGGGGTCACCACTTTGCGCCGTGCGGCGCCCCGCGTGTCGATCTGCGCGACAAGATAACTGAGGTTGGACTCTACCAGTTTCTCGGTGAGCTGCGCTGCCTGTTCAAAACGCAAGGCGACCTCGTGCGCGACCAGGTCGATGATGGCACCCCGGATCGAGTCGTGGGTGTGGTTCTGTAGCAGAAGGCGCCAGGCATAGCCTAGAAGTTGTTGCTGTGAGCGCAGAGGGGCAGGCTGGCCGAGGTTGCTGTCATCAGCCTGGTTGGCCGCGACGATCGTGGCCCAGGCGCTGAACGGTTCTGCCCAGCGTTCGAGCAGAGTCTGCACCATGTGGTTCTGCTGCTTAATCCACATCCGGCCGCTCAGCGTCCCCTGCATCACCGGGAAGCGCGCCGGGGAGCGAAGCTCTCCCGACACGGTGGGATAGTCGCGCTCACCTGCCAGCACATCGTTGACGTAGCCGGGCAGGTTGCCCGGCACTGCGCGCAGGCCCTGCAGGCGGCGGCTGGCACTGGCTAGGCTCGTCCCTAACCCTGGTCGTGGGGTTTGCTGGCCGTTACCATACATGAGCAGCAGCGCGTTCGCGGCTGTGTAGTCGCCCAGGCTGGCGCTGGCGCTGGCGAGCTC
>JAANMU010003285.1_pt1 | contig 10569 bp, 9 predicted proteins | sample 7279701 | NCBI WGS metagenome assembly JAANMU01 (sample SAMN14094539, study PRJNA606508) | bioreactor metagenome | isolation source: A lab-scale SPAN reactor treating ammonium-rich wastewater day 57 | place: Ireland: Galway | collected 2017-03-13 | reverse complement strand
CCCTCACCCACAGAGACCAGAACCACGACTCCAACAGCGACCCCGACCTCCACACTGACAGAGACCGCCACACCTGCAGCTTCCCCAACTTCGACATCTCCGCCCACATCGACACAGACTCCGGTTCCCACCGCAACCCCGACTGCGATCCTTTTCCATGCCATCAGGACTCTTCCAGAGTTTTACATCCCCGGAGAGCCTTTCACTGTATCCATCCAGGTTTATCCGGATTCAGGTGCCACTAATTGGAGCGTCGAGGACAGCCCGCAGTATGGGTGGACAATCACCCAGATCAACGAAGATGGCATCTGGGACAGTGTGAACCTCAAGGTGAAGTGGGGGCCATTCTTTGATTCCACCCCGAGAGATCTGACATATCAGGTGACAGCACCGGTTAATGCGAATGGGGAAGCCCTGTTTGAAGGAACTTACTCCTCTGATGGAACCCTGAGTGACATCAGCGGTGAGGTTACGATTGACCCGCACTACCCACACCCGGCCGATATGGATCGAAATTGGGTCATCGATATCAACCAGATGACTGCATACAGTTCCGCATGGAGAAAAGGACTGGCCTGGGCGGTTCTCCCCAACCCCATCCCGATAAATTATGTCACCAATGCCGGGTTCATCTGGAAAACCGGTGAGATCTACTACTATGACGAAATCCCGAGTCCGCCTCAGTGCTGGATCCAGGGAAACGCCCCAGCAACCCTGGCACATCCCAGCCGAAAAGCCTCTGCTGGGATCAAACGCCGGAACAAAATGATCTCCACTGTTACCCGTTCTTTCATGCCCGAAGTCTACACCCCGGAAATCCCGGTCGTGGTGACCCTGTCAGTCAATCCGGACTCCGCGACTTTTGTCCAAGCTGTTGAAGACTCCCCGCCCCCAGGCTGGATCATCGATTCGATCAATGAAAATGGTATCTGGGATCCGGTCAACCTGAAGGTCAAATGGGGCCCCTATTTCGATGCCCTTCCCCGGCAGCTCCAGTACCATGCGACCCCGCCAGCAGGCGAAAGCGGAGAAAAAGTGTTCAACGGGGTGGGAAGCTTCGATGGTTCCGGTGTCATGATCGAAGGCAGCACCACCCTCCATCAGTCCCCAACCGGCATCATGGATTGGCAGAATTATTGAATATCTGCCAGAATAGGCGAATTGGTTGTAACCAGGTTCCCGCCACCCTGATTCAGCCCAACAATTTGCCAGGGGGTTTGATGCCATGGAGAGCAATCATTTTCTAAACACAATCGAGAATTTCCGCCGTGTCGCTGAAAAATGCCAGATTCACCCGGACCTGATTGAACGCTTGAGCCGGCCCAGAGAAACGGTGAAGATCTGCCTCACCCCTCTCATGTCTGATGGCCGGGTTCATATCCATACAGCTTACATCGCCCAGCACAATCGCGCCCTGGGGCCGGCCAAAGGGGGGATCCGCATGGCGCCATCCGTCACACTGGATGATATCTCGGCCCTGGCCATGGAAATGACCTGGAAAACCTCCCTCATCGGCGTTCCCTTTGGTGGCGGAAAATCAGGCATTGTCGCCGACCCGGAATCTTTGAGCCCCCAGGATAAAGAAATCCTGATCCGTTCTTTCACTCGTTCCGCTATTCGACACATCGGGCCGGAAATTTATATCCCCGCCCCGGACATGGGAACCAATGAGCGGGATATGGGGCATATCCGTGATTGCATTTCGTATTCAAGTGGAATTTCTGTAACCCGGGGGTGTTATGTCACCGGGAAGCCAGTTCTTTGTGGTGGAATCCCGGGACGGAGAGAAGCGACCGGAAAAGGTGTTGCCATCACTGTCGGGCTGGCATCAAGGCTGCTGGGTATCGATCTTGCCCAGGCACGGGTGGCGATTCAGGGATTCGGGAATGTCGGTGCGGTTGCCGCCCAGGAACTGTTCCGCCGGGGATTGAAGATCATCGCTCTTGCCGACATCCATGGCACAATCTGGAATCCTTCGGGCCTGGATGTGGATGGCATCCAGGAGCATCTGCGGGGTGGGAATTCACTTGCAACTTTCCCGGGGAGCGAGCCGATCCCATCCTCTGAATTATTCTCCCTGGATTGTGACATCCTGGTCCCCGCCGCCTCATCCAACCAGATTACTCCTGCGAATGCCGAAAACATCAAGGCACGCCTGATTGCTGAGGGCGCCAATGGTCCGACCACCCCCGAGGCGGACCAGATCCTCAGAAAAAAGGGAATCTTCATCATCCCGGATATCCTGTGCAATGCCGGTGGTGTGTTTGTCTCCTATCTCGAATATACCCAGGAAACTCAGAGGGAGCAGATGACAGTCGAGGAAGTCGAAAACAGGCTTCAGCAGCGTCTGGAAAAATGTTTTGAAGAAGTGTTCTCGAATGCCCGGGCCGGGAATGTCGATATGCGCAGTGCAGCGCTTGAAATCGCCATCCGGCGTGTCGCCGATGCCATCGTCTGCCATGGCTTCTACCCATGACCCGGGAAGTTTTCATGAGGATCAAAAAAAAGTTGTAGTAAAAATGCGGCCCGGCCCGTATTAAATTATGAAGGCTGTTTTTATTCGAAAGAGACAGGAGAACTGTTTTTCAGGCACCAGGGTTTCAGGCTCAGATAAATTCAATTCTTTCCTGACTGCGGCGGGAACAACAGTTTCCGCCGTTTTTTTTAACCACAGGGTGGTTTCTTAACTCATGGGCAGGAAATCTTCAGCCGTGGCACCCTTCAGATTCAGGACCGTGCGGATTACCTCCCCCACCACCTGATTGGGAGTCGAGGCCCCCGCGGTGAACCCAATCCGGCACTTCCCTTCCGGGAGCCAGTTTTCGGTCACTTTAATTTCATTGCTGTGTGGAAGCTGGTGGGTAATCCGTGTCGTGCCGTCGATGCGTGAGACTTCATCGATATGGTATGTCGGGCAATGAGAACTGCCGATTTCACACAGATGGCCGGTATTGCTGCTGTTGAAACCCCCGATCACAATCATCAGATCCAGCCCCTCCCGGCATAACTCGATGACCGCATCCTGGCGTTCCTGTGTGGCGGAACAGATTGTATCGAAGGAAAGGAATCTCCGTTGAGTTTCTTCCTCCCCATAATGGTCAGCGATGGCCTGGCGTATCTGTCTGGCGATTTCCAGTGATTCCGAACTGAGCATGGTGGTCTGATTGGCGATTCCAACTTTTTCCAGATGGATGTCGGGATCGAAACCAGGCGAGACAGCATGAGTGTAAATATCCAGGAACTGCTGGCGGTCTCCACGCCGGCGAATCCAGTCACAGACAAATTGAGTCTGTTCGAGGTCTTTCACAACCAGATACTGCCCCCCGTGAACCGACTCGGCACGTGAACAGGTGGCGATGGTTTCCTCATGGTCATACTTCCCATGAATGATCGATGTGTACCCTTCCTTTGAATAGCGTTCCACCCGGCGCCATACATTGGCAACCGATCCACAGGTCGTATCCACCAGAATGCAGCCGGTCTGGCGCAGCCGATCCAGTTCACGGGTGCTCACTCCGAAGGCTGGGAGAAGAACCACATCCTCTTTTGTCAATGTCTCGATGCTGTTCCCGGAAGCGTATCTCCCACTCAGAAACTGGATGCCCAATTCATTCAAACGGCGGTTGACACGGGGATTGTGGATGATTTCAGCGGTCAGGAAGAGTCGTTTTTCCGGAAATTTCTTCCGGGTTTCGTAGGCATAATCCACCGCACGATCGACGCCGTAACAGAAACCGAACTCGCGTGCCAGGCGGATTTCCACCTCAGGTCTGTCCAGGCTGAACTGATGGTGCTGGAGGTATTGCACCAGCTCGCTGTGATAATCACTTTCCAGTTCATCGGCAACTTCAGATTTAAGCCCAAAGCCGCGTTTGAAGATGGGCACATGGCTGATTCTGGTTTCGGACATGACAGAGGTTTATCCTTTTCATCGTTGAGTATAAAGCCTGGGACCGATTTTTCGAAGGCTTTTCCCTGGGGTCCTTGAATTCACCTTCATTGGCAATGGAATCGGAATATCGAAGGCAGCGGACAGAAATGGACCTGCACTTACAATGGCCTCAACCAGCTCACCCGGCAGAATAAATATCCCGCCGAAGGCTTGTGTGTTGAAATAAGGCCCTTGTCCCATAGAGCATCATTTCTGTAGGGGCACGGCTTGACGACCTTTGACCGGAAACGTCCCCAGCAAGGTCCCGCATGTCCCGTAGGGGCACGGCTTGACGTGCCCTTTTGGAAAACGGGTGATCTCCCTTTGTCCTCCCTGCCCTTCAATCCATCATTCTCAACCCCCAACCCGTCATTCCCACCCCCCAAACCCGTCATTACCACTCGCCCCCTTGTCATTCCCACGAAAGTGGGAATCCAGAAAATTTGGCGCGGACCATGGATCCCCGCTCCCGCGGGGATGACAAAAGGGGGGAGGATGGGGATGACGAAGAAGAGTTGGGGATGACAGAGGGGGGAATGCGGATGGCAAAAACAGGAGCAGGGATGGTTTAGGCGGAGCGGAAAAAATTTGTTCGGATTGTTGAGCCGGATGGGGTATAATCGCCCTCCAGCAGGAACCGCGAGGAATCAGATGACCCAGGCGAAGAACCACACCCCAACCCCCGACCAGACCAACGACTCCACCTGCACTTATGACGCGGTCTGGAATGAGCTGGCGACATCTCCATTCAGTGGCTCCCCCTGGGCCTCGGCTTGGTGAGGGGTTAACCAGTCGCCAGAGAGACAGCGATTTCCTAACCGATGGATTCTGAACAGGGCGTCAGGGGTTGACAGGTAAGCTTCTCTTCCCACAATTCCTCTGTTCTGCCACATTACCGGTAAAACACCATGGACATGCCGATTCTCATGGGGTGTATGTGGGGGGTCTTGACCGCGGGAGTTCACTTTCTCCTGCTGCGAAAGTCTCTCAACACAGTGGGAAATCGCCCGATGACACCTTCTGTGTGGATCTGGCGTATATCTTCAACTTCACGAATCCTTGCTGTGGGTGTTATTCTCGTGATGGGTGTGCTATGGAAAAATCTCCGTCTGGATGCAGCGATTGTGACCTATGCGGTCCTCCACACGGTGATGATGATTGGTTACGGAGTTTATCTCTCCGGCCATTCAACCCGAACCGGTGTTGAATCGGTTGATTGAAAACCCGATCCAGCTGAAACTCCCGTTGCAGCTCGGACTGGCCGCCAATCGACAGGAAAGGAAGAAGGATGCCTTACACAAGCGTCTTGGCAAGGCGGTATGCACATGGCCTGCTGGGGGTTGTACGAACTGGTGGAAGATTGCCGGAAACCAGCCAGGAGCTGCACCGTTTCCTCGACCTGTTTACTGAAAATGCAAATTTTCGCGAGGCCATGCTCAATCCAGCTTACAGCGCCCGTGAGCGTCGTGAACTGCTGGATCAAGTCGCCCCGCAGCTCAATCTGTCCAGCGAAACCACCAACTTCCTGCGGCTGTTGATTGAAAAACGCCGCATGGAAAATATTGGCGAAATGGTCGAAGCCTTCGATGAACTGTACCGCCAGGAGGCCGGCATCATCCGGGCTGAAGTCGTTGTCGCTGAGGATGTCAGCCCCGAACTTGAAAACCGGGTGACACAGGTGGTTCAGAAAATTTCCGGCAAAACACCGGAAGTGCTGGTTCAGAAAGATCCTTCGATTATCGGGGGAATGAAAATCCGGATGGGCAACACCATTCTGGATGCCAGCATTAAAACGAAACTTGAACGGTTGAGGGAAAAACTGATTGAACCCTCCACCGCTTCGTAAGCACTAATATCCCGAGAGGAGCACAAGATTTCAGCGATGTCGCACCAGATCAGACCGGATGAAATCAGTACACTCATTGAGCAGCGGATCCGGACCTTTGGTTCGGAAGTCCAGACAGAGGATGTCGGCACTGTCATCGAAGTGGGTGATGGCATTGCTCGAGTCTATGGCCTGGATAAAGCCATGGCGGGCGAAATGGTCGAATTTCCCGACGGTGTCAAGGGAATGGTTCTGAACCTCGAGGAGGGGAATGTCGGTATCGTCCTTTTCGGCCAGGACCGCGGAATCAAGGAAGGGGATACCGTCCGGTGTACCGGCCAGGTTGTGGTTGTTCCCTGTGGTGAGGGGCTGCTGGGCCGTGTGGTCAATCCACTCGGTGAACCAGTGGATGGAAAAGGCCCGATCAACCCGAAACCGACCGCTTTCCGGAAAATCGAGATGGTGGCTCGCGGAATCGTGGATCGAATGCCAGTCCGCGAACCGCTCCAGACCGGCCTCAAAGCCATCGATTCCATGACCCCGATCGGCCGCGGGCAGCGCGAATTGATCATCGGAGACCGCCAGACCGGCAAATCGGCCCTGGCGCTTGACACCATCATCAACCAGAAGGCCACCCACAAAACCGATTCTCCGGTCTATTGCATCTATGTCGCTGTCGGCCAGAAGGATTCCACTATCGCCCAGGTGGTCAAAGCACTCGAAGACAACGGGGCCATGAATTATACCATCGTGGTCAGCGCGCCTGCCTCCGAATCCGCGCCCATGCAGTTTATCGCTCCCTATGCCGGTTGCGCCATGGGCGAGCACTTCATGTTCGAAGGCAAGCATGTCCTGTGTGTCTATGATGACCTTTCCAAGCAGGCTGTGGCTTATCGCCAGCTGTCCCTGCTGCTTCGCCGCCCACCCGGACGTGAAGCCTATCCCGGAGATGTGTTTTACCTTCACAGCCGGCTTCTCGAACGCGCTTCCAAGCTGAGCAAAGAGCTCGGCGGCGGTTCTCTGACTGCCCTGCCGATTATCGAAACCCAGGCGGGAGACGTTTCGGCTTATATCCCGACCAATGTCATCTCGATCACCGATGGCCAGATTTTCCTTGAAACCGACCTGTTCTATTCCGGTGTGCGCCCGGCCATCAATGTGGGTATTTCGGTTTCACGTGTCGGTGGAAATGCCCAGATCAAAGCCATGAAGCAGGTTGCCGGAAGGCTGCGCATCGAGCTCGCCCAGTACCGCGAACTGGCCGCTTTCGCAAAATTCGGATCGGACCTCGATGCCGCGACCCAGAAACAGCTGCGGCGCGGTGAAAGGCTGGTGGAAGTGCTCAAGCAGGGCCAGTATGTTCCACTGCCGGTTGAAGAGCAGGTTCTTCAAATATTCGCCGCAACCGAAGGCTTCTGGGATGATGTTCCAGTTGCCGATGTGGTCCGGATGAGCGATGAGCTGCTCGATCACATGCGTGTTTCCCAGTCAGCCATCCTGAGTGAGATTGTGGCTAAAAAAGAACTCAGCGATGACCTGCGCGCACGGATGCGGAAGGCCATCCAGGAATTCAAAGAGGCTCAGCTCGCAGTCAGCGCCAAAGCCTGAGCTCTCCAGCACAAGCAGATAAATTACAAGACTGAATCAGGAGCATAAAAATCCATGGTGGATGGGAAAGTCGTTCAGGTTATCGGTCCGGTGGTGGATGTCGAGTTCGATTCAGGATCCCTGCCGGATATTCTTAATGCCTTGGTCATTCCGAAAGACGGGAATGTCATGGAACGCGATGTGGTCATCGAAGTGGCACAGCACCTCGGCAACAATGTGGTCCGCGCGGTTGCCATGTCCAGCACCGACGGCATCGGGCGTGGCCAGGTGGTTCATGATTCCGGCGCACCGATCACAGTTCCGGTGGGGCCGCAAACACTCGGCCGAATCTTCAATGTGCTTGGGGAACCGGTCGATAAAATGCCCGATCCGGATACAAAACTGCGTGCCCCGATCCACAAAAAACCGCCTCAGTTTGTCGATCAGAGCACCACTTCCGAGATGCTGGAAACAGGCCTCAAAGTGGTGGATCTCCTCTGCCCGTATGCCAAGGGAGGCAAGGTCGGCCTGTTCGGGGGAGCCGGTGTCGGAAAAACCGTGCTCATCATGGAATTGATCCGTAACATCGCCCAGGAGCATGGTGGAACCTCTGTGTTCTCCGGCGTGGGCGAACGCACCCGTGAAGGAAATGACCTCTGGCTCGAAATGCAGGAGTCCGGTGTTATCGCCAAAACCGCTCTTGTGTACGGGCAGATGAACGAACCCCCCGGGGCACGCCTCCGTGTCGGATTGACCGGTTTGACCATGGCCGAATACTTCCGTGACGAAGAAGGGCAGGATGTGCTCCTCTTCATCGATAACATCTTCCGGTTCACACAGGCCGGTTCGGAAGTGTCGGCACTTCTGGGACGCATGCCTTCCGCGGTGGGTTATCAGCCCAACCTGGCGACCGAAATGGCGGGTCTTCAGGAGAGAATCACCTCCACCCGCAAAGGTTCTGTGACTTCTGTCCAGGCGATTTATGTCCCCGCCGATGACTTGACCGATCCAGCCCCGGCGACCGCATTCGCACATCTGGATGCCACCACAGTTCTCTCCCGCCAGATTGCCGAACTGGGGATTTATCCCGCAGTCGATCCACTCGATTCGACTTCCCGAATCCTCAAACCCGATGTGGTTGGCCTCGACCATTACCTGATCGCCCGCCAGACCCAGAAAGTCCTCCAGACCTACAAGGATCTGCAGGACATTATCGCCATTCTTGGTATGGATGAGCTGTCTGACGACGACAAACTGATCGTGTCCCGCGCACGGAAGATTCAACGCTTCCTTTCGCAACCCTTCTTTGTGGCCGAGCAGTTCACCGGCTATCAGGGTCAGTATGTTCCACGTGAACAGTCCGTCGCCGGCTTCAGGGAAATACTCTCTGGCGATATGGACGATCTGCCTGAACAGGCGTTCTACATGGTGGGTAATATCGAACAGGTCAAAGAGAAGGCTGAAAAGCTGGCCCGGGAGTAACCTGGTAAAAGCCTGTCTGTTCCATTCGGTTTATTCGATGCAACACAGGGGTATGGCAATCCATGCCCCTTTTTTATTTAACAGCCCTGGAAGAACCACAGCCTTGCAGAGGTTCCCGTACAAGCGGGATCTCATCCACACTCACTCCAATCACCAGGCGATAGCAACGCACTTCGGCATCGGATTCCTCTGGAAACCGTGCGATCAGGTAGTATCCATCCAGCCAGGCTGGCCAGCCCAGATCGGGATCCAGGAATCGGGCCTGGATATCCCACGGATCGGGATGGCACACTCCGGTCGGATGAGAATGACAGAGGGCCATGATCTGCTGGTTCCGGCGATGAATGGAAATTTCTGTGCGTCGGACATGCCCCGCATCGAGGAAAAAATCTTTCAGCTGGCCATTGAGATTATCGAGGGGATAAAAGCGGTCAGCAATTCCATGCCGGCCCGCCAGAAATCCACAGGCCTCCCTGGGAGATTCCTTCTTCAGGCTGGCCACCATCTGCTGGTAAGCCTCCTCTGTGATCCGGAATGGGGCTGTCTCCATCATCGCTCAGGATCCTGTTGAGGTGGATTGCGGTCCAGCCGCATAAATCAATAGTGCCGTTTCAGAATCAGGTCAGCGGCGGCGCGCAGGGCTGTTGCATGTTCACCGAACGGAACCAGGCTCTGCTCGGCACGCTGGGTCAGCCCTGCAGCCTTGGCACGTGACTCTTCGATTCCGAAAACCGCCGGATAGGTGACCTTGTTCTGCTCGACATCCTTATGGGAACGCTTGCCCAGCTGCTCCGTGGTTTCCACAAGGTCGAGCAGATCATCGATGATCTGGAAAGCAAGCCCGATGCATTCACCAAAGGTCGCGAGGTACTCGACCTGCTGCCTGGTGGCTCCTGCCGCCTGGCCTCCAGCAACCACACAGGCGCGCAGAAATGCCCCGGTCTTGTTCCGGTGGATCTCTTCGACAAGCTGCGGAGTGGGTTCGTGGTGGACAGATTCCAGGTCGAGCATCTGTCCCGTGACCATCCCGCCGATCCCGGTTGCATCGCCGATGCTCCTGGCTGCGTGTGCCAACTCCATTCCATGATCGACAATCCCCTCGACCAGCAGCTGAAAGCCAAGATTGAGGAGGGCATCTCCGGCGAGAATAGCGGTCGCTTCATCGAATGCCTTATGGCAGGTTGGCTTTCCACGCCGCAGGTCGTCATCATCCATGGCCGGAAGGTCATCATGGATCAATGAATAGGTGTGGATGCATTCCACCGCAGCTCCCACACGGGTTTCGGGCAGAATCGCGGACTTCGCTGCGGGCTGCCCGTTCATCCCCCGGACAGCATCCGCCGCTGCGAACACCAGCAGGGGGCGGATCCGTTTGCCTCCCACAAAGAGGCTGTAACGCATCGCTTCGATCAGGCGCGCCGATGCTCCATCGTCGGCTGAGAGGCGTTTGTCCAGGTATGTTTCGACTGTCTCTTTGACATGAGACAGATAAGTGGCAAGATCAAACATGGCGTGCCTATCATAGCACAGGCTTGTTTTTTAGGAGGAGGCCTCCCGGAAGGAGCGTTTTCATGCGGTCTGTTTTTGTCAGTGCCATCCTGCTGGCCTGGATTCTTTTTTCCACAAGCCAGGCCGAAGACTTTCCCGCTTTGGTGACTTTTGTGAAGGATGGCGACACTTTCGAAGCCCGGCGGAATGGAGAGACTGTGACCATCCGCCTCTTTGGCATCGACTGCCCGGAAAA
>JAANMU010003281.1_pt1 | contig 10588 bp, 10 predicted proteins | sample 7279701 | NCBI WGS metagenome assembly JAANMU01 (sample SAMN14094539, study PRJNA606508) | bioreactor metagenome | isolation source: A lab-scale SPAN reactor treating ammonium-rich wastewater day 57 | place: Ireland: Galway | collected 2017-03-13 | reverse complement strand
TGAAACGTATAGCGAAGTTCGCACATCGTGCTGCTCGTCGGCGTCGTCACCAGCCTGATGTTCGAGCGCCAAGCCGCGCAGCGGCGCGTCATCGAGCGGCAGCTGTGGTGGTACCAGGAGCACCACGCCCGCTTCGGCGTGCAGGAGGTCGTGGACGCGTGGATGACGCAGATTCCGAGCAACCTGCGGATCGAGGACGCGCTGGGCGAGAACGGGCACGCCGCCGACCTGGTCCTTCCCGACGGAAGCGTCGCGGTCCTGTTCCTGCACGAGGGTCAGGGCAGCCTGCTGACCGACCTGACCGCGCTCAGCGCGTCGGACCAGGAGTTCTGTCAGCGACTTCTCGACCAGCTGGCGCTCGTCGAGGAGGGCAGGGCGAAGCCCCAGAACCGTCGTGGCGTCGGCCCCGCCCAGATCAGCGTGAACTCCGCTTCGCTCGACGTGCTTCGCGCGGTCTGCCGTGCCGTCCTCGACGAGAGCCGCGGGGAGATGCTTGCACGGGAAATCGACGCGGAGCGGGCGAAGCGAGGCATTCTCGACTCGCCGAATGCGTTGAGCGAGGCGATGAGCCGCGTGCAGGTCAGCCCCGAGGAGCGTGCCGCCGTGCTCCGAGCCTTGACGACACGGGCTTCCTTGTACTACCTCATCGTCGAGCTGCAGCGCGGGCGCGACGGCGTTCGGCTCGCCCGCTACGGCGGCTACATCCCGATGTCCGATCGTCGCCGCACAGGACAGGCGGAGGACCAGGTCTGGGGACGACGGACGGCCTTTCTCACGTGGGATGATCTTGGGGTAGAGTAACGGAACACGGGCCGGAGGCCCGCGCGAGGATCTGACGATGGACCGCCTGCGGATGCCCGATCGACGGACGGCGAGGAAGCTCGCGTACGCGGCCCAGGCCGCCGTCGCCGGCGTGCTCGTGCTCACGACTGCGGTGGCTGCGCTCGGCGTGCCCAGCCTCGAACCACGGCGCGTCGAGGCGCCCGAACCGCCCAGGGTCGAAGCGGACACCCAGGCCGGGCCGACGGCCACGACGGTTGCGCGGATCGACACCGAAGCGGTTTCGTTCATGCTCGGGTCGGTGAAGAATCGTCCGACGCCGCCCGTCGTCGTCGAGACGACCGCGGAAATCCTCACCGAAGCGATGCCGTCGTCCGCGAACGGAGAGATTCGGTTTCTCGGCGGGATCATCGAGCCACACCGCGCCGTGGCGCTGCTCTCACTCGGGGGTGTGCAGCGCATGGTGCCCGTCGGTCGAGAGTACCAGGGCTACCGCGTGCTCCGCGTCGAGCCGGACCACGTCGTCCTCTCCCGTGGCGGCGATGACATCGTGGTCGAGAAATCCGACCGACATGGTTCGGTCGTGAGTTCCGTCACGCCGCGCCCGGGTGCCACGAACCCCGCCAACGCGATGGTCATGTCGCAGCCCGGCACGGAAGACCCGGCGGCGCTCCGCGCTCGGGCCGCCGAGCGCGCCCGCGAGGAGATCGCCCGGCGTCGCGGGGACTTCGACCGGATGAGAGTCGAGCGTGGCGGGCAGCCCGAGGACCAGCGTTGACCGCGCGCGTGTGCTACCTGGAACGAGCGGATCGGGGCGGACGCATCGAACGGGTCCGTCTGGTCGGCCCGCGCGATGAGGACTCCTGGGCGCTCCGCGCCGCCGACCCCTCGGACCCGATCGCGATCGGAGCGGCCCTGCGCGAGGCCGCTGAGTGGGTCCGCGATCGCCTCGTCTCGACGGGCGATCGCCTCTCCTCACTCTGCGTCGATGCGGACGGGTCGCTCTGCGGCTGGGTAACAAGCGCGAGCGCGTCGCCCGAGGTCGTCGGCGCGATGATCCGCCAGGGTGTCGCGGGGACCGGGGATGTGGACGAAGGCCCGGCGCCAGTCGGGGGCACCGCCCTCTCCCTCAGCCCCGACCTCGACATCGAGGGAGCAGCGTCCGTCCAACCGCTCGCGGACGACGACAAAGAGAGCGGGAACGCCGATCAGGAACGCCGCCGACTCGCTGTCCTCGCCGTCCCCGACGCGGCCGTCCGCCTCTTCCTGGACCATCTGGACGGCCTCGGCGTCGAGACGCCTCGCGTGCGATCTATCTTTCACGCCGCCGCGCTCGCGTGGGATCCCGCCGCCCGCGCCGGCGCGGGTGCGATGAGCGAGCGGGTCGTCGCCGAGAGTGTCGGAACCGCGGCGGTGGTGCTGAGCGACCCACGGGGGCGGTTGCTGTGGGCTTGGTCGCGCGGGGGCGAGCTCATCGCAGCGGGAGGCATGCGGGTGCCGCGCACCCAGCCGAAGCCCGCGAGTGAGGAGGACGAGACTCAACCCCGCTCGTCCGATCGTGCGGAGGTTGCCGCCGGCAGCGCAGAGATCGCCCGCCTCGTCGGGGAATGGATCGCGTGGGCCTCGCAGCTCGGCGCCGCGCCATCCCGCGTGACCATCGTCATGCCGAACGCCGCCTGGACCGAGGGGGGGGGGCCTCGGCGGCGCGGCGGCTGCGATCGGCGCAGCGTGGGCCGGGTCCACCATCGACGCAGCCGACGAGGACGATCCCATCGCGGCAACGCTCCGTGTCGCCATGGAACGCGACGACGCCCCCGGCGAGCCGCGGCCGTCCACCGCCCTCGTCGCGCTGAGCCGCCGGCCCGGCCGCGCTCATCGGACCATGATGCACTGGGCATCCGCCGCCGTCGCCGCGACCGGCGTCGGCCTCTGCGTCTTGGCGGCGCAGGTCTGGCGATCCGCGGCGCAGGCCCGCGACCTCGGCCGCGACGCAAGGGAGCGATGGTTCGAACGGGCGGCCGCGCTCCATTCCGTCGTGGCCAACCCGCAGGTTCGCGACCCCATCGACGAACTCGAACGCGAACTCGAACGTCGCCGCCGCGCCCTGCGACCGCGGGGCTATCGCTCCTTCATGCCCGTGATGCAGGAACTCGAAACCCTCTCCTACATCATCGGCAACGACATGATCGGCCTCGAACGTCTCAGCATCAACAACACCTCCGTGCTCCTCGAAGTCAGCGTCCCGGACACCGCTGCATACGAGGAACTCCGCACGTCTCTCGGTCGCATCTCCGGCTCCAAGGTCGTCTTCCCGCGCGACCAGGACTCGGTGTCCGAGCAGCCCGCTCGCGCCGGCTCGCCCGGGGGGCTGCGCTGCAAGTTCACGGGCATCTGGCCGGAGGAGCCTCGCTCGACAGTGGGGGAGGGTGGCGCATGATCACGCGCGACGCGGAACGCAGGGCCCTCAGCGAAGACGCCCGCTTCGAACTCGCCGGATCGGCCGCCGCTGCCGAACGGCGCAACCGGCCCACCGCGATCCTCATCGCGGCCCTGCTGGCGCTTGCGGTCGGCGTCGGGGTGCTGGCGTCGAGCCTTGGCGCGCGCGCCTCCGCCGGGCGTGCCCTGCGACTGGAACAGACCCGAGAGGAGCAGGTGGTCCGCCTTGCCGCCCAGTTCGAGGCCGTCGATCGCCAGCGCCAGAACACCGGCGCGGACGCTTTCGCTCCGATCCCGGACGTGCTCAGCCGCATCGAGGCCGCCGCGCGCGACGCCGGCCTCACCGACCGCCCACCCATCCCGAACCAGCGCAGCGAGCGGAGCGAGGATCTCACGCGGCGCGATTACGCCTACTCCGCCATGCGCGACGCGAGCCTCGACAAACTCCTCAAGTGGGTGGAACTCTCTACTCAATCCGTCCCCGGCCTGCACGTCACCGCCATCGAACTGCGCCCCGAGCAGCGAGCCTGGCAGGTGATCGTGACCTTCTCCAGATGGGAGCGTCAAGGGTGAACCGACCGACGAGACTGGCTCTGATCCTCATGTGCGCATCCGCCGCCGCACTCCCCTCGTGCACCGGCGGCGGCTCGCGCTCGAAGCTGCGAGCGGACGACCCATACGCCCAACTCGACGAGCGCGCCCGGCGCGGCCGCGAACTCTTCGCGCAGGCCGAGGTCGCGCAGAACCGCGGCGACGCCGACCGCGCCATCGCTCTCTACCGGGACGCAGTCCGAAACGCGCCCGACCTGGCCGAGGCGTGGAACAACCTCGGCATCCTCCTCATGGAGCGCTCGGACTACGCAGGGGCGGCCGAGGCGTTCCGCGTCGCCATGGACCTGCGCCCGACCGACCCGCGCCCCGCCGAGAACCTCGGCCTCGCGTACCTCGAAGCCGGCTGGGGCGTCGAGGCCCTGCGCTACTACGAGATGGCCCTGGAGCGAGACCCGAACCGTCGCGAGTCACTCCGCGGCGCGATCAAGGCCACGCACCTGCTCAACGTCGCCGATCAGAAGGCACTCGACCGCGTCCGCCGCGCGCTGCTCATCGAGAACGATCCCGAATGGCGCATGATCGCCGAGCGCGAGCGTGTCCGCATCGAGCACAGGCTCGAGGGCGAGCGCAGCCTCGCTCGCTGACGCCGACCACGCCGGGGCGCGAAGCACGCAAAGGAAGAACGTGCGCGAGAGGTTACGGCGTGAGCGATCAGGGCGGGACCTGGCAGGCCCAGTCCTTCCCGCATGATTGCCCTCTGCGCTCTCCGCGCCTCTCCGCGAGCAACTATCGCTTCGCGCTCACTGTCAGTGCGGCTCCCGGTTTCGCCGGCGGCTTGCGCTCGACGTGCAGCCGCTTGGTCCTGTGTTGCGACCAGTCCGTCACGCGCAGGTCAGGGCTGTCTGGGCCGTCGTGGACCCGCAGCACGTCATACACGTTGTCGCGCTGCGCCGGCGTGAACCCGGCACCCCGGATGAGCCGGCAGAGCAGGGCCTCGTCGAGGCAGTACGTCGTCCCCGCGGCGGAGACGACGTTCTCCTCCATCATCACGCTGCCCATGTCGTTCGCGCCGTAAAGCAGAGCGACCTGCCCCACGTGCGGCCCCATCGTGACCCACGACGCTCCGATCGAGTAGACGTTGTCCAGGAACAGTCGGCTCAGCGCCTGCGTGCGCAGGTAGTCCGTTGAGCCGCTCATCCGCACGCGCCGTCCGAACTCCGCGTGCGACTTCGGGTCGCCCGTGCCGTCCAGCCGCGCCACCGCGTCCCCGGGGAACTCGCCCCCATCCTCGGGTCGGCTCAGCCAGTCCTTCACCCGCCCCAGCGGCGTGTTCTCCCGCTGGAACGGCCACGAGATGAACGAGACGTAGTGGCCGACAGGTGTCGAGGGATCGAGGGATCGAGGGAACGAGGGGCCTTGTCCGTCGCCCTTGGTTCCTCGGTCCCTCGATCCCTCGCTCCCTTCCCGCAGCGCCCGATCCTGCCACTCGCGCACAAGCCGCATGTGGTGGACGCGGTCGGCGTGCCCCTCGATGTGCCCGAACATCATCGTCGCGCTGGTGAACATGCCGAGCGTGTGGGCGACGTACATCGTCGTCAGCCACGCCTCGGCGTCGCACTTGCCCAGGCCGATCCTGCGGCGCACCGCCGGGGCGAAGATCTCGCCACCCCCGCCTGGGATGGAGTCCAGCCCCGCGTCGCGCAGGCGAACCATCACCCACCGAAGTTTGTCCTCCAGCGTCGAGCCGGGGGGATCGAAGAAGTGCACAAACTCGATGAACTCCGGCGGGCTGAAGGCGTGCACGTGCACTCCCGGGAACCGCTCCTTGATCGACCGCAGCAGCCGCTCGTACCACTCCAGCGGCAGCGCGGGGTTCATCCCGCCCTGCATCAGCACCTGCGTCCCGCCGATCGCCACCAGTTCGCCGATCTTCTCCAGAATCTGCGACGGATCCAGCGTGTAGGCGTCATCCTCGTCGCCGTCGCGCCGGAAGGCGCAGAAGGTGCACCGCGCGTTGCAGACGTTCGTGTAGTTCACGTTCCGGTCGATGACGTAGGTGCGGATCGACCCGCCGTGGATCGTGCGGCAGCGCGCATCCGCCCACCGCCCCAGGGCGGTCAGCGGCATCGTGCGGAAGAGGTCGAACGCCTGCTCCGGCGCCAGTCGTGCCTCGCCCTTCACCACGGCGGCCAGCAGCCCCGGGTCAGAGGCGGACAAGTGCGGATGCTCGGGCGGGGGGGCATAGAGGGGCATGTGGTCTCCGGATCGGACGTCGTTTCAGCGGCGTCTGAAAGTGCCGAAAGCATACCACCCGAGGGCCGTCAGCGACGACCCCAAGACCCCCCTTCGACGCCCTATGAGAGTTCGCCATTACAGCAGAGGACTCAGCAGCCGCGCCGTGTTGTCCACGGCTCGCTTCCACACCGGGCGGCGCGCCCACGCCTGCCGCGAGACCACCTCGCACTCGCCGAGGTACTCGCGCTGCAGCCAGCGCACCACGCTGGCGAAATCGTCGTCGTAGATGATGAGCGTGGACTCGAAGTTCAGCCAGAACGAGCGCATGTCAAAGTTCACCGATCCGACCATCGCCAGGCGTCGGTCAACCGTCAGGATTTTCGAATGCAGCAGCCCGCGCGAGTGCAGCGCGATGCGCACGCCCGCGTCGAGCAGGTCCTGGTAGTGCGAGCGGGCCGCCATCGCGACCACCGGCGTGTCCGTCGCCCGGGGCACGATCAGCGTGACCTCGACGCCGCGCATCGCCGCCGCGGCCATCGCGTTGCGGATGGCCTCGTCGGGCACGAAGTACGGCGTTGTGAGCATCAACTCCTCGCGTGCCGCGTAGATCGCCGTAAGCAGGAGGTTGTGAATGGAATCCGGCGCGATGCCAGGACCCGAGGGCGCGGCCTGCACCGCCGATCCGGCCTCGATCACGCCGAAGTCCGGCATGTACCTGCCGATGTCGCCGATCTGATGGCGGGCTTCGACCTGCCAGTCGTGCAGGAAGGTCACGCCCAGGGCCTGCGCGCCCGGTCCCTCGACCCGGACGGACGCGTCGATCCACGGCCCGAGGTGCGGGCGACGCGGGTTGCGGAAGGTCTCGTCGGTCAGGTTGTGGCTGCCAGTGTAGGCGATCCGCCCGTCGATCTCAACGATCTTGCGGTGGTTGCGAACGTCGAGCCGCTCGAAGAGGCCTCTCACCGGGTTTACGGGCAGTGCGGCCACGACCTCCACGCCCGCCGAACGCAGCAGCGAGCAGCGCGTCGAGCGCAGGAAGCCCTTGCTGCCGACGGCGTCGAGGAGCATCCGGCACTCGACGCCGCGGCGGGCGGTTCGCTCCACCGCGTCGGTGACTTCGAGCGAGCGCCCGTCCGGCTGCCAGATGTAGAAGAGGAGGTGTGCGTGGTGAGTGGCTGCGTCGAGGTCGGCGATGATCGCGTCAAGGAAGGCGTCGGTCTCGTGCAGCAGCGTCACGCGGTTGCCGGCCAGCGGCGGCAGACCGGTGTAGGCGGTGGCCAGCCGTCGCAGCGCCTCGTCGGTGTCGCCGGGGGCGGTCCAGTCCTGCGCACCGCCCCTCCAGAACCGGGCGGCCCGCTCTTCGATGTCACGGCCAGCATCGAGGTAGCGCTTTGCTCGCTTCGCGCTCACGCGCGTCTCGCCGACGAGCAAATAGGCAATTGCCCCGACCACCGGCGCGAAGAGCAGCAGCACCAGCCACGCCAGCGAGACCGGGACAGCCCGGCGGCGCATGACGACGCGGAAGGCCAGCGACAGGCGGATCGCCCAGTCCGCCGCCAAGACGGTGATCGTGAGCCACGCTTCCACTGCTTCACCCTACCCGGTTTTCGGGCGATCCGATGGTCGCTCGGCCGGAGCCATGCCGGCTGGGGCGGCTGCTGCTCCGAGTCCATCGACGCTCGAACCAGGGCCAAGAGGCGTCTGTCTTGGCCGAGAGCGACGACGAGTCCCGGGCCTCATCGCCCTTCCACGCCGGGGCCTCTTTTGCCGTTACGAACCGACCATTCTCTGCCACGACCCGCCGAGGGTGCCGAGCGAATGACACCGAGCGATTCGTCTCCGGCCGGACGGGTCGGGTCCAGACCCGGTGCGCCCAGACGCCGGGAAGACGTGTCGGGCAACGCTCAAGAGTCTTCAGCATCTTGCCGTGGATCGCTCGGCTCCACCGGCCGGCGGCCGGGGGCGTTCGTGCGCGCGTCCTGCGTGTCATGCAGGTAGATCGCGCCCTGTGAGGGGATCGACACGGCGACCTCGTCGGCCAGCCAACGCTCGAGCTCCGTGGCCCTGGCATGGTCCAGCACAGCTTCGAGACGCCAGGTGTCGTGCACCGTCAGGCGGGCGATGACGTTCTGCCCGCACGGGACGAGTTCTTCGAGTCGCCCGCGCAGTCCGACGCCGCGCTGTGTTGACACCGGCGAAAGGACGACTTCTTCAGCCCGGATGGCGAGATGTGTGCACCCGTTGCTCGATCCCGCGGCGAGGTGGCTCGCGTGCGGCGGCAGTTCGCTCAATGGAATGATGTTGCGAATGTTCAGGAAGCGTGCGACGGTCACGCTCCGGGGCTGCCGGAACACCCTGTCGCGCGAGCCGGCCTCCACGATCCGCCCGTCGATCATGATCGCCACGTCGTCCGCGAGAAGGCTCGCCTCGTGCAGGTTGTGGGTGACGAGGAAGACCGTCGTGCGCATCTGCTTGCGCATCTCCCGGAACGACCAGAGCAGGTCTGATGCCGTCGCCGCGTCAAGGGATGAGAACGGCTCGTCGAGGAAGAGCACCCGCGGCCGCACGATCATCGCCCGTGCGAGTGCGACGCGCTGCCGTTCGCCGCCGGACAGTGTGCCGATGTGGCGCCGATCGAGAATGTGCTCGATCCTGAGCATCGCGGCCAGTCGCTTCAGGGGGTCGCTCGCTGCCCGCCGGGCGGATCGCGAAGGCAGGCCGAAGACGATGTTGTCGCGCACGGAGAGGTGCGGGAAGAGCGCGAGATCCTGCGGGATGTAGGCGATGCGGCGCGCCTCGGGAGGGAGAGTCGTGACGTTCCGGCCGTCGAGCAGCACCTCGCCACGCCTCGGACGCCGCGCCCCCATGACGGTTTCCAGCAGGAGCGTTTTGCCGGCCCCGGACGGGCCGAGAATGGCCAGGCACCCGCCTTCGCGCAGGTCCAGATTGACGTCGTGGAGGGTGAAGTCGCCGTACGTCGCGCTGAGGTCGCGGACGGAGATCATGCCGGCTGCCCTCGCGCGAGCACCCGCACGCTGAGCAGGACGAGCAGGGCGATGGCCGTCAGCACCATGACGAGCGCGACGGCCGCCTCGATGCGCACGGCGGACCAGTTGAGCACGATGGAGACCGGGATCGTGTCCGTCTTTCCCTTCACGCTCCCGGCGATCGTCACGGTCGCGCCGTAATCGCCGATCGCGCGGCCCCACCCCAGCACCAGCGCGGCGATCAGCCCGGGCCTCGCCAGCGGCAGCGTGACCCGCCGCATCGCCGCCCACGGCCCGCATCCGAGATACCGCGCCACCTGCTCCAGCCTCGGGCTGATCTCCTCGAACGTCGCCTTGAGCACCCGGATCTCGAGCGCGAGCGCGATGATGAACTGCGCCAGGATGATGCCAGGCACCTCGAACACGAACCGGACCAGGTGCTCCTGGACCCAACCGCCGGGAGTCGATCGGAACATGAGAAGCAGCGTGATCCCGATGGCGATCGGCGAGATGATGATCGGGACATCCAGCAGCGCATCGACCAGCATCCTGCCGGGGAAGCGGTACCGCGCGAGCGCATACGCCGCGGGAACGGCGAACACCATCGCAAGCCCCGCCGCGATGGTGGCGCAGAAGAGACTCAGGCGGATGGCGTGCTGGATGTCCGGCTGGGTGAGCGCGGCCAGCGGCTCGCGCACGCCTGCGTAGCCCACCTGGGCCGCGAGCATCACCAGCACGAGCGAGAACGCCCCGCCCAGCCCGCACGCGAGACACAATCCGAAGAGCCTCCGGCTCATGCACACCTCACTGCTCACCAGCCCTCCGGCAGCGGCCATTCGCCGCCGACCGGCGTATCCGGCAGAGCGTGCTGCCTCGCCGCATCGACCGACGTCAGATAGTTCCACTTGCCGTAGATCGCCCGCCCTTCCGCCGACGTGAGAAAGTCCAGGAACGCCCTCGCCAGTTCGGCGTCCTTCGTGCCGGTTCCGATCGCGGCCGGGAGGAACCCGATGCGAGGCACGCGCTCCTTGGGAAGGTAGATCGTCCTGATCTTCGTCGGCTCCCAGTGCTCGAAGACCTCCCAGCCGATCACGGCATCGACCTGCCCCAGCGCGACGACCTGCGCGGTTTTGGCGCACGACTCCGTGTTGTTCACGATGTTCGGGCGAACAGCCGACGCCAGTCCCGCACGCTCCAGCACCTCGACCGCGTACAGCCCGACGCAGACGGTATCCGGGCGGGCAATCGCAACACGCACGCCCGGCTTCGCGAGGTCTTCCAGCGTTTGAATGCCCTTCGGATTGTCCCTCGGCACGTTGATCGCCGGCACGAGGTACGCGACGATCGTCTCGCTCGCGGGATCGACCAGCCCCTCGCGCTTGGCAAGTTCGATGTAGTCAGAAGAGCCGGGGAAGTACACGTCCCCCTGATCGGCGAGTTTCATGCGGGCCAGCATCTCGCCCGAACCGCCGAAGTGCGCCTCGACCCTTGCCCCGGTCAGTTGCTGAAACCGCTGCACGGCCAGTTCCGTCGGCGGCTGCGACGCCGAGCCGACGAACACCACAAGCCTGCGACCTTCGTAGGGCCGGGCAGGCTGC
>JAANMU010003278.1_pt1 | contig 10601 bp, 8 predicted proteins | sample 7279701 | NCBI WGS metagenome assembly JAANMU01 (sample SAMN14094539, study PRJNA606508) | bioreactor metagenome | isolation source: A lab-scale SPAN reactor treating ammonium-rich wastewater day 57 | place: Ireland: Galway | collected 2017-03-13 | reverse complement strand
TTTTTGAAAAAAGATGGGCAGCCCTCCATTTTTCTGGAAGGATAGTCGAGAATGAATAGAATGCAGGAAACTGCCTGACCCCATGAGCCGGTTGGGTGGGGAAACCAATACCTGAAATCATGCCGCTGAAACGGATTGCATATCTGCTGCTCATCTGGCAGGCAGGCTGGACAGGCTGTGGTTTCATGAACCAGCAGCCCTCTGAGCCGGGCATCAATAAACTGGATTACCGTGAAGCCTGCGGGAGCTGCCATGACCTGCCGAAACCGAAATCCCGGACCGATGAACAGTGGCAGGACTTCATGATGGAGCACAGGATGATGGCCGGACAGGATGAGGAAACAGCCCAGCTGTATGCCGATTACCTCAAGCAGATGAATTGAGGGTGGTGCTTTTTTCAGGGAATGAACGATGTAGAATCAGGGCGGATGCAGGGGACACACCGACACTCTGCCAGGCCAGTGAGGGGGAGATCATGACAGCCAGGAAACCGCCGCTGCTCAAGCGGATCGATGAACTTGCGCGCCAGGTCATGCGCAATGCGAAAGATTATGAACCTCCGCGCATGGATTTTCCGATTCGCGCACTCCAGAATGTGGAATACGATGAAGACCGGGGGTTTTTCCAGATCGGCTCCCGTGTGAAATCGCGGACCTTGTCCTTCAACACAGTCAAGACCTTTGCCCAGACACTGCGGATGATCAGCGAAAGCAAGAAGCTGATCGAATCCGATGACATCGCCAGCAAACGAGAAGTTTATTATGTGGCCAAAGGGTGGGGGTCCGCCAAATTCGATGAGCAGACAGAATCCGATACAGTCATGGATGATGTCGAAGCCTTCTTCTGTGTCAACCGTGAGCAGCTGCGGTTCATGCCGGAAGAAAAGGGAGGCGATGTGATGGGGAAACTGATCATCGTCGATCAGAATCCCTCGACCGGCAAAGATATCCAGATCGATTGCATGAAATTCGGAACCGGGGCTTACAGCATCCCCACAGTGGTCGAGCACCTCAAGTTCAAGACCGATGCGAAGTTTGTGCTGGTCGTAGAAACCGCCGGGGCTTTTCAGCGCCTGGTGAAACATAATTTCGCGGAGACAGCCAGCTGCATCATCATCTCGATGGGAGGTGTTCCGACACGTGCCTGCCGACGGTTTATCCGGCGCCTTTCGGATGAGAGGCACCTGCCGGTCTATGCATTTACCGATGGTGATCCTTATGGGTATATGAACATTTACCGGACCCTCAAAGTCGGATCAGGCAATGCGGCGCATATCAATGAATTTTTCTGTGTGCCAAAAGCACGATTCCTCGGGGTCACTCCGGATGACATCGACAAATATGAACTCGACACCCACCCCCTCAAGGATGTGGATATCAAGCGTGCCAAAGATGCTCTCAAGAATGACCCCTTTGTCCTGCGGCATAAGCCCTGGCAGAAGGCGCTCAAGAAAATGATCGACATGGGGGTTCGTGTGGAGCAGCAGGCCTTTGCCAAACATGGCTATAACTTTGTGCTGGAGCATTACCTGCCGGAGAAGCTGGCAAACACCCGGCTGTTTCTGCCTTGATGGGATATGCCGGGCCGATCTTCAGAAGGTGGCTGAGCCAGAGTTTCTGAGGAGTTCGCATTCATCAGAAGAAAGAGTTATTCCTTCCGCTCCCAGAGCTTCCAGCAGGTGCTCCCTGTTCCCGGTGCCTATAATCGGGTGGACTGGAAAAGGATGAGCGAGCAGGCAGGCCAAAGCAATCTGGTTGGGAGTACAGCCTTTGATCTGTGCGATCCTGCGGCAACGCTGAAGTTTTCCACGGTTATCCGGTGAATCATAATCTCCGGCTCTGGGAGGCTGCCCCGGGAACCCTGCTTCGGCCCATTGGACATTTTCCCCGCCAAAAAATCCCTTGGCCTGTGAGGAATATGGAACTGCTGGGAAACAGTAACGGGTGTGGAAATCGATATCCTCCCGTTTCATGAATACCATCCTCGACTCGGGTGGAGGGAGCTGGCAATCCGCCAGCGACCAGCCGGGCTGGCTGGCACAGAAAATCGGAACCCCCAAAGCCATGGCGGCGCACTGTGCCTGAAGCAGGCGTTCATGGCTCCTGTTGGAAGCGCCATAAGAGCGGATCAACCCCTGCTGTTGAAAGCCATAAAGCGCCGAAAGGATTTCTTCCACCGGCTGTCCGGGATCATCCCTGTGGAGCCAGAAGAGATCGATACAGTCAATCTGAAGCCGTTGGAGGCTTTCCTTCAAGTCCTTTTCCAGCTCCTGGCGGGAGCAACGGCCTGATGACATGTCCTCAAGCGGAGGGTGTCCGCCTTTGGTGGCGATGATGACGGAATCCCGCACCTTTCTCGAAGCCACCCACGATCCCACAGTCTTTTCACTGGCGCCCTCTCCTTCCGGCAGCCAGGAGGCATAGATATGAGCGGAATCAATGAAGTTCCCGCCATTTTCGAAAAACAGGTCGAGGAGTTCGAAGGCCTGCTCCCGCAGGATGGCTGTTCCAAAATCGCATGTGCCGAGGCAGATGCGAGAGGGGCGAACCGTCACATTGCCAGGAAGAAATGGGGCGAATTGGGGACTTGAGGTCATTTCATGGTGGCTGATGTGGCTTTGCCGGTCAGACGAAACAGGCCGGTTTCACCCAGGGGTTCCGCCTTCAGTCCCTCAAACTCGAAGGGGCTGATAAAATCCATCGGGCCTCCCTGGATTGTCACGAAACCATTCTTCTGAGTAATCGATTCGGCATGGGGCGCGGCAGTGACCAGGTAGTGGTGGGTCTGTTTGGGGCGGACCTTGACGACGATTGCATATCCGATCGAACCATCCTCTGCGGTATAGGATTGGTACCAGTCGTTGCCCTGTATCTGCTGGTCGATGAAAAGCCAGCTGTCCCCGCGCTTTTCCCACAGCATGGGAGCCTTATGGGAGCTGAATCCATCCACAAGGAATGGGGTCCAGTTATCCCCGCCTTTGAGGATAAACTCGGCGAAACCGCGTGGATCGGCTTTCATGCGGCGGGGAAACCCGGGGTAGGCCTCGCCATGCAGAACCTCGATCGAGGCGAGGTTGTCGCCATAGAGGTAACGCTGCCTTTCAGCAGGTTTTTCATCCACATCGGCATGGCCATAGGGCATCACAAACAGGTGGGATTCGATATGATCTCCTTTCTCCAGTCGCGGAATCATACCTGGAGCGGTCAGGAACATCTCGGTCCATTTGGTCCCACCAAAGCAGCTCAGCCCGAATGAATCGACATCCTTGCCACCAAGGTGCCCTTCAAACCGGTTCACAAAGAAGGCCATGTTTCCATTGCGATGGGAATACCCTGCACAGAAGGGCCATTCTTTGCCGAGAGGCATGGCTTCAAGCACCCATTTATCTTCCGCAGGAACATCCACCCGAGCGGTTTTTCCATCTGCGCCGGTATAGGCCAGATGAGGCCAGACTGTGTTGACGATATAGGCTCCGGCATTCAGGAAACGCAGGTTCCGGGCCGAGCTTTCTTCGATCTGGACTGTATCGAGCACATCGAGTGTGAGCTTCATGAAGCAGCGGGATTCATCATCCTGAGGGAGTTCGAAGATTTCCCAGGTGGTTTTTACCTTGCCATCCTCGGAGAGATAATCCAGGGCGAAGCTGGCGATGTTGGGGGCGGTCAGGAAAATGCGGGTATCCTGCAGGAGGTTATTGATCCATTTTCCACCTGATTTATAACGGAGCAGCCCGACCACAGAAACGTGATCGTGCTGGGGCTGGCCTTCCCAGTAGAAATTGGACAGCCCACGAACATCGGCCAGGACATAATTCCGGTCATCTTCTCGTGGAAATTCAAAGGGGACATAGCAGAAGGTTTCGGTAGGGCCAAGGGAAGCATGGAAGTAATGATGAAAGAAACGGATCGATGATATCTGCTTGAGGGGGTGAGTCCCCCAGTTTCCGAAGAGATGGTAGACCCTGCCGGCAAAGGGCTTCCCGGGTTCGAGGGTCAGCGGGAAATAGGATTCGCCATAGGGGACATCCCCTTCCTCAGGGCCTTCTTCATTTTCGCCTGCAAAGTTCTTGCAGACCTGGACCTGCACCGGAAGCGGGAATCCATGCGGGTCGGTGAGCACTGCGGCTTCCAGCACCCCATAGGTGTTGCGGACATTGCAGATGATTTCACGGCTGATGGACCGAGGCTGACGGGTGGTTGAGAGAGAGGCTTTGAGGCTGACCTCATAACGCTGGTTGGGGTTGATCCAGCCCTCCTCAAAGGAACGAGGGCCTGCATATATGGTGTCGATCAGGAAAAACCCTTTATTGCGCTGATACCCCCTGGAGATACCACCTTCGAGATCAAAATGCACTTCATCCGATTGCAGTTCCCCTTCGACCAGGCCCTCGAGTTGTCCGGGAGACTGTGCTGAGAGCTGCACGAGCGCGAGACTGCGAACCTCTTTGCCCCCGGCAGGGTATTTCCGGGATGAACCAAAGGTTCCGCTGGCAATCTGTTCGCCGGTTCCGGCCGGCTTGCGCGGTTTCTCGAGAGTGAGATCCAGCACAGCGGCGGTGTATCCGGCTTCCTCGAAGGTGGATGGATTAAGAGAGCGGCCTGGAAGCGCCATCGGGCTTTTGATGCCACCTTTCCAGGAGAGCTCTGTGGCCGGCAGATTCCCCCGTGGAGTGACATTGAGGTTAATGAAAACACGCTGGCCATAGGCATAAAGAGCCAGCTCGATATCCCCGGAAATTCCATCCGATTTCAGGTCCCGAATATGGATCTCGTACATCTGAGTTCCAAAACTGTAGATGTTCACCCGCCCCGGCCCCCTCAGGGGTTTGCCATTGAGAAGCGGCTGAATCCCTTCCGGTGAGAGAAGATTCTTCCCATCCTGTTCGAAGCTGGAAAGGCGCGGGGTGTTCAGGTCAACCGACAGGACATAGGTTTGCCCTTCGATCAGCAGGAGGTCCCTGGCTGATGAGGCATAGCGAACATTGACAGTGCATTGGTCCTGGGTCGGAGCGAACGAAAAAGCGGAGGCACAGACCCCCAGCAGGAGAATTCCGATCGATATTTTCATGGGTGGGCAACCTTTCTCTGGTGGCAAAAAACGGAATCCATCCATCATACCTCAGGTGGCTGAATGAATTGAATGGATTTCCCCATCTCTGCACACATCAGCCTTTTTTTTGATAAACTTTGTTTTCCATGCGTCCCGGCAACGAAATCGCTTTGCTGATCCCGGCATACAATGCCGAATCGACACTCGGAGAAGTGCTCGAGAGTGTAAAACCCTGCTCTCTGCCGATTCTGGTGGTGAATGATGGTTCGACCGACCGCACTGAGGAAACAGCCAGGAAGCAGGAAGTCTGGCAGGTGGTCTCACACCCGGAAAACCGTGGAAAAGGGGCTGCCCTCAAAACCGGGTTTTCGATCGCCGCAGAGGCTGGATTCACCCATGTCCTGACATTCGATGCCGATGGCCAGCACCCTGTGGAATCCATTCCTCTGTTTCTGGAAACCTGCCAGCGGAACAATGAAGCGATACTGGTGGGCAACAGGTTCTCGGATGATACGATCGCGAATATGCCGCGAATCCGGCGGATATCCAATGGCCTGTCATCGGCATTGATCTCCTGGGCGGCGGGAACCTCGATACCGGATGCCCAGTGCGGGATGCGGATCTATCCTTTGTGGATATTCGAGACCATGCACCTGGAATCCGATGGGTACGCCCTTGAAACTGAAGTTCTGGTGAAAGCGGGAGGAAGGCAGATCGAGGTGGAAAATATACCGATCTCATGCCACTATCCGGCTGGGACAGCCACCAGCCGGTACCGGGCCTTGCGTGATTCCTGGCGGATTGGCTCGATCGTGGTACGCTGTCTTCTGGAGGACAGAAAACGAGCATGAAGTTCAAAGTGATCACCTTCGGGTGCCAGATGAATGTCTATGACACCGGAAGGATCGAACGTTACCTGGTCGCAGGCGGCCATGAGGCTGCACTGACCGAGGATATGGCGGATCTGCTGGTCATCAATACCTGTGCCATCCGGGATACCGCTGAATCGAGGGTTTATGGAACCCTGGGGAGGCTGGCTCAGTTCAAAAGAGAGCGACCGGGGCGTCTGGTAGCGGTAGCCGGGTGCATGGCCCAGAAAGAAGGGGTGAAGATTCTCAAGCACTCCGGGGTTGTGGATGTGGTTGTCGGCACCATGGCTATCCCGCGCATCCCTTCCCTGATCGAAGCGGCGGCGGCTGGATTAGGACCTCAGGTCGATATCTCCCGTTCCGAAGAAGATCTTTTCGATGAGCCGGAATGGATCGAGAAATCCTTTTCGAACGAAGAGGGCGAAAGGCAAAGAATCCAGCGTTACCCCGCATTTATTTCCATCATGCAGGGGTGCAGCAAAGTCTGTTCATTCTGTGTGGTGCCTTACACACGCGGGAAAGAGGTCTGCCGCCCACCCGAGGATGTCATCGCTGAGTGCCACCGCCTGGTCCGGCAGGGAATCCGTGAAGTTACCCTGATCGGCCAGAATGTGGATTCATATCGTTATGAGGGAGTTGATTTCGCCGATCTGCTGCTGAGAGTCAGCCGGATCGAGGAACTTTCACGAATCCGTTTCACCACCTCGCACCCCAAGGATATGACCCCGAAATTGATCGACACTGTGGGGGAGTGTGCAAACATCTGCGAGAGTTTTCATTTCCCGCTTCAGTCCGGGTGCAACCGGATCCTCAATGCCATGAAACGCGACTACACAGTCGATGAGTATTTCGAAAAGCTGGAATATATCGAGAAGGTGTTTGGCTCTCGGGGTCAGGACCCGTTTGCGTATGGGATATCAACTGACCTGATGGTTGGATTTGCCAACGAAACAGAGCAGGAATTCGAGGAGACACTGGAGGCTGTCCGCAGAGCGCGCTGGGACAGCGCCTTCATGTTCAAATATTCGCCGAGGGAAAGAACCGCCGCGTACCGTTGGGAAGACCGGGTTTCTGAAGAAGAGAAATCTGAGAGACTGGCACGGTTAATCGAACTCCAGGAATCCATCAGCCTGGCCCTGAACCGCCAGGCTGTCGGCCGTGTGGCCGAAGTGCTGGTTGAGGGCATCCCGGGATATGATCCCGAGCAGCCTCTCGAGCGCATCAAGGCCCGCACCCGGACGAATAAATCATTCAGCTTGAACCTTCCTGAAGATCCGGAAGGCATGCCCTCTGTGGGAGAAACAGCTTATGCCCTCGTCACCGACTGCAAGCCGGTCACTCTGCGGGGGGAATTTGTGGGGAGCGCAGTGACTGTCTGAAATCATGGCGAAATCATCGAACAAGCAGGACCATCTACTCCATGTCGCCGAAGAACTGGGTTATTCGAATGCACGCCGACATATTTTTCTCTGCTGTGACCAGAGCAAAGACAAATGCTGCAACCGTGACCGCTCGATGGTTGCCTGGAAGTACCTCAAGAAGCGCCTGAAAGAGCTGGGGCTTTCCGAACAGGGTGGGATCAACCGGACCAAAGCGGATTGCCTTCGAATCTGTGAACAGGGGCCGATCGCTCTGGTATATCCTGAAGGCGCCTGGTACCACTCCTGTGACCCCCCTGTCCTCGAAAGAATTATCCAGGAGCATCTGATCGGGGGAGAGCCGGTTCAGGAGTATCTGATTCTGGCGGCCCCCCTCTCAGCGGATGAATCGACATCCTGACCCATTCCGGATAGATTGATATCAGCCGTACATTTCGCCCGGTCTCACGGAAAGGTTGTTTCCATGCATTCCAGGAATCTCCTATCCCTCCTCATTCTTTCAGGACTCTGGCTTGCCGGCTCGCAGGCCTATGAGTTCACCTATGTCGGCCCATCCGGAAAACCCGGGTATATTTTTTTCACACAGGCCGGTTTCCCCAATGGCCTCCAGAGTGTGAACTGCGCCGACAACCCGATCATTCAGGGGGATAATGTGTATGCCCCGGATCTGTTGAGGGTGGGGAATGCCTGGCGTTGTTATTATGGAGGCTGGGCGACCTACGGCCAGGGGAATGACAAAATCTACCTGGGGATCAGTGATGACTTCGAACCCATCGGCAGCTGGTCACGGACCACCATCATCAGCAATGGAGTGTATGTTCATGTCAATGATCCAACTGTTGTCCAGGCTGGTCCGGGAGTCTGGCATATGCTGTTCACCGCTGCGCGTTTCATCGGGCAGGACTACCGTGACTGGATCAACTATGCGACCTCGAGTGATGGCCTGCAGTGGAGCCCCTCATCCGGATCGGTTTCAACAGAGATTGTCCTGAATGACCCTCTCAACATTGCTGGCGGCCCGATAACCGATATCGCACGCCCCAGCCTGGTCAAAGATGACGGCCTGTGGAGGCTCTGGTTCGATGGAAAAGTATCCAATGGCTCGATCCGTTCATATTATGCCGAGGGAACAGAGCCGGAACCTTTTGTGTTTACCCTCAAATATCGATACCTGGATGTGAATGGATTTCCTGGATTCATGGAGCCGGATGTGGTCAAACGGAAGGATGGCACATTCCTGGCGGTTATCCAGAGGAACTTCAATGAACTTTTCATCGGAACCAGCTCCACCGGGCAGTCTTTTATATTGAAAAAAGCCCTGGATGCCGATCACCCCATGTTCAAACGAAAGTATGTGAGCAATCCCGGGCTGCTGTATGACCAGGTGATGGATAACCTGCTGGGGCTGAGTTTTGGAATGACCGATAACGATGGTTTGACAGACCACGATATCGGTTTCAGTTATCAGCAGTACATCATCGAGGTAGAAAGCCCTGGATCGGTGTGGCATGTGGATGCGGAGAGCCGCAGCCTGCAGGAGCAATCCATTTCTGTTGGTAACACGATCCAGTTTGAACAGGTCCGCCTGAAAGATCCCAATACAGCGATTGCCCTGTACAGCCAGGATTTTTCGAATGCAGCCAATGGGGACCGTTGGACCCTGAGGAATTTTCCGACACCAACACCCTCTTCAACACCTTCGGCCACACCCACCCCAACCCCGATTCTGGGACAGGTGGAGCACTGGAGCCTTTCGCATTAGGTTGTTCAATCGAGCAGCCTGCGGATGAGCGCCTTGTCGAGGCGATGGAGGGAGAAGAGCCTTTCTCCCTTGCAGGTGACGGTCTGGATGATCGGCGCTTCTCGAAGAATGGTTTCAACCTGCTGATTGAAATCGGAATAACGGCTGCCGATGATCACGAAGATATTGTTTTTTTCAGAAAGCAGGTTGGGATCGATAAAAAAACGCATGGCGCGGATCCCTTCCGGCACCGGAGTCCACCCTTCAGGACCTGCATGATAGACCGGAGAGTTCCCACCCAGCAGCAGAAGAATATCCCCTGCATGAGCCACCCTGGACAAAGCGGGATTGAGCAGGTGCATGGAGACCCCCAGGTAGTCGAGATCGAAGCCGGCACGTTGAGCTCCTGAGGTTCCGCCGATGAGGGGAGAGTAATAACACAGATTATAGGGATAGATGCGGATTGAAGGCAGCAGCACAAGCAGCAACATCGGGCTGAACAGGGCCATCCGGATCGATGCATGGAATGGCTTCAACAACCGCAGCTCGATCCATCGCCACCAGCACAGGATCTCATCGGCAACCAGGACCACCCAGGGGATCATGGCGGGCAGCAGCAGGCGAATCCCATCGAACCGTGGGACATCGGGCATGGAACTGATCACAAGCGGGATCAGCATGGCGCCCCAGAACAGGCCTTCTTCCTGAGCGGGAAGCATCGAAGATGGCATCCGCCGAAGCGGAGCCTGAAAGCCCGCTCCTGCCTGTGAATCAAAGGCATAACTCTGCCGGAACGAAAGGCCTGCGAGCACCAGGCGCCGCACTGCCTTTATCAGGATGGGGAGAGTGAGCCACAATGGCAGGGCGACCAGGCAGAACCCCCATGGATAATGCCAGGGGGGCGGATTCCCTTCCCCATACACAGTCCCAAAATAGAGGACCGCGATTTTGACATGATGCGTGGTGAAATGGATGAACTGATTGAACGCTTCCGGGAAGTTGAGCCACAAAGGCGGCCAGAGGAAGATGGCCAGGCCCGCTGCCAATCCAGCCAGAAGCAGCCCTGAGGCGAGATCAGTTCCTGCCTGCGGATTGAAGAAGATTTGGCCCTTGCGTGTCCGCTCGAGATTCAGCAGGAGGATCCAGAAGATCAGGACAACCACCAGATAAAAACCCTGAATTTTGGTGAGGAATGACAAAACCAGCAGGATAAAAATCCACATCAGATTCCCCGCACGCCTGCCCCAGCCGAGAAAAGCGATAACTGCCATGCCATAGAGAGCGGCGATCAGCCCATCGATGCCGAAACGGACCCCATGGACAAGGAAGCGCGGGCTTCCCAGAAAAAGACAAACTACGAACAGACCTCCAATTTTTCCAAGGCGGGTTTTCAGAAAACCATACATCACTGCCAGTGAGAGTGATGTAAAAAATTCAACAAACAACCGGCAGGACCCGAGTTCGCCAAAAGAGTTTTTGAACAGGGCATGACAGAACCCGCCGCCGATCTCCATCAGGGGTGGGTGGCGGCTCGCATCGGGAAAAAAGATCTGCCAGTTGAGC
>JAANMU010003276.1_pt1 | contig 10606 bp, 6 predicted proteins | sample 7279701 | NCBI WGS metagenome assembly JAANMU01 (sample SAMN14094539, study PRJNA606508) | bioreactor metagenome | isolation source: A lab-scale SPAN reactor treating ammonium-rich wastewater day 57 | place: Ireland: Galway | collected 2017-03-13 | reverse complement strand
ATGGACAATAACCCTTTCAGTCCCGTTAATTATATACGACCCGCGAGGAGTCATGAGGGGGATTTCGCCGAGATAAACATCTTGCACCTGGAGTTCACCTGTCTCAAGGTTTTTTAATCGTCCCGTTGCACTTATTTTCGCTTCAAACGAGCGACCTTTTTCTAAAGCCTCGCGCCAGCCAAGTTCAGGCTTGCCGATTTTGGGATTTTGTAGATCGAGTTCGTAGTTTTCTCCAGTGTGATCGGTAATTGGTACGATCTCTTTTAAAGTATTTTGGATGCCATCCCGAAGGAACGTATCGTATGATTGAAACTGAACTTCGGTGAGGTTTGGTATGCTTAGAGGTGAGTTTTGCGAGGCGACTCCTAGATTGATGCGAGTAATCTTGTCTTTCGTCATGCGCGGATCGGCGCCTACCGGGCCCGCGACTTCTGGGACGAGCTGCGCAGCACCGATGGCCAGCTGATCCTCGACCCCGGCGCCTTCTATATCCTGGTCAGCCGCGAGGCGGTGGCGATCCCGCCCGATTACGCCGCGGAAATGGCACCCTACCTGGCGATGGTGGGCGAGTTCCGCGTGCATTACGCCGGCTTCTTCGATCCGGGCTTCGGCCATGGCGCCGCCGGCCGGGGCGCGCGCGGCGTGCTCGAGGTGCGCTGCCACGAGGCCCCCTTCGCGCTGGAACACGGCCAGGTCGTCGGCCGCCTGGTCTACGAGCGCATGGCCGCGCGCCCCGAACGGCTCTACGGCAGCGGCATCGCCTCGAACTACCAGGGCCAGGGCCTCAAGCTCGCCAAGCAATTCGCCTGAACAGCCGCCCGTCCTGCATTCTTCCGTGTCCCAATATCCCGGGGGAGTCGCGCGCCAGCGCGACGGGGGCAGAGCCCCCTATCACATCCGCCGGGTGATGCGCGCCGCCTGACGGGCGCGCTTGACCGCCTCGCGCATGGCCTTTTCGCGGCTTCGCTGCTGAGGGGTCCGACGTGCGCCCGGCTTGGGCGCATTCATCCGCCGGATGCCCCAGTTCAGCAGCCGGTTCGCGACCTTACGCGTCAGAACGGAAATTAACCGATTAACATTCATGGTGTTACAGATAACTCTTCATTCATCTTCGAACAAATCCTCGGCCATGGCCCCGGCGTCCTCGCCGTCCGCCTCGCCGAACAGGCCGGGCGCCAGCCCCTCGCCCGGCGGGCGCGATTCCAGCAGGCCCGCCGCGCGCAGCTCGGCCAATCCGGGCAGGTCACGGGCGCTCTCCAGGCCGAAATGATCCAGGAAGGCCTCGGTCACGACGAACGTCACCGGCCGGCCGGGGGTCTGGCGGCGGCGGCCGATGCGGACCCAGTCCAGCTCGATCAGCTGGTCCAGCGTGCCGCGGCTGAGGGTCCACGCCGCCGCCGGTGCATCCCACGACACACGCCGGTCTCGCCCCAGCGCGTGCCGCACCGGCGCCAGCCGGGTCAGGTTGAGCTGCTCGCAGAACCACTCCAGCAGCGTCGGCCGCGGCCCGCCGGAGTCCTGAACGCGGCCGTCGGGCAGGACCAGCCGGGCCGCCGTCAGGCCGACCTGCGGATGCCGGTCCAGGTAGTCGACCAGCCGGGTCAGCGCGCCCTCGTGGACCTCGATGTCGCTGTTGAGGATCAGGAAGTACCGCGCCTCGCAGTCGGCCAGGGCGCGGTTGTTGCCGGCCGCGTACCCGCGGTTGTCGGGCAAGGCCAGGCAGCGCACCTCGGGGTACCCGTCGGCCAGCATCGCCACGGTGTCGTCGGCCGAGGCGTTGTCGACCACCACCACTTCCCACTCGCCGTCCGGCGGATTGGCGCGCAGCGAGTCGAGGCAGCGCGCCAGCAGCTCGCGGGTGTTGTAACTGACGATGCTGACACGCAGGTCCATGTCACTCGACCGGCTTGACGTGTTGGGCGAGGAACTCGATGGCCGCCTTGGCCAGGCCCTCGTGCCCGCCCTCGAAGATGGTCACCCGGCACAGGCCGGCCTGCCGGCGCAGGTGGATGGCCCGGCCGAACGTTGGATCGGTCACCTGGTCGCTGGCCAGCGGGTGGTCCAGCCGGCCGTCGGGCCGGCTGATCTGGGCGATCTCCTCCTCGCTCACCGGCTCGCCGCCGACGGCGCGGGCGACCACGTTGAAGGCGTCGATGGTCTGCCGCACCGGCACCGAGCCCTTGTGCCCGTCGTGCACGCCGGCGGCCAGGTCGAGCGGCAGCCGGGTGGCGGCGGCCAGCCAGGTGACCGGCGACCGGTCGCGGTACTCGGCGTCCACCCGCTGGCTGTCGCCCGGCTCGCCGCCGCAGCACTTGACCAGCATCTTGCCGTAGCCCTGGCCGGCGTGCTTGCGGTACCAGACGACCAGGTCACTGATCCCGACCCAGGCGCTGGCCGCCGCCCAGATCTCCGGGTGCCGGCCGGCCATCAACATGGTCATGTGCCCGCCGCCCGACGTCCCGGCGAGGTAGATCCGGCGGCGATCGACGGACTGGCTGGCGGCCACCTGGGCGACCGCGTCGAGGATGTCCTGCTGCGCCAGAAGGGAGCCGCAGGCTTCCGGATGGTCGTTGCGCCCGCGGAAGTCAGGCAGCAGGACCAGCCAGCCGCGGTCGAGGGCCAGCTTGGTCAGCGCCGGATTGCGCTGCTCCAGGTCGCCGCTCCAGGTGTGCAGCGAGACCAGCAGCGGCCGGGGCTCCGCGCTCGGGGCGTCGGGCACGAACAGGTAGCTCGGCTGGACCGAGCCGTCGAGCGTGCTGACCACCTCGATCCGCTCCGGCGTCGCGCCGGCCAGCAACCCGGCCGCGGCCAACGGCAGAAGCACCATCACCGACTCCTTTCTACTCCTGAGCGTGACTACCAAGCCACCAGTTCCCGCCCAGGACCAGGCTTTCCCCTCCTTGCAAGGAGGGGATCAAGGGGTGGTCGTGCCCGGGCGCGTCACATCGGGTCGACCTCCCTTGGCCCCGATCCCTCGACGCTCTCGACGAGCCAACCACCCCCCACCCCTCCTTGCAAGGAGGGGAAACCCGCTCCTGAACGGAGCTTGCGATGCCTGAGCAGTCACCCATGAGCGCGGTGCAGCCGCACCGGGCCCAGCAGTCCCGCCGGCAGCCGCGCGGCGCGGCTGCGGTTGGCCGGCGGGTTGGTCACCTCGATCGCCAACTCGTGCGCGCCGGGCCGGTCGATGGCCAACCGGCAGCGGTACGGCGGCCAGCCCAGCACCGCCACCGGCGCCCCGTCCAGCGCCACCGCCGCCACGTCCTCGACCCGGCCCAGGTCCAGCCAGTACTCCCCGGCGGCCGGGACCGTCACCTGCCGCCGGTAGCTGGCGCTGCCCGAAAAGGTGGGGTAGCCCAGCGCATCCCAGGTCTGGAGCACCGGCACCGACCGCGCCGCGCCGCCCCGGAGGAACGGGAAGGAGAGGTTCCCGTAGCGGTACTCGGCGGTGAAGGAGCCCAGCAGGTAGGGCACTTCGCGCAGGCCGCGGCCTGGCCCGGACGCCTCCACCCCGACCACGTTCAGGGTCGGGTTCGACCCGCCGCGCAGCAGCGGACCCACCTCGGCCTCCAGATTGCGGGCGTCGAAGCGCCGAGTGCGCCGCCAGTCCGTCACCGCCGTGCCGTTGACCGTCAGCCGCCACTCGCCGGCGATGGTCGCCGGGTCGAGCAGCAGCACCGCGTCGGGCACCGCGCCGGCCAGCATGAACCGGCAGTAGTAGCCCACCGGCGCGTCGCCCTGGGCGGGATCGCTCTCGCGGCGCATCAAATCGTAGCCGGGCAGGGCGCCGATCCCGCCGGGCTCCGGCCGCCGCCCGGCCGGGCTCTGGACGTGCCAGAAGCTGAGCGGGAGCTGGTTCGGCTCGAAGGCCACCGACCAGTCGCCGGACAGGTCGGCCACCGGCTCGCCCACCGCCGGCTCGGCCCGATCGCCGGCCCGGAGCAGGCGGCTTCCGCGCGGCGCGAGGGTCACCGGCCGGCCGGCCAGCGTCCCGGCGAACTCGGTCTCGGCCCGGTTGAGCAGGAAGGCCAGCTCCTCGCCGTCGCGGCGCCGGCGCAGCACGAACACGTCCTCGGCCCCGTCGCCGGCCAGGTCGGCCCGCGGCAGATCGCCCGGCAGCGCCTCGGCCGCCACTGTGTCGATCAGGCCCTGGTGCCAGTCTGTCACGGGCTCGGCCAGCTCGGCCGGCAGCGCCACCGGCAGCCCGCCCACCGCCAGCACCCGCCCGCCGGCGCGGGCGAACCGGACCAGCGCCGCGGCGGCCGGTTGCCCGAGGTAGCGCAGGTGTGGCAGGACGATGGTCTGGTACGGCTCGGGACAGGTCAGCCGCCCGTCCGAGGTGACGCACTCGGCCAGGGTGACCTCGTCGATGAAGTCGAAATCGCACTGCCGGCTGAGCAACCGCTCGACCAGGTCGTGGATCCGCGGCTCGTCGGCGAGGCAGGGGTAGTCCTGTCCTGGCAGCACCTGGCAGCCCAGCGACGTGGACGGGTAAAGCAGCGCGACCCGGCACAGGTGCTCGCCGCCGGTCAGCGCCTCGGCGGTCTCGCGGACCCGGTCGAACAGCGTGCGGAAGTGCTTGAACTGCGTGTGCTGCCGGCCCAGCGACGGCGGGACCTCGTCCTTGCGCGGCCCGTCGAACGAGTAGCTGGCGCCGTGCAGGGTAAAGTGGTTGACGCCCAGGACCAGGTGGTAGTCCAAGATGAACTTGAGGTCGCGCAGCCGGGCCTCGTCGCCGATCACCGCCAGGGCGTCGGACGAGGCCTGCTGCCGGCCGAACAGGTGCGCCGCCGAGGAGACCACCTTCAGCCCGGTGTGGTAAGCCGCCGAGGCCGGCCAGCCGAGGCTCCCGCCCAGCGGGTCGGCGGCCGGGATCGGCATCGCCCGGTAGCAGCGCAGCTCGTTCGGCCACCAGGCGGCCACCAGCGACAGCCACTCGGTCCGGGTCAGGTGCCCGGTCATGGCGATTTGGTGCCGCTCGCACCAGCTCGCGATCTGGTCGACGTAGCAGGCGCACTGCAGCCGGTGCTGGGTCAGTCGGTAGTGGTGCCGGACCACCGGGCTGCGTCCGTCGAGGTCTAGCGCCAGGTGGGCCAGGTGCGGCAACAAATCGTAGCCGTGGTCGGCGGCGAAGGCGGCGGCGAAGGCGGCGGTCCAAGGGAACGGCCCGACGCCGGGACTCGGCTCGTCGGTGAAGGCGGCGCGGATCTCGCGGCCGAAGGCGTCGGGGTAGCGCTCCAGGTAAGCGGCGTGCGACAGTTCCAGGAACCGGGCGATGCCCTCCGGCCGGAGGATGTCGGGGTGGACCCCGCCGCCGTTCTTGATGGTCACCCCGACCACGACCCACGGCCCCGGCTCGGGCGGGTCCCAGACCAGCGCGAAGCGGTTGTCGCCGAACGACGTCCGCCAGTGCGGGTGCCCGACCTCCGAGATCAGCGGCGAGTAGGCCCGGTGGAGCTGATAGCGCGGACCCCACTTCTGCCGCCGCGTGCCGCACCACTCGGTTACGTCGATCGGTTCTCCCAGCCGGCCGTCGCGCTCCGCCACGGCGAAGGCGCGGAGCAGGAGGCCCGGCGCGAAGTCGGCCTCCAGCGGGCCGGGACCCTCGTGCCGAGTGACCGAGAACTCCAGCCCCCGGGCGATCAGGCCGGGCTCCTCCCAGACGATCCGCCCGCCGGCCAGCCCGCTGGGGTAGTAGTCCTCGTCCCAGAGCCACATCTCCAGCCCGTGCCGCCGGCAGGCGGCCAGGATGGTGTCCACCGCCGACCACCAGGTGGCGGACATGTACGGCGTGGTCAGCCCGGCCCGGGCGTGGGGATAGACACCCTGGTACCCGGCCGCGGCGAATTCGGCCACCTGCCGCTCGAGCTCCTCGGGGTCGAGGGTGTCGTTGAGGAAGTACTGGACGATCAGACTGGTCACAAGCGCCATCCCGCCCGGCCACGCCGGCGGAGCGGGAGTTCGCCGTCACGGCCGCCACCCTTCCTAATGCGCGAACTGCCATAACAGGCAGGCGGCGGCGAAGCCGCAGTAGACCAGCGAGCAGACGATCATCATGAAGGTGTGCAGCGGACCGGGCCGGGCCGAGCGCGGCAGGTAGCGGTGGTTGATCACCAACAGCAGCGGCACGTAGACCGCCATGGCGAACCCACCCATATAGGCGGCGTTGAACAGGAACCCCAGCTCGCTGATGCCCTGCCGCTCCAGCACGAAGGTGATGGCGATGCCGGCCACGATCCAACCGGCCGCCACCATCTGATACCACCAGCTCATCGACCTGGCGCGCGCGCCGCGGAAGTTGGTGTAGACGATGTCGGCCACCGACCGCGACACGCCGTCGACCAGGGCGAGCTGCGTGCTGAACAGCGTGGCGAACCCGACCAGCAGGAACAGGGTCCGGCCTGGACCACCCCAGATTTGGCCGAGCACCTGGGCCTCGTCGTAGATCAGCGTGCCCTGGGCCGGGATGAGCGGTGGGTTGGCCGAGTGCAGCACGCACAGGGCGCCGAAGATGAACAGCAGGATGGTGAACGCGTTGAGGACGAAGAAGTACAGGCTCTGGTCGAGGGTGACGTACTTCAGCCAGCCGCGGATCCGACCGGCGTTCTCGGGGCTGTCGGCGTACCGGAAGCCGGCCGCCGGCTGCGCCTCCTGCCGCCCGCGGGCGCGGTTCTCCAGCCGCGGGACGTGGGCGCCCATGCCGATCTGCTTGTCGCGCAGGTAGAAGGTGTAGAACAGGTTGGCCGTGCCGCCGGCGCCGGCGAAGACCAGGGCGATGAAGAACGGCTTGACCCCGAAGCCCGGCTCGCGGAACCCGAAGTTGACCATCCCGCGGCCCAGCTCGAGCCAATGGTCGGCCGTGCCGACCGCCCCGGCCACGATTACCAAACCGACCACGACGATCAGGATCAGCAGCCCGATGGTCCGCTCGACGCTCTGGTAGACCAGCTTCGGGCCGAACAGCAGCAGCGCCACCCCGGCGAAGGTGACCGCGGTCCAGAAGGTGTCGCTGCCGAACCCGTGCGGGCCGACCACCAGCGCCTTGAGGGCCAAACCGGAGGTCCGCGCCCAGCCCGGCGCCAGCCAGCCCAGGATGTTGAACAGGATGAACAGCGGCCCGAACCAGCGCCAGGTGCGGGCGAAGCCGGTGTAGACGCTCTCGCCGGTGGCCACCGTCCAGCGGCCGACCTCGATGTTGATCCACAACTGGAGGAATATGCCGACCACCGCGGCCCAGACCATCGAGGCGCCGTACTCGGCGGCGATCCGCGGCCAGACGACGATCTCGCCGGCGCCGATGGACAGCCCGACCAGCACCGCGCCCGGCCCGGTCAGCTTCCAGAACGGCAGCGTCTGCGCCGGCAGCTCGGCCGGCTGGAAATCGGCCAGCGGCTCGAACAGGCCGCGGCCCGGATCCTCGCCCAAGTTCCGCCCTCCTTCCCTCGCCACCGCTCATTAACCATCGGGCCGAGAGACCTTTCTCGATCCCCACGGCGGATAGTGGCTCAGCATGGCTGCCTGGATCCCGCAGGTCCTGAGCTTGTCGAAGGGCAGGGGACAGGACGCTCGCCGCCCTACGGAAACGCCATTCGGCTCTGTCCCGCACCAAGGCGAGCCGGTCGCAGTCGCGGCGAGACGGCCGGCGACGGACCCGTTCCTCGTCGCCACGGACAACTGGGTACCGCCGGGCGTTTGGAGTACCAGTCCCCGTCTTCCCGCCACCTCGCGTCGACGGAGGGCGGGCTACTCCAGCTCCAGGTCCTTGTACCAGGCCTTCAGATCGGAGTTGGTGTTGTACAGGTAGACCGCGCTGGCGCGGAACGCGGCGCCGGTGGTGAAGGTGGTCTCGAACCGCTGCCACTCGTTGGCCGGCAGCTTCTCGTCGGCGCCCAGACCGTGCAGGCGGATCCCGCGCTCGCCGACGAACTCGACCACCGCGATGCTGATCTGCTTGGTCTGCCCCGAGCGCTTGATCCAGCCGGCGAAGCGGTACTTCGTGTTCGGCTCCAGCGCCACGTGCTGGATCAGGTACTGGTACTCCTTGGGCTGACCGACGATGTAGGCCGCGCCGTCCTCGATCCCGTGCTCGAAGTCGGAGGTGGTCCCGCCGGCGTGCCAGTAGTCCGGCTTGCCGTCGTGGTCGTCGTCGATGGTCAGCCGCCCGTTGAGGAACAGCGGCCGGTACTCGGTCCAGCCTGACCGGCTGCCGCCGGGCCAGCGCGCCGTCACCTGGTGCCGGGCCGGCTGCTGCAAGCCGCGCAGCTCGCCCAGATCGAAGCCGACCACGCTGGTCCCGCCGGCCGGGACCGTGACCGTCATGGTCCCGACCCGGCCGGTCAGCGGCGGCTCGGGCGTGGCCTCGACGGCCACCTCGACGCCCGCCTCGCCCAGGTTCACCAGGTTGATCTCCACCCGCCCCGCGTCCCCCTTGGCGGCGGCTTTCTGGAACATGTCCACCTGCCGGGCGGCGGTGGTGCGGTAGAGCAGCAGTCCGGCGGACATCTTGGACGCCGGCACCTCGAACCGCAGCTCGCCGCCCTCGACGGCCGGCGCGCGCGCGGTCACGCCGCCTTCGAGATCGAACAGGTACAGGTGCCGCGGCCGCTCCCAGCCGGCCGGGAGCTTCAGCGAGCAGCTCGCCCCGGGCGCCGCCGGCTCGTTGTCGAAGGTCAGGACGATGGCCTTGTCCTGCTCCTGGTCGCAGAGCGTCCAGCGCGCCAGGACCCGCTCATCGGAGACGCGCAGGCCGACGGTGTCCCTGAACCGGCCCGGGTACAGCCAGGCCTTGATCCGCTGCCGGAGCCGGACGGCGGCGATGATGACCTCGTCGTTGAGCCGGGCATCGAAGCGATCGCCGTTGACGAAGGCGCGGCTGATCCGCTGCGGCAGCGTCAACGGCGAGTTGTTCGACAGGCCGCTGATCAGGATGTGGTCCGGGAAGGTGTAGTGGTAGACCTCGGGATGGGTACACAGCCCGGAGGTCAGGTGCAGGTCGGCGTATTGGCCCAGCGCGTCGCCGCTGCCCTCGATGGCGACGACGTAGTCCGGGTTGTGCTGGCGCCCGGCGTCGCGGACCCGGCGGAGCAGCTCGACGTTGCCCATCCCCCAGGCGCCGATGTCGTCGTGGCCGTGGCTCAGGTTGTAGCAGGGCTTGGCCGCGGTGGCGCCGGCCTGATCGAGGTACACCCCGTCGGTGCGGAACCGGCCGCCGTACAGGTCGGCCATCCAGACCTTGAGATGGTCGGTGAACCCGGTCGAGGCCGGGCACATGATGTACCAGCCCAGGGTCTCGGCGTAGTACCCCACCGGCCGGCCGTCGAGGGGCTGGAGCCGGTTCTGGTTGAACCACTCCAGCGGGTGGAGCAGCGCCTGCGCCTCGGCCGGGAGATCCTGACGCGGCGTGCGCCGCAGCGACTCGTTGACATAGCTGTCGCGGGTCCAGGTCTGGCAGTTCATGTACCCGGTGACCTTGCCGCCCCGCGCGTGGACCTGGGCGATCCCGTCGGTGAACCCCTCGGCCCCGCCCAGCGCCGGCGCGGGCCAGTAGAAGTTGCCGCAGCACTGGTCGATCCCGTCGGCCATCTGGGCCCAGTACTGGAGGTACTCGAACCCCTCGCGCCGGGCCTGCTCCAGCTTCCCCGGCATGGCCCCGAACGGCGTGCCCATGAGCCCCACCCAGCCGTCGCAGTCCTTGACCCAGGCCGGGCTGTCGGGATGCTTCATCCACGTGTCGGCCCACTCGCGGTAGCGGTCGGCGGCCCAGTGCCAGTCGCCGGAGTGGAGTCCGACCTGGAACACCCGTTCCTTGCTGGCCCCGGGCCGGACCAGGGTGTGGGTCTTGAAATACAGGTCGGCCGCCTGCCGCGAGGCGGCCGGGCCACAGCCCATCTCGGTGGTCCGCAGGGTCGGGTCCTGCATCACCAGGTACAGCCCGCCCGAGGCGTCCCACAGGTCCAGCCAGCTCATCGACCCGCCGCCCAGGTAGGTGGTGCTCCAGACCTTGTCGGTGGCCGGAGACTTGACCCGCCAGCCGCCGGTGCGCGGGATCACCGCCTCGTCGTCGCGGAAGTCGCCCAGCGCCGCCTCGCGGACCATTGGGAAGTCGATCCGGATGATCTCCAAGGCGCTTCGGTTGGTGACCTTCAGCCGCCAGGTGCTCAGCTCCCCGCCGCCGCGGGTGACGCTCAGGTCGAGGCCGATCGCCCCCTCGACGGCGGTGTAGTGCAGCAGCAACCCGCCGGCCGTCTCCTCGACGCCGCGCAGGGTGATGGCGTCGGGTTCGATCACTTGTTGCTCGGTGGCGCCGGGCTGGCGCACGGCCAGGCCCAGGAAGGGCTGCTGGAGATGGCGCGGGGTGATGTCGACACCGCTCCGGAGGTTGGTCAGCCCGGCCAGCGCGCCGGTGCGCCGGGCGAAGGCCACCCGGTAGCCCTGCTCGGCCACGGCCACCTCGGCGTCGGCCGGCAGGTCGTACTCCACGGCGACCGCCGACACGCGCGGCGAGGCCCCGTCGGGCGCGGCGGTCAGGTTGAGCCTGGCCTGCAACGAGTCGTGCCCGTCGCCGGCGGCGGGGACCGCCGACAGGTCGCCGCCGGGCGCCGGCCGC
>JAANMU010003275.1_pt1 | contig 10609 bp, 13 predicted proteins | sample 7279701 | NCBI WGS metagenome assembly JAANMU01 (sample SAMN14094539, study PRJNA606508) | bioreactor metagenome | isolation source: A lab-scale SPAN reactor treating ammonium-rich wastewater day 57 | place: Ireland: Galway | collected 2017-03-13 | reverse complement strand
ATCCAGCAGGAATCGGGCAAAATCGTACACCTCCGCCCGCAGGTCGGGCGGTAACTGCCTGATCAATTCCTCCAGCGACTTCGGCTCGTCGGCCATCAGGCTCCACCTCACGCGGATGCTCGTGATGCGCGCATTATAGCGCAGCTTGCCTGCGGACACCTACCTTCCCGCTGCCGCCAGCCGCACGCTGTCGGGCGGGATTTCCATCAGCACAACCAGCCGCGAGACAAACTCGCTGAACACCGGCGCGGCAGTCTCCGACCCCCAGCGCGATGAGGTGGGCCGGTCAAGCTTGACCAGCACCACGAACTGCGGGTCGTCCACCGGGCCGTAGCCGATGAAGGCGGCGATGGTGCGCTCCCGGTCATAGCCGCCGGGGATCGGTATCTCGGCGGTGCCCGTCTTCCCGGCGATGGTGTAGCCCGGCACCAGCGCCGACGACGCTTCGCCCTGGAGCGCGGTGGCGAGCATCCGCGTGAGCGTGCGCGCCGTCTGCGGCGAGACGGCGCGCCCCAGCACCGTTGGCTCAAACTCCGTCACCGTCCCGTCCGGGTCGACGCGCCGGGCGACTGTGTACGGCTGCATCAGCAAGCCGTCGTTGGCAATCGCCCCAACGGAGACGACCATCTGGATCGGTGTGACGGCCAGCCCCTGCCCAAAGGAGTTGGTGGCCAGATCGGACTCGAACCAGTTGGCGTTGCCGGGCCGCCGCACCGTCCCACCGATCTCCCCGGCGAGGTCGACACCGGTCGGCTTGCCCAGTCCGAAAGCGTCCAGCCCGGCGTAGAAGCGGGTGGGGCCGGTGCGCAGGCTGAGCGTCGCTGCGCCGACGTTGAGCGACTTGCCCAGCAGGTCGGTCATGTTCGTCTCGCCATACGCAGCGCGATCCCAGTTGTAGATCTCGACACCGCCGACCTCGATCACACCCGTATCGTTGTAGGTGCTGTCCGGCTCGACCACGTCCAGGTCAAGGGCAATTGCCATCGTCAGCACCTTCAGGATGCTGCCCGGCTCGAACTGGTGGTTGATGGCCGGGTTGTTGAACAGCCGGTTATCCTGCGCGGCGAAGCGGTTGGGGTCGAAGGCGGGCAGGCTGGCCATCGCCAGCACCTCGCCGGTGCGCGGCTGCATAACCAGGATCGTGCCACTCTCCGCGCCGGTGGTCTCCAGCGCGCGCGCCAGGGTCGTCTCGGCCAGGTACTGCGTCTCGCTGTCGATGGTCAGGTAGAGGTCGGAGCCGGAGCGCCAACCCTGGCCGCCGGTTGCCTCAAAGGGGATGCGGCTCTGGTCGTCCACCTCCAGCTGACCGCGCAGCAGGTCGTTGTAGTAGCCCTCAAGGCCATAATAGCCAACGTTGTCCAGCGCGACGAAGCCCAGCAGGTGCGAGGCGAGCGTGCCGTGCGGGTAGAAGCGACGCGGGATAGGCGAGACGGCCACGCCGCCCAGGTCGAGCGCGAGCACGCGCTGGCCCATGGCGGCAGGGGCAGGGCGCACCAGCAGCACGTACGGGTTGGGGCTGGACATGTGCTCCAGCAGTTCGTCGGCGGGGATGCCCATCGCCTCTGACAGCTTATCGGCAGTCTCACGGCGGTTATAGATCAGCACCGGTGACAGGCCGATCTCGTAGTCGATGGCGTTGGTCGCCAGCAGTACACCGTTGCGGTCGTACAACTCGCCGCGCGGCGGCAGGCGCGTCACCTGGTAGCGGTACTCGGTCAGCGCGGTCTGGGCAAAATAGGCGGTGTCGATGCCGAACTGGAGGGACACCAGCCGGTAGACGACCAGGCCGGTGAGCGCCAGCAGGATCACACCGACAACGCTCAGGCGGCGTCCTATCAGATCATGCATCGGACGCTGCCTCCCCTTCTGGCGATTCAGGTTCACCTGCTGGCGCCTGAGGCTCGTCCGCATCCCGCGCGCGCTCGACGCTGCCAAAGGTGAGCTGCCAGAAGAGCGCGGCGTCCTGCCGGACTCTGGCGAGATGGCCGGAGAGCCAGCCCTCCAGCGTCTCGCTGTAGCGCGGCACGACCTGCTCGGCGGTCAGGGGTGGGGCGGGAGTCGGCTCCGGCAGGGGCGGCACATCCTCCACCGGCAGATACTCCAGTTCGGCGACGGTCGCCGCACGGTAGCCGAGCCGCTCGGCCTCGCCGATCAGGCGCGGCACGGAGCGCAGCGCAGCGATCTCGGCGCGAAGCTGAGCGTTCTGCTGCTCAAGCACCTGTCGCTGCGCTTCCATCGCCTGGAGCCTGCGCCCGGTGGTGGCAGTGGCGCTGGCCTGCGCCAGGTACAACGCACCGATCAGGGCCACCAGCACAACGACGGCCAGCACCAGCGAGGTAGCCTGCGTCTGGATGCGCCAGGGTGCTTGCCGGAATACCTGCCTGGAGAATTCGTCGTCCGGTTTGCTGATCATACGATGCGCTTGATCTCGCCCATTAAATCTTCTCCGCCGCCCGCAGTTTGGCACTCCGCGCGCGCGGGTTGGCCGCAATCTCGGCCTCGGACGCCGTGACGGGCTTGCGCGTCACTTCGCGCAGCGCCGCCCGGTGACCGCAGGTGCACACCAACTGGCGAGGTGGGCACAGGCAGTCGGTCGACTCGCGGCGCATGAATCGCTTAACGATGCGATCCTCCAGCGAGTGAAAACTGATCACCGCCAGCCTGCCGCCCGACCTGAGCAGCCCCACCGCCTGCGGCAGCGCGCGTTCCAGCGCGCCCAGCTCGTCATTGACCGCGATCCGCAGCGCCTGGAAAGTGCGTGTCGCCGGGTGGATGCGCTCGCGTGATTGTGGCGTCGCCTGCGCCACCGTCTCGGCAAGCTGCCGCGTCGACTCGATGGGCCGGGCGGCCACAATCGCGCGTGCGATGCGCCGCGCGTGCCGTTCCTCGCCAAAACGGAACAATAACCCGGCCAGTTCTCGCTCGGCCAGCCCGTTCACCAGATCGGCGGCGGTCGTCGGCTGGCGGTCGTCGTAGCGCATGTCGAGCGGGCCGTCAAGCTGAAAGGCGAAGCCGCGCGCCGGGTCGTCGATCTGGAGCGACGAGAAGCCGAGGTCGAGCAGGACGGCATCCACCAGCGCAAAACCCTGCTCCGGGGCGATCCGCGCCATCTCGTCAAACGAAGCATGCACGACCTGCGCCCGATCCCCGAAGCGGGCCAGCCGCCCCTGCGCGACGGCCAGGGCCGCCGCATCCCGGTCAAAGCCAAGCACGCGCCCGTCCGGCGCGGTGGCTTCGAGCCAGGCCAGGCTGTGCCCGCCCGCGCCGAGCGTCCCATCGATCAGGCTTGCGCCCGGCTGCGGGTTAAGAGCGGCGATTACCTCATCGCGCAGGACGGGGATATGCTCAGGGCGGCTGCCGGAATCGCTCACAGGCCCATCTTACACCAGCCGGGGTTGGGCTGCAATGACTGGCGGACGGCTGATGGCAGATAGCGCGGCGGCTGCGCCGCCTCGACAGCAGATAGCGGATTGAGCGACAATCAACTATCTGCCATCAGCCATTCGCGGGGTGACGAGTCATGGACGACTGGCACGACGCCGGGCGGGAACCGCCGCCCGCCGAAGAATCCACCTGGGCCGAAGCGGGACAGGGCGCACCGACCGGCCCCCTCCTGCCTCAAGCGCCCTCCAACCAGGACGATGTGCCGCGCGGCATGGTGTGGATGGCGCTCGGCGCGTTGTTCTTCTGCCTGTTGGGCGGCCTGCTGATCACGTCGGGTGTGGCGCTCATCAGCACCGGTCTTTTCGCCGGGCTGCTGATCGTGGGCGGCCTGGCGATGTTTGTGCCCGCGCTGGAGCTGGCTCGCCGCGCGGGCACGCTGCTGATTGTAGCGCTCAGCCAGTGGGACGCACGTCACAGAGAGTGAGTGACCGAGGACAGCGCGCTTCCTCCTAACTGGTGTAGAATCGGGGTAGACGCATGGCAGCAGAGATGGTGAGGTAAGTTTCTATGAGTGACACGCTGGGGAAGGTTCGCATCGCCTTGCCGCGGGATGAGATCGCGGCCTTCTGCCGCCGGTGGAACGTGGCGGAATTGGCGCTGTTCGGCTCGGTGTTGAGCGATGACTTCGGGCCGGAGAGCGACGTTGACGTGCTGGTGCAGTTCGCCGAGGGAATCAGGCCTGGCCTGTTCGCGCTTGGCGAGATGCAGATGGAGCTTTCCGTGCTCCTGGGGCGCGAAGCAGACCTGAAGACTGAAGGCTTTCTGAATCCCCGCTTCCGGCAGCAGGTTATTGAGCGAGCGGAGACGATCTATGAAGCCTGAGGACTATGGTCGCTTGCAAGACATGCTGGCCGCTGCCCAGGACGCTCTGAGTTTTGCAGAAGGCCGCACCGAGCCAGATTTGCAGACTGATCGGATGCTCTTTCTCGCGCTGGTCAAGGCTGTCGAGATCATTGGTGAGGCCGCTGCTCGCGTTAGCACGGAAACGCAGGCGCAGGTTACGCAGGTGGCTTGGTCAGGCATCGTCGGGATGCGGAATATCCTGGTTCATGCTTATGGCTCAATTGATGCCGGGGAACTCTGGAAGACAGTCCGGAACGACCTGCCCGCGCTCGTCACCGAGCTGGAACGGATCATAGCAGAGGAAGAAGGCCGCACATAACCAGTATGAGTGTGGTGCACTGTAGCACTGGAAGGCAGTCTCAGCGATGCCGAACATCCGTGGGGCTGCCTCCCAGTGCTGATTGCTCGCCCTTACAACCCCCTGAACACCCAGCGACTGCCTGCCAGCGCCGAGACACCGACAACAATCAGCAGCAGCGCGATGACCAGCACGATCAGCGTATTGCGATAGCGGATGGCGTCCGGCTTGCTCTTCCAGCGCGCGGGCAGATGCCCGATCACCGCCGCAACGAGCATGACCCCCAGGTGCTCGATCTGCGGCAGCGGGAAGCCGCCCGCCGCCGCCGAGTAGGCCTGCCAGCCGACGATGAGCTGCACGATGCCGATCACGACCTGCAAATCCATCAACCCGCTGAAGGCCGCCATCAGCCCGCCCGTCATGCGGTCGTACTCACGCTTGCCCGCCAGCCCCACGACCAGCTTGACGAGCGCAACAGCAGCTACCAGCAGGATGACCCACCTCAGCCACGAGTGGACGATCAACAATGCCATTTGCATGTGAACTCTGCTCCTGTCGATACGATGCCAGGCAGATAGTCAGTTTTGACTAATCAGCCTTGATTGTAGTGTGCGGGGTGGACGGCGTCAAGGCTGGCGGCGCGGCCCGCGCAGCGGGCCACGGCACGGTCAGGTAGAGCAGGCACGCCAGCCCAAAGCTCATCGCCGTCGTGTAGCGCGCCAGCGCCTCATGCACGTAGTCAAGCTCTGCGGTCAGCCGGAAAGCCAGCAGCCCGATCAACACGACCTGCCCGACGCGCGCGGCTGCCTCGACCATCTCCAGGCGCGAGCGCGGCTGCGCGATGGGCGGATCGTCTGCTTCGACGAGGACGCGGCCCGCCCACAATACGATGACCGGGATAGCTGGTATCCAGTAGACGTAGTCGAACAGGCCGTGCGCCAGCAGCGCAGCCATCAGTGCGGCTGCCAGCGCCGCCCCGCGCTGCCTGCCAGTGCTGAAGCCCCGCCAGATCGCGACAGCAGCGGTGACGAGCAGTGCGCCAAGCGCCAGCAGGCCCAGCACACCGGCCTCGGCGGCGATGTTGAGGTACAGGCTGTGCGCGTGCGAATAGCTGAGGGAGGGCTTCAGCCGCCCCAGCAGCAGGAATTCTGCCTTGAACCCTTCCGGCCCGGCCCCGGCCAACGGACGCCGCAGGAAGGTCACGAGCGCCACCCGCCACAGCTCCAGCCGCTGATCGAGCGCGCTGTAACGCAGCCCGCGCTCCGCCCGGCGTGCGATCTGCGCCACGACAACCGGAGTCAGCGCGGCGAGCACCGCCAGCGCCCCGGCCACACCCCACTTGTTGAGCCGGATGCGCCGCACCGACAGCGCGCCGAACACGCCTGCGCCCAGCGCGGTCACGACCAGCGAAGTGACCGAGCCGGTGAGCACCAGCGCCACCGTAAAGGCCAGCAGCCAGGCCCAGCGCCTGTGCTTGACGGCCAGCGCCAGCCCGACCACCATCACCGGCGCGAGGCTGTTCGGGTTCCAGAGCGTCGAGCCGAGACGGGGCGGCAGGCTGAAGAGGTCAACCCGCAGCCACCAGTTGATCGCCTGGTAGATCGCCACCAGCGCAATCGCCGCCAGCACGGCGAACAAAGCGCGGCCCAGCGTTTCGGCGTCCACGGCGTATGACAGCCAGAAGACCGCCGCCGCCGCCAGCCACACGGCCACCTGTGAGTAGCCGCCCAGCGGGTCGGGGGTGATGAGCATGGCGAGGCCCTGCGCGGCAGCCAGCCCTGCCAGCGCCAGCGCCACCGGCGGCCATCCGGCCCGCCGCCAGCCGAGCGCCCCGGCGACGACGAGCAGGCCAAGGCTGAGCGCCTGCAGCCAGGGCGTCGACAGCCCGGACAGCATCAGCCCGAACGAGCCGAAGTAGATGACGAATAATGCGGGAAGGTGCTGCCTGAACGCCTGGCCGAAAGGTGCGGCGTGCCTGATGCGGCGCGCCAGACCGCTCACCGCGCGCTGGGCAGCGGAGGCGTGCGCCGGATCGCGTGGCTGCCCCACTCCTGGGCCCGGCTGGTGAGTTCCTTGAGCGATGCGCGCCGCCGCGCGGCGATGAGCAGCCAGGTGGCAGCCAGCAGCATCCCCAGCACGGCGACAATCGCGCCGCGCAGGGCCAGCACGCTCGCCCCCCGCGCCATGCGCACCACGCCCGCTGGCCTCCAGTCCTCTACTCTGCGTGCCATCCCTCGGCTCTCCTGCTTATCCATTCTGCTCACCCTAATGTTCCTATACGCGGCGCGGGCCGTCAAGTTGTCGGCGGCGAATCTGCGCGCATATGATAAGCAGGTGCTGATGCCCTCTCCTACCGATCACGGGTGAGGGGTGTCGCGTGAAGCGCCCCCCGCCCGCGCCGGATAGCCCGTGATCTCGCGGATCGCCTCGTAGAGCGGCTTGAGCCGCCGGTACATCTGCTGGTAGACGCGCCGGTAAAGCTCATCGTACACGCGGTGCGCCGCCGCGTCCGGCTCGAACGTGCGCCCCACCCGCGTCATATCTTTGACCGCCGTCTCGAAATCGCCGTGCAGCCCCAGCCCCACCGCCACGTCAATCGCCGCGCCCAACCCCGACGCCTCGTAGGTGTGCGGCCTGGCGGCAGGCAGCCCGAACACGTCCGCCGCGATCTGCATGGCTGCGTCGCTCTGCGAGCCGCCGCCCGCCACGCGCAGCTCGGTCACGGTCACCCGGCTGCGGCGCTCGGTGCGCTCTTTGCCCTCGCGCAGCGCGTAGGCCAGCCCTTCGAGGATGGCGCGGTACAGGTGACCGCGCGTGTGAACGTCCCCCCACCCGATAATCGCCCCCTTGGCCTCCGGCCCCGGCACGCGCAGCCCCGGCGACCAGTACGGCTGGAGCGTGAGGCCCAGCGACCCCGGCGGCGCGTCCTCGATGAGCGTGTCGAACAGGTCTTCGCACTCCACGCCGCGCTCGTCGGCAAGCTGCCGCTCGCGCAGCCCGAACTCGCGCTTGAACCAGCTTACCATCCAGAAGCCCCGGTAGACCTGCACCTCCAGGCTGTAGGCGTCGGGCACTGCCGAGGGATAGGGCGGGATCAGGGGGATGACCTCGACGTAGCGCCGGTGCGTCGTGTTGAACGTCGCCGTCGTGCCGAAGCTCAGGCAGCCGACGTGCGGGTGCAGCCCGCCGGAGCCGAGCACCTCGCACGCCTTGTCTGCCGCGGTGGCGATGAGCGGCAGCCCTGCCGGGATGCCTGTCTCTGTGCTCGCTTCCGGCGTGATCTCGCCCAGCGGCTGCGCCGGGGGAACCAGGTCAACGAGCTTGTCACGCTCAAGCGGCACGGCCAGCCACTTCCAGTCGCCGGGCGCGGCCCAGTCCTTGCCCTTGTAGTCAAAGGGCACGTAGCCGACCTGGCTGCCCGCCGAATCGACGAAGCGCCCGGTCAGGCGGTGCGTCAGGTAGCCGGAGAGGAACAGGTAGCGGTAGGTCTGTTCCCACACCTCCGGCTGGTGGGTCATGATCCAGTTGGCCTCCGCCTCGGCCTGGAAGTAAGCGACTGTCTCGCGCAGCCCGGCGAGCGCAAACAGCAGCCCCCAGCGCCCGCCGATGGGCTTCAGGCCCTCGGTGCGGCGCTGGTCGAGCCAGACGATGGCCGGGCGCAGCGGCCTGCCGTCCCGGTCGACGTTGATCATCGTCGCCCGCTGGGTCGTCAGCCCCACCCCGGCGATTGACTCGCGCGGGATGTCCGTCATCAGCCAGAGCTGCTGGCAGGCCGCGCACAGCCAGCCCCAGAAGCGCTCCGGGTCTTGCTCGGCCCAGCCCGGCTCGCGCGAGAAGTAGGGTTCGATCTCGACTCTGGACTTCGCCAGCAGCTCGCCGCGCGGGTCGAAGATCAGCGCGCGCACGCTCTGCGTGCCAAAATCGATAATAAGCAGCCTGTCTTTAGCCATGACCACCCCCCGTGACGTGCCCTGTGCCCGCACTTTAACGCCGTTCGGCACTGCGGGTCAACTGATGTTCCTCCCGATTCCGCCCACGCCCGCCGCCAGATTCCCTCTTTACACATTGGCAAGCTACGCATAGACTGTTATCAGGCGGCGTTGACCCGCCCCACCGCCCCGAAGGAGGCATTTCGTGACACGTGGCGACATCACCGGCCTGATCCTTTCATACGTCTACGCCTTCGGTCTGCTGATCGTCGTCGAGGCGATTGGCAAGCGGCTCAAGTGGCCGCAGCACTTCACGCGCAAGATCATCCACATCGGCGCGGGCATGTGGGTGTGGGGCATCCTGTATTTCTTCGACCACTGGTATTTTGGCATTATCCCCTTCGCCACCTTCATCGTGCTCAACTACATCTTCTACCGCCGCCAGGTCTTTGAGCAGATGGACGACGTCGAGTCGTCACCGGGCACGATCTACTTCGCCTTCTCGATCACGGTGCTGTTTGTGCTGCTGTGGCGCACCGGCGAGGGTGCGCTCGACCACGCGCCGATTGCCGTAGCCGCCGTCATGGCGATGACCTGGGGCGACGCGATGGCCCACATCTTCGGCAAGCGCTTCGGGCGTAAGACCTACACGCTGTTCGGGCACACGCGCAGTTGGGAGGGCACGGCAGCGATGGCCGTCTTCAGCTTCGCGGCGATGTTCCTGACGCTGTGGCTGCTGCCGGGGTCGGCGCTCAGCCCGGCGAGCCGGGTGCTGGGGCCGGGCAGCGCCACCATCATGGCCCTGTTTGCGATGGTCGTCGCAGCGATCTTCGAGGGCGTGTCGCCCATCGGGCTGGATAATCTGAGCGTGCCCCTCATGGCGGGGCTGTCGCTCTTCTTGCTGTACCAGTTGTGAGTAGGTGAGGGGGAGCGCTTATGCTGCGCGAGATCGAGCTACCCGACGGCGTACCCGGACGCCTGTTCCGCGCCTCGATGCCGGGGGGATGGGGCTGGCCGCTCGACAAGGCCCTGCGCGAGATCGACGCAAACGACGTCGAGCTGGTAGTCTGCCTGGTTTCCATGCACGAGATTCGCGTCGAAGCGCCGAAGTACGCCCGCGAGATTGAGGACGAGGACCTGCCCTGGGAGATGTGGGACATCCCCCTGCCCGACGGGGGCGCACCGGAGGACGAGGAGGAGTTCCTCGACGTGGCGCGTGACCTGGCTGACGAACTGCGCGACGGCGCAAACGTGATGATCCACTGCAACGCGGGCATCGGGCGCACGGGCATGCTGGCCGCCTGCACGCTGATGGCGCTTGGCCTGGGCAAGGACGAAGCCCTGCGCGCGGTCGAGGAGGCAGGCGCAGGCCCGGAGACAGCCGAGCAGCTTCGCATGGTGGATTGGGCAGCGCGCGCCCTCAAATACGACCGCTAACGGACGAAAGCGGTTAGCCAGATACTAGCCGCCAATTGCCATGATCCCCCCTGATTCCTCGCCTTCACCACCCACGCCCGGCCAGATCGCGCTCTCCGCGATGGGCTGGCTGGAACTGGCCGTGAGCGTCGTGCTGTTCGCGCTGGGCATCCCCATCGCGGCAGCGGCCTTCGGGTTGGCCGCGCTGTTCCTGACCTTCGTCGCCATGCAGGTTCGCCGCCAGCGCGCCGAACACGTGCGGCGGGCAGGCCGCGATGTCGCTCCACCGCCACCCGCGCCGCGCCCCGGCCTGGCTTTCTGGGCGCAGCTTGCCACCGGGGCGGCGCTGATCGTGGCGAGCGTGGTTTTCCTGCTGCTCGGCAGCATCGCTTACGCCGCCAACTTCCTGATCTGGGGGCTGGTGCTTGGCCTGTTTGCCCAGCGCGCCGCACAGACCGGATAGGATGCCCTGATGCCGCTTCTCCCAGATGCTCTGCGCGACCTGCGCGCCGCGTTCGGCGAGCGCCTGCTGATCGACGAGCCGCTCGCCCGGCACACTTCGGCGCGCATCGGCGGCCCCGCCGACGCCTTCCTCGCTGCCCGCACGGTCGCCGATCTGCGACAGGCGGCGGGCAGCGCCTGGGCGCACGGCCTGCCGCTCCTGATCCTCGGCGGCGGC
>JAANMU010003272.1_pt1 | contig 10614 bp, 8 predicted proteins | sample 7279701 | NCBI WGS metagenome assembly JAANMU01 (sample SAMN14094539, study PRJNA606508) | bioreactor metagenome | isolation source: A lab-scale SPAN reactor treating ammonium-rich wastewater day 57 | place: Ireland: Galway | collected 2017-03-13 | reverse complement strand
AATTTTTCAAAATTTTCTTCTTCATCAAGAGTGATTTTCACTTTTTTATTTCTGTTAAATTCTTCCAAAACTTCAGAATTGGAAAAGTCTTCACCAGCAAAAATGAAAAATTTATCAGACCCAACAAAGACTCCGTGAGAAATTTCATTAAAGTTTGCCAGAGCTCGACTTCGAGACTCTTTTAACAGAGCGCGTAAAACTTTTTCTTCCGCCAAAAAATTTCCAACAGTAAACATGTCTAGATTAAGAAAAAACCCGCCAGACAAGACCAAAGAGAAAATTGAAAGAGCGATTAAAATTTCTGCGATTGAAAATCCGGCAAGGCGCAAAGTATTACCTTTGGTGGAAACTTTTTGTGATTTCATAGACAGGTGAAATTATTGAGACAGCAACAAAACCGACCAAAAGACCGGCGACAACAAGTAGTCCCGGCTCTATCACCGAAGAAATTCTTTTTATTTGGTCGGAAAACTGTTCGCTATAGAAATCGCCAAGACTGATAAAAACCGATGCTAGATTTCCGGTTCTCTCGCCAACCGCTGACATCTCGGAAATATCGGAAGGAAAAAATTTGCTATCGGCAAACAGAAAGCTAGAGAGACTGACACCACGACAAACACCAGAACGAATTTCACAAATTTTTGACTGAAGAAAAAGATTGCTAGTAGCCGATTCAGAAATCTCCAGCGCCCGATCCACAGATAGACCGGCCTGTAGCAACATTCCAAAAGTTCGGCAGAAACCTGCCAGCAGACAGTCTCGGTAAATTCCACCCCAAAAAGGGATTCGAAAAATCTTTTTGTGGACAAAAAACTTAAACTTATCGTTTTTTTTGAGCACCCAAAAAAACAGAGTTGTGAAAAGCACAATAAGAATCAGGAAGTAAAACCATGTCTGACTTAAAAAATCACTAAAAAATATAACAGCACGAGTACTAAGCGGTAATTTTATATTGAGCCCGGAAATAACAGGTAGAATTTTTGGGAAAATATACATTAACAAAAAAATAATGATTCCCAAGGTTGAAAGAGCGATAAAAGAAGGGTAAACGAGGGCTTGAATCGCCCCTTTCCGCAATTCTTTTTTCTTTTTTAACTCCTCCGCCAAATATTTCAAATTACTGCCCAGAAACCCGCCCTGCTGACCAATCTCTACAACACTCAGAGCAAAGCCGTCAAAATACGGCCTCAAGCTTTGCGACAAAGACCGACCCAAAGAGATGTCTTCGGAAATCTTTTTATAAAAATCTTTAACCCGCTTACTTTTAGTTTTGACTTCAAGAATTCTGATAGATTCTAAAATTGGAATTCCGGAATCCAGAAGATAGGAAAGTCGACTGGCGAAACTAATTTGCTCTGGCAAACTGATTTTGATTCTTTGCCGACGAATCTTTTTAAAATTTATTAACTTATCAAAGATTTTATTCATAACCAACACGCAAAGCCTCTTCTAATGTAGTGATACCAAGAGAAGCTTTTAAAATTCCATCGTGAAGCAGTGGTGTCATCCCGTTTTTTATCGCTATTCGCCTGATTTCCCCGGCTGATTTTTTATCGATAACAAGCCGGCGAATTTCTTCATCCACGCTTAAAACTTCTGCAACCAAAGTCCGACCAGAATATCCGCTTTTGTGGCACATTTCACATCCTAAACCCTTGTAAAAGGGTGAGTCGGGTAAAGCTTGACCCAAAAGCTCCTCGAGCGAGCGCTTTTGTTTATCTTTTATCTCTATTTCAGCTTTGCAATTTTGACAAATCTTTTTGACAAGTCTTTGGTTGATTGCCAAATTAAAAGTTGACGCCAAGAGAAAAGGTTCAACGCCCATATCAATGAGCCGTGGCAAGGTGGCCACGGAGTCGTTGGTGTGCAAAGTTGAGAGTAAGAGGTGACCAGTAAGGGCTGCGTTAACAGCAATTTGGGCAGTTTCTTTATCACGAATTTCACCAACCATTATTATATTTGGGTCTTGCCGTAAAATAGAGCGCAGACCATTAGCAAAATTTAATTGGCAACCGTAATCAACCTGAATCTGCCTTATATTTGGGATAGAATATTCAACCGGTTCCTCTATAGTAACGATTGAAACATCTTCTCTATTCAAGACCTTAAGTATGGAATATAAGGTGGTGGTTTTCCCCGAACCAGTCGGACCTGTTGATAAAATCATACCCCCAGTCTTCTTTATCGCCCTCTCTATTTTTAAAAGATTCTCGTCTCCAAAACCTAAAAAGGAAAGATTCATTGCCTCGTCCCGATCATAGAGCATTCTTAAAACAGCACTCTCACCGTGAAAAGAGGGGACCATTGAAATTCGGATATCAACAAATTTACCACCTGGAAATTCCAAGCGCATCCGCCCATCTTGTGCCTTTCTTCTTTCGTCAATCCGCAAACCAGCCAAAATCTTAATTCTAGAAATGATTTCAGAATGTTTTTCCAAATCAACAGAGGGTAGTCTGTATAAGCCACCATCTATTCTGAAACGAATATTCAAATAGGTACTTGTCGGATCAATGTGGATGTCTGAAGCATTCAACTCAAAAGCTTCTTTTATCAAAATCTCTAAGATGTCGCTTCCGCCATCTTCCTTTTTAAAAGACAGGTTGGAAATTTTTTCCAACATAAAGTATTAAGCGTAAAAAATACCGTGTCGCCGAACCCCGACCCAAAAAAACGAATCGGGGTTCGGATCAACTACGGCTGAAATTCAAGTAAAACTAAGCCATCGGAGCGGATCCGCCTTGGGAACCTTTCGGCATGCAGGTGCGACATCGGCCGCTGAAAACAAAAAGAACTGCAGCAAGACCGACCAAAACATAAACCAAGCCCTCAACAAGTGGCCATGAACCGAAAATCCAGTTGACGACATTCCAGTTGCCACCCATGAAAGAACCGAGGCCAACCAAACCCCAATTAAGACCACCGACAACCAACAAAATCCAGACAATCCAATTTAAAGCGCTATTTTTCATTTTTTGTAAAAGTAGCTGATAAAATTTAATCGACCGTTTTTAATTAATAACAATCTTATTATAACAAAAAATACAAAAACGGTTTTGAAAATGGCAGAAAAGTGGATAATCTGTTATATTTTTCTCATTACTCATAATTACTGGTCTTCGGTGATAGGGAGAAACCCCTTTCAGGTTTCTAACTAGAATCCGAAGGCGAGTTAAGAAAATGGACAAAAAAGAATACGAGCTTGATCTCGCCGGTCAAAAGCTATCAGTTGAATTCAATAATTTGGCCGATCAAGCCAATGGTTCGGTAATGGTACGAATGGGTAACACCGTAATTCTGGCAACAGCCGTAATCTCAAAATACCCCAAAGACAACATAGATTTTTTCCCTTTAACCGTTGATTTTGAAGAAAAATTCTACGCTGTCGGCAAAATTCTAGGCGGACGTTTTAACAAAAGAGAGGGGAGACCAACTGAAGAAGCGATCCTATCCGGCAGAATAGTTGATAGAACCATAAGACCGCTGTTTGAACAACATATTCGACACGAAGTTCAAGTCATCATCACCGTTTTGTCGCTCGGCGAATACGATCCGGATGTTTTAGCAGTTATTGGTGCCTCTTTGGCTTTGGGCACCTCAAAAGTTCCGTGGAGCGGGCCAGTCAGCGCTGTCAGAATCGGCAAAAACCAAGACGATTCTCGCTTAAAGGTAAATCCGACTTATAAAGAGCGCGAGGAAAATTCTATCGCTGATATTCTCTGTTGTGGAAAAGAAAACAGCATAAATATGATTGAGGTTGGAGCATTAGAGATAAAAGAAGGCGAACTCGCCGAAGCTTTTGAGCTAGCTTTGACAGAAATCAATAAACTCCAAGAATTTCAAAAAAATATCATAAAAGAAATCGGCCAAGAAAAAATGTTGGTGGAAAAAGCCGAATTTCCAAAAGAATTGACTGAAGTTTTTGACAAACATATCAAAGAAAAAATGTCGGAATATCTTTTTAGCGGTTCTAAGGAAAAAATCTCCGAACTAGGAGAAATATGGATTGAAACTTTTGTTAAAGAAGCGCCAGGAATTGATATTAATTTGGCCAAAGAATATTACGAAGAAAAAACCAACGAACTTATCCACAAAGAGGCAATTGAAAAAGAAAAACGAGCTGATGGTAGAAAACTCGACGAAATCCGGCCGATTTTTGCTAAGGCCGGAGGAATTTCACCAATTCTCCACGGATCAGGAATTTTCTACCGAGGCGGAACGCATGTTTTCTCGGCTTTGACGCTCGGCGGGCCAAGTGACTCGCAGATAATAGATGCCATGGAATTCCAATCCCAGAAAAGATTTATGCATCACTACAACTTCCCGCCATTTTCAACAGGCGAAACCGGACGAGTTGGCGGTTTTAACCGACGAATGATCGGCCACGGCGCTTTGGCAGAAAAAGCTTTGTCTGCCGTCTTGCCGAGCAAAGAAGATTTTCCTTACACGATTCGTCTGGTCTCGGAATGCTTTGCTTCCAACGGCTCAACCTCAATGGCTTCAGTCTGCGCCGGCACTTTGGCCTTAATGGACGGCGGAGTTCCAATAAAAAGACCGGTGGCCGGCATCGCAGTCGGACTTATGATGGAAAATGAAGAAAAGTATAAAATCCTGACCGATATTCAAGGCCCAGAAGACCATCATGGGGATATGGATTTCAAAGTTGCCGGCACGCGAGAAGGGATCACAGCCGTTCAGATGGACGTCAAAGTCCACGGTGTACCACTCAAGATTCTGATAGAAGCACTCCAAAAGGGTAAAGAAGCGAGATTGCAAATCTTAGACAAAATAGAAAGTGAAATTATTAAACCTCGTGAAAAAATTTCACCAAATGCTCCGGAAATTGTCATAGTCAAAATAAAGCCGGATCAAATTGGACTAGTCATCGGCTCTGGCGGCAAAACCATAAACCAAATCAGAGAAGCTACCGAGACGGAAATTGACATTGAGGACGACGGTAGTGTCTTCATCACCGGCAAAAACGGCGGGGCTGAAAAAGCCGCAATTATTGTTAGGGAAATGACAAAAGAATATAAAGCTGGGGAAAAATATATTGGCGAAATAACAAAAATCGTTGAGTTCGGGGCTTTCGTAAAGATTGGAGTAAACGCCGAGGGCTTATTACATATTTCGGAAATCGCGCCGACAAGAATTGAAAGAATAGAAAAAGTTTTAAGTCTAGGAGAAAAAATACCTGTTATAATTAAAGAGATTGACGAAAGAGACAGAATAAAACTTTCACTGAAAGAAGCTGATCCGGATTTCATAAAAAACAAATTATCAAACAATGACTCTAGAAAACCAGAAATGGACACCGGAAGAAAGTAAAAAACAAAATCGCGAGGCGAGTGTTTCCAACAACCAAGAAAATTATTTCAAAGTTGTTAAGCCGATACGAACTTACGAGCGCGATTTAGCAGAATTTATACGAGACAAAGAGGCTTCAAAAGCTCAAATCCATCTAGAAGAGCAGAAAAAAAACACTTCAAAGAAAAAAGAAAGAAACTTCCGAAAAGAACCCCTCTTGATGAAAAAAATTATCATCGGTGGGTTGGTCTTTCTAGTTGTTCTGGGTATGATTCTTGTTTCTTTGGAAATATCAAGAGTGATTAGAGAGAGAAAAATAATAAAATCAGTCCCTGTCAAACCAGAACAACAAATACAAGACACGGTAATTCGCGCAGACGCTTTAAAGGTGGTTTCTATTTCTGAATTAAAAAAAGACACGCTAATTTCTGCTATTAATTCTCAAAAAGAAGATGTCCAAAGCGGTATAAACATAATTTATCTGACTCAAAAAACTCCGGGCGGAGAAATTCCAATTAGCGCAAAGGACTTTGTGTCAATTGCAGAAAACGCGCCACAATCTCTTTTAAGAGCTCTTGGCGACAAAGCAATCTTTGGTTTTGTATCCACAGAAACCCTTTCGCCGTTTGTTATCTTAGAAATTGAGTCTTTCGACCACACCTTTGCTGGAATGTTTTCTTGGGAAAAAAATGTTGCAAAAGATCTTAAAGACATCTTGGCTAAGGATTTGGAGTCGAGAAGCGGTTTTGAAGACGCGACCTCCAGAAATCGCGATTTAAGAATTTTGCGTGCCCGAGGCGGAGAAACAATTGTTTTGTATTCTTTCTTAGATAATCAACACTTGGTTATCACCGACAGAGAAGAAGCTTTTCGGGAAATTCTGAACAGGTTTACTATTTCAGTTAGATAAAAATTTCACTGTTTTGGACAAACAAAATTTTGAGAATTTGATTTTGATGCATTTGATATTAATAATTCAATTATTTTGGTTTTCAAACAATCTAGGACGGCCGTCTTAAATTGTTTGAAAAGGAGTTAATGGTTTTTGGTTAGTGGTTTATTTGTAAAGAGTTATTTTTGGTAAAAATTTATTTTAATGACAAAGAATTGTGTTGTGTGGGGTGTAACAAAACCGGTCCCTAGTGCGTTAAGGATCCTAATATAGCAAAACGGTCCCTACTTTTCTTTTTTGATAATTTTTCTAAAAACTACTAACCACCGACTAATTCGTGCTATTATTTGAATATGCAAAAAAGAAACGATTTAGACCTTGAACACCTCCGACAAAAACTTGAGGAAGAAAAAAAGATTCTAATAGAAGAATTGGAGAGTGTCGGAAGAATAAACCCTGATAACAAAGAAGACTGGGAGGCAAGACCGGCAGAAATTATAGTTTCTTCGGCTGACGCCAATGAAGTTGGAGACGCCTATGAGGCCTACAGAGAAAACGCTGGTATTTTAAACGAGTTGGAAATCAGGTTCAACAATGTCAAAAATGCCCTAAAAAAGATAGAGGATGGTAGTTACGGTTTTTGCAAAATCTCTGGCGAGCCGATCGAGCGCGACCGGCTGGAAGCCAACCCTGCGGCCGAAACTTGTAAAGAGCATATGAATAACTAAATAAGAAGCAAAGATAATTATGGCGTTTGCAAAAGTATTCGGTGCCCAAAATGTTTTACTGAAAGCCAAAATTATCAGTGTTGAGATAGATTTATCAAAAGGTTTAAACTCTTTTTCAATTGTTGGTTTGCCCGACAAAGCGGTAGAAGAATCAAAAGATCGTGTTTCAGCTGCAATAAAAAACACAGGATTCAGCTCACCTAAAACCAAAAATCAAAAAGTTATTGTCTCCCTGGCCCCAGCCGACCTAAAAAAAGAAGGGCCAATTTTTGATTTGCCGATTGCCCTAGGATACCTTTTGGCCGCAGAAGAAATCAAATTTAATCCAGACAAAAAACTATTTTTGGGAGAATTATCGTTGAACGGCGAACTTCAACCACTGAAAGGGGTTTTGCCATTAGCTGAAGAAGCTAGAAATCAAGGGTTTGAAGAAATTTATTTGCCAAAGGGAAATGCTAAGGAAGCCGGATTGATAAATGGGCTAAAAATCTTTGGTGCCAAAAACCTAAAAGAAGTGGTTGCGCACGTCAACGAAAAAAAGAGTGAGAAATTTGAAGAAGAGCACTGGCAAGCAAAAATTACACCCCAACCAAAAACCAAATTTAATACGGAAGCAAGGTATTATTCAATTGATTTTGCTGATGTTCGCGGTCAAGAGAGTGCCAAACGTGGTTTGGAAATTGCTGCCGCCGGCGGACATAATGTTTCTATGTATGGCCCGCCGGGCACCGGCAAAACCATGTTGGCCAAAGCTTTCGCCTTCCTTCTACCACCAATGTCTTTTGAAGAAATTCTGGAAATCACCGGAATCCATTCGGTGGCTGGCAGTTTGCGAGAGCCATTAATTGTTCACCCGCCGTTCCGTTCACCCCACCACACATCATCACACGTCTCTATTGTTGGCGGTGGAGGACAAATTCCCAAACCCGGCGAAATAACCCTAGCTCACCGCGGTGTTCTTTTCTTGGACGAATTTCCAGAATTTGACCGACGAGTTGTAGAATCCCTGCGTCAACCACTTGAAGAAAGAGTTATAAACGTTTCTCGAAGTAAGGGTTCGGCACTTTTCCCGGCTGACTTTATCTTGATCGCCGCCATGAACCCTTGCCCCTGCGGAAATTTTGGAGTTAAGGGTAAAGATTGTCTTTGCCCACCAAGCGCAATCAGTCGCTATCAAAGAAAAATTTCAGGGCCAATCATGGATCGGATTGATTTATGGCTTGAAGTTTCAAAAGTTGATTATGAAAAACTTTCGGAGCAAAGAAAAGAAAGCGAGACAGAAAAAATCAAAGAACGAGTCGTCAAAGCCAGAAAATTTCAGCAAGACAGATTTGAAAAACTTGGTTTAAAAAATATAAAAACCAATAGTCGGCTTTCAGCTAAAAATTTGATTGAATATTTGACGATTCCGGAAGAATTACAAAAAAAATTTAACGACATTGCCCGAAAGCTTGATTTATCAGCTCGGTCGTACCATAAAGTCTTAAAATTATCACGCACGATTGGCGACCTTGAAGAGTCGGAGGAAATAAAAGAAAACCACTTACTTGAGGCCCTGCAATACCGGCCGAAAAAGATTAACGATTTTTAGTATTTAAATAAGAAACCCCACACTTGCGTGCGGGGTGTAGGTTCAGACCTCTCTCATTTGTCTCGAGGCTGGTCTGGCACAAAACGCCTGAACCACTCGTCAAGCGCCTGAAGCCATTCCGGGTTTGGACTCTTCGGATCGCCACGAGGAATGATCCGGAAATCAAACCTCCGATTATGAATCGGCAGAATCGGATCGGCCACGGAGTGGCGTTCATTCAAGCTCCAGACCCGCAAAGAGTCATTATTCTCAAACGAAAGAAAAAAGTAAGCGTGGCCGGCGCGCTGATTGATGAGGATGTCACCAACCTGAACACCCTCCCACTTCTCTCCGTATTTCTCCACAATCTTGGTCGTGTCAGGCGGTGTCGGAGTTGGCGCCAGAGGCCAATGGACAAACAGAATGAGACCAAGAATCACCAATATGGCGAGAATCGTGAGGGTCTCGATGACAGAAAACGCCTTTCTCATTTCCGCTTCCTTTCGTCTATAAGAACGCAACAAGCGTTCTTTTTTGTCTTTTTAGACTATAGCGAACTTATAGTAAAAAGTCAATGAAACAGTTCTGAAAATTTATGAGAGAGAAAGAAACTAAAACGGATTCTTAGCTCCACGAATTTCAAAGTGGACATGCGGACCGGTTGATCTTCCTGTTGAACCGACATAACCGATAACCTGACCCTGTTTTACCTGTTCGCCGACAGAGACAGTGTTACTGCGGTTGTGAGCATAGAGAGTTTGAGTACCATTTGGATGTGAAATAACTATGTAATTACCGTAACCGCCGTTCCAGCCGGAATTTCTACTGACGGTAACAACTCCGCTTGCCGAAGCCATAATTGAAGTGCCAGCAGAAGCTGCCAAATCAACACCGTTGTAGCCGTGAATACCTTGAGAGCGGTAACCGCCTGAAATCGGTCTTAAATAATAGCCCTCGTAAACCGGCGCGCCTGAAGACGGTCGAGATTGTGAACCAGAAGAAGACGAAGAGGTTCTCACTGTTGGACTTGATTCAGGAATAATACCGCCCGGAATTACCAATATCTCACCTACGGCAAGTTTCGAATCTTTGCTGATATTGTTGTAAGCAATAATTTCTTCCACGTCTCCTTTATAACGGGAGGAGATTTTCTCTAAAGTGTCTCCGGATGTTACGGTATGGCGAATGCCAGAAATTGGCAAAATCACAAGAGTTTGCCCGGGAGCTATAGTGTTACCCTTTATATCGTTACCCCAACGTATAGTATTTACCGAAACATTAAACATTTTAGCAATTTGCGACAAGGAATCTCCTTCGCGTACAACATAGACGCTTATTTTGCCAGGTTCGTGCAAGCTGTCGCCTTGCCCTGACAAAAGACCGCCCTCAACTAGCAGAGCACCACCGTCAATAATAACGTCTCCACCACCAATTGAGTTGAAAGGGGATAGTGGGGCTTCAAGTAAATTCATTTGTTGAGAATTTGGAGCTGTTTTGTCCCAAACCTCGTTTCCGCTGGCAAAAAGATTAGAAACGAAAGAAATAATTTTAGCTTGGGCTAAAAAAGGAAAAAAAACCACTATAAACAACAACAAGACCTTTATCAGAAAGGTTCTTCCAAATAAAATACAGTTTTTACGACCCCGACTTAGAGACCCTGGGGGGTCGATATTTTGAGAATCAAGTAAAATATTGCTTAAATTAATGATAATTCGGAATTTCTGTGTCCTGTCGCCTCTGAATTCAGGGTGACCTCATTTCTGGTATACTTGCCATTATAGCGATACAAGGTGGGGAGTCAATAGTAACAGAAATGGTCTGTGGATAGAGACCTTCCTTGACTAAAAATGAAAAATATTTCTGAAAAATTAAATCCAAAGCAAAAAGAGGCGGTTGAAACGATTGACGGGCCGGTTTTGATAGTGGCCGGAGCCGGAGCCGGAAAAACCAAAACCCTGACTTGGAGAATTCTCCATCTTATTAAAAGCGGGGTGGATCCGGAAAAAATTCTGGCAATTACTTTTACCAATAAAGCCGCGCGGGAAATGAGAGATAGAGTTTTTGAACTCCTTAAACAAGAAGGGGTTGAGATTCATAATGGTAAAGGTCCGTTCCTC
>JAANMU010003271.1_pt1 | contig 10616 bp, 10 predicted proteins | sample 7279701 | NCBI WGS metagenome assembly JAANMU01 (sample SAMN14094539, study PRJNA606508) | bioreactor metagenome | isolation source: A lab-scale SPAN reactor treating ammonium-rich wastewater day 57 | place: Ireland: Galway | collected 2017-03-13 | reverse complement strand
CGGTCATCGATCGGTACAGGCAAGGCCGGATCGGCCCACCGGCCCGGGTGAGGGCCTCAGCGGGGCGGACCGAGCCTCAGCGGGGCGGACGGGCCGGGCGGGCCGGCATGGTCTCGATCCGGATGCGCCGGTTCACCGACTTCCGCATGGCCCGGCGGCGACGCTCGGAGGGCTTCTCGTAGAACTCCTTGCGCTTGATGTCCTTCGTCAGCCCCTCTTTTTCGCAGAGCTTCTTGAAGCGCTTCATCATCTGCTCGACCGACTCGCCGCCGCGTGACTTGATCCTGATCGCCATACCTGCTCCGTCCTCTCGCCGGCCGAGGGCCTCCCGCCGGGGCCAAGAGTAAAGGAAGCCCGGGCCGACCGATCAAGGCCCCAATGTCCACCGGCAACCACATGACGATCGCGTGCCGAATGCCCTCTCAATCGGTGTCGCGCCGACCTTTCGGGCTTCAAGAGCGGTACCGGACGTTGCCGACCTGGCGCGCGCCAAGATCATGGCGACGCTGGATGAGCCGCCGGTCTTCGGCGTGATTCAGTACCACGCCAGCGCCACGGCCTTCCGCTGGGGCGACGGCTCCAAGGATGCCGACTTCGGGCGGCTGGTTCGTCGCGTGCTCGATTCCATCGGGCCTTTGCTGCCCAACACCGTGACCACGGCGGCGGTGGGCTTGCTGATCGACGTAGCCGCCGCCGACCGGCTCGGTCTCAACTCCCGCCGTGGCCGCCAACCTGCGGGGCATTGTCTGGCAGGCAACGGAGAGGCTGTAGGGGTTGAGCCGACTTTGTGACCCCCTAGTGACCCGCCTCCCGCACCAGTGACCCATCGGTCCAATAAAAACGCCCCTGGCATCGTGCCAGAGGCGTTTTCAAGCGAGGCGGACGGGACTCGAACCCGCAACCACCGGATCGACAGTCCGGTACTCTAACCAATTGAGCTACCGCCCCAATCGTCTGCTTGTCGCCACGCGCCTGGCTGGCGGCGGGTCGAGCGGCCTCTCCGGGTCGCTCGTCCGGGCCTTGGGGCCGGGGCACCGGAAACATACGCCGCAGGGGGTGGGGGTCAAGTCCGCGGGGGACCTGCGGCTTGCGGATGGGTCGCCTGGGCAACCGCTCCCTCACGATCGCGGCTCGTCGGGTCGGCGGCGTCGGGTCGCGTGAAGGCGTGCCGACTCACCGCCCCTGCTGCGGCAGCGTGATGCGCCCCGGCTCCTGGATCGAGATCGCGTCGCCCTTGGGGCTGAGTTTCGAGCCTTGGACGTAGACGAACGCGCACGCCGCGAGCAGCGCCAGCGTCGCCAGCACGGCCAGGGCGGTGTAGACATCGGGGCTTGCGCCGCGGTGGGCACGTCCGCCCGGCATCTGCATCCCGAACTGGCTCATGGGTCGCTCCTGGGAGATGAGGCGGAAGGCCGGAGGGAACCGGCCGAAGGTGCGTGGGCGGGATCGATCATCAGTAGAGTCGGCTCAGGACGAGGTCGCCTTCACGGACAGCGTCGCCGGCGAGCAGGTCCACCCGCGCCACCGAGTTGTTCAGGTCGGTCGTCACGACGACGAGGTTCGCCACGAACTGGTCGCGCCCGCGGCCGACGTAGAGCTTCATGTTCTCCGCCACGCGGTCGTTGGTACCGACGTTCAGTTCGACGAGCGTCTGGCCGGTGGCGGGATCCTTGCGGACCTTGGTGACGCGGCCGGTGATGAGCGCGCCCGTGGCCTCGTAGGGCTGGTCGGCCCGCCCGCCCGCGGTGAGCGTGCCCTGCTGGGCCGACTGGAGCGCGCGCTGCGTCGCCACGAGCTGCTCCTGCAGCGCGCGGGTGGTCTGCTCGTAGACCTGCCGCTGGCTTTCGAGGTCGTTCAGCCTGTCTTCGAGGCTGAGGGTCTCACGGCGCAAGCGCAGTTCGCTGGTGCGCAGCGCGGTCACCTCGGCCCGGTACGACTCGATGAGCGACGCCTGGGCCTTGATTGACTCGACGAAGTCCCCGATCTGGTTCTTCGTGGACTGGGCGTCTTCCTCCGCCTTGCGCTTGTCGGCGAGCAGGCGTGAGTTCTCGGTGAGCAGGTCGCGGATCTGCGAGCGCAGGTTCGCGTTGTCCGTGCTCAGCTGGTCGACCTGCCTGGTCAGCCGGTTCTGCATCTCGGAGAACTGGCTGGTCGCGGCGTCGCGTGCGGCGGCGGCCTCTGCGGCGCGGGCCAGCGCGTTGCGATAGTCCGCCTCGACGCGGTCCGCGTTGACGCTGTAGGTCATCGTCAGCGCGGCCAGCACCAGCGCCAGCACGGCGGCGAACACGACGAACACCTTGGTGAGAATGTGCACGGTCTGCTCCTCGGGCGTGTGTGCCCGCCTCTCGTGGCGGCGACCCCGCGACACGCCGCTCGGGCGCATCGGCGGGAGGTGGGTCCAGGCTCCTCTTCGCGTCCCGAGCCGCCGCGGCTGCCGATCCGCCGGCAGGGCGACCCCCCACGGGCCGGACGCGCGTCCCGTTTGATACCGGGCCGATCGTAGCCTGTCAATCGCGGACTGCCAGAACGCCCGTCACGCCGGCGGGGGCCCTCCTTCCGGGGTGGGGCCTTGCCGACCCTGTACTCACCGCCCTGCCGACCTGTCCGCGTACCGGAGCACTCCCGCTGCTGCCGCCACCCGAACCCGCTCCTCCGGGTCTCTGAGCAGGGCTTCAAGGCGAGCGGCGTTGTTCGGACCGGTCGTCTCGCCGAAGACCACGGCCGCCTGGGCACGCACCAGCGGGCTGGGATGAGCTGCGTACTCCTCGGCGATGAACGAACCGTCGGTCTGGCCCAGTTTCGCCAGGGCGCCCGCCGCGGCAAGGCGGACCTCCGCGGGCATCTGGTTCCCGCGCTCGTCGCGGAAGACCGCGAGGTTCCGCAGGTCGGGGATCGAGGAGCGGTTGCCGACCTCCCCGAGAATCTGGGCGGCGAGCGCGGCGGTCTCCAAGTGCTCGGGTCGGGAAACGAAAAGTGCGGCGTGGAGGGGATGCAACTGCTCGTCGTCGCCCAGTTTGAGCATCGCCTCGGCGACTTGGAGGCGCATCAGGCGCACTTCCGCATCGCCGGCGCGGGGCATCGGGCGCGCCGCCGCCTCTCGAAGCAGCGGCAACGCTGACGGATCGCCCAACTCTCCGAGCGCCCAGACGGCGTGCGCCCGGACCGACGGCCTCGGATCGCCCAGCGCGAACGATGCCAGCGGCGTCGGATCCACTTCGCGCCCAAGGCGCCGCAGCGCGTAGATCGCCGAGGTCTGCACGCGCGGCGAGGGGTCCGAGAGGAGCGGCTCGACCGCCGAGGCGAGGCGCGTCAGCCGCGCCTTGCCGACGGCCATCGCCGCCACCGCGCGCACGCCCTCGTTCGAGTCGCGCAGCCCCGCGGCCGCGATCGGTTCGAGCCGCGCCGGGGCGATGACCAGTGCCTCGAGCACGTTCGCACGCACCTGCGGGTCGATATCCGACGACAACTCCGTCAGCGTCGCGATCGCCTGCTCGCGCAACCCCGTGATCCGCACCGGATCGGACGCTCGGTCGCTCCTCGCCGCCGTGCGAGGCTGCGTCGTCGGATTCTCGGCCTGCCGTCCCGATGAGCCGCACCCGCCCAGGATCAGCGTGGCGGCGATGGTCATGGCGAGCGTGGATCGTGTGTTCATGGTGGCAGCCTCGGAGGATCGGGTCGACGGGTTTGAACCGCTCCCTGACGGTCGCGGCTCGTTCCCTTGGGGACCGTGAGGATCGTCATACGCCGGTCCTTCCACCGGCGTTCAAGTCCGATGGATCATTGGTCGGCAGAGTCTGCCGACGGACTGGCGAAGTTTCGTCCCCTGCGGCCCCGAGTCGCCGTCCAGCCCAGCCCAGCGAGCGTCAGGGCCAACGACACCCAACCCGCCGCGTCGCCGACACGGGCGTAGATGGTCCCCCCCGCACCCAGCGGGAGGGTGACGACGAGCACCCCTTCGGTGTTCGACGGCATCTCGGCGAGCGGTTTGCCACGGGGGTCGATCGCCGCCGAGATGCCCGTGTTCGCTGCCCGGACCATCGGCGTGCCGAGTTCGGCGCACCGCCATCGAGCGAGCCGCAGGTGTTCCGCGCGCCCCGAGTCGGCACGGCCGAACCAGCCCTCGTTCGTGAGTTGCACCATCAGGTCCGCCTGCCGCTCGCCGCCGGCGTAGACCAGCCTCCTGCAGACCCGCGCGACCGTCGCTTCGAAGCAGATCGGCGTCGCCGCCCGGACTTCGCCCCCCCCCGGCCGCGGCACGCGCAGCACAACCGACGCACGCCCCGGCGAGAGGTCGAAACTCATCCCCGACGCGCCCACGCCGATCCGCAGCATCGTCCGTTCCAGCCAGGGCCACGCCGAGATGTACGGCATGACCTCGCCGAAGGGAGTCAGGTGCAGTTTGTCGTAGCGCTGCGGCGTGACGCGCCCCTCGTGCAGCACGAACGCGCTGTTGTAGTGCCGCTGGTAACTCGGACGCACGCCCTTCTCGTCCGCCTCGATGCGCAGTCCCTCGTACCCGTCCGCGCCGACGAGCATCGGCACGCCGATCGCCGCCTGCCAGACCAGCAGCGTGTCGTACGCCGCCATCGAGGGAACGACGAGCCATTCGCCGCTGTCAACGGCCCGTTCGATGCGCGTCGGCTCCTCGTCGCCGTCCAGGCCGCGCCACATGATGCGCTCCCACTCCGGCGGATCTGGCCGGCGTTCCTCGCGCCACACGATGCGGGCGGCACGCTCCGCCCACGCATCCTCGTCCGCGAGGGACTCGCCCGGGAACATCGTCTCGGGCCAGACGATGAGGTCCGGCCCTTCGCGGGCCGCTTCGATGGTCATGGCGATGAACGAGTCGAGGTCGGTCAGCCGCTGGAGCGGCGGCCACGTGCCCCGCACGCTCTGCGGCACGTTCGTCTGCACCACGGCGACGCGGTACTCCCCCCCCCGCTCCGGCCCGGGCGCCAGCCCGCACGCGCTCCACAGCGCGATCGCAACGACGATCATCCCGACTGTCAACGAGTGGCGAGTCCCCACCGAGCCGCGACCGTCAGGGAGCGGTCCCCCGCCCCTCCCGCGCGCCCCCGCCGCCCACGCGCCGACCGCGCATCCCACCGCCGACACGAGCAAGGATGCCCAGTACGCGCCAGCCGCCGACGCCACTGCCGGACCGAACGGTGCGTCGAGGAGCGGGTGCCCGACGAGGTACCACGGGTATCCGTGCCAGACGATCTCGCCGCGCAGGAACTCGACGCCGACCCATGCCACCGCCGCCCACACACCAACCACCCGCGGCCACGCCCTCGCCCCGCGCCCGACCGCCCACACGAACAGCCACTGTTGCAGCGAAAGGTACGCGATGAGAAGCGGCAAGCCCGCGATCGCCACGCCGGCGATCCACCGCTGCTCGAACGCCCAGAACGCCGAGGCGCCCAGGGCGGCCCAGAACCCGGCCCTTCCCGGCCGATCGGCACGCAACGCCACCCACACCAGCGGCGCGGGGGCGAGCAGCGCTGCGGGCCAGATGTCCACCGGCGAGAACGCCGCCACCATCAGCGCGGCGTGCAGCAGCCCCAGCGCGAACGCGACGCGCCGCCGAAGGGGGGGGTGGCAGGGCGGCGCGTTCGACCGCTGATTCGCTCGCGTGCGCGTCACTTGCCGGCGTAGTCGATGACCCGGGCGATCTCGCTCCGAAGGTCGTGCCGCGACACCACCCGGTCGATGATCCCCGACTTGAGCAGGAACTCGCTCCGCTGGAAGCCCGGGGGCAGTTCCTGGCGGATCGTCTGCTGGATCACCCGCGGCCCGGCAAACCCGATCAGCGCGTTCGGCTCGGCCAGGATCACGTCCCCCAGCATCGCGAACGACGCCGTCACGCCACCCGTCGTCGGGTCCGTCAGCACGCTGATGAACAGCCCTCCGGCCCGGTCGAGCCGCGCGAGCGCGGCGCTCGTCTTGGCCATCTGCATCAGCGAAAGGCCCGACTCCTGCATCCGCGCACCGCCCGAGCAGCTCACGATCACCAGTGGCAGGTTCCGGTCCGTCGCCGTCTCGATCGACCGCGTCACGATCTCGCCCACCACGCTCCCCATCGACCCCATCATGAAGGTCAGGTCCAGGCAGCAGAGCATCGCCTGCCGGCCCTTCACGAAGGCGACGCCGGCGAGGGCCGCGTCCGTCTGCCCCGTCCGCAACTGCTCCGAGCGCAGACGCTCCGAGTACGCCTTCAGGTCGCGGAATCCGAGCGGGTCGCCCGGTGCAAGGTCAGTGAACATCGGCTGAAACGAGCCGGGGTCGGCCAGTTGCGCGACGCGCTCCGTCGCGCTGATCCGGAAGTGGTGCGAGCACTCGGGGCAGACGTGCAGGTTCGCCTCCATCTGCCGGCGGTAGACCATCTGCGCGCACCCGGGGCAGCGCATCCACAGCCCCTCGGGGATCGCGGCACGCCGCTGCGGCCGAACGTCGCTCCAACTGCGGTTCGCCAGCTGTGTCATGGCCCTGCTTCCTTCCAGATGCGCCTGCGGCGCGCGGGCGGTCGTGTCAACTTCCGGCGCGGGCGCGCTCGACGCCCGCTCTCAGTTCATCCCGGCGCGCCGAACGCCATTCGACCGCCGGCGCCTCGTCCATCATCGCCCACAGCCTCGAGGGAGGCACCTTCTGCAGCGCGCTGCGCACCAGCGCGTGCGCCATCGGCCGGAGCACCACGCTCGTGGCACCCTTCGCCTTGGCCAGTCCGCGCGACAACGCACCGATGATGCGCTCCTCGGCCTCCGCGAGCGACTCGCCCCCTGGAGGCGTCACGCTCGTTGGGTCGTCCTTCCATTGGCGGTACGCCGTGGGGTATTTCTCCTCGACTTCGCTCGCCAACATGCCTTCCCACAGGCCAAGCCCGATCTCGGCCAGATCGTCGAGTTCTCGGACCTTCGCGCCGGTCCGCTCCGCCAAGGCCTTGGCCGTCTCGACGCTCGCTTCGTCCGGTCCGCAGAGGACGACAGAGACCGTCTCGCCGTTGACGGCAGATACCGATTCTTTCACGTCCCGCCGACCCTCCAGCGAGAGCGGGAGGTCGCACGTGCCGCAGAGACGACCCGCAGCCTCCCATTCGGTGGCGCCGGTCCGGACCAGCAACAGCCTGATGTCGGTGGATTTGGCCATAGGCCCGTGTCGTGCCCCGGCGGCGTATCCCGGCCGCTGCTCCGCCCCCGCGACTCTCCGGCTGCGCCGGGTCCGGGGTTCGAGGCCGCTCAGTGTAGCATCGGCACCCCGTGTCGGTTGACAATCAACAATTGTCCAGGTGTTTACCCTTGACTCAAGCCGACTTCTGCTCGTCAGCGTGACCCGCGTAGGGCAACAATCACAGGAGTTCGCTGTGCCTCCGGCACGCCGAAGACGGCCGACGCCGCCACGAGCACGTCGCACCCCGCCTCCCGCACCCCCGCCGCGTTGCCCGGTCCGATTCCGCCGTCCATTTCCAGTCGCTGATCCGGGCGAAGGCAGGCCGAGATCGCCCGTGTCTTGTCCAGCACCGCACCGATGAACGCCTGCCCGCTGAAGCCGGGATTGACGCTCATCACCAGCACGAGGTCGAACGCCGCCACTTCCGGCAGCACGGCCTCAGCCGGGGTGGCCGGGTTGATTGCCACGCCCGCCGTCGCGCCCAGCGAGCGCACACGCTCCGCCAGCCGCACGCATGCTTCCAACCCGATCGCCTCGACGTGGAACGTCACGTGGTTCGCGCCCGCCTCGACGAACGGCCCGACGAACCGCTCCGGCTCCTCCACCATCAGGTGGACATCGAGGAACGCCCCAGGCAAGGCGCGCCGAAGCGAAGCGCAGAGTGCCGGCCCCATCGTCAGGTTCGGCACGAAGTGCCCGTCCATCACGTCCAGGTGCAGCAGGTCCGCCCCCGCCCCCAGCACCCCCCGGCATTCCTCCCCCATCCGCGCGAAGTCCGCCGACAGGATCGACGGGGCGATCAACGGCAGACGCGGCGGTCGCGTGAACAGGTCGGCCACGGGCGGACTCTACCCTCTACCCTCCCCACATGCCCGACCTGCACGCTCTCCGCCACCGACTCGAACGCGCCGGCCAGCAGCACCTGCTCTACTTCCACGACCGCCTGTCGCCCGACGCTCAGCGCGCACTCCTCGCCCAGATCGAGGCGATCGACCTTGACGCCGTTCTCGTGCTGGTGCGCGACTACGTGCTCGGCACGCCACCCATCGACCTGCCGGCGGACATCGAGCCGGCCCCGTACTACCCCAACGACCCGGCATCGCCCGTGCGGACCTGGGACCGAACGGCGTATCGGGCCGCGGGGGAGGCGTTGCTCCGCGCGGGCAAGGTCGCCTGCTTCACGGTCGCCGGCGGCCAGGGCACCCGCCTCGGCTACGACGGCCCCAAGGGCTGCTACCCGGCGGGCGCGGTCACCGGCAAGCCGCTCTTCCAGTTCTTCGCCGAGGGCATCCGGAAAACGGGCGAGAAGTACGGCGTGCCCCCACCCTGGTACGTGATGACCAGCCCGCTCAACCACGACGCCACAGTCGCGTTCTTCGAGGAGAGAGGCTACTTCGGCCTCCATCGCGACGCCGTGATGTTCTTCCCGCAGGGCACGATGCCCAGTTTCGACCTGCACACCGGGCGCATCCTGCTCGCGGCGCCGGGCGAGATCGCCACGAACCCGGACGGTCACGGCGGGTCACTTCGTGCGCTGAAGGTCTCCGGCTCGCTCGACGACATGCGCCGGCGCGGCGTCGAGCACCTCAGTTACTTCCAAGTGGACAACCCCATCGTCCGCGTCACCGATCCCGTCTTCCTGGGCCTGCACGCCACTGCCCCTGACTCCTCAGCCGAGATGTCGAGCAAGATGCTCGCGAAGGCCTACCCGGAGGAAAAACTCGGGGTGTTCTGCGTCGCCGGAGGGCGGCTGCGGATCATCGAGTATTCCGACCTGCCGATAGAGCGCCAGCGCGAACGCCTCCCCGACGGCAGGCTCCGTTTCCTCGCGGGCAGCCCCGCCATCCACGTCCTGAGCGTCGAGTTCGTCGAGCGGCTGAACTCCGATCCCGCGTTCGCCCTGCCCTGGCACCGGGCGGAGAAGAAAGTGCCGTGCATCGACCCCGACACCGGCGAGCGCGTCGAGCCGCGCGAGCCGAACGGCGTGAAACTCGAGCGATTCGTCTTCGACGCCCTGCCGCTCGCCCGCGCATCCATCGTGTACGAGGCGGATCGCGTGGAGGAGTTCGCGCCGATCAAGAATGCCGAGGGTGTGGACAGCCCCCGAACCAGCCGCGAGATCCAAACGCTGCGCGCCGCCCGCTGGCTCGAAGCGGCGGGGGTGAAGGTACCGTGGCGCGAAGAGCGGCTGACCGACGGGACCACCCGCCGCGTGCCGGACTGCACGATCGAACTCAGCCCGCTGACGGCCCTGGAACGAGATGACCTCCTTCATGGCCGGGGTATCCTCATCATCGAGCCTGGTACCAGCCTCGTTGTGTGAATAGCGCCGCGGCCGTCGCGGCTTCGTCGTCCCGCCACTTGCCCGTTTCTCATCTACGACGGTCGTGCGAACTGTCAACCACACGCTGTCCCTCGCGGTTGCAGACGATGGTTGTGACCCAGATCAAGCCTGCGAGTTAGTGCCTTTGCGGTTGCACGACCGCGAGCGTGCCGATGGCATAGCTTGCCTTGCGATTCCCGAACACTATCGCAAGTGCTTATGAAAACAGTGTTTACGGCAGCCGCCGGGGATGAGCGTTCTCGCATCCGCTCCTTCTCGCGACGACACACGCCGCTCTGACGTCATCCTGCAGCGACTTCTCGCGTGCACCTGAGAGGATTTCCGGGTGGAGCGGGCCAATAGTTGTCCGCGTCAGGTCGCGGCCTGGGGAGAGACGTTCCGAACACAGGCACGCGAAAACTCACTTCTCGTTCGGCCTTTTTTCGGAGTTTAATCCATGAGAAAACAGAGCATCTCTCGGTGGGTCTGCGCCGCGGCGGCCTCCGTCGCCCTCGTCGGCGCTCTGGGCATCGTCGGTTGCGAGCAGACCGGCTCCTCCGGCATGCACAGGGATTCGGAAACCTGGCAGCGTGCGCAGAAGACCGGCGCGTCCCCGCACGCTGCCGGCTTCTCCCACGGCATGGGCCGCAACGTCGCCGGACAGGAGGCCGCACGCCCCGCGCCCGAGCCTCGGGCCGAGCAGCCCCGCCCTGCACCTGCACCGCGCACCGGCTCGGTCATCGCGGCCTACCCGACGGGCCACACCCGCACGCCGCAGCTCCTCGTCGAGAAGTTCGCCCCGGCGCAGGTCGCCCTGGGCGAGGAGTTCACCTACGAGTACCGCCTGACGAACAACACCGACTCGACCATCGAGGACATCGTGCTCACCGAGCAGATGTCGCCCAACTTCAAGTTCGCGTCCTCTGACCCCGCTCCCACGGGCCAGGGCCAGTGGACCATCGACCGCCTCGCCCCCGGTGAGTCGCGCACCATCCGCATCCGAGGCAGCGCATCGAACGCCCAGACCATCGCAGCCTGCGCCGACGTCCGCTACAAGGTGCCGCTCTGCAGCGAGACCCAGGTTGTCCAGCCCGCGCTGCAACTCGCGCTGGTCGGCCCCTCGACC
>JAANMU010003268.1_pt1 | contig 10620 bp, 10 predicted proteins | sample 7279701 | NCBI WGS metagenome assembly JAANMU01 (sample SAMN14094539, study PRJNA606508) | bioreactor metagenome | isolation source: A lab-scale SPAN reactor treating ammonium-rich wastewater day 57 | place: Ireland: Galway | collected 2017-03-13 | reverse complement strand
CCGATCTTCAGCGCGTCTATGTCGTGCAGCGGAACGGCATTCTTGAATTTCATGAACTGCCGTCTGCGCCGCTTGCGCCCGAAAATGTCGTGATCCACCAGCACCACGAGCTGCGCCGCTTCGAGCATGAAGCCGTGTCGCAAGCCGCCTTCGCGCGCGCTGAATGCGTGCTCCGGAACGCCGCGCTCGATCAACACCTGACCTAAGCGGTCCGCCGCGAGTTGGTTGTCGCACAGCAGCTGCGTTTCCAAACCGCGCTCGTGATATTCCTTGACGCGATCGGCAAGCAGCGGCAGATTCGACGCGAAGCGTTCCTGCGGCGATCCGTTGAAGTCCAGTGTGTAGGAAGGCGGATGCGGCGCGCTGTGCAGAAAAACTTGTGCATGTTTCTGCGAGGCGCCGTATATCAACTCCGGCTCCATCCACTTCCCCGGCTCGCGCAGCGCGCGCACTTGCTCCGGTATGGAAACGGGGATCTCTTCGTCTTCCTCGTAAACGATGTCGTGCAGTTCCGCACTCAAGCGATCTTCGTCGTCGTCTTCGTTCATCGCAGAAGAACGCAAGTCGCGTAAACGCAATCCCGGTCGTGCCGTGCGCTCCGCGTAGCGCTCCTTCACCGCGAAGTAGGCGGGACGCCCCTCGCTCCAGACGATGATCGTGTTCTCCGGAAGATACTGCAGCAGGTGACTGTTTCCGACTCCCGGTGTTTCCGCCGCCATCACCGTCACGTCGTTCAATCTTCCCGTCGAACGCTGCGTCTGCGGATCGAAGCTGCGCAGATCGTCAATGTCGTCGCCGAAATACTCGACACGTACCGCCGATGATCCGCCATACGGATAGATGTCGAGCACCGCGCCGCGCACCGCGTATTGCCCGACTCCTTCCACCATCACTTCACGCGAGTAGCCCGACTCGTGCAGGAATTGAATCAGCGACTCGCGCGGCAGCACTTCACCCTTCGACAGCGTATACGTGTTGCGCGACACGTCCTGCAAATCCGGCAGCGGATCGAGCAGCGCCGAGGCCGGCGCAACCACCAGCGGCTGCTTCGCGCGCGACAGCGTCATCATCACTTCCGCGCGTTCGGATAATTCTATCGGATTCAGTTCGCGGTGATAGTCCGGCAATCCCGGAAACAAACTCGTGACATTTTCACCGAGCAGTATCGTCAAGTCATCCGCGAACTCTTCCGCATCTTCGAGCGTCTCTGCGACCAGCAACAGCGGCCGCTTCGATTTCTCAAATAGGTAGCTTGCCACCAGCACCGGCAGCGCGCCCGGCACATTTTTCACCAACACGCCCGACCGCGCTTCCTCCAGCGCGGTTAACGTCTCTGCAAAACCCGAGTATGAAAAAATCCGTTGCTTTAGCTTATCCATCTGCAGCGTCTACATTCCTCGCCACCACCTCGACCTTAATCCGGTCCGGGTCCTCGAAAAACACGGCGTAGCTGTCCGGGCCGCCGGCGTGGGGGTGTCTGTCCGTATATAATATAATGATGCCGCGCGCCTGAAGCTTGGCCGACAGGTCATCAATATGTGATTTTGAGCGGCCGTGAAAGGCCAGATGATTCAGCCCCGTCCGACCGCGATGATAACTTGTATCTAAATGTTTTTCTTCTGTTTGCACAAACACGAGATACGTCTGCCCCAGCCGGAAGCTCACACCCCGAGGCCACTCCTGATAGATCTCGTAGCCCAATTCCTCGCAGAGCAGCCATTGCCAGAACGCGCGCGATCTGGCCAGATTTGAAACGTTTACTTCTACGTGATGCAGCATCGGAAGCCGTTGGCCGACTGGCGGAAGAAGAGCCTCCCTGTCACTCGCCCTTCTTGTTCCGCTTGATAGGATGCCGCACCCAGCTGCTCACGTCTTCGATGACCCTCTCGCCCCACACGACACTCGGGTCGCGCTGTGTCAGCCCCACCTGCTTCACATCTTCCACCGTGAAGAACGCCTGCTTATCTATGTCATGAATCATCCGCAGCAATTTCGGCACGTTGCGCCGCTTCTCCGCGACAAACAGCACGTCCATTTCTCCGGCTTTCGTCGTGCCCGCAAGTTCGACGACCGCGTAATTCTTCTCCCAAAGTTTGTCGGCAAGATTGCTCTCTCTTCGTGAAATCACGCGCACCACCTGATGACCTATCGCCAGCCGCGACTCAATCCACATCCCGACATAACTTCCCGCCGCGAATCCTGCCGCATACACGACTCCGAGATACCACTCGTCCAGATTGCGAATCACCTGCGCGACGACGTTGATCCAGATCAAGACTTCGACAAACCCGAACAGTGCCGCCAGCACCTTGAAGCCGCGAAATATCGATATGGTGCGCAGCGTCCCGAAACTCTGGTCCGCAATACGAGCAAGAAAAATTCCCAGCGCAAGAACCCAGACCTGACCCGCGCCGACTCGCGTGATCCAATCAATCAGGTCCGTGAAAAAGTTCATCGCTTCTTCTCCTGCTGCATCAGCCAGTCCATCCGCTCTTGTCCCTCTTTCATGTGCCGGCCCACAAGAATCTTCAGCTTCGACTCTGCTTTATCATGATCGTTCGAAGACTCGAAGCGCACCCACTCCTTATCCTTCATCCATACACCGAGGTCGGTCTCCCAGCGCAGGCGAACCGCAATCAACACGACCATCGGCTTGCCGTAGCCCTCGTAGGCTTTCGCAATCGCCGCGGCCAACCCTTGGTTGTAGGCTTTCTGCTCAGTTTCCATGCGCCGCAAATCTATCATTAACCCCGCCTTGCCCGCAAGACTGTCGAAAGCCGCCTGCATCTCCTTCTCGAGGCCCGCGCTGTTGCCAATTTCGTTGACTGTGATCTTGGCTAAATCTCCGCTCAGACCTGTATACGAAATCTGTTGAGCATGAACGGCGGTTGTCCACAACCACACACAGCTTATCAACAGCGCAATTTGCTTCAGTTTCATGATGGGTCTCCTTTTCTCTGCTCTCTGCTCAATATTCCCGCAATTCTATTTCTGATAACTCCAAATTCGTTCTCAAAAGCTCCCGCTTCAATCGTTTCTGCCGATTTGTAACTTCTCCACAAATCCACAACGCCTATCCACATTGCTCAAGTTATCGTGGACAACCCTGTGGGTCGACCGCTACTCTAACTCCAGCCATACATTTTCCCAGTTCGTAAACAGTATTGCCGACAGCCCCGCGCGCCGCGCGGCCTCTACATTATCAGGAAGATCGTCAATAAACGTGATCTGTGTCGGCTTCAACTCCGAAAGTTTCACAAGACTTTCAAAGGAGCCTGCGTCGCGCTTCAACTTGCCGCGCTCGTACGACGTCAGCACCTGATCTACTTCGAGCGCCCACGAGTAGTAACGCGACACCCATTGAATATGCAGCGGATCCGTATCTGATAACACCCAAACCGGACCCAACCGCTTGAGCTGTTCCAGTCCTTCTCGTGCTCCGGGAAATTCCTCGAAGATGTCGCACCAGATTTCCCGCAGCCGCTCATAGTTCGCCGCGAGTTTCGGCCAGCCCAAATACTCGCGCAACTCTTCAAGAAACATTTCCGACGTGCGTTGCCCCCGTTCGAAGTTCGCCTTGCTCTCTCCGCGAATGTAACGCTCGTAAATCTCCTCGCGCGTTCGTGTGCCGCGCTCCGCTGCGCGCGCGACAAACCGCTCAAAATCAAGCCCTAAGAGCACATTCCCCAGGTCTACCACAAACAACCGGTCTTCCATCGGTAAGTCAAACGCTCCGTCTTCTTCCAACGCCGCTATCGTTTCGTAATCAAGCATCTCTACTTGCTTCTGTTAATCAAGTTCTGCGCTCGCTGGGGTAAGAATTGACCCAACATCGTCAATCTTTCCTACTGCCTTTTCCCTTTGTTTCTGCGCGTTGTTTGTTATCACAAGAAACTCGTCTCGATCACATGTCCTCACACCTGTCACGTGGTACTTTGTTCGAACGTACTTTGTCATACCGATTACATAGACCTGTTCTTGTTTGACCGGGCTGGCAATCAGGTGAATGAACCTCTTGTTATCGCTGATTGTGTACTCGCCCACAAGATGTATGGAGAGGTCTGCCGCTTGATATGCAACGGGACTTGTTTGCAAGAGATCAATAAACGCAGGGAGCTCTGTTGTGAATGGACGAAATTTCTCCTGCACTTCAATTTCATTGGAGCGCCGCCCTTCATTATTATACCACTTTTCGAAGGCTTCACCGTATATTCTGGTCGTTTCAAGTCGCTCGAATGGTCGTTCTCTCAACTTCAGCTTTTGATATTCTGCCGTTGTTTTGAACTCTCTTTCTGCTGCTTCTGGGCTTGCCCTCCTTTCGGTGAAGCTAAAGCTAATGTGTTGGCGCACACCGGGAATATAGAATTCTCGCTCGTAAAGGAATGAATTCCACAAGTTTTCGAATTCAGATTCTTCGGCTTTGGGAACGCTCGTAGAGACATACGCAATTGTGGGAAAGGACCAAAGAAGTTCGCGAAACATGAAATTGCTACCAATGCGAATGTCTCGTGAATCGATAGGAAGAAATACGTCGCCGCGCCACAATTGCCTGTTCGATTCGACGTCATACAGTTCGACCGAAATTTCTGATTCATAGTAAATGTCTGTCTTCTGCTCAATCCAAGTAGCGGTGCTCACTGATGCCGCCTGCCAGAATCCCGCCAGAAGGCTAAAGCTCGTGACGTACGGAGAATAGGACGACATCGCTCCATACGCTACGCTTGTTGTCTGTGTTGATTCAATCTTTTTCTCCGTAACACCAAAATAGACGCGGAGTGTCGCTGTTGCTCCGGTATCCACTACTGTGTATCCTTTCTTTCTAAGTAGTTGCGATGCTTCGGTAAGGAGGTATTCTTCGAGAATCTGATTCCTTGATTCCTCCGGTGTTCCCCTCTCTTTAAGATCAAGACGAATTTGTCCATACTCCGACCATTTGGTTCCCGGAGCCGAGTAAATTCGTGTCTCTAGGGGTTCAATCTGTTTGGGTGGCAGCACTCTTGTGGGAGATGTATAGCACGATTGGAGGACAACAAGCGCAATTGCAATGCTTGTTGAGGCCAGGTAAAGGCGGAGATATGTTCTTGTTCTCTTCATGAGATTCCCTGAGAGATTCTTCACTTCGTTCAGAATGACAACGTGATTGTGGCAAGTGGTCTTACCGGACTCGCTGCTAACTCTACTGACTCGACTTCGTTTCTTGCCCGTGTGTGACAATTGAGGTCGGGCTCTACTTTTGCTTCGTCCGCAAGTCTTTCTTCCACATCACATACGCCTGCAAACCCAGCAGAAATTCCGTCCATCCCTGACAATTGTCGAACGCGCGCGCCAATCCGCTCTGACTCCAACCCGACTCGCTGATCGTCACCGTCACAACACCCTTCTTCTCCGCAAACTCAAACCGAACGTGCGAAAATTTATTCTTAGAGCCGTAGAGCTGCCAGTGAAACTCCAAATACTTCCCGGGCGCGTAGGCCACCGGATAGAGCGGAAACTCGCCGTGACTCGGCCACGTCCAAAACACCGGCTCAAACTTCTCGTTGAAGTCCCCGCGTACTTTGTGTACGAAAAACTTCTCAAGATGTTTCGCTTGCGTCGCCGCCTCCCACACTTTTTTCAGCGGAGCACGCATCGCATGCGACACCGTAAACCCGATCTTCCCGCGCGCCAGCGTGAAATCTGGCGCCTTCTGCTTCGCCATGACCCTTCTCCCTGTTATTACTCTGTTTGTCAGTCGTCCGACGAGCGCCCGCGGCCTTTGTCATCATCATCATCCAGTATCTGGATGGCCGCGCCCCCGCGCACTTCGGGATGATTGATCTTCCCGCCCGCCGAGGCCACGTTCAACAATAATATAATGATTCCCGTCATCACTACAACCGAACCCCACGACGCCCACACCGGCAACAGCGTGTGCTTCCGCGTGAACCACAGGAGAATCAGCATTAGAATCCCGAACGGGATGATTATGTTCCGCGCCGTTTCCGCAATTTCCTCGTGCGGATGAATATACGGCTCGGCATCGGGAATCGTCTGCTCGACCAGATCCTCCGCCGACTCGCCGCTTTGAAATGCCGCACCCGTGAGCAGCACCGCCGCAATCAGAAATCCTAAGGCGACCCGCTGCCAGCGTCCGTCCTTCCAAAGCGTTGCCAGCACCATGACAATCGCGCTCACCTTGAAAAATATCATCGGCATATGCACCAGGATAATGTGCCAGTGCGCCGCATTTTCCGGAATCGGGATCATGTTTAATCCTCTCTCAGAATTGTAAAGTCAATATTGGATATAGCAAACCGATGCGTTCGCTCTCTGCTCAGTTTTCTTATCCGCTTTGTTATTTGTGTTTCTTCTCGCGCATCGTGTCCACGTTGAATTTCAGATAGGCCTTCAGGTAGGTGTGAAACTCCGTCCAGCCTTCGCACATCATGAATGCGACTTTCAGGTCTTTCTGCTTGTAGCCGTAGTCGTGGACGCGGAAGATGGTTTCGCGCGGACCCTTCTTGATGAACTCAAATGTCATCGTCGTCATATACTTCGGTCCCATCGCCGGCCCGACAAACACGATCTTCTCATACTTCTTATATTCGATCGGATACATATCCATCGTTTCGTCGCCGTATTCTTTCCACCACCAGCGCACCGGCGCGAGGTCGGGACCCCATTCGCCGATCTGCTTATCGCAGAAATATTTCTTGACGTGTTGTCCTTCGGTCACCGCTTCCCAGACTTTCTTGAGCGGCTGCTTGATAACGTGTGATGTCGTGTAGCCGAGCTTCGACTTCGACACCGGGAGTTTTAGGTTGTGTGGCATGATGAAACGTTGTTAGTTGATGCGAATCTGACCGCCATCAGTTGTTGACGTCAAGCCTTGCTTTATCGTGTACAAAATTTCGTTTTCAAGATTTGAAGGTCCGCCCGGCATAACAAACAGGCAGGTTCCTTCGGAAAGTTGCGCCCAAGCGTCTCCGACGGTTCTCTTTTCTATAGAATCGGCATTTGTCCAATCAACAGCCCCCTTGTATTCGACAACAAGGTATCGCCCGTCCTTGAGTCTTGCTACAAAATCTGGATAGAAGAAGTCCGAACTCGTTGGTAATCTGAACCCTTGTCTTACTGGGTTCCTTACCCAGCACTCAACCTCTGCCATTTTATCCAAGATTAACGCGCACTCGGCCTCTTCTCGGTTCATATCACCTATCCAAGAGTAAAGGTGTTTCTTGAACTGTATCGGCCCTTCATACTTGTCGTTACATCTGTAAGGCTCGGCCTGGTCAAATACGAAAACGGCTTCCGGAGAAGTCACAACTCGCTTTGAGCCATCCAAATTGAGCAATGATTGTAGGTTCTTTTGCTTGAGCTTCCGAATTTCGCTGTTCACCTTCTCTATGACGGCATCCCTTAGGTGGTGTCTGTCCGTAATCAACTCGGCTTCCGTGTATCCTCGCCGCTTCTTCAGATCGGAGAGAATAAACCTCACATATCGCATCATTTGATCTGCCGGAATCCACTGGCTCCGCGCCTGTTTGACAAGCCATCGCGTCAAGTCCGCTTCACTCCAGCGTTGCTCATTTAGTCGATCAATCTGCAACTGAATTCCAGCCACCTGCTGGAACGTCAGCTTCCCTTCCTTGGAAACATCGACCACGCCCTCTTCGATCTTGGGTATTGTAGGACTATACTCTTTTTCGGTCATTTCGTGATCAAAATCAGCCGTGGTCCATTCTATATCGAGTAGTTGCGTTGCGTCAATGGGTTCAAATAGCCCGCTTTCTTCTTCGCACAACATCGGGATTTTCAGCGGCGTGTCCACCTTAATGGTCTCGGTAGTTGCGGGCTTGAAAAACGTGTCATCTTCTATTTCCGTTTGCTCCCCTGCGTCTGCCGCGACCATATCTTCCGCGTGCCACTTCTCGAATCCTATGTCAACAAGACCCTTAATAATGTTCTCGCGAACTTCAAGAAACTTCGTTCCCATAGAATAGGCATAGGCCATGTTCAGAGTCTCGTCGTTCTTGCGCTTCGCACCCGGCATTCGCATGACGCGACCAAGAATCTGCTCCGTCGCCGTTGCCGTTCCGGATGGCGCAATGGTGCAGATGATATAGGCCCATGAACAGTCCCACCCTTCTTTTAGCTTCTGTTGGGTTATTACGGCGCGTATGGACGAGTCCTTGTCCATGATGTTGCGGTCTCCAAGTTCGTCCACCGAGCCTGTTACAATCGGACACTCGTCTCGCGACTTGAATTTCTCGTTATCAACCAGCCAGTCTTGAAGTGCCTTGGGAGTTATGTTGTTCTCGCCCTGCACATTACGTTGAGCCTGAAAGAGTATGATCGGACGGATGAACTCTTTTGTCGTCTTTTCGTGCTGTTTACAGGCTTCGTCTAACTTTACTTGTTGCTTTAGCGCCTCGTTTACCGTCTGCGGCCAGTCCTGCAGCATCCGAAGCACAATCGGCATCTTGATCATATCTGCCGACTTCAGAGCATATGCGCTCGCTGTGTATAGCACATTGCTCTTGCCTCGACCCGTCCTGTCTCCTTGGTGCGGCGTGGCCGTCAATTCAAGAATGCACGAAGGTGCAAAATTCGCCAAAGTCTCAAACGACAGTTCGGTTCTTACGCCGTGCGCCTCATCTACAATAACAATCGGTCTCCGCTTGCGTAGCACGTTCGCAAAACTGTATGGAAAGCTGCCGTCCTCCCGCTTTTGGAGCGGTTGATACGCGGGGTCAAGCTCGCCCTGAAAATGCTCCATTAGTCCGCCGTGACTCGCGTAGGCCTTCCTCAGTTCTTTGTCCGTTACTCGAATCGCCTGCACACTTGCCACTATAATCGTCGCGCCCGCGTCCAGCATTCCCCTCTGCACGCGCAAAGCCTCGTCGAAGTTTAACACGTTAATGGTATCAAAGTAATCACTTACGGCTTCGTAATACGGATGATTCCTGTTTCGTAGTGCTTTTAACGTCTGATCACGTATGGTCGTGCTGGGCGCGAGCCACAAGATGATCGGATTCTCCGTCCTGAGTAACTCCTCCGCGATAACGCCGCAGGCATGACTCGCGATCAGCGTCTTCCCGCCGCCTGTTGGTATTCGCAAGCACACATACGGAATGTTCGCAAGGTCGGGATACCCTTCTATGTTTAAGTAGGAAGAAGTCCGAATCCTCCGCGCCCTCCGAACAGTCTCAAATGCGGCGTGGGCATCGTTAAGCTCGGAGCACTTCCTTAGATACTCGCGCAGAACTTCAAGCGATTCATTCTGGTAGTCCCGTAATTCCAACTTCATTTTACCTTCACTCCAAATGGAATCTGTTTGAATGCGATTTCGTTCTGTTTCAATCTTCCCGCGCTGAGTCTATTCCCCGTCCCGAAAACCACCTTCGGCCCCTCATGCTCCGGCAACTCCGCCAACACCGCTCGCGTCAGCACGTTCCCCCCTTCCGGAGTTCTATCTCCCAGAATTCCGTTATACAATAGATAGTACGCCGTCCCGTTATGAACCCCCAACAGCGGTGACCGACCGTTGTTCTGCTTCGGCAGCGGCTCCCCCGTCTCGGAAAGATAAATGTGTCGCGCCAAATCGCTGAACTTTACCTCCTTCCGTATCTCGCCGTCCGCGTCAAACAAAGTCTCCCCTAATGTGCAATAGCGGAAACCGCCGCCCAACCCCTCTATCAGTTGCCCCTTCTGATTCGTGTACCCCTCGGCCACCCGCTTGACTCGCTCTGCCGTGATGTTCTCGCAGATGTTCTTGTCCATTTCCACAAGGATAAACTTGCGGTTGCCACCGTCCTCTCGGTTGATCTTGATGACCGAGTGGGCTGTTGTCCCAGAACCCGAGAAAGAATCGAGTACAATGAAATCTTCGCCTGGATCAGAAATAGACGAGATAAGATATTGAATTAGATCGGAGGGCTTCGGCGTGTCAAATGGTGACTTACCAAACAACTCATCGAGTTCCTCTTTTCCCGCTTCGTTATAGAATTCGTTCCTGTCGATTAGGTCGCTCATTACCTTCGCTTTTTCCATTTCTTCTGGCATTAGATAGCGTCGCAATCCAAAGTTGGATGTGATATAGACTGTTCCGTTAATAATATCCTGATTCACACGAAAGGGCGCCAGCACTCGCACAGTATTTGTCAGGGTTGCATTTTCAATAATCGCCTCTTCGAGCAACTCGAATGAAACACTTCTTACTTTGTAACTGCCCGCTCTGTAGCAGCCGTCCTCGCATTTCGCTGGCCGTCCTGCTGGTATCACTCTCTCTGTAATCGCGTTTCCAGCATTGAGTACTGGTCGTGTTGTATCCGAAACCTTTGTCACAGAAAGCATCGGCGCATGTTGGGGGTCCTTACAGTATGCTACAACATAATCACATATGTCTCCCATCGACTTGCTAAGATGTGCTGACTTGCGTGAAGCCCTGCGTTTCATCACTCCGACAAAGCAACTTTGGCCAAACATCGCGTCAAGGAGATGCCTCAGTGTCGGCAACTCTATGTCATCTATTGACACAAATGGTCTGCCCCCATTTTCTGTACCAGTTGTAGGATTACACTCGGTTACTTCCGTCGTAGCGTAGCGGAGACGGAAGTAATTGTTTTTTCGTTTCCGGGG
>JAANMU010003266.1_pt1 | contig 10626 bp, 11 predicted proteins | sample 7279701 | NCBI WGS metagenome assembly JAANMU01 (sample SAMN14094539, study PRJNA606508) | bioreactor metagenome | isolation source: A lab-scale SPAN reactor treating ammonium-rich wastewater day 57 | place: Ireland: Galway | collected 2017-03-13 | reverse complement strand
TTCATGGGGAAAATCCCATTGCCGCCGTTAAATTCACAAGGAATAATTTGAGCGACTTTGAAACAAACGCGGGCGCGCCCGCGAAACCCGGAGGATTTTGAGATGGGCAAGTTTTTAAAGGAGCAAACCGGCATACGCGAAATATATGCCGCACGGCTGATTACCGCCGCCGGAATCTGCGCCACTTGCAGCCGGCACCTCGATTGCATGTACTTGAAACATGCGAGGGGTCCGGTTTGGTTTTGCGACGAGTTTGACGAAAACGGAGAAAACGACCTCGAAGAGGAAGCTTCTCCCGCCGCAAAAAACTTCGTCGCGGCGATGGAGCCCGACCAGCGCAACTCGAAAGAAGGGCTGTGCGCCAACTGCGAAAACGGCCGCAGGTGCGTTCTCAGGCGTCCCGAAGGCACAATGTATTGCGAAGAATATAGGTAATCCGCCGCAAAAGGTATAATTTCCATCCCGACCGCCGCGCCGATGCCGCGCGTGCGTCTTTCGGAAAGCCGGGAGTAATTGCTTGGTATTGCGGATTGTTTTGCAGAGTCACGTTCTGTGAAAAGGAGCATTTTGATGTACAAAACCGTTGATGAGTTCATGCAGCCGCTCATCGAAAAACACCCCGGCGAGCCGGAGTTTCATCAGGCTGTGCACGAAGTTGCGGAATCGATTCTTCCGATTATCGACCGCCATCCGAAGTTTATCGACATGCAGGTGTTGGAGCGGATGGTCGAGCCGGAGCGGGCGATAATTTTCCGCGTCCCGTGGATCGACGACGAAGGCAAAGTCATTGTAAACATCGGATATCGCGTCCAAATGAACAGCGCCATCGGGCCGTACAAAGGCGGACTGAGATTCGACAAGTCGGTCAACCTCGGCATCTTGAAGTTCCTTGCATTCGAGCAAATTCTTAAGAACGCGCTTACCACGCTTCCAATCGGCGGCGGAAAGGGCGGCTCGGACTTCAATCCAATCGGCAAGAGCGACGTCGAAGTAATGCGGTTTTGCCAGTCATTCATGACCGAGCTTTACAAATACATCGGCCCGGACATCGACGTACCCGCCGGCGACATCGGCGTGGGAGCTCGCGAAATCGGATTTCTCTACGGTCAATACAAGCGACTCACTTCGTCGTTCGGCGGCGTTTTAACCGGAAAAGGCGCGGAATGGGGCGGCAGCCTTATCCGTCCCGAAGCCACCGGATACGGCGTAATTTATTTCGCGAGCGAAATGCTTCAGCGTATGGGCAAGGGCATTCTCGGCAAGACCTGCTTGGTGTCGGGGGCCGGAAACGTTGCCCAATACGCGGTCGAAAAGCTGATCCAACTCGGCGGCAAAGTCATTGCCATGAGCGACATCGAAGGTTCCATCCACGACCCTGACGGAATAGACGAAGAAAAGCTGGAATGGATAAAGGAACTTGTTTACGTAAAGCGGGGATTTCTCAATCAATACGCCGAGCATTTCAAAGTGGATTTCTACCCGAAGAAAAACGTATGGCACATCCCCGGCGCATCTTTGGCTTTTCCCTGCGCAACCCAGAACGAGCTTCACCTCGACGACGCGCAGGCGCTGGTGAGCAACGGAATCGAGCTGGTCTGCGAAGGCGCGAACATGCCGACTACGCCCGAAGCGGTCAAATACCTGCAGGACAGCGGCGTCATTTACGCGCCGGGCAAAGCGGCCAACGCGGGCGGCGTGGCGGTAAGCTGTCTCGAAATGTCGCAAAACGCCCAGCACCTATATTGGACCCGCGAGGAAGTGGACGAGAGGCTATTCAACATAATGCGGTCCATACACAAGAACTGCATCGCCACAGCGGACGAGTACGAAATGCCCGGAAACTATGTCGCCGGCGCGAACATTGCGGGCTTTTTAAAGGTCGCACGCGCGATGGTCGCACAGGGGGCGGTGTAAGTGATTATGTGCACAATTTATCTAGCTGACACAAATACCCGCACGGCGCAGAACGGACATATAATTCATCATGTGCCTGGAAGGAGAATTCTATGACGAAAATCATCGGATATCTTGAAGGAACGAACGCGGCGTGGCTTACGACGCTTGCGATGAAAGGCTACGACGTATTGCCGCTTTCGAACGGATACGACGGCCACGGCTTGAACATCCAAATGATCCACCTAACCCGCAAGCCGGGTCTGGTCATCGCCTACCTTCACAAGCTCCTTCCGTCCGCGCCTTACGAAACGACGATCGACGAACTGCTGTACCGGACGAAAATTTTCGACATTCCCGTTATCGTTGTTTGCCCGCAGGAATTCCACGACAGGGCAAGGCAGGTAACGCCGGAAATGCCGGCCAACGCGATTCTCGTGGATCCCAAAGACGTCCTCGCCAAAGCGCTCGAGGTTTTGGGCGAAGACTGACCGCGTGCGTCCGTTTCCAGGCAAATTTGCCAATTGCGCCTTGAGCCGCGGATTAGGCCGCATCCGAAATGCGCTTCAGTATCACTTTTCCGTCACGGCGGACTTCGCTCACCGAAAAGTCGAAGCCTTTATCGCGCGGCGTAACCTTGCCGATTGCGACAACGGACTCCATAGCATTCGGCACCTCGCCGCTGAATTCGGTCGCGGGAACTTTCGCCGGAACCGTGAACTCCGCGCATCCCGCTTCCGGGCAGCATTCCGCTTCCTTAAGGTCCGCCATTACAAACGCGCCGCGGTCCGGAAACGATTGAGTAACGTAGCCTTCGAGCGCAACCAATCCTTCGTAGGCGGCAGGATCGCTCCACAGCTTTTCGACGCCGACCTCTATCGCGCCTTCGGGCAACGGCTCGACAGGCGCTTCGGGCGCGGCTTTTATATCCGCAATCGCCGCATTCGGCGCCGCCGCGGTTTGCGTGCCGGACGCGCCTTGCGGCTGCAATTTGAAAAACGCGGACGCCGCAACCGCCAGCATCGCCACTACCATTAACGCCGATAGAACAGAATATTTCGCCTTCATTTTTTCTCCTTAGCTTGAACGTAAAGCTTCCACCGCGCCAATCCGGGCGACCGAAGCCGCAGGCGCGGCCGCGCCGATAATTCCGATAACGGCCGATATTGCAATCCCCAAAAGCGCAACTTCGGCATCCGCGCTGAATCTGAACGCGCCCATAACCGTTTTCATCGGCATCCCGTTAAGCGCAATGCCCGCCGCTGTGCCGATAACGCCGCCGATTCCGCAAAGCGCCAGCGATTCCAAAATAAACGATGCCAGAACCGCCCGCCTTTTGAATCCCATCACCAGCAAAACCGCCATTTCCTTCGTTCTGCCCAAAATCGAAGTGAACATGGTATTCATGGCGACCAGCATTCCGCCCAGCGCGAGCATAACCGTCATCAGGTTTGCGACAACCTGAACCGGTTTCATCGCTCTCGCCATTCCGCCGTAATACTCGGTCTCCAGTTTCGCCTCCACGCGAATGTCCGTGCGCGTAATAAGGTCGAACAACAAGTCGTCCGCCGCAGTTTGCCCTCCGGTTTTAACCGTAACGGCCGAAAAATCGGTCCGCTTCGCCGCCGCCATAAGGTCGTCCAGATTCGCCCAAATCTCGCTTTCGAATGCCGTGCCGGGCGCGTCGAGAATACCGGACACGGTCCACTTTGTGCCCTCGAATTCTATTTCGCTGCCGATTCGAAGCGCGCTTTCGTGAATTCCAAGTTTCGTTGCGGCCAATCTTCCGACGGCTATTTTCCCGCCGCGTTCGGGCGGGGAACCGGCGGCCATTCCGGTCTGCTCGTGAACGTCGAACGCGACGGGCAATACGCCGCGAACGAGGCCGCGCATCGCCGGCCCCCCGTGCATTCCGGGCATAGTAACTATCGTGTTGATATAAGTTTCCGGCGAAACGAGCGGCTCGCCATTCTTATCCGCGGCGTATCCGGTGCTTTTGAGAACGTGAAAATCCGACGGCTCTATCGCCGAAAATTCCAGCGATTCCGCGCCGCGGCTTAGCACGATTACATTATCCGGCGACCCTGTGCTTTTCGCGCTTGCGACCAGACCTTTCGAGAGCGACATCATCAATACCGCGACGAACACGGCTACCGAAACTCCGAGCATCGTTATCGCGCTTCTGCCCTTTCTGCGGGCTAGAGATTTCAGGTTGTACGCCAGCGGCATCCGCATCAGTCAACCCCCTTCAGAGCATGTACGATTCGCGCTCCTGCGCCTCGCGCTGCCGGAAGATACGAACCCGCCACTCCTAGCGCCGCCCCGATTCCCGCCGTCAGCACAAGAAAACTCGCCGGCAAATGAGGCGTTATCGTAAAGCCTTCCACGCTCACCGCGAATCCGCCGGACAAAAGAACCGCGTAGGCTATTCCGAAGCCGAGCAATGCGGCGGGAACGGATACGAACAGCGATTCCAAGACCGCTACCGCGGCCACTTTCGGCGACTCATAGCCTAGCGTTTTCATTATCGCCATTTCGCGCATTTGGTCGCGTACGCTCATCGAAATGCTGTTCGCCACCGCCGCGAACAAAAGCACGAGCGCAAGATAGCCGACGACCTGCGCGAAGCCGACGAGCCCCTTGAAATCTTCGATGTTTCCGGCGATGAACGCCTTCTCCGGGCCTGTCGTCGTCTGCGTGCCGCTGTTTGCGAAGGCGCCGTCGATTTCGAAGCCAAGTTTACCGGCGTTTTTCTCGCTATCCACTAGCACGAGTATCATCGTCGCCACGCCCACCTGGTCTATCGAATATTCCAAATACTCTCTGTCTAGAAGTATCACGTTTTCGAGGCTCGACCCCGGCGCCGCGAAAATCCCGCGAAGCGTGAACGACACGCCGCCGAGTTCTTTCAGCGTAACCAAATCTCCGTTTTTCCAGCCGTATTTTTTCGCAATCGCCTGTCCCGCAATCGCCGCACCGCGTTCGCTTTCGAATGCGGCATACTCGCTTTCGCCTATTTGTATTTCGCGAAACTTGCGGAATTTGCCCGGCTCGACGCCATGAACCGCCACGAGATCCGTGGTGGTCTGGCAGTTGGACAAAAGAAACCTCACCGGCATCGCGTCTTCGACGTGCTCCATTCCGAGAATCTTGTCGTTGTAATGAACTGGCACTCTGGAAAACGGCGGACAGGCTTTGAACTTCTCAAACACGACCAGCACCTTGTCCCCGCCGGTTTCGGCGATCATCCTGCCGAGTCCGCGGTCTAGCGAAAAAAGCGACGCAAACACGAACATAGCGGCCGCAATGCTTAGCAGCGTAAGGCCGGTGCGCACGGGCCGCCGCATCGCATTTCTCGCCGCAAGTTTCGCGATTATCACGCCGCATTCTCCTTTCGAGTGCTTCCGGCTTCCGATATTTCGCCTTTGTCAATATGGACGAGGCGCTTTGCCCGTTCCGCAACCGCCGGATCGTGAGTAACCATCAGTATCGTCTTGCCGAACCTGTCGTTAAGCGAACACAGAAGTTCGAGTATTCCGTTTGCCGATTCTCGGTCCAAGTTGCCGGTCGGTTCGTCGGCGAGGATTATTTTCGGGTCGGTCGCAATCGCGCGTGCAATCGCGACACGCTGCTCTTGTCCGCCGCTTAGCTGGCGCGGATAATGGTGCATTCTGTCGGCCAACCCGACAAGTTCGAGAGCCGTCAACACAAGTTTTTTGCGCTTTTCCTTCGTCAGCGGAAGCAGAAGAAGCGGAAGTTCGACGTTTTCATAAGCGGACAGCACCGGCATCAAATTAAACTGCTGAAAAATGTAACCTATCGTCCTTGTCCGCCAGGAGGCAAGCTCGTCTTCATTGAAATCGGTAATGTCTTCGCCGGCGATAATCACCCTTCCCGCGTTCGGTTTGTCGATTCCCGCGGCAATGTTCAAAAGCGTGGATTTGCCGCTGCCGGACGGCCCCATAAACGCGACGAACTCGCCTTTCCCGACTGTCAAGTCCACGCCGTCGAGCGGCGTAACTTCGGTATCGCCTTTGTAATAGGTTTTAACGATGCCCCGCATCGAAACCAATATGTCGTTTTTCGCCGCCGTCATTCCTTCGCCGCCACCTTTTGCCCATGTTTGATACCGGAGGGATTGAGGATAATTCTGTCGCTGGCGGATAATCCGGAAACCGCAAGCGCCATCCCCTGTTCTTCTCCTTCGAATTGGACCGCCCTGAACGCCGCCCGCCCATCGATAAGGAGCATTACGCCCTGCCGTCCCGCTTCGTACGCGACCGCCTGCGCCGGAATTCGAATCGCGCTTTTTGTTTTTTCGGTCTCTTCTTTGCCGGTTTCTTTTTTGAGGAAAATGACTTTCACGCTCATGTCCGGAATGAAATCCGGCGGCGCGTCCGGTATTTCGATTTTCGCCTGTATCGTGTTTTTCTGCAGGTTCGCCCGCGGCATAATCGCCGATACGCGTCCCTCGACCACGCGATCGGGCAAGGCGTCCGTCGTTATCGCAACGCGCTGTCCTTCGAACACGCCTTGCATTTCCCGCTGATTCACGTCCACCCAAGCCTGAATGCTTCCCGGTTTCATAATGCTGAAAATCGCGCCGGGAGATTCCGAATCGTAGCCGGGCGAAATCCAGTCGCCTTCACCGGCAAATCTTTCGAGTATTACGCCCGATACCGGCGCTTTAACCGCGCATTGCGCGGCGTTCCAATTCGCCCGTTCGTACGCGGCGATTTCGGCGGCAAGCTCTGCACGAGCGATTTCCACGTCCTCTTTTCTCGCTCCTCGCCGCCTTATACTTACTTCCGATTCCCTTACCGCAACTTCGGATTTTGCAGATGCCAGTTCGGCGCGCGCTTCGTCAAGCTGTCGTTGCGCGACGACACCCGACGCGAACAGGCTCTCCGCCCTCTCGCATTCGGATTCGACTCTCGCGAGGCGCGCCTTTGCGCCCGATAAATCCGCTTCGGCCTGCGCGATTTCTTCGTTCCTGAATCCCGCCTCCAGCCTTTCAAGCCTTTTGCGGGCAACTTCGACCGAGCTTTTTCTAACCTTCGCTTCCTGCGCAAAAAGCGAGTCGTCCAGCCGGGCGATGACTTGGCCCGCCGTTACGAAATCGCCTTCGATCGCGGAAATCGATTTCACTTTTCCTTCCACCAAAACGGATGCGATAACCGGGCCGGGCGGCTTGACTTCGAGATATCCGCCCGCGGAAATATCCCCAGCCGCCGCACGCGATTCGCCGGGCTTTGCCGCGACGAAGATTTTCACTGCTGGCGGCGGAAAAAATCTGTCTCGCAATTCGAAATGCCACGCCGCCGCCGCAACGGCGGCAATAACCGCAATCGCCGCCGGCGCGCTCGACCGCCGCCGTTTTCTCGGCCTTCGTTCCGGCAAATCGATTTTCAAATCCTCGATGTCAGCCATCTATTCCTTTCGTGTCGCGCCCAATTGGGACGCGCCGCGGCGTTCAGCTTTCCCGGCGGGATGCCGCTTCGCCCGCATCACCAGTGACGCAGATTCCTTTTTCCAACAGCTCGACTACGCACGGATCGACAATCCGGTAAAGCATCTGATTTCCGCATCGCCTCGCCTCGATAATCCTTCGATTGGCAAGCCGCTGCAATTGATTCGAAACGGCCTGTGCGCTCATACCGATGGTTTCCGCCAGACAGCTTACGCACACCTCGCCTTCGCGCGCCAGAGTATGCAGCAGCCTTAGCCGCGTGTCGTTTGCGAGCACCTTGAAAACTTCCATCAGCGACCGCGCGTCTTCCTCGGTAATCAGACTGCGCCGGGACAGCTCGAGTTCGGTTGCGCAACAGGGCAGCGACCCCGCCGCTTCCGTGCCGCGTACTCCGGCCGTTTGCACGCCGCCGGCCGCGCCGGCAAGCTCGAATTCAACTGCGGTAATGGCAATCGTCATAAAACACCTCCGGTCAACTATTACATTAACACGTTTAATTGTTTATTTCAATAATTCGACCGCCGAAGTATGAAATTATTTTTAGATTTTCGGCCGTTATTGCGCCAGCGGCTTCGGTCAGCTTCCGGTCTCCAGCTTGTCGAGTATTTCCACGCGCCGCGTTTCGATTAGAGTTTCGATTTCGCCTCGAAGCGCCGATATCGCTTCCGCCGCGTCGGCGGCATCGCCGTTTTCCTTCGCAAGCCGTTTTTCGAATGCGTCGAGCGTTTGAATCAGGAGCGCGCTCGTTTCTCCGATAATGTCGTCGTAAACGATGCCCACGCTTTGAGTCCGTGTCAGGGGCAGGGCGGATGACTCGGTCCAAGCCGGAAGTTCGGCGTCTATTTCGCCGAGAACGAATCCGGCGTCGGCGATTTCCTTATGCAGCCACCTCAAATATCTGCTTATGCGGTTTTCCGCGCTGTCGCCCGGATGCGCCGGACCTTGCAGCGCATATTCGCCGCCCGCTTCGACCTTTTCCGCCGCCGCCTTTTCGTATCGAACGCCCGGCTTCGGCGCCCTCGCACGCTCGCGCACGGTCGCCTCGGTTTTCGCGATTTCCACGCCGTGAACGAGCGGCAGTTCGACGGTTTCGTCCTCGACGGCGACCGCAGCGTTATATCCAATGTTTTGAAGATGTTCCCGGAAAGATTCCAGCGCGTTTTGCTCGCCGTGAACGAGAAAAACGTTCGCCGGTTTTTCTTCCATCTGCTCAAGCCAGCCTGTCAGGTTGTCCCGGTCGGCGTGCGCGCTAAACCCGTGAATCGTCGAAATTCTCGCGTTCACCTTCACGTTTTCGCCGTAAAGTTTCACGCTTTTCACGCCTTCGACAAGCATCCTTCCAAGCGTGCCGTGCGCCTGATATCCCACGAAAAGCACGCTCGCGCGCCCTTCCGCAAGGTGGTTCGCAAGGTGATGCCTTACCCGCCCCGCCGTGCACATTCCGCTGGCGCTGATGACCACGCGCGGCCCCTTCAGGAAGTTTAGCTTTTTCGAATCGTCAACGGTGTCGGTGAATTCCAGCCACTCCGCCTTGAACGGATTAATGCCTTTGCCGAGAAGCGCCGATAGCTCTTTGTCGAAACACTCCGGATGCGCGCCGACGATTTCGGTCGCCCGCCTCGAAAGCGGCGAATCCACGTACACCTTGAACGAGGGCCAATCCTTCCGCTCGCGTTTCAGCATCGAAAGGTAATACAAAAGCGTCTGCGCCCTTCCGACCGCAAAACTCGGGATTATCAGCGGCCCCTGCAATTTCAACATCTCCTCGATTTCCGCCGCGAGCTGGTCTTTGCGCATTCCGAAGTTTTCGTGGTTTCTGTCGCCGTACGTGCTTTCGAGCAGCAGATAATCCGCCCGCTCGAACGCCTTCGGGTCTTTCAATATCGCCGTATTCGGCATTCCAATGTCGCCGGACGCCACTACGGTCGCCGCGCCTTCCATCGTTTTCACGACTATTTCGACAGACGCGCTGCCGAGAATGTGTCCGGCGTCCCTGAACCGCACGGTGATGTTTCGGGAAAGCTCTATGCGCTCTTCATACTCCACTCCCCTGAATCTTCGCATCGCCGTTTCTACGTCCGCCGCGGTATACAGCGCATGCGACTGGACGCGGTCCCTGTCAACGTTTCGCTTTCGGGAATATTCCGCATCGCGCTCCTGTATGTGCGCGCTGTCCAGAAGTAGCGGATGCGCAAGGTCTTTCGTCGCTTCCGTGCATACGATCGTTCCCTTGAATCCGAACTTTACGAGCCGCGGAATAAGCCCGCAGTGGTCGATATGCGCGTGCGTCAGAAGCAGAAAGTCTATGTCCGACGGGTCGAACCCGAAGCCTAGGTAATTGCGCTGCTCCAGCTCGCGGCTGCCTTGAAACATCCCGCAATCGACCAGGATTTTGCCGACGCCCGTGTTGATAAGGTGGCAGCTGCCCGTAACCGTGCCCGCGGCGCCGAGAAATGTAATCCGAATTCCTTTTGTCATCACGGCGCATTCTATCAGCTTTGAATTTTTCCCGCCGAAGTCTAGAAAGCCCCATTGTTAAAAAAGACACAAGGCCGCTAGACAAGCGGCAAAGAGGCATTATGGATAGAATAAATTCGGGGAGATGCATATTTTCGAACTATATTCCGCGCTCGGGGACGAGATTACGTACCGGATCGCGATTTTGCTCGCCAGGTATCGGTTGAGCGTGGGCGAGATTGTTTACGCGCTCGAACTCAAACAGCCTCACGTCTCGCACAAACTGGCCAAACTCAGGAAATACGGATGCGTGGCCGCCGTCAGGGAAGGGCGGCAAATCTATTACGAAATGCGGCGGCCGTGCAAAAGCGTGGTGATTTCCGGCGACGAGAGATGGCGGGAGTTGCACCCCGACGAAAGCGCCGCCTGCAGCCGCGACCTCGCAAAGCTCTCCGAAATCGTCAAAGACCTCGCCGCACGCCGCCACTGACGGCGAAAAGCCACAGCCGCATCGCAAAACCGTGCCGCTTATCGCCCGCTTTTCTTGGGAGTAAGCCACGGAAGTGGCTTCTTTATATAATGCACGGAAGTGCCGCAATGAAAATTCCAGCCTTTTGCCTTGGGAGTAAGCCACGGCAGTATTTTCGCTATGTATTCCTCGGAATAAGCCAGCTTGGGAGTAAGCCACGGAAGTGGCTTCTTTATATAATGCACGGAAGTGCATTTGATAAAAAAACCGATCTAAAATCCACTTCCGGTACCGCCTTCCGTCAAAGTCCTTCGCGGCGCATTTGCCCGACGCGCAT
>JAANMU010003264.1_pt1 | contig 10641 bp, 8 predicted proteins | sample 7279701 | NCBI WGS metagenome assembly JAANMU01 (sample SAMN14094539, study PRJNA606508) | bioreactor metagenome | isolation source: A lab-scale SPAN reactor treating ammonium-rich wastewater day 57 | place: Ireland: Galway | collected 2017-03-13 | reverse complement strand
CTTCGAGGTTCCGGAAGGCACCAAGAACGGCAAGGACACCCTGGTGGTTTCCGGCCAGGACGGCAAGTTCCTCTCCTTCGCCACCTTCCACACCACCCCCGCCTCCAAGTAATTGGGCCCCGGCCGCGAGGGCCCGCTGCAAGCAGTGGGATCGGCCGGGGAATGAGACAACAACGCTTCGGGCCCCTGCCAGCACCGCCGGCAGGGGCCTGAACCCATCCCGAAGGATCCCCATGGCTTCAGTTGCAGCGCAGTTCTCCGGAGTGTTCTCCATCCAACAGGAGCAGGGCGGCGCCCGGCGCTTCCACCGGCTGGACCGCGCCGGCTACCTGCCGCCCAGCACCGACGGCCTCGCCAACCGGGCAGCGATGGCAGCGGGAGTCCGGGCCGCCTGGCGCACCAGCGGCGGGATGCTCACCCTGGCCGGGCACGGCGGCTCCGACTGCGCACCCTATGACATCCTCGCCAACGGCCGGCGCATCCACCGCCTGCCCGCCGCCGGCAGCCACAGGCATGAGGTGGAACTGGGCGGGCTTGAACCGGACACACTGGTGGAGCTCTGGCTGCCGCACTTTGGCGACTTCACCCTGCAGGAGGCCATGCTCGACGGCGAAAATGTCACCGCCGCCTGGGGGTCGGGACGGCGGTGGATCACCTACGGCAGTTCCATCACCCACTGCCAGCAGGCCGACGGGCCCACCCAAACCTGGCCGGCGCTCGTGGCCGCCCGGAACGGCTGGCAGCTGTCAAACCTGGGGTTTGCAGGGGAATGCCAGCTGGATCCGACCGTTGCGGAGACGATCGCCCGGATGCCCGCGGACCTCATTTCCCTGTGTGTGGGGATCAACAGCTACAACGCATCGGTGTTTTCCAAGCGCAGCTACGGCCCTGCCCTGCAGGGATTCCTCAAGGCGGTGCGTGCGGCACACCCTGCCGTGCCGGTGGTGGTCATCACGCCGGTGCTGTCGCTGCCCCGCGAGGACAAGGCCAATGAGGTGGGCTGGACGCTGGCCGACTACCGCCGGGCAACGGCACACGTGGTTTCCGGCATGCAGGACGCCGGAGACACCCGGCTGCACGTCATTGACGGGACGTCGGTGCTGACCGAGCAGGAGGCCGCGGACCGGCTCCCGGATACGCTCCACCCGGACACGGCAGGCTATGCCATCATGGCCGACCGCCTCGCCCCGCAACTCGCCGCCTTCCTCTAGCCCTGCCAACGCGGCATCACATAATCCCTGTTTTCCCCCAACGCGGCATCACTTAAACCCTGCTTCCCCCCGACGCGGCATCACTTAATCCCCGTTTTCCGCCGATGCCGCATCACACCGCCCAAAAAGAGGACGAACGCTGCATCCCGATGTGATGCAGCGTTCGCCAAAATGGGGCATTATCTGATGCCGCGTCGGGAGGGGGAGAAGGTCAGAGGCCCAGCTCGGCCTCGAAGGCTCCGGCCTCCAGCCGGGCTGTCACAGCCTGCAGGAACCGGCCCGCATCCGCGCCGTCCACCAGGCGGTGGTCGTACGTCAGGCACAAATACATCATGTGCCGGATGGCCAGCTGGTCGTCCCCGTCGGGGCCTGTGACCACCACGGGCCGCTTCACGATCGCACCCGCGCCCAGGATGCCCACCTGCGGCTGGTTGATGATGGGAGTGTCAAACAGCGCGCCAACTGAGCCGATGTTGGTGATCGAGAACGTGCCGCCGCCCAGCTCATCCGCCTGGATGGTGCCGTTGCGGGTGCGGGCGGCAACGTCGGCGATCCCCGAGGCCAGGCCCGCCAGGCTCAGAGAGCCGGCGTCGCGCACCACGGGAACCAGCAGGCCCTTGGGCGTGTCCACGGCAAAGGCGAGGTGCTCGGCGTCGTGGTAGCTGATGGTGCCGGCGGCCTCGTCAAAGGACGCGTTCAGCATGGGATGCAGCTTGAGCGCCTCGGCCACCGCCAGCGCAATGAACGGCAGGTACGTCAGCTTCACGCCGTTCGCGGCCGCAAACTGCGCCTTGGCCCGTTCCCGCAGCCTGACGACGGCGGTCACATCCACCTCATGCACCTGGGTCAGCTGCGTTGAGGTGTCCAGCGACTCGCGCATGCGCCGGGCAATCACGGCACGGATCCGCGGCGCCTTCACCACGGTGCCGCGCAGGCTTTCGACGGCGGACGGCCCCGCCTGTGCGGTTGGTCCCGCGACGGCGGCCGCAACCACGGGAGCCGCCGCAGTTGGGGCGGAATCCGCGGCGGCCGGGGACGGCTGTGCAGCGGCTGCCTTCACATCCTCGGCCCGCACCCGTCCGCCGATGCCGGTGCCCGCCACGGCGGCCAGGTCCACGGTGAGCTGGCGCGCGAGCTTGCGGACGAGCGGGGTGTAGTAGCGTCCGGCCGGCGGAGGAACCGCAGGGGCATGGACAACCGCAGGCGCCTCGGCCGCGGGCAGGGAAGGGGCCGCCGGGGGTTCCGCGGCCGGTTCCGCGGACACGGCCGGGACTGGCTCGTCCACGGCCGTGGCAGTCCCCGGGGAGATGACCGCCAGAGCCGCACCGATGTCTGCCATCTGGTCTTCAGCGACCAGGATTTTGGACAGGATGCCAGCAAACGGGGAGGGGATCTCGGTGTCCACCTTGTCGGTGGACACCTCAACGAGCGGATCGTCAATGGCCACGAGGTCGCCCACGGACTTCAGCCAGCGGGTGACGGTGCCTTCGGTGACGCTCTCGCCAAGGGCCGGCAGCAGGACCGATTCAGACATGGGCATCCTGTTCAACCGTGATCTCGCCGCGGCGCAGCAGCTTGCCGGTGGGCTCAACGCCGTCGATCTCCTGCCCGCGCAGGAAGGTGCGGCGGACCACGCCGGAGAGGGCACGGCCGTCGTAGGGGGTGATCGGGTTCTTGTGCTTGAGCTTGGAGACGTCCACAACGTAGGCGTCGTCCGCGGCGAAAACGGCGAAGTCGGCGTCGTAGCCGGGGGCCATCTTGCCCTTCTTGTGCAGCCCCACCAATTCGGCGGGAGCCGTGGACATCCACTGGATGACCTGCTCCAGTGCAATGCCGCGCTGGCGGGCCTCGGACCAGATGAGCGAGAGCCCCAGCTGCAGCGAGGACACCCCGCCCCAGGCCACGGCAAAGTCGCCGTTCTCCAGGTCCTTCAGGTCCAGCGTGCTGGGGGAGTGGTCGGAAACGATGCAGTCGATCGTGCCGTCCTGCAGACCCTGCCACAGCAGCTCGCGGTTGGATGCCTCCCTGATGGGCGGGCAGCACTTGTAGGCGGTGCCGCCGTTGGGAATCTCCTCCGCCATGAGCGTGAGGTAGTGCGGGCACGTCTCAACGGTGAGCCGCACACCGTCGCGCCGGGCACTGGCGATCATGGGCAGGGCGTCGGAGGAGCTCAGGTGCAGGATGTGCGCCCGGGAACCGGTCCAGCGGGCCCGCTCAATGACCTCGGCAATGGCCAGGTTCTCGGCGCCGCGGGGACGGGAGGCCAGGAACTTGTCGTAGTGGTCGCCCTCGGCGGTGGGTGCCCGGTCAATGGCGCGGGAGTCCTCGGCATGCACGATCATGATCGAGTCGAAGGACTTCAGCTCGGCCATGTCGGCTTCCATCTCATCCGCGTCCAGCGGCGGGAACTCGTCCACGCCGGAGTGCAGCAGGAAGCACTTGAAGCCGAACACGCCGGCGTCGTGCAGCGGGCGCAGGTCCGCCTTGTTGCCGGGGATGGCCCCGCCCCAGAAGCCCACGTCGACGAAGGCCTGGTCCAGCGCCACGCTGCGCTTCAACTCAAGGGCGTCCACATTGGTGGTGGCTGGAATGCTGTTCAGCGGCATGTCGATCACGGTGGTGACGCCGCCGGCGGCAGCCGCACGGGTGGCGGAGGCGAACCCCTCCCAGTCCGTGCGGCCGGGCTCGTTGATGTGCACGTGGCTGTCCACGAGGCCCGGGATGAGGGTTTCGTCGTCGGCCAGTTCAATGACCTCGCGGCCCTGGAGGTTGTTGCCGAGGGGCTCCAGGGCAATCACGACGCCGTCGCGCACCCCCACTTCCCGCGGCACGATGCCGGCGGTGGTGAGCACGCGCCGGCCCCGGAACACAAGGTCAAAGAGGCCGCCCTGGGTGGTGTTTTCTTCGGTGTCAGACATGGGAATTCTCCTGTTCACTGCCGGTGCGGACCAGCTCTTCCCCCATCATCTCTCCGATGCGGGTCAGCAGGGCTCCGGCGTTCTTCATGCAAATGGTGGTGTCGGCTTCAAGGTCGGTCAGGGCGTGGGTGCGGGCGAAGCCGGCCGCAGCCAGGGTGTCGCGGTCCAGGGTGGTGCGCCCGCAGACTGCGACGGCGGTGACCCCGGCCGTGCGGGCCGCGCCGCTGACACCCATGGGCGCCTTGCCGAACAGGGTTTGTTCGTCCAGGCTGCCCTCGCCTGTGACGACGAGGTCTGCGCCCTGGAGGCGCCCGGCCAGGCCGGTCAGGCCCAGGACCACCTCGATCCCGGGGCGGCGCTTGGCGCTCAGCACGGCCAGGGCCGCGTAGCCGGTGCCGCCGGCCGCACCGGCGCCGAGGGCGTCGAGGGCGTCCACGGCAGCGGTGCCGAGGGCGTTGGCCATGATCCGGAAGTACCGCTCCAAGGAGGACTCCAGGTGCGCCACGTGTTCCGGGGTGGCTCCCTTTTGGGGGCCGAAGATGGCTGCCGCGCCTTCCGGGCCGAGGAGCGGGTTGTCGACGTCGCTGGCCAGGGTGAAGCTGGCGCCGCCGAGGCGGGGGTCCAGGCCGGTGACGTCGATGTTGGTCACCTGGGCGAGGGCGCCGCCGCCGGGCGGCAGGTGCCGTCCCGCGGCGTCCTTGAACGTGACCCCCAGTGCGGCCAGCATGCCGGCACCGCCGTCGGTGGAGGCACTGCCGCCCACGCCCAGCACGATCTCCGTGCAGCCGTGGTCCAGGGCGGCACTGACCAGCTGGCCGGTGCCGAAGGTGGAAGCGGCCAGCGGCGACAGGCGGCCGTCCGGCAGCACCGCCAGCCCGGAGGCTGAGGCCATCTCGATCACGGCGGTGGTGCCGCGGATCGCGAAGTCGGCCTCGACAGCCTCGCCGGTGGGCCCCTGCACCGTTGCCGGGACCCGGGTGAAGCCGGCGGCGACGACAGCGTCGACGGTGCCCTCGCCGCCGTCGGCCACGGGCATCAGCTCTATCTCCAGGCCGGGGTGGCCGGCCCGCAGGCCTGCCGCCAGGTGCCGGGCAACCTCAGGGGCGGAAAGGGACCCCTTGAATTTGTCGGGGGCGAGGATGACCCGCATGGCCGCCCCCTAACCCTGCAGCGCGAGGATGGCCGTGGGCGCGTCCGTGGCGTACTCGGCGATGTCCTCGATCTCGGTGACGTTGTCCAGCTCGGTGCCCATGGAGATGTTGGTGACCTTCTCCAGGATGGCTTCAACAACAACCGGGACCTGGAATTCCTCCATGAGCCGCTTGGCCTCCGTGAACGCGGCCTGCATGTCCTCGGGGCGCTCAACCCGGATGGCCTTGCAGCCCAGGCCCTCGGCAACCTTGATGTGGTCCACGCCGTAGCCGTTGGTCTCGGGGGAGTTGATGTTCTCGAACGCCAGGGAGACGTGGTAATCCATCTTGAAGCCGCGCTGCGACTGGCGGATCAGGCCCAGGTAGGAGTTGTTGACGACAACGTGGATGTACGGCAGCTTGAACTGGGCGCCGACGGCCAGCTCCTCGATCATGAACTGGAAGTCGTAGTCGCCGGAGAGGGCGACGACGGGCTGGCCGGGCTTGCCGCGGACAACGCCCAGGGCTGCCGGGCCGGTCCAGCCCAGCGGGCCCGCCTGGCCGGCGTTGATCCAGCGGCGCGGGCCGAAGACGTGGAGCATCTGGGCGCCGGCGATCTGCGACAGGCCGATCGTGGAGACGTAGGTGGTGTCCTGGCCGAACGCCGCATTCATCTCCTCGTAGACGCGCTGCGGCTTCATGGGGACGTTGTCGAAGTGGGTCTTGCGCTGCAGGGAGCCCTTGCGGGTGGCGCAGTCGTTGGCCCACTGGGTGTAGTCGGGGACCGTGCCGGCGGCCTTGCGCTCGCGGGCGGCCTCCAACAGCGCGTCCAGGGCTGCCCCGGCGTCGGAGACAATGCCCAGGTCCGGGGCGAACACACGGCCGATCTGGGTGGGCTCGATGTCGATGTGGACGAACTTGCGGCCCTTGCGGTAGGTGTCCAGTCCGCCGGTGTGGCGGTTGGCCCAGCGGTTGCCGATGCCGATGACGGTGTCCGACTCCAGGAACGTGGCGTTGCCGTAGCGGTGCGAGGTCTGCAGGCCCACCATGCCGGCCATGAGGGGGTGGTCGTCGGGGATGGCGCCCCAGCCCATCAGGGTGGGGATGACGGGGATCGACAGCAGCTCGGCCAGCTCAACCAGCTGTTCCGAGGCCTCGGCGTTGATGATGCCGCCGCCGGCAACAATGAGCGGGTGCTCGCCAGCCAGCAGGATGTCCAGGGCCTTGTCCGCCTGCTTGCGCGAGGCGGCGGGCTTGTTCGGGGCCAGCGGCTCGTAGGCGTCGATGTCGAATTCAATCTCCGCCATCTGGACGTCGATGGGCAGGTCCAGCAGGACCGGGCCGGGGCGGCCGGAGCGCATCAGGTAGAAGGCCTTCTGGAAGGCGCCGGGAACCTGGCCCGGCTCCTTGATGGTCATGGCCATCTTGGTCAGCGGTGCGGCAATGGTTTCAATGTCCACGGCCTGGAAGTCTTCCTTGTGCAGCTTGGCAACGGGGGCCTGGCCGGTGATGCACAGGATCGGCACGGAGTCGGCCCATGCGGCGTAGAGTCCGGTGATCATGTCGGTGCCGGCGGGGCCGGAGGTGCCGGTGCAGACGCCGATGTTGCCCTTGGCGGCGCGGGAGTAGCCGTCCGCCATGTGGGAGGCGCCCTCAACGTGGCGGGCCAGGGTGTGGTTGATGCCGCCGTGGGCCTTCATGGCGGAGTAGAACGGGTTGATGGCCGCCCCGGGGAGGCCGAACAACTCTGTTGCGCCCTCCTTTTCCAGGATCAGGATGGCGGCGTCAACGGTACGCATCGTGGACATGGTTTTCTCCTTTGGAAAGTCTGTTGGTGCCCCGGTGGGCCGGGAGGCGGGCCGGGGCGGAATGGTGCTGCTGGTGGCGGGCTACTTGCGCCCTGAGAGTGCCGCGGCCTGCTTGAAGAGGCCGGAATGGTCCAGGCCGCCGTCGCCCTGGGCGACCATGGCGGAGACGAGCTGGGCAACCGCTGCGCCGAGGGGGACGGTGACGCCGGCCTCGCGGGCCGCCGCGGTGACAATGCCCAGGTCCTTGTTGTGGAGGGCGAGGCGGAAGCCGGGGTCGAAGTTGCGGTCAAGCATCTTCTGGCCCTTCTGTTCAAGGACCTTGGAGCCGGCGAGCCCGCCGCCAAGGACCTTGAGGGCGGCGTCGGTGTCGACGCCGTAGGCCTCCAGGAAGACGATGGCTTCGGAGAGTGCCTGGATGTTGACGGCCACGATCAGCTGGTTTGCAGCCTTCACGGTCTGGCCCGAGCCGGAGGGGCCCACGTGGACGATGGTCTTGCCCACCGCGCCGAGGACGTCGCCGGCGTCGGCAAAGTCCTTCGCGTCGCCGCCCACCATGATGGACAGCACGCCGTCAATGGCGCCCTGCTCGCCGCCGGACACCGGGGCGTCCAAGGGGCGGATGCCGGCGGCAGCGGCGTCGTCGGACAGGCGCTTGGCCACGTCGGGGCGGATGGAGCTGGCGTCGATCCACAGGGTGCCCTTGCGGGCGTTGGCGAAGACGCCGTCGGGGCCGCCAACCACTGCTTCGACGTCGGGGGAGTCCGGGACCATGGTGATGACGGCGTCGGCGTCCTTGACGGCGTCCGCAATGCTGGTGGCGCCGTTGCCGCCTGCTGCCACGAGCTTGTCGATGGCGCCCTGACTGCGGTTGAAGCCGGTGACCGTGTGGCCTGCCTTGACGAGGTTGACTGCCATGGGCAGGCCCATGATGCCGAGTCCGATAACTGCAACGTTTGTCATGATGTGTCCTTCAAAAAGTGTGTGGGTTGGGGAGGGTGCCGGTCAGGCGTTCTGACGGATGGCCCAGGCGAAGGCCTCGGCTGCCGGGGCCTTGTACTCGAGGCCGATCGGGCCGGAGTAGCCAAGTTCGCGGCTGCGGGCAATCCACTCGCCGAGGGGGAGGGTGCCGGTGCCGGGGGCGCCGCGGCCGGGGTTGTCGGCAATCTGGATGTGGCCGAAGTCCTTGGCGCCCTGCTCGATCACTGCCGCGACGTCGTCGCCGTTGACGGCCAGGTGGTAGAAATCTGCCAGCAGCTTGACGTTTCCGACGCCGGACGCCTGGGTTTTGGCGATGACGGCCAGTGCGTCTGCGGCGGTCTTGAGCGGGTAGGCGGGGGTGCCGGAGACGGGTTCCAGCAGGACTGTTCCGCCGATCGCGGCCACACCCTGGGCGGCTGCCACGAGGTTGGCCACGGCCAGCTCATCCTGGGCTGCGGGGTCCTGGCCGTCCTGGCGGTTGCCGTAGAGGGCGTTGAAGGCCTTGGTGCCCAGGCGCTCGCCGATTCCGGCAACCACGTCGATGTTGTCCTTGAATTCGCTTTCGCGGCCAATCCAGGAAACCAGTCCGCGGTCCCCGGCAGGCATGTCGCCGGCGTTGAAGTTCAGGCCGGTCAGCTGGACGCCCGCATCGGTGATGGAGCGGGCAAAGGCGTCCACGTCGGCATCGGAGGGAACCGAGCCGGCAAACGGCCACCAAAACTCGACGGCGTCGAAGCCGGCAGCCTTGGCTGCGGCGGGGCGCTCCAGCAGGGGCAGCTCCGTCAGGAGGATGGAGCAATTCACTGTGTACGTCATCGTAAAGATCCTTCCAGGGGAACGTCTGCGTTCCTTTTTGCTTCATTCCATAATTTCACTTGATGGAATTTAGTTTCTGCTTTATGAAAAGTCTAGGCAAGGATGTTGAAGTAGTCAAGGTCACAATCATGGAAATCGTGGAACCTGGAAACGGGCACAAAAAAGCGCCCGCCGGCGCCTTCGGCACCCGTTCGTCAACGAAGGCGGGCGAAAGCGCCGGCGGGCGCCGGGGCAATGCGGGTCCTAGCGGCCGGGGAAGTCCTGGCTGCCGGTGCCCGCGCCACTGCCGAGAAGGCTGCGGGTGAGGGCGGAACTGTCATCCATGAGCTGTTGTGCCGCTGCGGCCAGGTGGGCATCTGCGGGAAGTTCCCCCGCCAGTGCGGCCGCCACCACGGCCCGCCGAACCAATTCCTTGGCAAGGGATGCCGTGGTGCCGTCCGTCAGGGCTGCCGCAGCCTCGAGGGCCGGGGCGGAGAAGGCCAGGTTGCGGGAGTAGAGCTGCAGCAGTCCCAGGCGTTCATGCTCGGTGGGCCTGGGGATTTCCACGGCCAGGTCCACCCGGCCGGGCCGCTGGGCCAGTGCCCGCTCGAGCATGTCGACGCGGTTTGTGGTCAGAACAAAGGCAACGTCGGAATCGTTGTCCAGGCCGTCCATTGCGTCGAGGACCTCGAACAGCAGCGGCTGCGGGCCATGGCCAAAACTTCTGTCTTCGGCGATGAGGTCGCAATCCTCCAGGACCACGATGGACGGAGCCAGGGCGCGGGCCAGCTTGGCCGCTTCCGTGATCCGGGCCAGGGCGCCGCCGGAAAGGAGCACGGCCGTGGTGCCGGGACTTTGGCCCAGCAGGTAGCGGACAGTGTGTGTCTTGCCGGTTCCGGGCGGCCCGTAGAGGAGCAGGCCGCGCTTGAGGTGCTGGCCGTGCGCCTTCAATGCGGGCCCCTGGCGGCCAATCCCCAAGGTGTGGTCTTCGACCCGGTCAAGGACGCCGCCGGGCAGGATGATCTCGCTCCGGTCCAATTCGGGGCGCCGGATGAACGTGACGCCGCCCATGCCGGGACCGAACTCGCTGATTTGGAGGGAAATGACCTGGCCCTTGAAAACACTTTCGTGCTCCATCCGGCGGCGCACTTCAGCCAGGAAGGATGCGGTGTCGCCCGGCTCTGCCGCAAGAACCTCCAGGGTGGCGAATTGACGCCCAAAGTTGGGCTTGGCCTCGCGCTGGAGCACGGCGATTGGCGCACCGCCGTAGCGAAAAAGCCGGAGCCCCAAGGCAACGCTCTGGCGTTGCTCGTCGGGGCCGACGGGCTGGTTGGTGTAGTCCGGCGGTGCCAGCGGGAAGGCTGCATGCATATGGCCGTACTGCACCATGTCGCTGAGGGACAGGTGGTTGCGTTGCTCGCCGCCCCCGATTCCCACGAGGCGGGCGCCGGGATCCCGGTCTGCGATGGACTCGAGCAGGATGTCCAGGTCAACCAGGCGGTGGGCGGGGACCTCTTCCACCACCACCGACAGGTTCCTGGACGGTGCGCCCAGATGGTCAGCAAGTGTTTGCAGCAGCTCATCGCCGCCCTCGACAGGATCCACGGCGGCTTGGGCCAGACGGACAAGCGCGCCAAAATCATTGATGAACGTCCCCATTTTTTCATCCATGGTGCGAGCCTAGCAGCGCCGTCAATGCCCCCGGCCGCCCGGCCCGGGCACAAGAAAGCGCCCGCCGGCGCCCGCCCCGACGCCGTTGGGCGGGAGGTGAACGCAGGGCGGACGCGAGGCACCCGGCCGG
>JAANMU010003261.1_pt1 | contig 10647 bp, 11 predicted proteins | sample 7279701 | NCBI WGS metagenome assembly JAANMU01 (sample SAMN14094539, study PRJNA606508) | bioreactor metagenome | isolation source: A lab-scale SPAN reactor treating ammonium-rich wastewater day 57 | place: Ireland: Galway | collected 2017-03-13 | reverse complement strand
GGATAGGCCGCTGCCATGGTCATCGTCGAAGCCCGATGCGGGGCCGGATGCACGCGGTGCGGCCCCCACAAAGAAACCCCTCCCCGCTTTCCCCAATCCGGCATAACACCGCGGCCAGCATTCTCGGCCACTCGCTGTTCCCGTAGCTCACGCAAGGACAGCTTCGGTTCCATTGCCACGGCACGCTCGTTCCGACGTCGTACTTGCCGAGCTGCACGATTCTCCCCTGCGGGAGCAATACTGACCGCTGCCACGTGCTTACTCATTTCAATCCCCTTCCCAAGGGCAACGCCCCTGCAATAAACGCCGCCCACTGCTGCCCGGCCATCAACCGCAACTCCACAAAGGAACCAGCGGCGGCAGATTCAAGGTCCTGCCGGCAGCGCGACAACTCATCCAGCGTGTCCGCTGTGACTGTTACATAGGCGGCCGGGCGAACATCCCCATGACCAGCCACGATTTCATCCTCGCGTTGGGCCACTTCCTCCTCCTCAGCCCGCTGCTCCCGGGTCAACGGACGATCCAGACGAGCGTTGATGCGACGGCGAGTTTCATGGGCCTCCTGAGCCGAACGGATATCCCGCAATGCCTGATCCGTGGGAACCGCCCGGATGACTTGTGTGATGGCGTGGCGGAACTCCCCCACATAGATCAGCGGCTGCAGGAACCCTGGGTAAACCTGCTGCCGGGGCCATTCCGCGACCCAAAACGTTTGATGGAAGCCGGAATCAGTGCGCAGATAGGTCCAATGCTCCTCAGCGGCCATGGGCCCCGGCGACACACGCTCGATTCCCTTCCCAGTACCTGTTGCAGCAGCCCACCTCGCCACGGCAGCGGGGTCGAAGGAACCACGGACAACTGCTGTCACGGCCGCATCCGAGAGCCACTCCGTCACAATCACACCGTGGGTCTTCAGCCCAGTGGTGAAGGCCTCGACCTCCGAACGCAGCACATGTTCCAGCCCGCCCAGCGCTCCCCCAGCATCCTTGATCCGCCGTCTCGCCCTGGACGTGTCCAACACGATGGTCAGGATTATTTCGTGACTCATGGAAGCACCCGCTGCATCAATCAAATCCAGATACGATCTGTCACCCCACTGCGCATCGGCAATGCGTTCCGGCGGAACCGCACGCTGATAGTAGGCCCGCAAAGCACTCGAGGGGTAAGGGACTGTGTAGTCCTGAATCGCGATCCGGGCCACGGCTGGTCTACTGGCCATAGCGGCCTGCACCCGTGACCAGGATTGAACGGCATAGGCCTTGTCGTCGCTGTCCATCAGCGCAAACGATGTGGTGGTGCACCGCAGAGACACGATCGCTTCATGCCCCTGCCTGTCAACGATGAATCCTTCGCCTGCCGCTGTGGCACAGAGTTCCAGACTGCCCAAGCCGCCGGGCAATGCCATGGTTCCCACGCGACTTGGCTGCTCAGTACTGGCCAGGAATCGGGTCTCCTTGATGACCGCACGCAGGAAGAAAACCGACGCGGTGTAGGCCCACACCGGATACGGAATGCGCCCATAGTGCAGCACACCAAACAACATCATTCCCAGCCAGATCGGCGCTGTGAGAATGAGGACGAGCGGTCCTCCCAGGGCCGATTCAATCGCCGCTATCAACATTCCTGCCGCGAGCAGCGACAGCTGATACCACTGCAAACCCATAAACAAACCATGCCGTTCATGCCGAGGGAAGCGAACAGGTTGCAATACCCGAGTTTCTTCAGTCATGGCCTTCATCTCCATTTCGATACATGTTGCTTGGTGGCCGCTTGCTTTGATCGACCGGGCGAGGACTACTTACCGGCGTCGAACTTGGTGGTTGTGGCTTCGGCCCGGAAGTGGGAGCCGGGCTCTGGTGGTTCACCGGAGGCGCCACCGTTGACGCTGGCGTTGGGGCAGACGGGTTTGGCATCGGTCCAGAGGAAGGCTTGCTGCCGGAGTTTCTATTGCCAGACTGGGCTTTCCCTCCGTAGCGGGAAGTCGTTGGTGCCCTGCCCGTGGCTGAGGGCATAGGGTCCGATTGGCCGGATTCCGCTGGCGGTTCAGGGCCCTTGCCCGGGGCGCCACCTCCACCTTTTGCAGCCGGACCAGGCGGCATGGGCCACGCCTTAGATGACGGCCGATGCTGACTGGGTGTGGCTCCGGACGATGTCGGTGCAGGCTTCGGGCTCGCAGTCCACGGTTGGCCGCCAAGCGTCGCAGCTTTTTGATGCAAAGGAATCGAAGGGGTGCGGGAAGCAACGGGTACTGGACCTTTGCTCCCTACTCCGGGCAAATGCATTTTGCCGCCAAATTGCCGGCCGAGTTGGCGGCCGGTGAAGTTCCCCGCCCGGCTGAAGACGTGGCCACCGCCGGCCATTTGGGCTGCACCCGCAATTTCTCCGCCAGCAAAACTGACAAGCTTAAGCGCCATCAAGGGCGCGCCGCACGCCAGAACCATGCCAACAGCACCAGAAGCCAGACCGCTAAACGAGGTCGAGTCGGCGAACAGCTTGACCGCGACGGCCAGCACAGTGGCCGCGAGTGGTTTGGCAATCAACAGCGCCACCACGGTTTCGCACCACATCCTAGTCCACGATTTTGTCCGCTCCCAGGGCAGAAGCATGATGGCCACGGGCGCGACCGCAGCTAAGACAATCAAGGCAAACGACCGGAAGATCATTGAGCACATGAGGATAAATGCCAGAATCCAGACGACAAGTACAGCGATAGCAGTAACAACTACTGCCCCGCCAAGCCCACCGGCGGTTCCAGAACTGAGCGACACTATGTCCCATTCACGCCCCGAACCTGCCGCAGCCCGCTGGAACCCAAACAAGCGCATAAACACCAGGTATGGGTCCTTACCAAGCGTCTCCAAAAGTGCGGTTGAGGCCGAGTCGGTGAAACTGGAGAGTTTGCTCATCAGGCTCGTTGCCAAGAACACCAGCGGGACCGCAAGCGCCCCACCAAGCAGCGCACGGCCGATGCGGCGCGGTTGCTGGCTGACCAATCCCGCGATCAGCTGCACGATCATGACCACCACCAATGGGGTCATCATCACCACAATCCACCAGTTGGTCAGGCCGCTGACAATGCTCCAATCGGATTCATCAATGTCCGAGACGCCGAAGGCGCCGGTGATGAACGACCACATCCACGACGCCATGCTCTCGAGAATGCCGGCAATGTAGGCGGTGACGGACGCAGCGAAGTCATCGTTAGCTTGGGACACGATGCCGCAGCCGGGCGGCCACCAGCCGCCCAAACTGCACTTGACCATCGGTAGCATGGTTCACGCCTAGAATCCGAGGTTGAAAGCGTTCTGCGACCACAGAATGTAGCCGTTGATGCCGCCAAGGATGGCCGCGACCGGTCCTGTCCACAGCAAGATCATGCCGCCGCCGGATGCCAGGCGCGAAGACTGGCTGAGCTTGCCAGCCAAAAGCATGGCGGCACCAATGATCGCCACAATCGCGATCACGATGAACGCCCCGACAAGGATTCCACCGCCGATTTCTTTGAGGGACTCGAGGAATGGGAAGTTGGTGTTCGGGGTGATCCCGGGATCCACCGCTGCCAGATACAACATTGTGAACTCCATTCAATGGTTGTCCACGGGTGTGGACGCTTTGTTCACTTGCATCATGGTTGCGGGGAGGGAAAACCTCATGACCGCGATTCCTATTTGCATATCAGCAGTGACGTAGGCTTCGTCTACCACGGCTTATCACAGCCAGGGCGGGCCAAAAACGCCAAATAGCTTTCAGCTTGGATCCCTGAGGACATTCAAAACTCAACGCCAGTTTGCATCAGCCAGCGTTGTTGTTCGACCTCATTCTTTCGGCTTGGGCATCGTCTGCCGCGTGGCGAACCGCAAACCACCGTTCGCTCGCCGAGTAAGGAAGCACCGCTGCACACTCGGCAGCCAGAAGGGTGCTCCAATCCCTTGGATCTGCAGAGAGCACATTAGAAGAAGAATCTTACGTGCTGGGCCTCGATACAGTGCGCCTTTTCACGCCCCGCCCCCGGTCAGGCCTCCGGACGAGTGTTACGGGACGGTCGACTTTCCGGTGAATGTCGAAATCTCTGTCATTTTCAGAAGTCGCTGGCACAAATTTCAGTACTCGCCTGCATAGCCCTGGTGCGTCCGTAAGCGGAACCCTGAGCGGGACACCTGGAAACGCCGGGATGACAGGACCAGGAAATTCGGGCAGTGTCAGATTTATGCTGTCGAGCAAAAGAATCTGGAACTAGCCGGCTCTATCCAGAATTCTGGATAGAGCCGGCCGGCGTCTAATTCTCGGCGCTCTGGCCTAGTTCTTTCGCCAAGGCGATGACACGGCTGTTGATGTCGTCGCGGACTAGGCGCATGCGTTCCATGCCTTCGATGCCGCGTCTGGAGGGTTCATCGGTGTCCCAGTTGCGGATCTCAATCCCCGGGACAGGATCCACCACGGCCTCGCCGCCCAGGGTGATGATCAGACCGACATTGGCGAGCATCTCGGCTGTGATGGGCTTGGTTCGTTCGCCGCTGATGTCGATGCCAAGCTCGGTCAGGGATTCCACGGACTGGGCGTTCAATGATGGTCCGGGTTTGGTGCCGGCGGTGTAGACGGTGACGGTGTCGCCTGCGAGGTGGCGCATGAGGCCGCCGGCCATTTGAGACTTGCCACCGTTTTTTACGCACACAAAGAGTACGCCTGGTTTGTTGCTCATCGAGTGGTTCTTCTTTCAGCCGTGGGAGTGGAAGTGACGTTGCACTTCGGGGGAGGGGATACCCAGGACCGGGACGGTTTGGGTGGTGAGGAGGCGGTGGATGAGGGATCCGGAGACGAGTTCATCGACTTTGGCCATGAACCGTGGCCGCCGGGCACCGATGACGATGGTGGCCGCACCGACCGCTTCGGCCAGGCGGCCTAGGGCGAGGGCGGGGTCGCCGCCAATGATACGCAGGGACCAGTCCACCCCGTAACTGGCCGCTGCGGCAGCCAGGGATTCTTTGAGTTCTGTTGCCGCAATAGCGGTTTCATCGTCTGGTTCAATGAGTGGGTCCAGTGAGATTGGCAGGACCTTGTTCCCTGGTGTCCATTCGATCAGGTAGCTGGCAGGGTCCACGAACGCCGCGATGAGTGGTACCGAGCGGCTTTCGGCCAGTTCCAGGGCCCTGGCCCACACTGTCGGGTCCTGGCCTGGTATGACCCCGACGATGACTGGTGAACCACTGAACCCTGCTCTGGCTGGTTGCTCGCTCATGATGCCCTCTTAGTTTTCCTTTTTGACGGTGGTGAGTTCGGTGAGGAGCTCCCGGACCAGCAGGTCGATCTCATCCCGGATTTCCCTCGCCCCTGCCAAGTCCTTCATGGCCGGGTCTTCGATCTTCCAATCAAGATACTGCTTGCCCGGGTAGATCGGGCACGAATCCCCGCACCCCATGGTGACCACGACATCGGCAGCCCGTACCACGTCATCGGTCAGGGGCTTGGGGAATTCCTCGGAAAGATCAATGCCAGCCTCATCCATTGCTGCCACGACGGAGGGTCCGAGCTCGGCCACGGGTGCGGACCCTGCGGAGCGGACGTGCACAGCGCCCTGGGCGTGCTTGTTCAACAACGCCGCTGCCATTTGAGAGCGCCCGGCATTGTGAACACAGACAAAGAGAACTTCGGGCACGTCGTGAGCGATGGCACCCTTGGCCTGGGCCAAGGCCCTGAGCCGGTCGGCTGCAAACCGGGCCGTGGTCGATGCCAGGTAGGTGCGGATCCGTGATGTCCTGGCCAGGGCCGTGTAGGACTCGAAAACGTAGCGCTCGACCGTCTCTGCGGCGAAGATGCCCGTGAATTTCTCTGTCAGGTCTTCACTGATCCGCTCCAAGACGGCGGTGTCGTCCCTGAGGCCTGTCAGTACGCTCTTGCGGGGCTCGGTCATGGCTGGCTCATTTCCTTTAGTCGGTGATGGTGGCGGAGCGGCCGTGGGCCAGTCCTGTAGGGATTCCAATAAGGACAGGTTCCGGGGCGGCGCAGCACGATGATGCTGCTTCCTGCGCCGCTGTGGTGACTTCGGTCGGGGCACCGCACCCACCAATGGTGGGCAGGCCAAGAACGACGGGCTCAGGGGCGGCGCAGCAAGAATCTGCTGCCATGTCCTGGGCTGGGCCGGTTACTGCTGGGAGATCGCAGCTACCACCAAGATCGGTGGAGCAGACACCGGTTTCGGGCAGTTCAAGGTGGACCTGATCGGCGGCCCTCTGGTCTCCGGCCACGGCGGCGGCAATTGAGCGGACTTGCTCGTAGCCGGTGGCCATCAAGAAGGTCGGGGCACGGCCGTAGGACTTCATCCCGGCAATGTAGAAGTCCTTGTCCGGGTGGGCCAAGACCTTGGCGCCGTGGGCTGGGACGGTCCCGCAGGAGTGGAACTCGGGATCGATCATGGGGCCAAGGTCCCGGGGTGCTTCCACGATCGGGTCAAGTTCCAGCCGGATTTCACGCAGGATGTCCAGGTCGGGACGGAACCCGGTGGCGGGGATCAACAGGTCCACATTCAGGGTCACATCCCCGTTCGGGGTGGAACCAGTGACGGCCAAGCCCTGGCCCGTGGTCGCGAAGGAGGTGGTGGTGAAGGAGGTGCGCAGCTCGATGATGCCGTCCTCCACCAGGCCGCGCAGGCGGGTGCCGAGCTGGCCGCGGGCAGGCAGGCCGTCGAGGTCCCCGCCGCCGTAGAGGCGGGACGCGTCAGCGCCGCGCACGGCCCAGGTGATGCGGGTACCGGGCTCGTTCTTGGTCAGCTGGCCCAGGGAGATGAGGGTGTTGGCAGCGGAGTGGCCGGCGCCGATGACGAGCACGTGTTTGCCGGTGAAGCGGTCACGGTCCGTACCGGTGACATCAGCCAAGGGACCGGTGATCAAGCCGGCGGCGATGGCCTCGGTCTCACCGGGGGCGGGAAGGCCGGCCTGGCCCAACGGGTTGGGCTGCGCCCAGGTGCCGGAGGTGTCGATCACGGCGCGCACGTGGTGATCGGACACGGTCCCGTCAGCGGTTGCGACCCGGACCAAAAAGGGCTGCTCGTTACGGTTACGGGAGTGGGTTTTGTCCATGCCGACTCGGCTCACAGCGGTCACCGTCGAGGAGGTACGCAGGGCAGCGCTGATCGCCGGGACGGCAGCAAGGGGGTTGAGGTATTGCTCTACGAGCTCGGCGCCGTAGGGCAGGGCCGTGAGGCGCGGTTCGGTCCAGCCGGTGGGCTCGAGCAGGCGCCGTGAAGCCGGATCGATATTGTGCTCCCAGGAGGAGAACAGACGGATGTGTCCCCACTGGCGAATGGCCGCAGCCACGTCGGCGCCCTTTTCAAAGATCAGGGGCGTGATGCCGCGTTCGATCAAGTTCGCGGCCGCGGCCAAGCCGATCGGGCCGGCGCCGATGATGGCTACGGGCAGGTCGTTTCGTTGGGTCGTCATGTTCGTGGTTTTCCTTGAGATATTCATAATTAGTTTCGTAAGCGGTTGGTGAGGGCCCTGCCAGGCGGTGTTTAGGCGAGGGCGGGTTCAGCGATGCTGGCCGTGGTGCTGTGGCGGTCATCCAAGGCAGCGAGGTAGCTCTTGGCGTCCAGGCCAGCGGCGGCCCCGGTTCCCGCTGCCGTGATGGCTTGCCGGTACCGGGAGTCCACGGCGTCGCCGCAGGCAAACACGCCCTCAAGGTTCGTGTGCGTAGTTGGTGCCTGAACCCGGATGTACCCGTTCTCGTCCAAATCGACTTGCCCGGCCACCAGCTCGGTGCGGGGCAGGTGGCCGATGGCGACAAAGACACCCGTAACCGCAAGGTCTTGCTCCGTGCCGGTGACCGTGTCGCGCACGGTGACACCGGATACCTTGTCCTCACCGTGAATGGCGGTGACGGCGCTGTTGTACATGATGCGGATCTTCGGGTTCTCGATGGCCCGTTGCGCCATGATCTTCGAGGCCCGGAGCTCATTACGGCGAACGATCAGCGTGACGGACTTGGCGAAGCGGGTCAAGAACGTTGCTTCTTCCATGGCGGAATCGCCGCCACCGACGACGATGATGTCTTGTTCGCGGAAGAAGAATCCGTCGCAGGTCGCGCACATCGACAGGCCGTGGCCGGTGAACTTCTTCTCTTCCGGCAGGCCGAGCTCCTTGTAGGCGGAGCCGGTGGCCAGGATGATGGCTGGCGCTTCAAAGCTCTCCCCGGCTGCCGTCGTGACGGACTTGAGGTGACCGTTCAGGGTGGCGGCGGTGACGTCATCGAAGATGATGCGGGCACCGAAGCGTTCGGCTTGTTCCTGGAGGTTGTCCATGAGTTCCGGGCCCTGGATGCCGGCAGGGAAGCCGGGGAAGTTTTCCACTTCGGTGGTGTTCATCAGCGCCCCGCCGGCGGTGACGGCGCCGGCGATGACCAGCGGCGCATGCCCGGCTCGGGCAGCGTAGATCGCGGCCGTGTAACCGGCGGGGCCGGAGCCGATGATGATGATTTGTTCAGTCATGACAGGACCCTTTTCTAGTTGGCAGGGAGGAGGTCGGCGATGAGGGCCTGGATGCGGGCCTTGATGTCGTCACGGATCGGGCGGACGGAGTCCACACCCTGCCCTGCGGGGTCTTCAAGTTCCCAGTCTTCGTAGCGCTTGCCGGGGAAGATCGGGCAGGTGTCTCCGCAGCCCATGGTGATCACGACGTCGGACTCCTTCACCGCGTCTGTGGTGAGAATCTTGGGGATTTCGGTGGACATGTCGATGCCCTCTTCAGCCATGGCCTCCACAGCGGCCGGATTAACCGAGGCGGCAGGCTGGGAACCGGCGGATCGGACCTCGATCGTCCCGTTGGAGAGCGTGGTCAGGTAGGCGGCGGCCATCTGTGACCGGCCCGCGTTATGCACGCAGACAAACAGAACGGATGGCTTCTTGATGGTTTCAGTGTTGCTCATTGGATCATGCTCCTGAAGGAAAGTTTGAGGGACGTTGAGGCAAAGCGGCAATGGCTAGTTGGTGAAGAATCGTTTGCGTGCCCACAGGGCGACGTAGACCAGGGCAACCAGTACGGGCACCTCAATGAGGGGTCCGACGACGCCGGCCAGTGCCTGTCCGGAAGTGACACCATAGGTTCCGATCGCGACAGCGATGGCGAGCTCGAAGTTGTTGCCCGAGGCTGTGAAGGCCAGGGTGGTGGTCTTCGCGTAACCCAGGTTCAGGACCCTGCCGATCACCATGCCCGCGGCGAAGACGACCACGAAGTACACCAGCAGCGGAAGCGCGATCCTGACCACGTCCAGCGGCTTGGAGGTGATGGCTTCTCCCTGGAGTGCGAACAACAGCACGATCGTGAAGAGCAGACCGTACAGTGCCCACGGGCCCAGCTTGGGCAAGAACTTACCCTCGTACCAGTCACGGCCCTTAGCCTTCTCCCCAATCGTGCGGGTCAGGAAACCTGCCAACAGAGGAATCCCTAAGAAGATCAGCACCGAGACGGTGATGGCCCAGAAAGAGAAGTCAGCCGACGTCGTCGGAAGTCCCAACCAGCCCGGGAGCACCTGAAGATAGAACCAACCCAGGACGCCGAAAGCGAAGACTTGAAATACGGAGTTGATCAGCACCAGCACGGTGGCGGCCTCGCGGTCACCACAAGCCAAATCATTCCAGATCATGACCATGGCAATACACCTGGCCAGTCCCACAATGATCAAGCCCGTCCGATACTCCGGTAGGTCAGGGACGAAGATCCACGCCAAAGCAAACATGAACGCCGGCGCCGCAACCCAGTTGATAATCAGCGAAGTGATCATCAGTTTCCGGTCCGCCAGAACACGGCCGGTTTCGTTGTAGCGAACCTTCGCCAAGACCGGGTACATCATGACCAGCAGGCCGATGGCGATGGGCAGTGAAACGGAACCAATCTTCACCGAGTCCAGGGCTGTGTTCAGGCCGGGAACGAAACGTCCCAACAGCAGCCCAGCTGCCATAGCGGCAATGATCCACACCGCAAGATAGCGGTCCAGAGTGGAGAGCTTGCCCATGACGGCGGCCTCGCCGGAAAAGGAAGGGGTGGTGGTCTTGGTACTCACAAGGCTCCTAGCCAGTTAAGCGTAAGATTGACGATTGTCGATACAAGAAGTATTTACCCCTATATCGACAATTGTCAATATAAGGGCATAATGGTTACATGAACACTGCATTAACGATCGAGACAGGCACCGAGCAAGTCTGCTGCGAACCCAGCGGGCGTCCCGTGCTCAACACTGCAGACGCTCAGGAGTCTGCACGGATCCTGAAGGCGCTTTCTGATCCGAACCGACTGCGGCTGCTCTCCATCGTCAAGGCGGGCGACGGCGGTGAAGCCTGTGTCTGTGACCTCACCGAACCCCTGGACCTGGGCCAGCCCACCGTTTCCCACCACCTGAAGATCCTGGTCGATGCCGGATTGTTGGAGCGGGAAAAACGCGGCACCTGGGCGTACTACTCCGTTGTGCCGGGAGCCCTTGAACGCGCAGCCCTGATCATCACCGGGCTGTGACCTTAGCCCAAGGGCCTGAGCTGCAGATCCGCCCCATGGTTGACCGTGACTGGGACGCCGTCCAGGACATTTATGCCCAGGGAATAGCCACCGGCAACGCAACCTTCGAAGAGCACGTGCCAGCAAAAGCTGACTTTCTGTCCACAAGGAT
>JAANMU010003260.1_pt1 | contig 10647 bp, 7 predicted proteins | sample 7279701 | NCBI WGS metagenome assembly JAANMU01 (sample SAMN14094539, study PRJNA606508) | bioreactor metagenome | isolation source: A lab-scale SPAN reactor treating ammonium-rich wastewater day 57 | place: Ireland: Galway | collected 2017-03-13 | reverse complement strand
CGCCCCTCGCCCGCGCCGCGTCAGGTGCGCGAGCCGATGCCGCCGCGACCCGTCGCCCGCACCGAGCCGCGCACGGAACCGCGCGTCGTGCCCCGCGTCGAATCGCGCGTCGAATCGCGCGTCGAGCCGCGAACCGAGCCGTCGCGCGTGGCGCGCATGCCCCTCGCGCCCGTGCCGCCGCTGCCGCTGAAAAAGGTCGAGACTGGCATCATGGCCCTCGATCACCGTATCGGCGGGCTGTCGGTCGGGACGATGAACGTGCTGTCGGGCGTCGAGCACTCGGCGCGCTCGTACCTGGCCGTGCACATCGCGAACACCGTCATCGAAAACGGCGGGCGCGTGCTTGCGCTGATCTCGCCGACGGAAGAGGGATATTGGTCGCCGACCCCGGGCCTGTATGTCGATGTCGCCGTGCGCCGCGATCCCGACGATCTCGTCGCGACGATCGAGAGCGCGGGCAAGGTGGACCTGGTCATCTTCGACCCGCTCCACGCGGTGCAGACGCCGCCCGAGCAGGACCGCATCGCGGCGATGGATCACGCCATCGCGTCGATCGCCAGGATCCTGCCGCGCCAGCGCACCACCGTGCTCGCCGTCAGCCACATGGTCGATCGCGCCGCGCGCCACCAGGGCGTGTCGCTGCACCCGTGGATGTTCCGCGACGTGTCGGTGCTGCTCGACGCCTCCGAGGTCATCCTCATCCTGCGCACCACGCGCGCGGGCGGGCGCGAGATCCTCGTCTATCGTCGCGGCATCAACAACCGCGTCGGCGGGCTGCCGTCCTTCGTGTTGCCCTGGGTGTGAGATTCCGCTGATCGTAACGACGGCGTTCGCGCGATGCGCGGGCGCCGTTTTTCATTCAACCGTCGTCGTTGGATTTCCGACGACCGCCCCCACCACCTCCACCACCACCGCCGCCGCGACGTTCGCCGACTTGCGCGATCGTCGGCTCGGGAGCGGCTGCGTCCGCCGCGTTTGTGATCGGGACGAGCGTCGCATCGGCCTTCATCGCGTCGGTGAGCGTGAACAGCGCGCGCGACACCGCCCCCGAGAGCGCGCCGAAGACGACGTGCGTGAGGCCGATGGTGCCGATGAGCGCCCAGAACTCGGGCGGCGCTCCCGCGAGCCAGGTGACGAGCGCCATGGTCGTGAACCGCGCGAGCGCCACGATGACGCTGACGAAGCCGAGCGTGAAGACGGACGGATTGCCGCGATACAGCGGCAGCAGCAGGTCGGCGGTGAGGCCCGCGACGAAGTGCTTGAGCATCTCGAAGACGCCGAAGCGCCCCTCGCCGGTAAGGAACGAGATCACCGCCGTGACCGCGCCGACCTTGAACGCGCCGAAGCGCCCGCGCACCGAGCGCGCCGCGTGCAGGTAGAGCGGAATCAGCACGATGCCCTTGTGCCCCGGCGCGATGGGCAGCCCGGGCGCGACCTTCAGAAAGCGCGTCGCCATCGTGAGGACGGACGTGGACACGACGACGCGCGCGTCATGGGCGGCATTTTCGGAGAGGCCGTAGGGCGCGAGGGCCGCCTCGGCACGCGCGTCGAGACGCGCGAGCGGGCCGGTGATGAGCGCCGCGCCGGAGCGAATGATCTCGCGGATCGACTTCTTTTCGCCGTTGCCCTTGCCGCCGCCCTTGCCCCGGCCGCGCCCGCCGCCGCGTCCGCCCTCCTCGTTGATCATCGCGATCGAGACGGTGAGCGGCACGGCCAGCGCGCGCGGCACGCGCAGGAACTCGAGCCCGGCGAACAGGCGCATGGAACCCGCGGGGCCGCGCGCGGCGAGCGACGCGATGATGACGGCGAGGATGCGCACGCACAGCCACGCCCCCTCGCGCCAGTCCGCGCCGAACACGATGTAGGAGGCGATCAGGAATCCGAAGAACGTGGCGAGGCGGCGCAGCGTGTCGAGGATCTCCGTCGCGCGCACACCCGCCGCGAGCGCGACGGCGAACTGCGCCGCGCACAGCCCGCCCAGCCACCAGGGATGGTCGATGGCGAAGACGACCACACCCAGGACCAGGACGTAGATCCAGCCCAGCGCGCCGAGAACGGCTTCGCGCCGCTCGGTCGGTTGCGCTGGGCGGGCGTCGTCGGTCATTTCGCGCTGACGTAGATCTTTTTGAGGTGCGTCGCCCGACGCACGCCGGGGTGTTTGATCCTGGCGTCGGCGAGCTTGAGATCGGGCACGCGGCTGAAGATCAGGCGGAAACGCTGGGGATCGGCGTCGATGTCCTTCTTCAGCACCGCGAAGCCCGAGTCCTTCTTGTGGAACTCGACCTTTTTGTACTTTTCGATGCCGGCCTTTTCGATGACCTTCGCGAGGGTCGGGCCGTGCCAGCTCTTGCCGCCGAGCACCATCGGCTCGCTCTCGCGCATCGCCCACAGCTCCTTGGCGGGGATCTTCACGCTCGTGCCGTCGGGCTTCACGACCTCGAGCACGTAGCGCGACCGTTCCATCTTCTCGGCCATGCGGCCGCCGCTGTTTTTTCCGCGTCCCTTCTCACCCTTGCCGCCGCCCGATCCGCCCCCGCCGTGTTGCCCGGACCCGCCCGACCCATCGCCGCTGCCCTGGCCGCCGCCCGCGCCCTTGCCCGATCCGTCCCCCCGCTCGGCCTTCGCGACCTTCGGGGTGGGGGTGGGCGTCGGCGTCGGCGTCGGCTCGGTGGGCGCGGGGGCCTTGGCGCACGCCGCGATGAGTGCGAACACGAACGCGACGGCGAGGAGTTGGAGGGACCGCACGGATCACGCCCCGCCGTCGAAGGTGAAGCCGACCGGCTCGTCGTTGAGCGCGGCGGTGAGCTGCCCGGGGCGCAGCGCGTTGACGACCTGGATCTTTTTCACGAACCGCGCCTCGCGCAGCATCTTCAGCAGCACGCGCTCGATGATCATGTCCTTCAGGTTCATGGCCTCGATCTCGGCGACGTTCGACGTCTCGATCTTCTTTGCGTTCGGATTGCGCTTGGGGTCGTCGTCGTAGAGCGTGTCCTCGTCCTTGACGAAGATGCACCGCCGCGCGCCCATCACCTCGGCGAGCAGGTACGTGCCCACGTCGGTGCGCTCGTCGGGGATGCGGCCGTCCGACGGCGGGCGCGTCCAGTATTCGTAGGGCGGCATGCCCGAGAGAACGGGCAGCGAACCGGCGCGCAGGAACGCGGGCAGCTCCTCGAGGTTCTCGCCGTGCACGTGCACGGAGCCGCAGTCGGAGAGCAGCATCTGGATCATGCGCGCGTTCTGCTTGGCCACCGCCTCGCCCGCCTTGGCGAGGATGCCCGGCGGCAGGCCGAGATCGACCGCGAGCTGATAGATGTGGCGCGAGCGCGTGCCGCCGCCGGTGCAGACGATGAGCCGATGCCCGGCCTTCACCGCCGCGCGGATCTGTTCCACCACCGGCATGACGGCGACCGCGCCGCGATCCATCACGCTCTGGCCGCCGATCTTGACGACCGTGGCATCGGGCAACAGGCGATAGGGCGTCGCCGAGGGACGCAGCGCATTCAGGTATTCGTTCGAGTAGGTCCGCCGATCGAGCATGATTTTTCTCCGTTATTCGCCGCGCTCGAGGCGCGTTCCCGCGTCGCCGCCGCCGAGAACCGTGACGAGGTCGTCGGGGCGCCGGGCCGAGATGATATGCGTGTGGGTGAGATTGCGCGCGCGGCCGAGGATGTCGAGCGCCATGGGCTCGATCGGCAGCGTCTTCGGGCCGTTCGCGCGCAGCTCGGCCACGGTCACGCGGTCGATGCGCTTCGTTCCCTCGTGGGCGTTCGGATCGGCGTCGTGGATACCGTCCACGTCCTTCACGAGGATCACCTTGCAGGCCAGCGTCTCGGCGAGCATGAACACGCCGCAGTCGGGGCCGTGCATGGGAATCAGCGAGTCCGCGTTGGGATATTCCCAGTAGTGGTAGGGCGGATAGGCGACGAGCACCGGCAGCTTCCCCAGGTCGAGGACGAAGGGCAGCATCTCCAGGTTCGCCTTGTTCATGCGCAGCGCGCCGGCGTCGGTGAGGCACGACCACGCGATGAGCGCGTTCTGCTCGCCGACGGCGCCGACGATCGACGCGAGGCCGCCGATGGGCAGGCCGAGGTCGATGCCGATGCGGTACGTGTGCCGTTCACGCACCCCTCCGCCGCACGACACGCCGAAGCGGTGCGTCTTGCGGGCCTTCGCGATGGTGTCGAAGAGGGGCCGCAGCACCGCCGCGCCGGCGTCAAAGACCGACCCCGACAGCAGCACGATGGTGAAATCGGGAACGATGGGCGTGTAGCGACCCCTTGTCTCGCGCAGGTCGTCCCGATTGACCAGCGAGCGCGCGGCGAGGCCGGAACTCAGATGTTGCCGTCGATCTTCCATGTGTATCCCGTCCCGCGATGGACATGCGGGTGAAAAAGAAAGTTCCCCTGGCGAAAGCCGCCGGTGTTTAGCACAAAGTCCCGCACGAATGAAGGGTTGGTGGCGCCAGGCGGGGAAAAAGAGAGGCGGGCCACAGCAGCCCGCCCCTCGCTTCATCTCAGATCAGGGGATCAGCAGCCGCAGCAGCCGCCGTCGTCGTCGTCATCGTCGCCGCCGCCCGAGGCGTCGTCGTCGCCGGCATCGTCGTCTGTGTCGTCATCGCCGGTGTCATCGTCTCCCGAGTCGTCGTCGGTGTCGTCGTCGGTATCGTCATCGGTGTCGTCATCGGTGTCGTCATCGGCATCATCATCCGTGTCGTCATCGGCATCATCATCCGTGTCGTCGTCGGCCGAAGGGGTGTAAACGCACGGGCGAATCATCGGCGTACCGCCGGCCCAGCCTTGGCCCCAGTTTTCGGGATGATCCCACATGGCGGCCGTCGTGCCGTACATCCAGTTGGCGGCATCGGTGCCCCCGGTTTGATCCACGGCGACCGCGACATGAATGGCATCGGCAGCCGGGACCGCCGCGAAGACCCAGTTTCCCGCGGTCAACGGCGTCGAATCCAAGGCAACCGCCACATCCTGCGTATCGGTCGTCAACGTGGGGAAAACGCCAACCGCCGACGACACTGTTCCCGAATTCCAAACCTCAACCGCGTCGCTGGGAGAACCCCCATTGGTGTCGGTGTAGATGTAGTACGTGCGACTGACCATCGCCCCGCTGGAGGACATGATGAAGTCGACATCTTCCAAGTAGGACGGATACTCGGGCGGCGTGACCGAGTAAGCGACGTAGCTGGCGACGCCCAGAACATTCTGCGGGAGATATCCGTCCTCCGCGGAGCCGTCGTCATTCACGATTTCCGTGCACTGCGCACTCGCCGCGTTCGGCAGCACCAAGCCGACCGACAGCAGCAACACACTGACCAGGAAGCGATGCATCCCAAATCCTCCACGAAAAAGGTGAAACGGCCTCGTGCGCGCATCTCCCGCGCGATCGGCGATCCGGCCTTCGATTGCGAACTCCGATTCGTCGAAACGGGAACCCTGACACTCCGGTCGAAGGGGGCGTCCCGAAGGACGCCCGCCGGGAACTCGAGATAAGGGATCAGCAGCCGCAGCAGCCGCCGTCGTCGTCGTCATCGTCGCCACCGCCCGAGGCGTCGTCGTCGCCGGCATCGTCGTCGGTGTCGTCATCGCCGGCGTCGTCGTCGCTGTCGTCGTCCGTGTCGTCGTCGGTGTCGTCGTCGGTGGACGAGGCCGTGACCTCGAAGGCGTCCGCCGCCACCGCGAAGAGCGTGTCGGGGTTCTCGGCTTTCACGTCGTACGTATCCGCCGCCAGCGTCCCCGGCACCGTGGCCGTGATCTGCGTGGCCGAGTCGCGGGTCACCGTCGTCAGCTCCGTGTCGCCCACAAAGACCTTCACGCCGGTGGCGAAGTTCGTCCCGGTGATGACGATCTCGGTTTCGACGCCTTCTTCACCCGAGGCGGGATCGACCGACGTGATGGTCGGGACATCCGCCGGGTTGTTCTCGAGCGCGAGGACCTGGGATTCTCCATCGCCATCGACGAAGTGCTGAACCCAGGCGATCGCGACCTTACCGCCGGCGAGGCCGATGGCGGGTTCAAAGGTCCAGTCGATGAAGTCGTTCCCGCCGTCCGAGTCGGACACCTGCTCCGGTCCTTCCAGGACCCCTCCGTCGTATCCCAGGACGGCGAAGAAGATCTCGTCGGCCGCCGCGCTGTCGTTGTCCGCCTCGGAGAAGGTCAGGTAGATGCCGCCGCCGTTCGGATCGACGTACGCTTCGGGATGGTGGAAGTTGCGGCCGCTGTCGAAATTGACCGGCTCCTGGACCACCGCGTTGTTGACGGTCGTGAAGGTAAACTCGTCGCCGACGGCGAAGTCGGCGCCGATGTCGGTGATCTCGAACAGGACGGCACCGGTCTCCGTCGTGTATGGCACGCCCGTGGTCGCGTCCCGATAGGTTGTCTTCGTGCCGTCTTCCACCGACCACACCTCGCTGCCTGCGACGCTGTCGTCGGTGCATGTCACCGTCCAGTTCACGGTTCCGGCAGGGGCCGAGAGCGATACCTGGACCATGCTCATGATCCCGTCGCCGGTGTTGGCCGGGTTGGCGCTGGCGGAGACTTCTTCCACAAGCGGATCGCCGTTCCCGCCCGCGGCGAGCGGGTCGAAGATCATCGTGAAGAGCTGCGAGTAGCCGTCGGCCTCGATGTAGTCCTGAAACGCCACGAACGCGTTGCCGTTCGGGAGTGTGCGGAAGACGGGCCGCCGCGCGCCGTGGGAATCGCCGGCGTACACGTTGAACCGGACGGGCGTGTACGCAACGACTTCGCTCTTCGAAAGCGGGTCGATCACCATATAGCGCAAGATCGTCGCGTAGTCCGAGTAGGTCTCCTGATCGTAGTTCGAGAACAGCACGTGGTGGCCGATCCCGTTGGAGATGACCTCGACGTAGTTCTGTCCGTAATCCGAGAAGCGCTCGGCCGATCCGAACGCGTCGATCTGGTCGCTGGCCTCCATGGAACCGCCGGGCGTGACGACGCGGCTGTTGAGCTCGGTGTCGTTGGTCTCATAACCGCCGGTGCGCCAGACAACGAAGAGGCGATCGTCGGAAGTCAGTGCCGCCCGGGCCGCGTGGCTGTAACCGCCGCCGGCCCCGGAAATCGCCGTTGCGGGTTCGACCAGGATCGGGCTGGCGGTCGTGGAGAACGTGAACTTGTCGCCGGAGGCGAACCCGGTGCCGCCATTGGTGAGCGTGAACGCCACCGGCGTGGCCTCGCCGTTCGAACCGGGATTGTAGTCGCCGTCGACGTTGCTCAAGGTCGACGCCAGTTCCCCGCTGACGCTGCCGGTCACCGTCCACTCGGAACCATCATACTCCACCGTCCAGTCTTCCGTTTGCGTGACCGCCGCGCCGGTCTGGACGGCGCTCATGGTCCCGTTGCCGGTGTTTCCGGCGTCGGCCACCGGGGTCGTCGCCGTGGCGTTGGCATCGGTGCCGTCCTGCGCGTGGAGACTCGGATCGAGGACGGCCACGAAGATCTCGTCCTCGGTCTCATGATAGAGGACACCGAGTTTTCCATCGGGAAGCCAGATGAGCTGAACCCGAGCCTGCTCGTCGCCGACGGTCAGCCACGTGTCGTCGATCAGCTCGTCTCCGGTGGCCGATTCCACCAAATGGTAAAGCAGGTGTTCGTTGACGGACCACCCGACCGGGCCGCCGTCCCAGTAGCCGCGATTCACCGTGTGAATATTTCCATTTACGTCAGCGGCGAACCCCGGCTTTCGGGAGTCGTAGTTCATGTCCTCGTTGTCGAGTCGGTACGTCGCCGCGTGCGCGACCGCGCACATGGCAAGAACAAGCACGAACACAAGAGTCCACTTCATCCGGGACATCGGATTCTCCCTTCCAGAATTTGGATTTTCGCAACGAACTCAGGATAGGTGAGTTCCCGATGGAAACATCCTGACATACGTCATACGGGGTGGAGTTATCCCGAAACGAAAGCGGGCGCCCCGAAGGACGCCCGCCAATGTTCGGATTGTCGTTTTCGTTCCGGGAATCAAACCCGGAACCGTCGCTCAGCAGCCGCAGCAGCCGCCGTCGTCGTCGTCATCGTCGTCACCGCCGCCCGACGCGTCGTCGTCGCCCGCGTCGTCGTCGCCCGAGTCGTCGTCGTCGCCAGAGTCGTCGTCGCCGCCCGGCGTCACCACCGTCACGCCGTCCGCCAGCACGCCGAAGAGCGTGTTCGGGTTCGTGACCGTGACGTCGTAGGAACCCGCCGAAAGGCCCGCGGGCAGCGTGCCGGTGATCGACGTGGCCGACTCGACCACGACATCCGTGAGGGCGGTGCCGCCGACATCGACCGTCGCGCCGTCCTCGAACCCGGTTCCGGCGATGGTGAGCGCGGCGTCCGCGCCCTCATCGACCTCGGCCGGAGTCGCGCCCGTCACGCTGACGCCGTCCACCGGATTTTCCTCGACGCCGAGGACGAGATAGCTCTCCTGGGTGACGTCCTCGACTTCCGACCAAACGAAGAAGATCGTGTCGCCAGCCCACAGCACGCTGGCAATCGAGGGCCATTCCGGAAAGAATTCGGGGTCGTCGATATCGGAAACCTGCGTCGGACCTTCGAGCAATGCGCCGTCATACCCGAAAATCGCGAAGGCGTGTTCGATGTAATCGTTGTTCACGGCACCCTGGCTGCCCTTGTCGGACATGACCAGCAGGACGCCCCGTCCGTTCGGGTCGGCCACCACAGTGGGATGGATGTAGTTCGTGCCGGGCTCGAACGCGGTGGGCGCCTGCACGACCGCGGGATTCGCCGCGACATCGAACGTGAACGAGTCGCCGACCGCGAAGTCCGTTACCCCGTCCTCGATCAGGAAGCTCACCATTCCGGTGTCCGTGGTGTACGGGACGCCCGTCGTGGCGTCGGCCAACGTCGCCTTGGACGGGCTCTCGACCGACCAGACTTCGCTACCCGACACGCTGTCGTCGGTGCACGTCACCGTGTACGTACCAGCCTCCGCCGCCATCGAAACCGTGATGTCGCTGATGTCGCCGTTGCCGGTATTGCCCGCGTCCACGGTCGGCGTCACGTCGGGCGTCAGCGTCGATCCGTCAAATCCATTCACCGAGGGGTCGATGATCGCCGTGAAGAGGCGCGAATACCAGTTGTCCGAGTTGGCGTCCTCGTCGGAGTAGGCCTGAAACGCCATGAAGATGTTGCCGTTCGGCAGCTTGGCGATCGCGGGGCGCCGGTTCCAGCGGTCCACGAAGACCGTGGAGGGACCGACCAGGTCGGACCCGTCCGCAAGGTCGGAGAGCGTGTAACGGATGTGCATGACCACGTTCGGATCGCCCTCGCTGCCCATGGTGCCGGTGCCGATCGCCGCGTGGACGGTGTTGCCGTCGTAAACTTCGCGGATCTCGCCATGCGCGCCCCAGTAGAGCGACGCGTCGTTTTCGGCGAACGCCTGAATGTCGCCGAGGCCGTCCGTGGCGTTCCACGTGCGGTATTGCAGCTCGCCGCCGGCGTTCGAATGCCGCTCGTCGCGCCACATGATGTAGAGGTTGCCGTCCTCGCGCAGCGCAATGCGCGGATGAGTGGACTGCGTGCCGTCCACATCGGAGATCGGCTCTCCCGCGGGCTCGCTCAGGATGTCGCTGGCCACGGTGCTGAAGGTGAACTTGTCGCCGTTCGCGAAGGGCGTGCCCCCGTCTGTCGCGCGGAACGAGATGGGCGTGGCAGATTCGTTGGAATCAGGATGGGGGAAAATTTCCCCGGTGTTCGCCGCCCAAGGGAGTTCCCCCGTAATCGATCCGGTCGCCGTCCAATTCGATCCGTCGAATTCCAGCGTCCAGTCCTCGCTGATCGTGGCGCCGGCGGCGGTCCAGACGTCCATCGTTCCGTTGCCGGTATTGCCCGCGTCGGCTTCGAGGTCCTCGACCTGGGGCAGGGCGTCCGAGCCGTCCTGTGCATGGCCCGACGGGTTCAGAAAGGCCAGGAAAACGTCGTCCTGCTCTTCGCCCCAGACCACCGCGAGCGTTGACTTCGAGCTGTCCGTCCAGGCGAGTTGCGGCTTGGCCTTGTCCGTCGCGCCGGTTCCGCCAGCGGTGATCCACGTGGTGTCGATCAGCACCTCGCCGTCGGGAGCCACCATCATGTAGTAGACCTGCGGCTCGTTGTTGTATCCGTTGGTGCCACCCGAGTCATCGCTCTCGCCGATCGTTATGATGTGCAGGTTGCCGTCGTTGTCGATTTCCACCCCATGCGAACCCTTGGCGTAGCCCAGGGCCTGCCCGTCGTTGAGCTTGGTGATGCTCGCCGCGTGGGCCGCGGGCGCCAGCACCAGACCGAGAATCGCCAGCAACGCCAGGCGACCCGTCCATCCGCGCGTGTATGACTTCATCCGTCGTCCTTTCTCGAACTAGAAAAAGAGCGAAAACCGCTCAAAATGTCCCAGTCAACGGACAAGTCTACCCGAAGCGCGGCGAAAAAACGGATGATCTACGTCATGTTTGAATGAAACCGTGCGAAACGCGGCGAGATCTTCGGGATGGGATCGCGGGAACGGAAGTGTCAGGGGCCGATAGTCGTGACGTAGGGCTTGATGCCCTCTTTCGCCGCGAGCGCCGCCGCGTACTGGTCCGCACCGCTCTTGTTGGCGAACTTGCCCACACGCAGCCGGTACCACGTCCCCTTCGCGCCCAGGTCCGCC
>JAANMU010003258.1_pt1 | contig 10654 bp, 10 predicted proteins | sample 7279701 | NCBI WGS metagenome assembly JAANMU01 (sample SAMN14094539, study PRJNA606508) | bioreactor metagenome | isolation source: A lab-scale SPAN reactor treating ammonium-rich wastewater day 57 | place: Ireland: Galway | collected 2017-03-13 | reverse complement strand
GCCTGCGCGAGGAACTGGACCCCGCCGGGCTGCGCAGCGACGCCGAGATCATGGCCGCCATCGACGTTGCCAGCGCCCACGACGTCTTTGACGGGCTGGAAAACGGGCTGGACGACGAAGTCACGGAAAAGGGCCGCAGCTTCTCCGGCGGCCAGCGCCAGCGCCTGACCTTGGCCCGGGCCGTGCTGACCGAAGCCGAGGTGCTGGTGCTGATCGAACCCACCAGCGCCGTCGACGCGCACACAGAAGCCCGCATCGCAGATGCGCTGCGGCGCAAGCGCAGCACACCCGGGAACACCACCGTGGTGGTCACGGCCAGCCCGCTGCTGCTCAGTGCCATGGACACGGTGGCGTTCCTGCAAGACGGAAAGCTGCAGGCCCAGGGAACACACCGGGAACTGCTGGACACCGTCCCCGAATACCGCAAGGTGGTCATCCGCGGCGAAGGCATGGACGGCCACGGCGGCACCAACGGCGCGTCGCCCAACGGAGCCACCGCAGGAGCCGCCGTCGGCGCCAGCGCAACAAACGGCGTCGGACATCTGGAAAGCAATGGAGGGGAGGCATAAATGGCTGAAACAATGCTGCCGGTGGCGGATTCCGCCCAGGTCAAGGCGGAGGGGCTGCGGCTGCTGCGCCAGCACCAAAAGCCGCTGGCCGGCGTCGTGGTTCTCTACATCCTTGCCGCGATTGCCGGGCTTGCCGGGCCGCTTCTCATAGGCCGGCTCGTGGACGCCGTCACGGCCGGCACCACGGCGGGGTTTGTGGCGGCCGTGGCGCTGTGGCTGGCCGGATTTGTCGCCGTGCAGACGGTGCTGACGCGGTGGGCGCAGGTCAAGGGCATGGTCCTGGGCGAGAAGGTGTTCGCCCAGCTGCGCGAGGAATTCATGGAGCAGGTCACCTCGCTGCCGCTGTCCACCGTGGAAAAGGCAGGCACGGGCGACCTTGTCTCGCGCACCACGAACGACGTCGACTCGGTCTCGCACACGGTCCGCTTTGGCGTGCCGCAGGTGCTGGTGTCGGTGGCGACGATCGTGCTGACCGCCGCCGCTGCCGTCCTGGCCAGCCCGCTCGTGGCGCTGGGGCTGCTGGTGGGCGTGCCGCTGCTGGTCCCCGTCACGCGCTGGTACCTCAAGCGCGCCACGCCGGGCTACCTCGCCGAGCGCGAAAGCTATGCCGTCCTCAACGGCGCCATCACGGAGACCATCGAGGGCGCCCGCACCGTGGACGCGCTGAGCCTGGGGCCGCAGCGGCGCCGGCGGATCGATGCCGCCCTGCGCAACTGCTTTGAGAAGGAGCAGTACACGCTGGGCCTGCGCACCGTGCTGTTCCCGGCGGCCGAGTTTGCCTTCTGGCTGCCCGTGGCCGCGGTGCTGCTGTGGGGCGGCTGGCTGGCATCGCAGGGCGCCGTCACCACCGGCATGGTGGCCACGGTTGCGCTGTATGCGATGCAGCTGATCGACCCCGTGGACCGGCTGATCATGTGGATCGACGAGATCCAGGTGGGTGCCTCCTCACTGGCCCGGATTGTGGGCATTCGCAATGTGGGCACGGACCGCACCGCCACCGACGCCGTGCCTGCCGGCGAGGACATCCTCGTCGACAAGGCCCGCTACGCCTACCGTCCCGGGCACGACGTGCTGCACGGCATCGACCTGGAGCTCGTGCCGGGGGAGCGGCTGGCCATGGTTGGCCCGTCCGGCGCGGGCAAGTCCACGCTGGGGCGCCTGCTTGCCGGCATCCACGGGCCCACGTCCGGATCCGTCACGGTGGGCGGGGTGCCGCTGGTTGACCGGCCCCTGGATGAACTGCGCGGCGAGGTCGCCCTGGTCACGCAGGAGCACCACGTCTTCGTGGGCACGCTCGGCGACAACGTCCGCCTGGGCAAGGCGGACGCCTCGGACGCGGAAATTGAAAAGGCCCTGTCCGACGTCGGATCCCTCGCCTGGGTGCGTGCGCTCCCGAACGGGCTGGCCACCGAGGTCGGCTCGGGCTCGCACACCCTGACGCCCGCGCAGGCGCAGGAGCTGGCGCTCGCCCGGCTGGTCCTGGCCGATCCGCACACGCTGGTGCTGGACGAGGCCACCTCGCTGATCGACCCGCAGGCCGCCCGCGACCTCGAGTTTTCGCTCAGCGCCGTGCTCACGGGCCGGACAGTGGTGGCCATTGCGCACCGGCTGCACACGGCGCACGACGCCGACCGGGTGGCAGTGGTGGAGGCCGGCCGGATTTCGGAGCTCGGAACGCACGACGAACTCGTCGCCCAGGGCGGCTCCTATGCCGCGCTGTGGCACTCCTGGCGCCAGGACGCCTGACCCCGCCCCACCCCTCGACGCTGTCGCAGCATTGGCGCGATTTCCTCGGACGCTGTCGCAGCAATGGCACCTTTTCCTCGGACGCTCTCGCAATGCACGGCCCAGCCGCCGCCCCTGTCGGGACGGCGGCAACAGGCGTAACGTTCAAGGAGGGGACGCGTTGGACCAGCCGGCCCGGTGCGCAACATCCGAAAAACTGTTGAGGAGTCCGCCATGCCTGACAAACAACCCCACCGCCACGAACACAAGAAGATGGACAAGGGCCACGCCATCAAGGCCAAGCGTGCAGAAAAGAAGGCCCGCGCAGCCGTCGACGAGTCGGCAGACCCCGTGGCCCACATGACAAAGAAGCCGCGCTGATGCGAAGCGCCGCCCCGCCGCCCCGATATATGCATACGCATGGAATATCGGGGCGGCGGCCCATGTTGTGAGCAGTATGGAAACCACTATCAAGAAGCGCATCGGATTTTTGTCCTTCGGCCACTACGGGACCGGCCGTGGCTCCCAAACCAACTCCGCCGGGGACGCCCTGCACCAGGCTGTTGACCTCGCCGTCGCCGCCGAGGAGCTCGGCATTGACGGCGCGTTCTTCCGCGTCCACCACTTTGCCCGCCAGCAGGCCGCCCCGTTCCCGTTGATGGCCGCCATCGCGGCACGCACCAGCCGGATCGAGATTGGCACGGGTGTCATCGACATGCGGTATGAAAATCCGCTGTACATGGCCGAGCAGGCGGCCGCCACGGACCTCATAGCCGACGGCCGGCTGCAGATCGGCGTGAGCCGCGGGTCACCCGAGCCCGCCGCCAACGGTGCCGCAGACTTTGGCCACTTCCCGCTCGACGGCGAAACTGTCGCCGACATGGCCCGCCGCCACACAGCTGCTTTCCGCCATGCGATTTCCGGTGCAGGCATCGCCGAGCCCGGCCAGCACGCCTACATGGGAGGGGAGCGACTGCTGCGCATTGAGCCGCAGTCCCCGGGCCTGTCGCAGCGGATCTGGTGGGGCGCCGCAACGCGCGACACCGCCGAATGGACGGCGCGCCAGGGCATGAACCTGATGAGCTCCACCTTGCTGACCGAAGACACGGGAATCCCGTTTCACGAGCTGCAGGCAGAGCAGATCCAGCGATTCCGCGACGCCTGGGCCGAGGCCGGCCACGGCTTCACACCACGCGTCTCAGTCAGCCGCTCAGTGATCCCCGTGGTGGACGACGTCGACCAGATGTACTTCGGCCTGCGCGCCCAAGCCGACAGCCAGGACCAGGTGGGCGTCATTGACGGCCTGGTCTCACGCTTCGGCAAGAGCTACATGGGCGACCCCGCCAGGATCGCGGAGGAACTCGCCGCCGACGAGGCCGTAAAGTCGGCCGACACCCTCATGCTCACAGTGCCCAACCAGCTCGGCGTCGCCTACAACACGAAGATGCTGGAAAACATCGCCAAGTACATTGCGCCGGCGATCGGCTGGGAGCCCGCCACAGCTTAACCCGACTGTGCTAACAAAAGCCGGGCGCCGCCGTCGTGCATGAAAAGTGCGACGGCGGCACCTGGCTTTTGCTCTCAGTCCTCCACTGCTGCGACGGCCTCGATCTCCACGAGCTGCTTGTCGTAGCCAAGCACGGTGACCCCCACCAAGGTGCTTGGGGCGTCGTGGGCGCCAAAGGCGTCGCGCACAGCATTCCAGGCCGCGACGAGGTCACTCTGGTGCGTGGAGGCAACGAGGACCCGGGTGCTGATCACGTCCTCGATGGTCGCGCCAGCGGCGTCCAAGGCGGCGACCAAAGTTTCGATGCAGGCGGCCGCCTGTCCCGCGTAGTCGCCCACGGCCAGGGTCGAACCGTCCGAGTCCAGCGGGCAGGCGCCGGCCAGGAAGATGAGTCGCGCCTCCTTGGGTGCGGTTGCGGCGTAGGCATATTGGGCAACGTCGGAGAGGGCAGCGGATCGGATGAGTTTTACTGAACTGGGCATTTATACATCCTGCCAGCCCGGCATTCGTTGCGGTCCCGGACACCGCCTATCCCGGCCGAGCCACAAAACCGGGCTGCCGCCGTCGTGGGCCAAGGGCATCGGCGGCCGGGCGGAGTTGGGAATGTCCAGAGAGGCCCCCGGATTGTCATCCGCACCCCGGACCGTGTTGGAGGGATCCCGGAGATGCCCCGGAACGGAAGGTGACAGCAGGGCCGCAGGGCAGGAAATGGGGCACACATCACGTGGCGTAGGGCTTTGTGCCACGGTGGTAAAATCGGCAGTGGAGCAATCCCCCTTAACTTTTAGCGACATTGGACCAGCGTTTGGCCGAATGCGTCGCACAAGAAGGCCGTGCAAGCCGCGGCAAGCCGCCCACTACAGCACCAAGTTTGGAACCCATGAGAAGAACTGTCCGCCAGAACCCGCCCGCCCTCGCCGATGGTGCCATGCGCATTGTCGCCCTTGGCGGTCTGGGGGAGATTGGCCGCAACATGACCGTCTTCGAGTACGCCGGAAAGCTGTTGATTGTTGACTGCGGCGTGCTCTTCCCCGAAGAAGTCCACCCCGGCGTTGACCTGATCCTCCCGGACTTCTCCTACCTGAAGAACCGCTGGCAGGACGTTGTCGGCCTCGTGCTGACCCACGGCCACGAGGACCACATCGGCGGTGTCCCGTACCTGCTCAAGCACCGCGGCGACATCCCCGTCATCTCCGCCAAGCTGACCCTGGCCTTCCTGAAGACCAAGCTGGAAGAGCACCGGATCAAGGGCAAGATGATCCAGGTCAAGGAAGGCGACCGCCGCAAGTTCGGTCCCTTCGACGTCGAATTCCTCGCCGTCAACCACTCCATCCCGGACGGCCTGGCCGTTGCCATCCGCACCCCTGCCGGCCTCGTGCTGGAAACGGGCGACTTCAAGATGGACCAGTTCCCGCTGGACAAGCGCATCACCGACCTGGCCGGCTTTGCCCGCCTGGGCGAGGAGGGCGTGGACATGTTCCTGCCCGACTCCACCAACGCTGAAGTACCCGGCTTCCTGGCTGCCGAGGCCGACTTGATCCCGGCCATCGACCAGGTCCTGCGCACGGCCCCGCGCCGCGTTGTGGTCTCCAGCTTCGCCAGCCACGTGCACCGCATCCAGCAGATCATCGACTCCGCGCACAAGTACAACCGCAAGGTTGCCTTCGTTGGCCGCTCCATGGTCCGCAACATGACCACGGCGCGCGAGCTCGGCTACCTGAAGATCCCGCGCGGCATGCTTGTTGAAGCCAAGGAACTGGAGAAGATGGCCCCGAACAAGGCCGTCCTCATCTGCACCGGCTCGCAGGGCGAGCCCATGGCGGCGCTGGCGCGCATGGCCAGCGGCGACCACCAGATCAACCTCACCGAGGGCGACACCGTGCTGCTGGCCAGCTCGCTGGTCCCCGGCAACGAGACCTCGATCTACCGCCTGATCAACGACCTCACCAAGCAGGGCGCCAACGTGGTCCACAAGGGCAACGCCAAGGTCCACGTCTCCGGCCACGCCAGCGCCGGCGAGCTCGTGTACTGCTACAACCTGGTCCGCCCCAAGAACGTCATGCCCGTGCACGGCGAGTACCGCCACCTGAAGGCCAACGCAGAACTGGCCATCCGCACCGGTGTCGAGCCGAAGAACACGTTCATCGTTGAGGACGGCACCGCCATTGACCTCAAGGACGGCGTCGCCAAGATCAGCGGCACCGTGCCCGCAGCCTACGTCTACGTCGAGAACATGGTTGCCGGTGCGGCCACGGAGGAGTCCCTCCAGGACCGCATCCGCCTCGCCGAAGACGGTGCCGTCACGGTCTTGCTGATCGTCAACCCCGACACCGGCAAGATCGAAGAGGACCCGGAATTCTTCTCCGTGGGCTTCAACCTGACGGACAAGGACGTCGCCAAGGCCGCCGGATTGGTCGAAAAGACCATCACCGGACTGCGCGGCGAAAAGACCGGCCCCAACGCCGAGAAGGCCGTGGCCCAGGCGCTCCTGCGCTGGTCCGACCGCCAGCTCCGCCGCAAGCCCGTCTACACGGTCATCATCGTCGAGGCGTAAGCCCCGGCACAAAGACAAGTGCCGCCGTCGTTCTTCCTTGGAAGTACGACGGCGGCACTCGCCTTTAAAGCGGACCGGCGCCTTTGGCTGTGGCCGGCTGAACGCCACGCCGGGCCAACTTGGCGGGGCGCCGCCGCCTTCCGGGGTGATTGTGGCGGGCTCCGTCACCGCCCGTGGACATCCCCGGCACCTGCCTGAAGCCGGGCCAGCGCCTCCTCGGCGTCGGCGGCATCCACGATCTCGTTGTCCCTGAGCCATTCGACGGCGTGCATGGCCATGGCGGTGCGGTGGAACGTGAGCCAGTCGTCCTCCAGTGCCGGGTAGTCGCGGCGCAGGGCAGACTTGAAGCGGCGGAAGGGTTTGCCGCCGGCAAGGCAGTCCTCCAAGTGTTCCCGCTGCGACGGCTCCTGCACACCGGCTATGAACTCCTCCATGTCACGGAAGGCGTCATGGGCGCTGATCGGGTCGATCCGGATGCCGCCGCGGTCCTCCACGTCCCACCCCTCGGCCGCGGCCTCGTCCGCGATGCCCTCGCTCCAGAACTCCACGGCGCCCGTGAGCGGGTCCAGCCAGCTGAACGTTTCAAGGTCCGCGTAGTAGGCCTCCAAAGCGTCGGCCAAATCGTCAAGCTTGATGTTCTCCACGCGAAGCATTGCACGGCCTTTCACCCAGGGGCCGCGGCAAATTCAGCCCTAAGACCCCATGATTCCCCTCCCGGACGGAGGGATCAAGGCTCCAGCCCTTTTTAGTGGTCCCCGCGCAGCTTGTCCATGTCCCGGCGGTCCTTCTTGGTGGGCCGGCCGGTGCCGCGGTCGCGCTGCGGAAGGCCCAGCGCCGGCAGCACTGGCCGCGGGGGAGTGTGGTCGGTGAAGCAGTGCGACGCCGCCTCTGGCCCCACCCGCTTGTTGATCAGCGCCCGCACCTCCAGGATGCGGTCGTACCCGGGCTGCCGGACGCGGACCGTGTCGCCGGGCACCACGGTGTGCGCCGCCTTCGCGTTGGCGTCGTTCAGTTTCACATGGCCCGCGCGGCAGGCAGCCGTTGCCATGGACCGCGTCTTGTACACCCGGATCGACCACAGCCATGCATCAATGCGCACCGACGCCGGCGCGTTTTTGGGAATGCTCATAATCCCTTGAGTCTACTGCGGCCCGCCGGCTCGCTGCGAGGCGGTGCCGTGTGTGCCGACTCCCCATGTCAACCGTCGAATCTGGTCATGCCGGAGTCCCGTCAGGCGTGCCAGCTCAAAGTCGTCCATGATGCCCTGCCGCCGGGTTGTCGCGAGCAGGTCCAGCTGTTCGGCCTCGGTGGCCGCCTTGGAGAGCCTCATGGAGGCGAGCTCGTCACCCAGGCTGTGAATACTCGCCAAATGGTCCCGGGCCGGCGCCCCGGAGGGGTGGAGGTCGTCGAATGCCAGGCCCGCCTGCATGACCTCCTTGCGTGAAAGCTGGGCGGCCTCCGCCAGGACGGCCGCCTTGAGACCATCCTCCAGCGCCAGGGCAAGCTGCCGGTTCAACCTTGACATGACACCGCGGAGCATGGCGGCCTTGAAGGCAAGAAGCTGGCGTTGCCGCTCGAACGTGCTCCTGAGCTGGTCAAGTTGGGCAGCATGCTCGCCCAAACGGGATTCTCCGCGATATCGATATCCGGAAGAGGGTCGTTGCGCCGCCTCGGCGGATGTTGAGAATGCTGGTCGGTGGAGGGCAACCTGGCTGGGGGACAATGCGATTGCTCGTTTCATTTTCCGAAGATGGGGATAGTGCCTCCCTAGGAGGCTACTCAGGAAACGGGCGGATGTGGACATACCTAAAATGAGTGCCGCCATAAGAAAAGATGCACGCGGTTTCCGTGACGCAGGCCATAAGATCCGCTTATAGTTCCACGTGGTTTAGGTCTTGGTCACGGGCCGCCCGGGGTACCTAGGCTCAAGGGAAGTGAAACTCCCATCCGGTCCTAGTGCTTGGAGCTCCAATGACTGAATTTATGCCCGCGTCACGGGTGACTCGTATCAAATCTTCACCCAGCGTTGCAGCCGCCGGGCGTGTCCGCGAACTCAAGGCAGAGGGCCGGAGAATTCTTGACCTGACAGTTGGCGAACCAGACTTCGACACTCCTGCGAACGTCAAGGAAGCAGCCATCGCGGCGGTCCGCAACGGCGAGACCAAGTACACCGCAGTTGCAGGAACGCCGGCACTGCAGGCGGCCATCATCCACTCCATGGAGTCCCGGACAGGTGTCCGCTACACAGCGGACCGGATCACCATCGGCGGCGGTGCCAAACAGGTCATCTTCACGGCCTTCATGGCCTCACTGGGCGAAGGCGACGAAGTGGTCATACCTGCCCCATACTGGGTGTCCTACCCGGACATGGTCCTGGCCAATGAGGGAACGCCCGTCATTGTGGAGTGCAGTGAAGACACCGGTTTCAAGCTGACACCCGAGTCACTGGCCGCTGCGCTGACCGACCGGAGCAAGTGGTTGATCCTGAACACGCCGTCCAACCCCACCGGTGCCGTCTACACGGCAGAAGAACTGCGCGGACTGGCCCGGGTCCTGGCTGATTTCCCCAAGGTGCATGTCCTGACGGACGAAATTTACGATGAAATCTACTTTGGGCCCGAACGCCCGGCCTGCCTGCTCAAGGTTGGCCCTGAATTGGACGGGCGCGTCCTCATGGTCAACGGAGTGTCCAAGTCCTACGCCATGACCGGCTGGCGCTTGGGCTATGCGGTGGGCCCCAAGCCCGTGATTGCCGCCATCAACAAGCTCCAGTCACAGATTTCCTCTTGCCCTTCAGCAATCAGCCAGGCCGCTGCCGCCGAAGCACTGACCGGCGACCAGACATTCGTGCTGGAAAGCCGGGACGTGTACCGCTCCCGCCGCGACATTGCCGTGGCCGGCCTCAACGCCATCGATGGTTTGGCCTGCAGGACGCCGGACGGCGCCTTTTACGCCTATGTCAACTGTGCCGGCGTCATTGGCAAGACAACCCCCGACGGTGCCGTCATCAGCAACGATGAGGATTTCACCCTGTACCTGCTCGACAACGCCTCCGTGGCTGTCATTCAGGGATCCGCCTACGGGATCGGCCCCTACTTCCGGATTTCCTACGCCACCAGCGTGGAGGTCATCAATGAGGCGCTTGCCGCCATTGAAAAGTCCGTCATGGCACTTAGCTAGCCGCCACACCACAATCCAAGGAGCATTGCCATGATTCATGTAAAAACCAAATTTGAGCGCCCCACTGCCGACGCCGTCGCCAGGCTGGCCAAGTTCTCATCAGCCACCATTCACGAGGCGCAGGGCCGCAAGGGTGCACTCAATTCCAGGATCAAACCGATCGACAGGAGCATGTCTTTCTGCGGTCCGGCTGTGACGGTGCGCTGTGCGCCCAAGGACAACCTCATGCTGCAGGTGGCCATCCACTACGCCGAAGCCGGAGACGTCGTCCTGGTGTCGGCTGGCGAGTACGGTGAAGCCGGAACGTTCGGCGACGTGCTGGGAACGGCCATGAAGGCAAAAGGTTTGGCTGCGATGGTGACTGATTCCGGCGTCCGGGACACCCAGGACCTGATTGAGCTGGGCTTGCCCGTCTTCTCGGCCAACGTCTGCATCAAGGGCACCGTCAAGGAGACGATCGGGCCCATCAACCACCCCGTGGTCTTCGGTGACGAAATCATCTATCCCGGTGACATCCTCAAGGGCGACGCCGACGGAGTGGTGGTGATTCGCCGTGAAGAAATCGAAGATGTCATCCGACTTTCCCAGCAACGCGACGACGAAGAGCGCGAACTCATGGGCAAGTACCTGGCAGGTGGCACAACCATTGAGCTGTGCAACCTCACGGACGTGCTCAAGGCCAAGGGGCTGCTGGTCGAGGACGCGTAACCAAGGCTTGGCCAACGTTTTCACACAGCTTCCTGCCTCTCAAAATGAATTCCATTGTGAGAGGCAGGGAGTCATGAAAGATGACCTAATAGGATTTGCAAATGAAATTGTGTTAACTTCTCAGGCCATGACCTATATTTCACCCAGTATTTCGTAGAACATCTCATTGAGAATTCTCAGAACGGCGGATGCTGCCTCTGACAACGGCTCGTGGTCCGGGGTGCACAATGCAATCTTGCATGACAATGTGGGATCGGTGATACGCAGGAAGACGAAATCCTCGTCGTCAAAAAGGGAATCGGCGGCTGAACGGGGAAGGATGGTGGCTCCCAGATCGGCGCGAAGCAGTTGCCTTAGGGTGGGGGAGGACTCGACTTCGCCCACCAGCTGAAGTTCCAGACCCTTGTCCTT
>JAANMU010003250.1_pt1 | contig 10672 bp, 5 predicted proteins | sample 7279701 | NCBI WGS metagenome assembly JAANMU01 (sample SAMN14094539, study PRJNA606508) | bioreactor metagenome | isolation source: A lab-scale SPAN reactor treating ammonium-rich wastewater day 57 | place: Ireland: Galway | collected 2017-03-13 | reverse complement strand
GATCTGCTGGCCTCCGTTCACGCCAACCTGATGGGCACCCAGCAGGTACAGATCCCGAGCCGCACCCAGGGCAACCTGACAGTCAGCCTGGGCAACGAGAGCAGCAGCTACCGCATCCCGTTCGGTCTGGGTGACGGTCGCCAGCGCTAATCAACCGTTTAAAGGTATTGGAGGAGCACACCATGATGAAATTGAGAGCCGCAGCAGAACGGGGCCATGCCAACTTCGGCTGGCTGGATGCACGCCACAGCTTCTCGTTCGGTCACTACTATGACCCGGACTGGATGGGGCACTCCGTCTTGCGGGTCATCAACCAGGATCTGGTGTCGCCGGGTGGCGGCTTCGCTACCCACCCTCATGCCAACATGGAGATCCTCACCTGCGTGCTGAGCGGCACCATAGAGCACAGGGACAGCCTCGGCCATGCCGAGCAGATCCCGGCGGGGGATTTCCAGCTGATGAGCGCAGGGTCCGGCATCCGGCACAGCGAGTACAACCCCTCGCAGACCGAGCCACTCTCCCTGTTGCAGATCTGGATAGAGCCGAACGAAGTCGGCACTACCCCGGGTTATCAGCAGAAGAAGATAGCCACCCAGCCCGGGCTGACGCTGGTCGCGTCACCGGATGGGGAGGATGGATCCTTCAGGATCCGCCAGCAGGCCCGCATCTGGCGACTGCAACTTGCCACAGGGGAAACCCTCGAATGGGCATTGCAAGGGCGTCATGGTTACCTGCATATGATTTCAGGGGAGCTGACTGGCAACGGTCTGGCTGCCCGACCCGGCGACGGCCTGCTCAGTCGCGATGAGGCGTCCTGGATGCTCACCGCCGCCGAGGGGAGTGAAGCCCTGCTGTTTGACTTGCCCTGATAGATAAATCACGGCGAAATGAATGAGTTAACAATTAGCTCTTACACTGTTATTACCAAGATGGGTAATCAAAGGAATCTGACGATGGACAAGATGAAAGATGTGGCACTGCTGGCGGGTCGTGTTCTGCTGGCGCTGATGTTCGTGATGGCAGGCTGGGGCAAGATCGGCGGTTACGCCGGTACCCAGGGTTACATGGAAGCCATGGGCGTGCCCGGGTTCATGCTGCCCCTGGTGATCCTGCTGGAGCTGGGTGGCGGTCTCGCCATAGTGCTGGGTCTCTTTACCCGCAGCCTCTCGGTGCTGCTGGCCGGTTTCACCCTGATGGCCGCCTTCATCTTCCACTATCAGCCTGCCGAGCAGATGCAGATGCTGATGTTCATGAAGAACCTCTCCGTGGCCGGTGGTTTCCTGGCCCTGGCGGCAGCCGGTCCTGGTGCCTTCAGCCTGGATGCCCGCCTCGGCAAGTGCTGGTAATACCCTGATAGTTCAAGTTTTCCAACGCCTTTTGGCCGGTGCAGCAGCACCGGCTTTTTTATGCCCGCCAGGGGGCGAATGCCGGTACTGTGACGAGGCCCGCCTGGCGGTGGCAAGCGCCTTTTGCATCTTATCCCCCGATCCCCGACAATCCCATTTCGTGTGAAGTGACGGAAATGGTTCGTCTTTTCCGGCGCACACCCCTCTTCATGAAATTGGCGGGAGTCGTCCATGTTTACCCTCTACCACTCCAATCAGCTGGATCTGCTCAAGGAGCTGCTGGTGAGCCGCATCCGGCAGGCGCCCCTCTCTCACCCCTTCGATCGGGAGCAGATCCTGGTGCAGAGTCCCGGCATGGCCCAGTGGCTCAAGCTGGAGCTGGCCAAGGCCTTCGGCATCGCCGCCAATATCGACTTCCCGCTGCCCGCCAGCTTTATCTGGGAGATGTTCACCCGGGTGCTGGCGGACGTGCCCCGCCAGAGCCCCTACAACAAGGGCGCCATGAGCTGGCAGCTGATGACCATTCTGCCCGCTCTGCTCGGCAGGCCCGCCTTCGCGCCGCTCGCCGCCTATCTGGGCGGGGATAGCGCGGATCCCGCCCAGGATCCCGAGCAAGTGCGGCTGTGGCAGCTCTGCCAGAAGGTAGCGGATCTCTTCGACCAGTATCTGGTCTATCGGCCGGACTGGATCGCCCGTTGGGAACAGGGGGAGGGATTGGGGTTGGAGCTGGCCGGGGTGAGCGGTCAGGATTGGCAGCCTGAGCTGTGGCGCGAGCTGGTGGCCCGCACCCTGGAGCTCTCTCCGAGCGGCTACCACCGTGCCAACCTCTACGAGGAGTTTATCCACGAGCTGGCGCGCACCGCCGATCTGCCGGGCAAGCTGCCGCAGCGGGTATTCGTGTTCGGCATCTCGGCGCTGCCGCCGCGCTATGTGGAGGCATTGCTGGCCCTCGGCAGTCGACCGGAGGTGGAGGTGCACCTGTTCGTCACCAACCCCTGCCGCTACTACTGGGGGGATCTGCTGGATCGCAAGACCCTGGCTCGGCTGGAGAACAAGCTCAAACCCGGCACCGATATCGAGACGTTGCAAGGCCCCGCCAACCCGCTGCTCGCCTCCATGGGCAAGCTGGGGCGCGACTACCTGCACCAGCTGATGGAGCTGGAGGTGCCGCAAATCGAGGCCTTCGTCGATATCGACGAGGTGGATGAGCAGGGCAACGTCAGCCTGCTGCGCGCCATCCAGAAGGATGTGCTGGAACTGGCCGAACGGGGCGCGGGGCAATTTGATCTCGACAGCAGCCACCACAAGAGTCCGATCGATCCGGCGGATGGATCCCTGCAGATCCACGCCTGCCACGGCCCGATGCGCGAACTCGAAGTGCTGCACGACCGGCTGCTGGCGCTGTTCGAGCAGGACCCGTCCCTCACCCCGAAAGATGTGGTGGTGATGATGCCGGATGTGAACAGCTACGGCCCCTACATTCAGGCGGTGTTTGGCGCGCGGGGCCAGATCCCGTTTGCGGTCTCGGATCGGGCGGCGAGTCAGGAGAGCCCGCTGCTGCAAAGCTTCCTTGCCCTGCTCAGGCTGCCCAACGCTCGCTTGGGGGCAGGGGAGCTGCTCGCCATTCTCGAGGTGCCTGCCGTGCTGCGCCGCTTCGAGCTGGATGACGACGAGTTCAACCAGTTGCGGGTCTGGGTGCAGGAGACCGGCATCCGCTGGGGGCTGGATGACGGCTACCCCGTCCGTTTCGATCTGCCGCCCATGTCCGGCAACAGCTGGCTGTTCGGCCTGCGCCGCATGTTGCTCGGCTTTGCCATGGGGGATGGCGAGCCGGTGGCGGGCATTCTGCCCTACGCCGACAGTATGGGGGGGCAGCAGGGGCCCTTGGCCAGCATATTGCCCTATGCAGAGATCGAGGGGCAGCAGGGGTTGGCGCTCGGCAAGCTCGCCTGGTTTGTCGATTCGCTGGCCGAATTCCTGCCCCGGCTGCAACAGGCGCAGCCGCTGCCCGAGTGGAACGCCTGCCTGCTGGCGCTGCTGGAGCGCTTCTATCTGGCCGACGAGGAGGAAGAGCGTCAGCTTCAGCTCATTCGCAGTCAGCTGGTCGACTGGCAGACCCGGCTCGGCGAAGCTCGCTTCGATCAACCCATCACCGCCGACCTGCTGCAGGATTACCTCGGCAGCGTGCTGGGGGAGTCCCGCTCCAGCCAGCGCTTCCTCGCCGGTCAGGTCAACTTCTGCACTTTGATGCCGATGCGCTCCATCCCCTTCAAGCAGGTCTGCCTGCTCGGCATGAACGACGGCGTCTACCCGCGCACCCTGGCTCCCATGGGGTTCGATCTGATGGCGGTGGCGTCGCGGCGCGGGGATCGTTCCCGTCGCGATGATGACCGCTACCTCTTCCTCGAGGCGCTGCTCAGTGCCCAGCAGGGGCTCTACATCAGCTATCAGGGCTTCAGCGCGCAAGACAACAGCGACAAGGTGCCCTCGGTGCTGCTGGCGGAGCTGATCGACTATGTGCGGCAGGGCTTTGTGCTGGCGGGGGATGAGAGCCTCGATGACGAGACCTCCGGCAAGTGCTTGCTCAACCACCTGATGGTGGCGCACCCGCTCACCCCCTACAGCCGCAACTACTTCTACCCGGAGGCGGGATCGCGCCTCTTTACCTATGCCGCCGACTGGCTGCCCGCCCTCAATCCGGTGCGCGGCGCGGCCAACTTCCAGAGCGGCGAGCTGCCTTTACCCCCCGAATGGGGCAAGGAGCAGGGGCTGGAGCTGGCGGAGCTGCTGCGCTTCTATCGTCAGCCCACCAAGTATTTCCTCAACCGCCGCCTCAAGGTGTGGTTTGAACTGAACGAAGCCAACATCGAGGATAGCGAGCCGTTCGAGCTGGATGGCCTGCAACATTATCAGCTGAAAGATCTGCTGCTCGATGCTCATCTGGCACAGGGTGACAGCACCGAGCGTCGAGAGCGGTTGCAGCTCACCGGCCTGTTGCCGCAAGGGTGGTTCGGCAGCCTGCTGCTGGATGATCTGGATGCCGAGATGGGCAAGCTGGCGGATCGGTTGCGGCCATGGGTTGCTGCCAATGAGTCAGAAAAGCAGGCGGTGGAGATCGACATCTCCCTGACTCAGGGCCAGCTGCAAGGGTGGATAGACACCCAGAAGGGGCGCTTGCTGGTGGTCAAACCCGGCAGCTTCAACGGTAAGGATCTGCTGCTGGGCTGGATCCAGCACCTCTGCCTCTCATTGAGCAGCACCCCCGGCGATACCCTGCTGTTCGATGCCAAACAGAGTCTGCGTCTGCCCGCACTCGCTGCCGACGAGGCACGGCCCAAGCTGGCGGCGCTGGTGGCCTGCTGGGCGCAGGGGATGAAGCGGCCGCTGCCGTTTTTCCCCAACACCGCCTGGGAGTGGTTCAGGGCGATCGAGAAGGATCCGGACAAGCCGGAGGCGGCCGACAAGGCGGCCCTCACCCGCTTCAACGGCGGCTACATGGTGACGGGGGAGGGGCAAGACGTTTACGTCGCCCGTTGCTTCCCAGAACTGGATGACGCCGTGCTGGGCCAGTTGCAGGCCCTGGCCCGCGAACATCTGACCCCGTTGCTGACCACCCTGGAGATGATGTGATCATGGCCAACCCGCTCAATACCCTGCGTTTTCCCCTCCATGGTGAACGACTGATCGAAGCCTCTGCCGGCACCGGCAAGACCTACACCATAGCCGGTCTCTACCTGCGCCTGCTGCTGGGCCACGGCCCGCTCATTGAAGAGGGGGCCGATGTGGGTCAATCCAGCGCCCACGAGCGGCCGCTGTCGGTGACCGAGATCCTGGTGGTGACCTTTACCGAAGCGGCCACCGCCGAGCTGCGCGGGCGGATCCGCGGTCGCATCCACGAGGCGCGCCTCGCCTTTATGCGCGGTCACAGCAGTGACACCCTGCTGGCCCAGTTGCTGATCGAGGTGGAGGATCACGAGCTTGCGGCCCGTCGCCTGCTGGCCGCCGAGCGGCAGATGGACGAGGCGGCGGTCTTTACCATCCACGGCTTCTGCCAGCGGATGCTCAAGCAGAACGCCTTCGAGTCGGGGGCCCTCTTTGAAACCGAATTTCTCACCGACGACAGCCAGCTTCGGCTGCAGGCGGTGAGCGACTACTGGCGCGCCGAGTTCTATCCGGTGGATAAAACCCTGGCGAGCTCGGTGCGCGCGCTCTGGCCTAGCCCCGCCGCCCTGCTGCGGGAGATGAACGGCTGGCTCGACAATAGCGAGCTGGAGATCCACCCCGCCTTGGGGGATGAGACCCTCGCTGCCCGCCATCAGGCGGCCATGAGTCGCATCGCGGCAGTGAAGAGCGAATGGCTGGCGCAAGGGGACGAGATCCGCCGCCAGACGGATGGGCAAGTAAGCCGCTACACCGGCAAGAACTACGAAGGCTGGCTCGCCAAGATAGGCGACTGGGCACAGGACGAGGGGAGCGGTTACGCCATCCCCAAGGAGCTGGAGCGCTTCGGCCAACGCGTGCTGGAGGAGAACCTCAAGAAGGGGGGCGCAGTGCCGACCCTGCCGCTGTTCAGCGAGATCGACCAACTGCTGGCGAGCCGCCCCGGTATTCGCGACCTTATCCTGCAACGGGCGGCCAAAGTAGTGCGCAGCCGGATGCAGGCGAGCAAGCGCCAGGCCCATCAGCTCTCCTTCGATGACCTGCTCAAGGATCTCGACGGGGCGCTGGGCTCCAGCCTTGGCGAGCGGCTCTGCGATCGCATTCGCGCCACCTACCGGGTGGCGATGATAGATGAATTTCAGGATACAGACCCCCAGCAGTACCGCATCTTCCACCGTCTTTACGGCGGCCACACAGACACGGCGCTCTTGATGATCGGTGACCCCAAGCAGGCCATCTACGGCTTTCGCGGCGCCGACATCTTTACCTACATCCAGGCGCGGCGCAATGTGAGCGCCCACTACACCCTGGGGCGCAACTGGCGCTCCAGCGGTGCGCTGGTGGGGGCGGTCAACGGCCTGTTCGAGCGAGCCAGGGATCCCTTTATCTACGAGGCGGATATCCCCTTCCTGCCGGTGGAGGCGCAGGGCAAGAGCAAGGCGCTGCTGCTGGATGGTGTTACCGCACCCGTGCTCCACTGCTGGCAGCTGAGCGGCCAGCCCACCTTCAACCGGGGGGATTACCAGAGCAAGATGGCCCGCGCCACCGCCGCCGAGATCCACCGCCTGCTGACCCAGGCCCGCGAGGGCAAGGCGCTGATAGGTGACAAGGCGGTGAAGGCCGGGGATATCGCCGTGCTGGTGCGCACCGGCGCCGAGGGCAAGCTGGTGCAGCAGGAGCTGGCGCGGCTCGCCATCGCCTCCGTCTATCTGTCGAATCGCGAGAGCGTGCTGGAGCAGGTGGAGGCGCGGGAGATTTTGCTTATTCTGCACGCCTGCCAGAACCCGAGCGAAGAGCGCAGCCTGCGGGCGGCGCTGGCGACCGGCCTGTTTGATCTCGACGCCAAGGCGCTGGACGCGCTGGCCTCGGACGAGCGGGCCTGGGAGAGCGCGGTGCAGGAGTTTATGGAGTACCGCCAGATCTGGCATCGCCGCGGCGTGCTGGCGATGCTGCGGGCCCTGCTGCATCGACGCAATCTCGCCGCCTCCCTGCTGGCGAGCCCCTATGGCGAGCGGCGGCTGACCAACTTCCTCCATCTCGGCGAGCTGCTGCAACAGGCGAGCAGCGAGCTGGATGGGGAATATGCCCTGCTGCGCTGGCTGGGGGAGGCGGTGAGCCGCCCGGGCGGCCAGGATGCCGAGCAGGTACTGCGCCTCGAATCCGAGCGAAAGCTGGTGCAGATAGTCACCATCCACAAATCCAAGGGGCTGGAGTACCCCCTGGTGTTCCTGCCCTTCATCTGCAGCCACAGAACCGCCGAGACCCCGCTCTATCACGAGGCGGATGAGGCGGGCAATCGCACCATTCTCGATCTCACCGGCGCCGAGGGCTCCCTGGCGGAGGCCGACCGCGAGCGCCTTGCGGAAGATCTGCGACTGCTCTATGTGGCGCTGACCCGGGGCGTCTACGCCACCTGGCTGGGACTGGCGCCGGTGCGGGCAGGGGCGGGCAAGTCGGAGAAGACCGACCTGCACCACACCGCCATCGGCTACCTGCTGCAAAAGGGCGAAGAGGGGGATGCACAGACGCTGGCGATCGCCCTCACCGAGCTGTCTCAGGCGCTACCCGGGGTGGCCGTCGGTGAGCCCTCGCTCACCCGTCCGGCCCCGCTGCCGCCAGAGGAGGAGCAGCTGGGCGAGCCGCAGGTGCGCCACTTTACCGGCACCCTTGAGCGGGACTGGTGGATCAGCTCCTACTCGGGGCTGGCGGCGCAGGGTCACGGCCACAGCAAGGGGGTCTTGGCCAATCCCGGCTTCGATGATGAGGTGGTGACCGAGGCGGCTGCATTGGCTTCCGAGCAGCCGGAAGAGGCGCCCCAGCCCTCCATCTTCACCTTCCCGAAGGGGGCGCGTCCCGGCACCCTGCTGCACAGCCTGTTCGAGACCATCGACTTTCAGAGTGCCGCTGGCGAGCCGCTGGCAGAGCATATCGCCAGCTTGTTGCTGCAAGACGGCTTCGACGAGAGCTGGGCCCCCGTGCTGCAACAGCAGGTAGAGGCTGTGCTCGATACCCCGCTCGATACCGGCTTTGGCGAGCCGGTGCGGCTGCGGGATCTGGCGCCCGAGCGCAAACAGGTGGAGCTGGAGTTCTTCCTGCCCATGGGGAGGGTGACGGCACCTGCGCTGACCGCGCTCTGCCAGCAGCACGACCCGCTGTCGCGGGGCAACAAGCCGCTCGGCTTCGCTACCGTGCAGGGGATGCTCAAGGGCTTTATCGATCTGGTATTCGAGTGGCAGGGACGCTGGTATCTGCTCGACTACAAATCGAACCACCTCGGCATGAACCCCGCCGATTACAGCCGCCCGGCGCTGGAGCAGGCGATGGCGGAGCACCGCTACGACCTGCAATACCAGCTCTACTCGCTGGCGCTGCACCGGCTGCTCACCCTGCGCCTGCCGGGCTACGACTTCGAGCAGCACTTTGGCGGCGTTTTCTATCTGTTCCTGCGCGGCATGCCGCAGGGGGGGATTTTCCATACCCGCCCGAGCCGTGAACTGGTGCTGGGGCTGGATAAGTTGTTTAGCGAAGGTTGTGAGACACCTACAGCAGGATCTCATCCATTGAACGAGGTAGAAGCATGAGCGGCACCATGATCAGCACCGCAACCAGCGTAATGATGGTTGAACGGCTCAAAACACTGGCGCTGGCTGGCCGCATCCGCCAGCTGGATCTGCAATTTGCCAAGCTGGTGGCCGATCTGGGCGGCAGCCCCGAACTGGTGCTGGGGGCGGCGCTCACCTGCTTCGAGCTGGGGCGTGGCCATGTCTGTTTGCCGCTGGAAATGCTGGCTGCCGGATCATTGCGGCCGTTCGGGCTGGATCCCCAGCAGAGCCGGGATCTGCTGCTGGATCTGGCGGATCCTGCCCGCTGGCCCGCCCTGTTTGCGGCCAGTCCCTTGGTTGGTACCGAGCAGGATGAGGGGCTCGCCCCGCGCTGGCCGCTGCGGCTGTGGCACGGGCGGCTCTACCTTACCCGCTACCACGATTTTGAACTGGGGGTGGCCCGCCATCTGCGCGCCCTGAGTGAACGTGCCGAATGGCCGGAGATAGCCCCCGCCCTGTCGCGGCTGTTTGCTCGCGACTACGGCCTGGTGTTCGGGGCGCTGCTCAAGGCCCGCCTCGCGCCGGACTTCTCGGCCCGCCACTTTACCCTGAAGTATCTCGATCTGGTGTTCCCGAACGAGGTGGATTGGCCCGCCATCGAGGGGCTGCTGGCCAGCGCCCAGGCGGCGAGCGACTTGAGCAAGCTGGATACGCTGGTGCCCGAGGCGCTCTGCTGCAACGGCCAGAAGCTGGCGGCGGCTACCGCGGCGGCGCGCCCCTTTGCGGTGATCTCCGGCGGCCCCGGTACCGGCAAGACCACCACGGTCGCCAAACTGCTCGCCATTCTGGTGGAGACGGGCCTGCAAGCGGGCAAGGCGCCAGCGATCCGGCTGGTGGCCCCCACCGGCAAGGCGGCGGCGCGCCTCACCGAGAGTATCGGCTCTGCCCTGCAGGCGCTGGACTTGCCCCCCGAATGGGTGGAAGCGATCCCCACCGAGGCGGGCACCTTGCACCGGCTGCTCGGGGTCATTCCGGGGCGCAGCCAGTTCCGCCACCACGCGGGCAACCCGTTGCACCTCGACTTGCTGGTGGTGGATGAGGCCTCCATGGTGGACTTGCCCATGATGGCGCGCCTGCTCGATGCGCTGCCGAGCCACGCCCGCCTGATCCTGCTCGGCGACAAGGATCAGCTCGCCTCGGTGGAGGCGGGGGCCGTGCTCGGCGATATCTGCAGCTTTATCGAACAGGGCATCAGCCCGGCACAGGCGGATTGGCTCTCCCGCCAGACCGGCTACCGCTTGCAGGGCAGGCCCGTGGGGGCGCCGGTGCGCGACAGCCTCTGTTTGCTGGCCAAGAGCTGGCGCTTTGATCAGCACTCCGGCATCGGCCAGCTGGCGCGCGCCTGCAACGGCGGCGATGCCACGGCGGTGGAATCAGTCTGGGGCATGGGCTTTGCCGATATCAGCCTGCACCCCTGGGCGGGGGAGGCCTACGACGCCCTGATTGCCCAGGGGGTGGCCGGTTACGGCAGCTATCTGAAGGCGGCCCGCGCGGGTGAAGCGCCCGCCGCCGTGTTCAAGGCATTCAACAGCTTCCAGATCCTCTGCGCCCTGCGCGATGGCCCGTTCGGCGTGCTGGGGCTAAACGAGCGGCTCGAACTGGCCCTGTCACGGGCTGGCCTGATTGCCCGCGATGGCGACTGGTATGCTGGTCGCCCCGTGATGGTGGTGCGCAACGACCACGGGGTCGGCCTCTACAACGGCGATATGGGGCTCTGCCTGCCCGATGAAAGCGGGCGGCTCAAGGTCTGGTTCGAGCAGCCGGACGGCACCCTGCGGGCTCTATTGCCCAGCCGCCTACCGCCCCACGAGACGGTCTACGCCATGACTATCCACAAATCCCAAGGCTCGGAGTTTGCCCATACCGTGCTGGTGCTGCCCGACAGCCCCAGCCCGCTGCTGACCCGCGAGCTGGTCTATACCGGCATCACCCGCGCCAAGGCGCGCCTCGATCTCTACGGCGATCGCGCCCTGCTGGCCCAAGCGGTACGGAAAAAGACCGAGCGTTATTCCGGATTGTCGGAGAGGTTGGGATAAGAAATATGATTGACTTATTGGTTAGTAT
>JAANMU010003246.1_pt1 | contig 10684 bp, 6 predicted proteins | sample 7279701 | NCBI WGS metagenome assembly JAANMU01 (sample SAMN14094539, study PRJNA606508) | bioreactor metagenome | isolation source: A lab-scale SPAN reactor treating ammonium-rich wastewater day 57 | place: Ireland: Galway | collected 2017-03-13 | reverse complement strand
CCACCGGGTATCGACTCGGCTCCGCCTTGTTGCTCGTTCCCAGAATCGTACCGCCGCGCGTCAGGATGTTGCTGACATCGCCTGCGGTGAGCGGCCGCACCTTGTCCTCAATCAATCCGAGGTAACCGTCCTCGACGCCGAAGACCTGCCAGCCGTGGTCAAAGATCGCGGTCTTGGTCACTGCACGGATGACGGCGTTCAGGCCCGGGCAGTCGCCTCCACCGGTCAGGATTCCGATGCGGCGAATCGTCACTTGTCCTTTACCCATCTGCGTCGCGCCGACCATAGCCATGGCAGGATCCTTTCTGTTGCGACTCGAATATCGGCATTTCACAGGGAGGCGTTCGATTGAGGCTTGCCTCGGGCTTTGCGCAATAATAATGCTCCCGGCGCCCGGGTTAAGCCACAACGCCCAAGTTTCAAGGGCCCGACTCGCTACGTTACGAGGACCGACATGACATTTGCTCGGCCCAGTCATATATTCGTGACATGCCCTCAACCAGCGACTTGATCAGCCTTTTCAACGAAATTGCCGACATCCTCGAAATCAACGGCGAGCAGGTTTTCCGCGTCAACTCCTATCGCCGCGCCGCACGCAGCCTGAAGGACGTGACCGAGCCGCTGGCCGAACTTGCCGCGCGCGGCGGGCTGGCCGATCTGCCGGGCATCGGCAAGAGCATGGCCGCCAGAATCGAGGAGTTTCTCTCGACCGGCAAGGTCGCCATGCACGTCGAATTGAGCGCTTCGATTCCACCGGGCTTGCTGAAGCTCCGCGCGATTCCCGGCATGGGGCCGAAGAAGATCGCGCTGGTTTGGAAGGAACTGGGCGTCGATTCGCTCGATGCGCTCCGCGCCAGGATCCAGTCCGGCGAACTGGCGAAGCTCAAGGGAATGGGCGAAAAAAGCGTCGAACAGATCGCCAAGGGCATCGACTTCGCGGAGCGCTCCGGCGATCGCACCCCGCTGGGCGTGGCGTGGACCCTCGCCGACGAGATTCTTGCCGTCTTGCGGAAGGTCAAAGGCGTGCGGCGCGCCGAGGCGGCCGGCAGCCTGCGCCGCGGATGCGAAACCATCGGCGACGTGGACATTCTCTGCGAGTCCGATGACGGCACGGCGGTGATCGATGCATTTACAAAGCTGCCGCAGGCGGTGCGAGTCCTTGCGGCGGGCGATACAAAGGGATCGATTCTCGTAGAGCGCCGCGGCGGCGGTGAGTTGCAGGTGGATTGCCGGGTCGTCCCTCGCGAATCCTACGGTACAGCCTTGCAATACTTCACCGGCAGCAAGGAGCATAACGTCCGGCTGCGCGAGCTGGCGGTGAAAAAGAAGTTCAAGCTCAACGAGTGGGGTTTGTTTACCGGCGACAAGGCCGTCGCGGGCGAGAAAGAGGAAGACGTCTACAAGAAACTGGGCCTGCCGTGGATTCCACCGGAGCTGCGCGAAGATCGCGGCGAGCTGGAATTCCTTGAAACGCCACGATTGATAGAGCTTTCCGACATCCGCGGCGACCTCCATATGCACACGACGGCCAGCGATGGCACGATGAGCGCCGCCGATATGGCCGAGGCCGCGTCGAAACGGGGCTACGAGTACATCGCCATCACTGACCACTCGCGGTCCAGCACCATCGCCAACGGCCTCACCATTGATCGCATGTGGCGGCAGATCGAGAAGATTCGCGCGCTCAACAAAGACCACAAGACGATCTCCGTGTTGATCGGCTGCGAGTGCGATATTCTCTCCGACGGCAAGTTGGATTATCCCGACTCGCTGCTGGCCGCGTGCGATCTGGTCGTCGCGAGCGTTCACGCATCCCAGCGGCAGGACCGCGCAAAGGTCACCGCGCGCGTGCTCAAGGCGATGGAGAATCCGTACGTGACGATCCTCGGCCACCCCACCGGCCGACTGATCAACAAGCGCGAGCCAATGGACCTGGACATGGCCGCCGTGGTGAAGCAGGCGGCGAAGACGCACACGATCCTGGAGATCAATGCGTCATGGCAGCGGCTGGATCTGAACGATTTGCACGCGCGGATGGCCCGCGACGCGGGCGTCCTCGTGGCGATCAACACCGACTCGCACGCGGCGATTCAGATGGAGCAGATGAAGTTCGGCGTGACCGTCGCACGGCGCGCCGGGCTGGAGGCGAAACAGGTATTGAACACACTGCCGCTTCCGTCGGTTCGCAAGCGCATCGCGCGCAAACGCAGCGGCGAGTGACGCTTGTTTCGATTGCAAGTGCGCCCAGGCGTAGCGAATCCTCCGGGCGCAAAAAAAGCCGACAGATTGAACTCCGTCGGCTTCGTGAATAATCAGTCACCACGTTATTCCCGTGAAGACTGGTATCCAGCGAATCCCCTCACCATCCAAACTCCAGCCTTCGCGGGAGTGACGGTGTCGGAATCGCTCGTATCAATAGCGATAGTGCGTCGGCTTGTAGGGTCCCTCCACGGGGATTCCAAGATACGCCGCCTGCTCCTTCGACAGTTTTGTCAGCTTCGCGCCCAGCTTCTCAAGATGCAGCATCGCGACTTTCTCATCCAAGTGCTTCGGCAGCGTATAGACCTTCTTCTCGTACTTCTTGTGATTCTGCCACAGTTCGATCTGGGCGATCACCTGATTCGAGAAGCTGTTGCTCATCACGAAGCTAGGGTGCCCGGTCGCGCAGCCGAGATTCAGCAGCCGCCCTTCGGCCAGAACGATCACCGAATGCCCGTCCGCGAACTTCCACTCATCGACCTGCGGCTTGATGTTGATCCGCTTGACGCCGGGCACTTTCTTCAACCCGGCCATGTCGATCTCGTTGTCGAAATGGCCGATGTTCCCGACGATCGCGTTGTGCTTCATCTTCTTCATGTGGTCGGCGGTGATGATGTTGAAATTGCCGGTCGCCGTGATGAAGATGTCCGCCGTGCTGATCACGTCGTCAATCGTCAGCACCTGGTAGCCTTCCATCGCCGCCTGCAAGGCACAGATCGGGTCGATCTCGGTGACGACGACGCGGCACCCCTGGCCGCGTAGACTCTGGGCGCAGCCCTTGCCCACGTCGCCATAGCCGCAGACAACGGCCACCTTGCCGGCCAGCATGACATCTGTCGCCCGCATGATGCCGTCCACCAGCGAATGGCGACATCCGTATAGATTGTCGAACTTGCTCTTGGTGACGCTGTCGTTGACGTTGATCGCCGGGAACGGCAGCGTCCCGGCCTCCTGCATCTGGTACAACCGGTGTACGCCGGTCGTTGTCTCCTCGCTGACGCCGACGATCGCCTTCTCAATGCCGATCCAGCGCTTCGGGTCCCGCTTCTGCTCGGCCGCCAGCAGCTTGAGGATGATCTGCATTTCCTCCACGTCCGTCGAATCAGGTGACGGCACGCTGCCGGCGCGGTTGTACTCCGCGCCCTTGACGACGAGCAGCGTCGCGTCGCCGCCATCGTCCACGATCAGCGTCGGACCGCTGCCGTCCGGCCACGTCAGCGCCTGCAGCGTGCACCACCAGTATTCTTCCAGCGTCTCACCCTTCCAGGCGAAGACGGGAATGCCAGCCTTCGCAATCGCCGCCGCCGCATGGTCCTGTGTGCTGAAAATGTTGCACGAGCACCAGCGCACGTCGGCACCCAGCTCGGCAAGCGTCTCGATCAACACCGCCGTTTGGATCGTCATGTGCAGCGAGCCGGTGATCCGCGCGCCCGCCAGCGGCTTCTTTGCGGCGTACTCCTTGCGAATCGCCATCAGGCCCGGCATCTCGTGCTCGGCCAGCTCGATCTCCTTCCGGCCGAACGCGGCCTGGCTCATGTCGGCGACTTTGTAATCCTCGCGAACGGCGGTTGCGACGGTCATGCGAAAAGGCTCCCTTTTTTTTCTGCGGGCCGGCTCACCCTTGAGGCGGCTCCGGTCGGTCTTCAGAATCCGTCTATGATAGCGGCTTCTTCACGCCTTCGCCAAACGTTCTGCATCGCTCAACCGGGGCGTGAGACGTTCAGAATACGACGCAAAGACCCCGCTGGATCGATCAATCCATCGGCATTTCGTGGGGGGCGAATAATAGGGCAGAGAGGCTTCGATTCGTTCAACCCGGCGACTGCTGGAGAAACTCCAGGGCATCCAGCGCGGGCATCAAGAGCGGACTTTGCTCACGACCTTTGCCCGCTTCTTTCAGCAAGTCGTAGGCCAGCTTCTGCTCGGCCGTGCCCTCGTCGGCGTTCTCTGCGATTGCGGCCAGTAGCATGTGGACCGCAGCCTCGCCGACCTGAACCTGCCAGAGTGAGTTCTTCCCCGAGATCGAATCGGCCTTCGTTTTGCTGATGGCAGTCGAAGCCTTCTTGAACGACGCCACGGAATCAGCGAGCAGGGCACGGGCGGCTTTGCGGGCATCCTCCACGGCCTGGTCATCCACCGACGCGGGCTTTCCTTCGATTACTCCCGTCGCCACAGCCTGATCCATCGCCGCGCGCAGTCGGGCAACCTGCGTCAGCGCCGAGTGGTAACCGACCTCTGCCGCGAGGAAGTGCATGGAGCCTTCGGTGTCACCTTCGGTCGCAACACGGGTGAGGCATTCGTCGGGTGTGGTGCGGCCTTCGGATGCGGCCGAACCTGCTTCTCGAGCGCGGGTCGCGGCGATGGTCGCAGCCTGTTTTGCCAACCGACCGGCATCGGCAAACGCCTTGAGCGCGGCATCCTCGGCTTTCTGCGCCAACCCGTCGTGTTTGACGGATTCCGAAATCAGATCATTGCTTTGCTGCGTCAGCGACGAAAGCGCCTCGGCGGATGCATCGCGATCCGCTTCGAGTTGCTTTGCCGACTTCTTCAAGTCATCGAGGTGCGCGTCCAGTCTCGTGCGAATTCCTTTGACTGTCTCGACCTGTTCGGCGATCGATGCCAATTGATACTCCAGGTCGCACAGCCCCACGCGCCGCGTGCCTCCGGAATAGGTCGGCGGCTCGATGGCCCCGCTCTGGCTCTGTCGCGCCACGGCGTCATCCAGGGTGCCGTTGACGATTGCCATGGACTGCGCCTCGGCTTCTCGCGCTTTGGTCGAAAGCGTCTCGTACTCCGCAGGGAGCGCACCGGGTTTACCCTGGTACGACGCCATCGCAGTCCGCGCGTCGGCCGCCTCCCGGTCGCGGGCCTCGACCTGCTGCCTGCGCTCCGCAACTTGCGCGGCCAATGCGGATTCCGCCTTTTCGAGTGCGTCCAGTTGCTCGCCGACCTGATGAATCTTTGCCTCGACGTCGGTTATCGCTTCGGTCGGCCATCGGGCCTCGGCCGATGCGACGCGGATTCGCAGATCGGAAATCGAATTGACCAGTTCCATCGCCCGATCGCGATATTGCCGCGCCTGCCAGCGCTCGAACGCCGCGCGATTCCGGCTGATTCGTGCCTTGGCATAGGCAATCAGGGCTTGAACTCGAGTCGCGGCAAGACTGTCTCGCGCGCCCTCGGCGGATGTGAGCGATCGCACCTGCGCTTCAGCATCGTTCAGGATCTTTGTATGAGCTGCGATGTGGCGCGTGCGAAGTTCGTTTGACGCCGCCTTTGCGTTGGGCACCCCCGATTGGATCTTGCCGGAAGCCGTCATGGCCGTCCCGCGCTGGTTGTCCTGCTCGGCCGCCGCGCGAAGCAGTTTCGTCGTGTCCTCAAGTTGTGCCCGGATCGCCGACGGAAACAGTTCGTCCGATTTCGCGGCGACCTCGAACGCCTCCGTTCGCGCCCCGGACATGTCCGCGATTGCTGTAAGATGTTCGTCTAACGCCAGCACCGCCCGACGCACTCCTTCGATCTGCTCCGCCAGCGCGGATGCTGCTCGCGTCGATGGAGTCTGAAGCATCGGCAGGTAAAACGGAGATGCCGCCAGCCCGCCCGCCAGCACGACGCCCGCGACCACGCCGACAACGATGCCCATCTTGCCAGATGAATTTCCCGCCACGGTGACGTCCTCGCTGATCGCCCGGCCGGGTTTGCGGTTGCGCCTGCGGTCCCCCCGGAAGCGGCTGGCCGGTGCTGGTTACCCCGATTCCGCCGGCGAACCGGGCGCGGATTCGGAGCAATGGCTTGTAGATACCATATTTATCATCCCGTCGCCTGAAAGTCAATGCGGCCGGTAACGTGTGGGACGCAACCGAGCCAGGGATGCCTATGCGCCGAGGTGGTAGAGAGGCTGTTCAGGGTTTGGAGCGGGACGTGCCGCGCCGCTCGATGTATTCCACGCATTCACGCAGGGACTGCGGGGACCAGCTGATCAGCACGTAGCGGTCCATCACTTTCATCGCAGGGCCGAGAATTCCTGCCTGGAGATACCACACGTTGTCCGGGTCGCGGCGGACCTTGATTCGCATAAGCGTTGTCTTGTTGCGCTCGGCGCGTTCGTCGAGGTAGCGCGTCCACGCATCCAGGAGCGCATCGGTCGCCGCCTTCACGGCCTTGGCGTCGTCGATCTCAATCGCCAGCGTAAACGCAAACGGAATCTTCAGCGGGTGCGGAGGATAGTCGTACAAGACGATTGTCTGACCAAAATGGCTGATCAGATTCCCACCTATATCGATTCCGCTGTCGCGCTCAAGCTGCCGCCAGGCTCGGCGCCACTTTTGAACGTTGCTCACTGACTGCGCCGCCAGCCAGCCGCGCGGCACATTGTCCACCAGCCAGCTCGTGGGCACAGAAATCACGGCGACGTGCTCGGCTTCCTTCGGAACGATCCGCAGGTGATCTTCCGAAAACGCCTGCGGGTCGCTGTAGCTCTGCACAACATCTTTGCCGGCTTTCTGGTAGCAGCGATGGCAACTCAAACGCTTGTCGTCTGCGCCGATGGTCCACAAGTCGCGATCCAGTTCCGCCGCCTGCAACGCCCGGGTCACGGCCTCGAACCGCCCGCCCGCCTGCGGCCCCAGCGCCTGCTCCAACCGCATGAACGCAATCAGCCAATGCGCGAACGCCCGCTCGCCGTGCGTCCGCTTGAAAGCCGTGCGATACCATTCGTCCTGAAGCATGGCCGGTTTCTTTCCCGCCGCGGTACTCGCCACCTTCGCAAAGGCATCCGACCCAAAGCTGATCACGAAGAACTCACCCACGCCGCCCCATTCCCAGACCGCCCACCCCGGCAGTCGCGAATCAACAAGCCGATCAATCGCTACGCCCTCGACCGTTCCCTTTTCCAGCTTGGCAACTTCGTTGTTCGTATAGCGACCGATGACGCGGCGAAGCTGATCCACCACGGCCTGATGCCGCCCCTGCGTCCGGAATATCACCGCTGCCTGCATGTTGCGAAGGCGAAGGCTGACTTCCGTTTCCGCTTCGTCCGCTTTGCCCCCGGGATCTTTTGGCTGCTCGACGATCCGGCTGGAAACATCCAGAAGCACCATCGCATGTTCAAACTGCGCCAGCAGCGGTAGCGCGCCGGCGATGTCCGCGAAGACCTGCCCTTCGGCCGGGATAAGGCCCGCCGTATTCAACATCGAGACAATTGACGCAATTGACGCCGCCGTGCCTGACGGTTGCGTCGTTCCCGCCGATTCGCCGATGGGCTGATCCAGCCACGTGTACGGCTTCGCGCAGTACATGACGAGCGCGTCCGCCGGAACAAGCGACGTGATCGAACGCTCCCCCGCTCGCGCAACCGCCGGCGCGGCGGCTGCGGTCAAACCTATGAACCACAGGGCGCCCACCGCTCGAAGCAATCTCGGCCGGAGCGCACACGACGCATCACACTTCAAATAGTAGAACTTGCACCGCATTCGTGAGGGCATCCAAAGGCAAACGAGGCGCAATCACCCCGTTCACGGATGCGAATGGTAAGTGCGATTTCCGGATGGTTCAAACCACGCCGACTCGGAGAGCCCCGTCGACGCTCGTGCACGCCAGCTTCTAACGGCCCCAGAAGCTCTTGCGGGTGTGCGAGGCGGGCTGCACGGCCGCCTTCGTGGCAGATTCCTGCTTGGCCTTGAGCAGCGCCGCCTGGTGATTCTTGTTCGCCTCGGTCAATAGATTTTCCAGCCGCATGAAGTCGCGCTGTTGCTCCGGCGTCATGTGGCGAATCAGCTCATGGCGAAGGCGCTTTGCCATGTCCAGCGCCACCGCAATCGGCATGGGTGATGAATGCGTCATGTCCGTTACTCGCTCCTGTCCACAACCGACCGCGTCATGTCCGTTGATTCGCGGGCGGCCGCTTCATTGGCGTTCGTCAGGCTGGTCATCCCGATCGCGGCGGTCGCGGTCGGCTCCATCCCTGGATTCTCGGGCCGGTGCGCCCGATGGCGTAGTGGCTACGGTCCAGCCCTACACCCACCCCACATGGTTGTTTTAGGCTGATCTCCCGGCCGTGTCAACACAAATCTCACAGCGGACCGATTCGTGCAAGTACATGGGAATTGAGCAACGACCTTACTAACCGACTCCTTTCACTTCCCGCAATTCACTGAAAGACAAACCTTCGCGAAGTCCGGTCCATTCCAACATACCGCCGTGTGTTACAATTAAATCGCCGAATCGACGGCTGTCGGCAGATCTTTATCGATAACCAACCATCGTGACCGCACCTTCTGAACCTCGTATCTCGATCGCCCTGCCGCTATTCATTAGCGAGCCGCACACTTGCTCTTACCTGCCGGATCGCACGGCCATCACGGAATATTCCGTGCCGGGAGCCTTTGCCTCGAACGGCGCGAATCCTCCGCTGACCGAGGAAGATTATCAGGCGTTGATGGACGCGGGCTTTCGCCGCAGCGGGATCGCGGTCTATCGCACCGCCTGCGAATCGTGCCGCGAATGCGTCCCGACCCGCGTGCCGGTGGCAGCTTTCCGACCGAGCCGTTCGCAGCGACGCGCATGGCGGCGCAACCGGGATGTCACTGTGCAGACCGGCAGACCGCGTGCAAACGACGAGAAGTATCGCATCTTCGCCGCCTACCAGCGCGATCATCATGAATCGGACATGGTCGATTCATACGCCCAATTCAGAGACTTCCTGTATCGCTCGCCGGTGCAATCGCTGGAAATGGTCTATCGCATCGATGGGGCCATCGCCGGCGTGGGAATTGTGGATGTCGCGTCGGAATCGCTTTCGAGCGTGTACTTCTTCTTCGACCCCGCCCACGCCCGCCGGAGCCTCGGCACCTTCAGCGCGCTCATGGAAATTGACCTTTGCCGTCAGATGGACAAACCCTACTGGTACGCAGGTTACTACATCCGCGAGTGCAATCGGATGATTTACAAGGCAGCGTTCGGTCCGAATGAGTTGCTGGATCGGTGCGGCCAATGGCAGCCGCCGACGTGAAGACGAATTGGCCCGTCGTCCGAGCCGCCGCAGTCATGCGGCGGAATGATGACTCGTGTTGCTCGCCTATCGTCCCGAAAACCTGCACGAATCGGTCGCCACGGATTCGTAAACCAAAATGACATGCACCGGCTTTTACTGGACGGCCATGAATCGAGAAACAAACTGGCTTGTAATCCGAAGAATATGCATTCCGGGTCATGACTGACCCGGCTCGGTTTTTCAATCATCGTTCAACGGGCGCGACGAATCGCTCCACCCGCTGCCCCAACAAACACGTCACCTCATACGGAATCGTGCCGAGTGTCGTCGCGATTGCCTGCACCGAGTTCGGCGCGTCGGGGTCGTCGCTGATGAGCGTCACTTCCGTGCCCGGCGCGATTGATTCGCCGCCAGCCGCTGGTCGGGTCATCGACCCGACATTACGTGCCAACGTCGAATCACTCACGACATCGGTCAGATCTACCGCCAACTGATCCATGCTCACCCGCCCCACCACCGGCGCGGCCGCGCCGCAGACCGTCACCACCGCCCGGTTGGACAGCGCTCGCAGGAACCCGTCGAAATACCCCATCGGTACGATGCCCAGCTTCGTCGGCCGTTTCGTCACAAACGTCCGCCCGTAGCCGACGCAGTGGCCGACCGGCAGGTCCTTCACCGCCGTCAGATGCGAGACGAGTCGCAGACACGGCCGCAGGTCAATCCGTTCGCGCATGTGCAGCGCGGGCCAGTAGCCATAGAGCGCCAGGCCCGGCCGCACCATGTCATAATGCGCCTCGGGCAGTGTGATCGTCGCGGCGGAATTCGCCAGATGTCTGATGACGCCCGGCGGCAGAAAGTCCCCCGCGCGCGACAGCGACTCGGCGAAGGCCGCCTGCTGGTGTTGCACGAGATCGCGCTGCGACGGGTCAAAGTCGGCCATGGCGAAGTGCGAATAAATGCCCGCCAGCCGCAGCATCGGGTACGCCCGCACGCGCTGAATCAGCGGCAGCAAACCACCGGGCATAACACCCATGCGTCCCATGCCGGTGTCGAACTTGATGTGAACGTCGATTGGCCCGCTTGGATTTCGCGCCGCCCCAACGCCCCACTCATCCACGACGCGCACCGTGTCTTCGTCGGCAATGGTGATTGTCAACCCATGTTCAACAATCGCCGCCAGCCGCTCGCCGCGCTCGGCCGCATCCGTCGTTGCCAGGACGTTGCCCAGAACGAGGATCGGCCGCGACCACCCCGCCGCGCGCAGCTCGACCGCCTCCGGCACCGTCGCCACCGCCGCCATGTCGGCCCCGGCCTCGTGCAACACCGGCGCGACGATCCGCACGCCGTGGCCGTAGGCGTCCGCCTTGAGCGGCGCGCAGAACTTCGCCCCGCCCGCCGCGGCGCGCAGCGCGCGGTAGTTATGCCGCAGTGCGT
>JAANMU010003245.1_pt1 | contig 10685 bp, 16 predicted proteins | sample 7279701 | NCBI WGS metagenome assembly JAANMU01 (sample SAMN14094539, study PRJNA606508) | bioreactor metagenome | isolation source: A lab-scale SPAN reactor treating ammonium-rich wastewater day 57 | place: Ireland: Galway | collected 2017-03-13 | reverse complement strand
AGGGTGAACGAAAGCAGGATGGCCATTCGTGTGGTGGGGCCAGCGTGGCTCTCGCTCTCCCCGGTCGCGGTCTGACCGAAAACCATGATGCCCGTCATGGCCAGCAAGGCGGCAGGGAGAAACCACGGCGCCCCGACGCTCTGGCCGACGAGGGCGGCGATGGAGCCGAACAGCGCGGCCAAGGCCGAAGTTCGTAACCCCATTGCCAAACCGGCGCGTTCACGCTCAACCCCGATCAGAAGGCCGATGGCCAGGCTGGTCAGAAAAGAGATCAGATGCTCGTTGACGTTAGGGTCCATTGGCGCTTCCCGTAGTTCACCTGACCAACTGTCGGGCAGATGGAAAAATAATTGTTGAAATATGAGGTAGTAACGCCCATCACCTGCGGGAACTGACCTACGCCTTCGAGGAGATGGGGCAGGCTTGGGCCAACCGCCTGATCGAACTGCTGGTCGCCGCTTGCCATGAGGTCGATCAGGCGGCGGCGTGCTGACGCCCGAACGCCTTGCGTCCTGCCGCAAGGATTACGACGCCATTCTCGCGGACGGCGAGGCAGCCAATCCGCGCGCACCGCCTTCCGGCAAACGCGGGCTCGCGGCCGGCGTGATCGAAGCGGTGCGGCGATTCCGGCTTGACGGTCATGCCGCAGACGGGGTCGGTGATCGGGTGGTGCTCGTGCATGGCTGTGTCTCCCTTCTTGTATGGCGGCGCGCCGGCGGCGATCGGCTAAACGAGGAATTTCGCCGTGGCTTGTTGCAGATTGGACGCGAGCGATTCCAACTGGCGCGCCGCGTCGGCGATGTCTTCCACCGCCTGGCTGTTGCGCCGCGACAACTGGGCGATCTGTTCGACGTTTTCGGCCACCGCCCCGGAGGCCTGCCGCTGCTCGGCCAGGGTCGACGAGATCGCGCCGACGGCGACGATGACGTCCGCCGACCCCTGCCGCATGTCGGCCATCGAACGCGCCGCCTCGCCCGCCTTCTCCACCCCGGCGCCGACACGCTTCGTGCCGGTGTCCATGCCGTCGACGGCGCGGGCCGTCAGGGCCTCGACGCCTTTGATCATGTCGGTGATTTCCTGCGTCGATTGCGTGGTTCGTTCGGCGAGCTTCCTGACCTCATCGGCGACGACGGCGAAACCTCGGCCCTGTTCGCCGGCGCGGGCCGCCTCGATCGCCGCGTTCAAGGCCAGCAGGTTCGTCTGGTCCGCGATCTCCCGTATGGCACTGACAATGGCGAAAATCTGCTTTGAATCGTCGCCGAGTTGCTGCACGCTCGATGCCGCCTGCTGCACCGTAGCGGCGATTTGCTCCATCTCCCTGGCGGCATCCAGGACGATGCGCTCGCCTTCGGAAGACAAGGATCCCGAGCGCGCGGCGATGCTCTCGGCGTCCATCGCGCTTGCGGAGATCTGCCCGATGCGCTGTGTGATCTGCTCGACCGCCTGCGTCGTGTTCGACGCCGCCTGCGCCTGTTCCGCCGAACTGGCGGCCACCCCGCGGCTGGCCGCGGCAAGCTGCTGCGCCGACATCAGCAGGGCATCGGCACCGCGCCGTACCTGGCCGACGGCGTCCCGAATGCTCGTCTGCATGCGCAGCATGGACGCCATCAGGCTGTCGGCATCGCCCGGCAACGTCTGGACTTGAAAGGCGAGGTCGCCCTCGGCGATGCGCCGCGCGATCGCCGCCGCTTCGGCGGGCTCGCCGCCCAATTGCCGCAGCAGACTGCGGATGATCGCGTAGGACACCGCCAGCGAAAGACCGCCGCCCAGGGCGATGAGGATGCCGAAGACGCGCAGGGTCCCCCCGTAAAGGTCGTCGCTCTGGGCCATGGTTTCGGCGGCGACGCTGCGCGCGTGGTTCTCGATCTTCTGCAGCAAGGCCTCGGTCTTGGCCAACGGTCCGGTTTCGATCCCCGCGACCAGGTCGTCTACCGCATGCCCGGCGAGGTGATTCGACGGATCGAAGGTTGCCAGCGCCTTGCGGTACTTCTCGCCGATGGCGCGATGCGTTGCCAGCAGGTCGCGCACTTCGTCCGTCGCCATCCGCTGCGCATCCATCAATTCGGCGCCCTTGGCGAGAAAGGCCTGCACCTGTTTCTCCTCGCGCTCGAAATCGGCCACGTGGCGGTTGAACGTTGCCTTGTCGTGGCCGCGCAACAGGATGTTCTTCCAGCCGATCATCTGGCTGTGCAAGCGCGTCTGCGCGTGCTCCAGGGCGACCAGTATCTCCATCTGCCGCCCCTCGGTTTCGAGCGCCGAGCGCAAGCCGCCGTGCAGGTAATGCAGGCCGAAAAATCCGGCCCCGCCCAACGCCAAGAGGCTGCCCAGGCTCAACGCGGCAAGCAGCCACAAACGCGAACTGGTCTTCGCAAGCATGATTTCTCCCATGATAACTACTCAGGTGAAGGCGCGCTACTCGCGCAAGTATTTCGGGCGCGGCAAGGGCGTCGTTGCCTACACGCTCTTGTGCAACCACGTGCCGCTGAACGGTTATCTGATTGGCGCGCATGAGTACGAGGCTCACCACGTGTTCGACATCTGGTATCGCAACACGTCCGACATCGTGCCGACCGCGATCACCGGCGACATGCACAGCATCAACAAGGCCAACTTCGCCATCCTGCACTGGTTCGGCCTGCGTTTCGAGCCGCGCTTCACCGACCTCGACGACCAGTTGCAGGAGCTGTATTGTTGCGCCGACGATCCGGCGCTGTACGAGAAGTGCCTGATCCGGCCGGTCGGCCAAATCGACCGGCAACTCATCGTCAGCGAGAAGGCGAACATCGACCGGATCGTCGCCACGCTGGGCCTGAAGGAAATGACGCAGGGCACGCTGATCCGGAAACTGTGCACCTACACCGCGCCGAATCCGACGCGGCGCGCGATCTTCGAGTTCGACAAGCTGGTGCGCAGCATCTACACGTTGCGCTACCTGCGCGACCCGCAACTCGAACGGAACGTACACCGCTCGCAAAACCGCATCGAGTCTTATCACCAGCTACGCTCGACCATCGCCCAGGTCGGCGGGAAGAAGGAATTGACCGGCCGTACCGACATCGAAATCGAGATCAGCAACCAGTGCGCCCGGCTGATCGCCAACGCGGTTATCTACTACAACTCGGCCATCCTGTCGCGGCTGCTGACGAAATACGAGGCGGCCTGCAACGCCAGGGCGCTGGAACTCATCACCCAGATATCGCCGGCGGCCTGGCGGCACATCCTGCTGAACGGGCATTACACCTTCCAGAGCGACGGCAAGGTCATCGACCTCGATGCGCTCGTGGCGGGGCTGGAACTGGGGTGACGGAAATTTCGGCGGTTCCGGCTTACAACCCCCTCTTCGACTATCCGATTCAGTTCTTGGATGGCCTCATGGTTCTCAAGCTTCCAACGGTCGGCCTCTGCGTTTTTCCGCTGGCCCAACTGATTGAACTTCGCTGCCATCTCTTTTTCCGGCAAAAAGTCACCAGTATCAGCCTCACTCAATGCAGCCTCAATGTGTGAGCGCTCCCAAGCCTCTTGGTCCAAATCACCTTGCATATCTTGGTTCTCGGTCTGCCTTAGCGTTTTTAGTAGCTTTTTCCCAGTTCAAACCACCCATTACACCTCCCTGACCTAAATAAACCCGGCTTCGCGCTGGTGACGCAGAGCCAAGATCACTACGGTTTCGCCCTCTAGGCGGTAACGCGCCAGATAACCACTGTCCCCAAAGGGGATAACCCACTCGCGGAACACCTCCGGGAGCCCTTCAATAGGACGCCCCATCGCGGGTTGTTGCCCGAGCTGGGCCAGCGCCGAACGGATGGTTTGGGCTGCTCGCTGTGCAACAACCGGGCTCTTACTGTGCAAGAACTCGCGCAGCCGTTTAAGGTCACGCAGAGCAGCCGGAGAGAGGATCACTTGTGGCATGCAGGTGCACCACCTTCAATCTCGGTGCCCCAACCAGCCAACCACTGATCGGCCTCCTCAAGAGAGACATGCAAACCAGTCTCCTGAAACTCCTGCCAAGCATCGAGGGTATCGCGGCGGAACGCCTCCTTGCGCTCTTCGCGCTCAACATACTGGGTGATAGCTTCGCGCATCATCCAGTGCGCTGAACGGTCGCGGGCAGCAGCTAGCTGCTTGATCCGGCTTTGGGTATCGCTATCAAGTTTGATAGACATGGGTTTGGTAGCTGCGGACATAAGACCTCACTGTTAGCCAAAGGTATTACCTAGTGATACCTAAATTTACCACGCAATCCAAGCGCCGTCACAACCCGATTGCAGTACTGCAATGTCGCCCCCGAACTGGGGCGACTAGCGCAGTCTGTCGCAGCGAGCTCGGGGGCAGCCAAGCGCAGCGCGGCAGAACGGGCTAGACCTTCATCCACCGCAGCAGCAGGGCTGCCAACGCTATCCACGCCGCCACGTCCCAAGAAGGCCCCGCCAAGGCGCTGTAGAGCGGCCCAAGGCCCAACCAGTCCGCAACCCAGTACAGCAGGGCTTTCGCCGCAAACACGGCGGCCACAGCTGCCACCGTATGCCACAGCATCAACCCCGGAAACCGATCACTCAATCGCACCTCAATCTACCTCCACGCCAGCATCGAGCAGCCGTTGCCGCCATGTATCGGCGGACAGCAGGGCATAGTGGGCCACCTGCTGGCGCAGGTATTCGGTATCAATGACGATCCAGCGACTGCCGTCGTCATCGATCATCCAGTCGATGGTCGCATCGAGGAGGTCGATCAGCGGCTTTCCATCGGCCCATAGCCACGGGGAGCCTTGATAGCTCGCCAGTTCGTACTCAACCGGGGGGAACTGGCGAATATGCGCCACCGTGTCAGGTGTACCCAACCGACCTGATTTCATACCCGATCTCCTTAATTATTGTCACTGTGACGATATATCACATGCTAAATCCACGATCTCGCCGCTGCTCTTTTCGCAGCTCCGCAGCCCTGTCTGCGATCAGCGCTGCGCCCTCTGCAAGGCGTCCAGCGCCTCGTTCAAGTCGTTGACACTGCTGCTTAAGCTGCCAAGCGCTGTCGTTGTCGCTCTGTTCGACCGCTCTACCCCGCTCTGCAACGTCTCGAACGAACGCTGTAGCTCGCCGCATAACACCCCGCAACTCTCCAGCGCGCTGGTGCAAGCGATCTGCAACTCGCTCAAAGAACGCGCCTGCTGCTGTAATTGCTGCTCCAAAGCCGTCGTTTGCTGCTGGTGTGCCGTTTCTATCCGCTCCAGCCTGTCGAGTAGCACCCGTTCCAGTTCGGTCATTCACTTCACCTCCACAGCCATTTTGTCGCTGTCCTTCACGTTGAACGGTTGCCCCAATGTCGGCGCGAGGATGTAGCTCTTGCCGCCCTGATGGACGAAGGTCACTCCGGTCGGAAGCTGCGCCAGCGTGGCTTTCGCGCTGCTGATCTCGCTGTTCAACCGCTGAACCTCGCTGCCCATCCAGCTCAATACCCCCCAGCTCCCCAACCCTATCCCCACTGCGGTGCACACCCCAACCAGCAAGGCTTTGAGCCAGACGCTGGAGATCAGCTTGAGGGTGTTGGCCTCGCTCCGGGCCTGCTCCAAGACCTCCCTCAATGGGTCGGTCGAGTCGGAGATCTGTTGGGGCAATCCCTCTATCCCGTCCCGGATAGCGCCCACGGTTGTATTCAGCTCGTCGTTCACACGCTTTTTTAAGTCTTTCTTGAGCTCGTCGAGCACCGCTTTCGCTAACTTCTCCACCTCGCCCAATTCCTGCTCTTGCCGCTGCTTGAGCCTCTCGCTCAAGCGTTCTTTCTGCTGTCCAAGATGCTCCATATAACTCTCCCCTTAACCGGACGGCTTTGGGGTAGCCCTCCGGCTTGATGCTGATGTAATCCATGCCCGTTCGCGTGATTTCGCACCCGAGCGATTCTTGCAGGTAGGCTCGCAGCTCGGCGGCGTTTGTGATCACCCCCTGCGCGGTGGCCCCGATTAGGTGGTCGGTGATCTGTTTTTTGATGGCCGGGTGGTCGCCCTTGTATGCCTCGAAATCCGGCCGCAGCAGCCGTGCCCGGAGCGGGTCGTCTGGCCGCGCCCAGCCCTTGGCATGATTGTGTTTGTCCCTGACCGCATAGAAGTCGTCGCGTTGACCTGGTGGAGCCGGGTTGAACGATTTTCCGCTGCCCAAGTGAACACGGGGGATCAGGATGTGCACATGCGCCCCGCCGCCCGGTTCGTCGTGCTGGACGACGGTCATGTGGTAGTCCTCCGGCTCCAGTCCTGCAAATGCCAGCGCCTCGAAATCGGCCAGCACCTCGTCGATCTCGGCAGCGGTCGGTGCCTCCTCGGCGGCCCACGAAATCACCGCGCTGGAGTACCGCTGCTGGAACGGCAGTGAGTCGGCCACCGCCGCGAACAGCGCCGGATCCCCCCGCAGTACCGTCACCCCGGCCCGCTCCGCTCCGGTGTGGTCGTGCGCCCCAAGCAGGTAGGCCGAGGCGCGGGCGCCGCTGCCCGTACCGTGGGCTAGGAATTTAACGTGCATCGCTGCTGCTCTCCTTGGTGGTCGGCTTGGGGGGAGGAGGCAACTGGGGCAGCAAGTGGGCTGCCTCAGCCTCGATGCTGCGCAGCAGGGCCAGCACTTCCACCAGTTGCACCGACGAGCCGGCCAACCGGCATTCGTTCAGGGCTCGGGCTATCTGGTTGAGGTTGTTGCTCATCCCGGCCAACTGGCGCATCAACGCCGGGTCGGCATCGTTGCTGGTATCGCGGACACGGACGGGACGGCGCTGGGGCGTCGGCAAATTCGTCTGCTGATTGGCATCCACCGCACCCCGGATCCAGTCAGACACACTGAGCCCGGATGCGGTCGCCCGCTCGCGCCATTCGGCGGCGGTCGGCTTGTCGATCCTGACGCTGACGGTGGTTATCTTTTGGACCTTGGACACGCTGCCTCCGGCTGTGGGTTTAGGGGGATTGAAGGGGCATAGCCCCTCACCAGCCCCGTGTTACGTTGAGCCGCGAAGCAGGCTAAAACGTAATACGGGTACGCTGGCTAAATACCAGTACAGCAAAAAAATAGGGGGGCGGCAACTTGCCAATTATCGTCACAGTGACACATAATCAATTACCGTTACAGTGACAGGAAATAACACCATGAAGGACACCAAGGATCAGGGGACTGGGGACATGTTTGGCATCAAGCGCGGACGGGGTAGGCCAAAAACCGGATCAGCCAAAACAGGGGCAGAACGACAAGCAGCCTACCGTGCAAAGCAGCAGGACAATAACGTTACTGTGACGATAAATCGGGCATTGGTGGAGGGGCTGGATGCCCAGATGCAAGCGATCCGGGATGGTGGGTCGGTGGTGGTGCTGACCCCAGAACAGGCCGGGGAGATCCTGCGGGCACTGCGAACAGCAGAGAACAAACAGCTCCGGGGATAAGACCTATTGCCCACAGGCCAAACACACGGCCTGATGGACAACCCTTCGGGAACGGCCTTACCCCCCTCGCAACGATCCTCTCTCTTGAATGATATTAAGGGCTCAAGAAACGCCCTGCGGGCGCTGTTATCTGATAAGGCTTGTTTTCGTGAACTCTATTTTGAAATGTTCACGTACTTACTGACCAATCCTACCGATACGCCAAGATCTTCGGCTATGTCCTTCTGCGGGTATCCCGCCGCCTTCATGCGCTGGATTTCCTCCCACAGTGCCCAGTTAGTCCGGCTTGTTCCCGTGGGCCTTCCCCCGCCCTTAGATACCTTGCCGCCCTTCGCCCCTCGATGCGCCTGCACCTGGCTAAACCCCGCGGGGGTAAAGTGCCGCCACACCCAACGGGCAATGCTCTTGGCAGTGGCCTTGATCTCCGACACAGGGAGCGGCCCGCCCTGCTCGCGTCCAAACGCATTGGCGCTCTCACAGGCAGCCCTTACCGCATCGGCCCAAGCCTCGTACCCGTTGGGCCGCCAATACTCTCTAACGGCGCTGTAGGCCCATTCACGCACGTTATCGAACACCGTAACGTTACGCCCCAGTCCCCCAACTTCTTTGCGACTGCGGCGGCTATAGGCTGCTAAATCGGCATCCGGGCAAAACTCGGCGAGGTAATCGAGGGGGTATGGGGCGTGGTTGTGCCATGTCGTCCACCAATCTCGGTGTACGGGGTTTTTGGTTATCAAGCCAACGTACCCCATGTCTGCACCCAACCGACGCGCTAGAACGTGTTCTATGGCCGCTAAATAGCGAAGTGGTTTTAACTTTGCGGCACTGGTACGCGCCACAGGCGAGGCCAACAGGTAGCCAAGGTGGTAATTGCCGTTCTCGGGGTTGATCGAGATCCAGTGCGGAGCAGGCAAGCCACGCTCTCGCCATTCGTGATACCCCTCCCGCCAATGTTGCTCATGCGGTTTCCTGTCCACGTCAAACACCAGACAGGAGACATGGGGCGGCGGGTTGTGCTGGATATGGCGATATGCCAACGCGGTCGCTTGCGGGCGGATAAGCAGCCCCTGCGCCGGATCATCGGAACAGTAGGGGCGACGAGGGATACGATCGACAAAGACAGCGGCTTGAAGCGCTGGTTTTACCATCGAACACCGCGCTTATTGGCGGTGCAGGGTTGTTTGGTGTGATCCATGTGGTATTCTTTTCCTGTGGTATTTATCCATACAGCCCCGAACTCTCTGTAATCTCCCGCCAAGTTGATTAAGCAGAGATTCGGGGTTTGTCTTTTCTGGACAATACGTTACCGCAGGTGCCTAGACATGAGCAACGTTAGCCGCATCTAACTTTCCTTCACATTTCCTTTCGTTAGTACGAACGAATAAAACCCGTTCTGAAGCCTCTTGGGCGATTCGTTGAGCATCCATAAGACCGAGCCAGTTGATGCGCGACAAGTAATAAAATGCGGCTGAATACTCTTCACCTGGTGAAGAAAACGCCTCGTCTTTAGCTGCCTGATACAGGGCGCAATACTCATAAGTATTCGGTCGTCTACACATCCGTGATACACCTCGGATCATCCCGGCTAAGCTCTCGTTCGACATCGTCCAGCGAATGCAGAACCTCTTCTCCCTTGCGAACCCTCTCCATGATCTGCTCGATCTTAAATAAGCCATCGGAAAACAGACCGCGCTCTTCGACCATCCGGTTAAGTTCTTGGATGGCCTCATGGTTATCCTGAGCCCAACCGTCAGCCTCTGCTTTTTTCCGCTTGCCCAACTGATTGAGCTTCGCCGCCATATCTTTTTCCGGCACAAAGTCACCAGCATCAGCCTCGCTCAATGCAGCCTCAACCTGTGCGCTCTGCCAAGCCTCACCACGGTGGATAATCATCAACCTGCTCCCGGTTATTACCGCACTAGCCACCCCTCGGCAACTTCACCTATTCCAGCCTCGAGCCAGCGTCCAAATACACCTGCTCCCGCTCTCGTTTCCCCACCGCGACCACGAATACCAGCACCCGATCATCCTGTACCTGGTACACGGGGTTGTAAGCCGGAACCGCCGAAATTTCCGTTAGCCAGAGGGGCAACTCGCGTCTGAACCTCAGTCCCGCCCATCTTGGCTCATCACCCAGCTTGCGTAGCACAGCACCCTTTAGATCAGCGGACATGGCGCAGAGCCGTAGGAAGAGCTGCAAGCCGTAACTACACGAGAGATTGGTCAAGCATAGCCAACCCACCCCATGCCGATTGCAATGCCTATCCCGATAGCCATCATCCCAGGCAGGCAGCGCAACAGGAAGTCGCGCCCTGCGACCCAGGCGAGGAGGCCAGTTTTGAAGCACAGGTTAGAGAGAATCGCCAGGCCGATCGCGTTAGCGGCTACCTCGGCGCCCAGTTTCCCATTCCCAAACAGGCGCAGGGTCGACAATGCGATGGCATCAAGTTCGGTCAGCCCGGACACGGCGGACGCCAGGTAGAGCCCGCGGGTTCCCGCCCAATCGGACAGCCACGAGGCTAAAAGTAAAATGATGGCATACATCGCACCGAAGCTCAGCGCAACCCGTAACTCGGTCGGATTGGCAACTTCCGGCAAAAGAAGTGGCCCCCCCGTCCGCGAACGATGCCAGACGAACAGTACCGCCAAGCCGCCTGCCACCAGGTTGCCGACCAACACTGGCCAAAGGGTCGCCATCAAGGAGGGCGCGATGGCAACGGCGATCATGCCCAGGCGCACGGACAAGACCAGATTGGCCATGAGAATGACGATCGACGACGTCAGCGCCATGGTCGGCGTCTGGCGGGCATGACGGGCGTACACCAGGGTAGTCGCGGTGCTCGACACCAGTCCTCCCAGCAGACCGAGCAAGGGCGGGCCAAAGCGATCTCCGACCGCACGCATGGCCAAATAGCCGGCGAGGCTCAAGCCGGATATCAGGACGACCATCATCCAGACGTGGTGAGGATTGAAAGCGCCATAGGGTCCATAACCGACGTTGGGCAGGAGCGGCAGCACGATAAAACTCAGCGTAGCGAACTGCAGGATCGACACCAGGTCGCGGGAAGTAATCCGTGAACTCAAGCCGCGCAGTTCGGCCTTGAAATGGAGCAGCGCTGCGGCAGCAATGGCTAGCATAACAGCATAACGACCGTGGCCGAGCCAAACCATCGCTCCGAGGGTGAACGAAAGCAGGATGGCCATTCGTGTGGTGGGGCCAGCGTGGCTCTCGCTCTCCCCGGTCGCGGTCTGACCGAAAACCATGATGCCCGTCATG
>JAANMU010003242.1_pt1 | contig 10694 bp, 12 predicted proteins | sample 7279701 | NCBI WGS metagenome assembly JAANMU01 (sample SAMN14094539, study PRJNA606508) | bioreactor metagenome | isolation source: A lab-scale SPAN reactor treating ammonium-rich wastewater day 57 | place: Ireland: Galway | collected 2017-03-13 | reverse complement strand
TTCTTCGGCCAGTTGCCGCTAGTGATTCGGCCCGGTTCGGGCGCCGAGCTCTATCGCGGCTTGGGCGCAGTCGTACTCGGGGGACTCCTGGTGTCAACGGTATTCACGTTAATCGTCGTCCCGGCGGTGTTGTCGCTCTTCCTCGGGGCGCGCGCGCACTTGAGCCGCGCGCTGTTTGGGCGGCGATTGCTGCGGCCGAATTCCGATCTCGCCACGTCGCTCACATTGGAAATGACTTCACCGGGGTCGGCCGGGGTCAGTGAGGGTTCGATTGAGCCGGCCCCTGCATCGGTCAGAGATGAGCCGGGCACTTCGCGTGCGCTCGCGGCATCTCCGCAGCAGGGCTAGAATCGGCCGCGTGGGGTCTGAAAGCCCTACGTCGGCGTACCGGTGCGAGAGAGGAGTGCGAGAGCCATGCGCCTGACCCGATTCCTGGATTGCGATGGAAAGGTTCGCCACGGGCGGCCGGCCGATGCGGAACATGCTTATCCGGTGATCGGCGATATTTATACGGAATACGAGATCGCTGATCGGCCGGTGCCAGTGATGGCGCGTCTCGCCCCGGTGGATCCGCCCAACATTTTTGCGATCGGCCGGAACTACGGGGAACACGCGCGGGAGATGAGCGCCGAGGTGGAGAAGGAACCGTTGATTTTCCTCAAGGCGACAACCTCGGTGATCGGTCCGGACGAGCCAATTATTCTTCCCGCGTCGGCGCCGGACGAAGTGGACTTCGAGGCGGAATTGGCGGTCGTCATCGGTCGCCCGGCGCGCAACGTGCCGGAATCGCGGGCGATGGAGTACGTGCTGGGCTTTACCGCGGCGAATGATGTTTCGGCACGCGACTGCCAGAAGCGGCGCGACAAGCAATGGGCTCGCGGAAAGAGCTTCGACACATTCTGTCCGCTCGGTCCGGACCTTGTGCCGGCCGGGAGCCTCGACCCGGGGCGACTGGCGGTTCGGTCTTTTCTGAATGGGCGAGCGATGCAATCGGGGAACACTTCGGACATGATCTTCTCCGTGCCGTTTCTTGTCAGTTACCTGTCACACCAGTTTCGGCTGCTGCCGGGCACGGTGATCCTCACCGGGACGCCGCCGGGCGTCGGCGCGGCGCGCATGCCGCCGGTATTCCTACGGCCGGGGGATGTCATCGAAGTGGAAGTCGAATCAATCGGGCGACTGTCAAATTGTGTGGAGGCTGCGTCCATGCCTGCGTCCCATATCGCCTGATCGCTCGCTGCGAATTGAATTGTTCAAACGCATGAGCCGATAGGCCCATGCCATGAGCCACGACCCGATTAGCGCCGGCGCGCGGCAATTCCAGCGCCACGCGACCCAGCTCCATGCGCGGATTGAACCTCATCCCGATCAGGCCGAGCAGTTTCGGTTGAGCTATTCCGGGTTCTCGGACGATCTAGCCATCGTCGATGTGAGCGCGGGGGGCATTGCATTGCACTCGTGCTTCTTCATCCCGCGGAATCTTCGATTGGCCGTCACGATCCTCGATGTGAAGGCCCAGGATGGAAGGTCGTTGGGCGATATCACGGTGCGTGCGATTGTGCGGCGGTGTTCGCTCGCAGACTACAAGCCGACGTATCACGTAGGCATGCAGTTCATTGATCCGACCGGATCCGACGAGCAGATGTTCGTGCGGATCGCGACAGAGCTTCGAGCGGCGCCGCCAATTAGCCAGTTGGAGGCTGCCGGTGCTCGCTAACACCAACGACGAACTTCGTGACCAACTTTTGCGCGACGGCATTCTTCCGCCGGCGGACGTGGAAGCGGCGTACAACCAGGCGCTGAAGGCCGAGGTTGATCTGGAGACGGTACTTCGCAAGTCGCATCGGCTTTCGGATACGCATCTGGCCTCTCTCCGCGCGATGCGACAGGGCGTCACCTACTGCAACGTCGCGGACTTCCTTCCCGCACTGGCCAACGCGTCGCTGGTGAGCGAGGAACTGGCCCGGCGGCACGTGATGTTTCCGCTGTTTCAGTGCGACGGCGTCATCACGCTCGGTATCAAGGATCCAAACGATCTGACCGCGATTGATCAGGTCCGCCGCCTGACGCGGCAGGAAGTCGATGTCGTCCTTGCAGGCGAGACGGAGCTGCTGGGCTTGATCGAGCGGGCCTACGGCACGAGCCGGTACATCGAGGAATCGTCGGTCGCGGATTCGCTGTCGGAGATTTCCGACGCCGCGGCGCTGGACGACAGTCAACCGGTCATTCGGCTCGTCGAAAACCTGATCAACGAGGCGGTTCGACAGAGTGCCTCGGATATTCATATCGAGCCGGCCGAGCACGAACTGCGCATTCGCGTGCGAGTGGACGGCGTGTTGCGGGAAATCGCGGCGCCACCGTTGGCGCTCCACCGCGCCCTCGTCTCGCGCATCAAAGTGATCGCCAAACTGGATATCTCCAGGACGCGCACGCCGCAGGATGGCGCGTTTCATCATCGAAACGGCGAACATGAAGTCGTGATCCGCGTGTCGATCTTGCCGTCGGTGTTCGGCGAGGCGGTGGTACTGCGAATCCTGCGCAACGAGTCAGACTCGGTGACGCTGAATGATCTGGGCATGCCGCAGCGGGTGCTCTCCCGGTTTCGAGCGGTCATCTCCAATGCGCACGGGATGATCCTGGTATCCGGCCCGACTGGATCGGGAAAATCCACGACGTTGTATGCCGGGATCAAGAGCATCGTATGCCCGCAGAAAAACATCATCGCGATTGAAGACCCGGTCGAGTACCGCAACAGCCGCATCCGGCAGGTGCAGGTCAACGCCGAGGCCGATCTCACATTTGCCAACGGCTTGCGGTCTGTCCTGCGGCAGGACCCGGACGTGATCATGGTCGGCGAGATTCGCGACCGCGAGACGGCGCAGATCGCGGTGCAGGCCGCATTGACCGGTCACTTGCTCTTGAGCACGGTTCATACGAACGACTCGATCAGCGCGATCGCGCGACTTCGTGACCTCGGGGTGCCGGAATACCTGATCTCGTCATCGCTGCTCGCGGTGCTGGCGCAGCGGCTTTGTCGACGCGTGTGCCCGGAGTGCAAAGCGCCGGAAAGCCCGCCGGAATTCCTGTTGCGCGCGATCGGGCTGGATTCAGCTGCCAAGCTGGATTTCGAGCCGATGCGAGGAAAGGGGTGCCGTCGCTGTGTGGGGAGCGGGTATGTGGGGCGCGTCGGCCTGTATGAGCTTTTTGAACTGAATGAAACGTTCGCCGAGATGATCGTGCGGGGCGAAAGCAGCGAGGCCATTCGCGCCGCCGCGCGGGCCGGGGGCATGCAGTTCATGGTGCAGGACGGCGTCGAGAAAGTACGCGCCGGCTTGACGACGGTCGAGGAGATCGCGCGCGTCGCTGGTCGTGCTTGACGCGCTGTCAGGCCCGCTTCGGCGTGCGAGGGAATGGAAACAGCCGCGGGGAGTAACACCCATGCCGCAATACGATGTTCAATTCGCCGACGCCAACGGGCGGATTGGTTCGCAGCGCTTGGAAGCGGCGTCGGAGCGCGCAGCGGTGGCGCAGGTGGAAAGCGCCGGCAAGACGCCGATCTGTGTGACACCGGCTGCCGCGGGCAAGGGGCGCGCTTCGGGCGCCGCGCCGATGCAAGGCCGCGCGCGATTCGGTCGAACGGGCAGAGGCCGCGGGGCGCGGCGCGCTGTGCTGGACTTCACGCACCAGCTGGCGGCCGTGGTGGAAAGCGGCATTCCGATCATCAGTGGGCTGAAAGCGGTCGGTGAACAGACCGCGCACCCGGAGCTTCGATCGGCGATCGCGCGGATCGCCGGCCGGATCGAAGGTGGGCGATCTCTCGCGGATGCGATGAATGCCGAGCCGACGTTGTTCCCGCCGATCTTTGTCAAAACCGTGGCAGCGGGTGAAGTGGCTGGTAAAGTGCCCGAAGTGCTTCTGGCGCTGGCGCGGTATCAGGAGCAAGAGCAGGAAACGCGCGGACAGATCAAGAGTGCCCTGCTGTACCCGGCGCTCGTCGTCGCAGCGCTGGTGCTCGCGACGGCGATGATGCTCGTGTTTGTTGTCCCGCAGTTTGCCACGATGTTCGAGAAGTTCAACGGCAAACTGCCGCTGCCCACGCGCATTCTGCTGGCGGCGAGTGGTGCGGTGACTCATCACTACCTCTGGGTGATGGCGGGTATTGTCGGGCTTTACGTCCTGATTCGCCGGGCTGCTCGCCTTTCGATTGTCCGCGCGTTTCTTGATGAGCGTCTGCTTCGGGTACCGGTGTTCGGCAACCTGCTGCTGGGCGTCTACATGGTGCGATTCATTGAGCTGCTTGATCTGCTGATGCGCGCGGCCCTTCCGATCACGCAATCGCTTCGTGTGACCGCCGACAGCATGACGAACGCGTCGCTCAAGCGGGATGTGCGGGCGATGATGCGCGACGTGGAGGGAGGGCGGTCGCTGACCGAGGCCTTCTCGCAGGCCAAGTGGCTGACGCCGCTGGTGAAGCGGATGCTGGCCATCGGAGAACAAGCCGGCCGGACGGACCAGATCTTCTCGTACCTCAAGAAGTATTATGCGACCCAGACCGCACGGAGCGTCAAGCTATTATCGACCCTTGTCGAGCCAATCCTGGTAACGGGGCTGGCTTCGGTGGTTCTTTTCTTTGCGCTGGCCATCTTTTTGCCGATGTGGAAGTTGCTCAAGATCGTCGGGACGGCCTAAGACCGCCGGCGATCGTGGTGTAAGTAAGCGGCCGCGCAAGGCCGCCTGAAAAGGCCTGAAAGGAGTTCGTTCGATGTTTCAGAAGTCTCATGCTCGTGGTCGACGCGGTTTCACGCTGATCGAACTGGTCACGGTCATTGTCATCCTCGGCATTCTGTCTGCCGTCGCGCTGCCCGTGTACCTTGACTATCGCAACGACGCCAAGACTGCGGCCTGCAAAGGCTCGCTCGGCGCGATGCGCGCGGCCGTCGCGAACTTTTACGCGAAATCGGCCGTGGGCGGAGGCACGCCGGCCTATCCCACGATCACGCAGTTGGGCACGGTCGGAACGGTGTTGATCGATACGGTTCCCGACAATCCGTTTGACAGCGACAGCACCAAGAACAACATCGTCGACGGCACCGGCGTGACTAAGGGAACGGTCACCGGCACAGCAGGCGGTTGGTGCTACAACCCGACCAACGGCCAGGTCTGGGCGAACACGAATACGTCGGGTATCGGCGAGAATTCGTACTAAGCAGACATGCAAGTCGGACGCTTTCCGGGGGGAAAGGTCTCTTGTGAGTAACAGGGCCTCGGCCGACTCGCGGCCGGGGCCTTTTTTTGTGCATCAACGATGCCTCCGATGGATGAGGCTTTGTATCGGAGTCGGGCGATGACGAGGCTGCGAAGAGTCAGGGGCTTCACGGTCGTGGAGCTTGTCACGGTCGTGGTCATCCTCGGGATTCTCTCGATCGCGTCGGCCGGACCGGTGCTGACGTACATGACAGCGGTGCGCGGCGGTGCGGCTGCATCGCGTCTGGCGTCGGACCTACGCTACATGCAGCGAATGGCGCTTAGCTCGGGCCTGCGAACGTGGATTGTGTTTACCACGTCGAGTCAGACGTATCAACTCTTCATTGAAGACCGCGACAATCCCGGTAAAGCGAATCGCGTCGCCGTCAGCCACCCCGCGGACCAATCCACTTCGGCGATCTCGCTCAATGCCGGCCCCTTTGCCGGCGTCACCATAACATCGGTAAACATCAACAGCGCGGCGGAGCTGGAGTTTGACAGTTTCGGCCAGCCCTACGACGCGGCGAGCGCCGCGCTGACCACCGCGGGCCAGGTCGTCTTGTCGAGCGGCGGAACCATTGTCATTCAACCGGTGACGGGGCTGGTGGAGATTCAATGACCAGGCGAATCCAGCGACGGCGCGGCGCGACGGTCATCGAACTGGCCATTTGCATGGTCATTCTCGGCATCGCGCTGCCTCCCCTGGTGGGTGCGTTCGCGGATGCCTCCCGTCAATCGATGGAGCCCGCGGCGAACACGGTCGCGGGCTTTCTCGCGATTGAACGGATGGAGCAGATGGTCGCCCGGCGCTATCGCGGGACCGACGGGTATTCACAAATCACCGAGGCCAACTTCCCGGCGGAATCACCGGTGACGGGCTTCTCTGATTTCTCCCGCAGCGTGACGGTTTCGCTCGTGGATTCCAATCTCACTCCAACCGGGTCGGATCAGGGCTACAAGAAGGTACGGGTGACGGTAACGTGGCAGGGCGGCACACGGTCGCTGGTGATCGAGCGCGTTTTTGCGGAGTTCTTGCCATGAACCGGCGACTCCATTCTCGAATGAATGCCCCGAGAAACCGGGGTGCGGGCTGCTTGATGGCGCGCCGCGGTTACACGTTGATTGAACTGATCGTGTGCATTGCCGTCGGTGTGGTCATCAGCGGATCGGCCGGCATGATCCTGTGGAATGCATCGTCCCAGCGGGTGGAACTGTCGGCGCGGGCGGAATTGCACGAAATCGCCGCGGCCGCCCTCGAGAAGATCGTGCGGCATGTCCGCGAGGTCGAGCAGGACGAGTGCCCGGGCAATCCGACGCCGTGCCTGCTCGGCAACGCGCAAGTATCGACGGCCACGGCGACTGAATTGCGATTTGGCAGCTACGGATTCCGGCAGTCCGGCTCCACCCTCGAGATGACGATCGACAACGGCATAAGCTGGCATGTGCTGGTGCGCGACGTTTCGAGCTTCGCCCTCGCGTATGCGAATCGCCTCGGATCAGCGATGAGTTCCTTCCCGTTGTCGCAGGCCAATCGCGAGGACATTCGGCAGGTGCAGATTACGCTGGCGCTGACGCGCGGAACCCAGACGGCCAACGTCCGCACGACCGTTTACCTCCGCAACTTCATGAACGAGGTGATGAGTGACCCATAACCAATGCAGAAATTCCGGGGCGAACAGGCGAGGGGTCGCCATTCTAAGCTTCGTCACCGCCATGCTCGTCCTGGGCAGCCTCACTCTGTGGGTGTTTCAGTTGACCGGTACGTCGAATCACGCCTCCACGGGGTATTTTTATAGCACCGCCGCGTTCTATGCGGCCGAGGGGGGCATCGAAATGGCGTTAGCGGAACTGAACGCATCGCCACCCACGGATATCGACAGCGACGGCACGATTGGGACGATATCAGACAACGGAAACGATTCGGACGATCCGACCTTGGCGACAGGGAAGGTTGTCGTCACTCGGATCGGTTTGAGTCCGGCGACGTACCGCGCCATCGGCCGACCCGTTACCAGTCAGGCGCCGTGGAGCAGCTATCGCCGGGTGTTGGAAGTGCAGACGCAGTGAAGCCCTGTGCTTGCCGCGTGTGTGGTATTCAGGGATAGGAGCCGACAGTTGCAGGGGGCGACGGCAAGGATGTCATCCAGTTCTGACCTTTTGATCCTACAAGTCCTTCCGGACGAATTGCGGCTCGTCAAGGCGCGTGTCGAGGCGGAGCGCGTTCGTTTGAGCAGCCCCGCGTGCTTCCTGACCGGTGTCCGCAGTGGCGAACTTTCGGCGCTGGGCGATCAGACCGTGCTCGACGCCGTGAAGGCCCACATCACCGCGCAGGGCTGGGCGGGGCGGCAGGCGCTCGTCCTGGTCGGGGGCGGCAACGTGGCATGCCAGTATTTTGACATGCCGCCGCTGGACGGCTCGGCGCTGCGCCAGGCGTCGCAGCTGAAAATCGCGCAGCAGGTTCACTTCGACTTGAATCAAGCCGTCGTCTCGGTGCAGTCGCTCTCGCGCGTGTTCGGCCCTGATGCGATCGCGCGCCGCCAGGCGAAGACGTCTGTCGCTCTCGACACAAAGTTGGTTCCCGTCGAAGTTGTTGCGGCGCACCAGGACGCCTGTAACGCGGTACTTGTTGCCGCAGAGCGGATCGGCCTGACTGTGCGCAGTATTTCAGCATCCCCCGCTGTGTTTGCTGCCCTGACGAATCGTTGCGTTGATGGTCCAGTCGGCATCCATGGCGCTCTGTTTGTGGACGAGCGGGTCAGCTACTTGTGCGTTCAGGTGGAAGGCGTGGCGTGCGTCTCGACGGAGCTGCCCTTTGGCGCGGCGGATCTCACCGCGGCCTTGATGCGCCCCATTATTGTGGGGACGGAAGTTCTGCAACTTGACGAGGTACGGGCCGCGAACCTTCGCGATTCGGTTGGCATCCCGGAGGCGCAGCAGTCAATTGCGTTGCACGGGATCAGCGGAGAGAAGCTCATTCCACTGTTGGAGCCGGTGTTGCAGAAGTTGGGCAAGCAATTGACGCAGTGGTTGACTTACGCTGCGACCCAAGCGGGGGGCAGACGAGTCGAGTCGCTGCAATTGGTGGGACCGGGAGCGCGAATTGCCGGGCTGGCCAATGCCATCGAAGCGCGCCTTAAGTTGCCAACCCGCACCGTGGAATGGGCGCGACAGCGCTCGGATATTGAGCCGTCGGATGCAGTAGGCAGCGTCGAGGCGTTCGGTTTCGCCGTCGCGGCGGCAATTGCGAGCAATTGCCTGCCCGATCTCATTCCAGAGGCGATACGACGCGAGCGGCGTCTCACGCGGGCGCGCCGCTGGACAACGCTGTGCGCATCCAGCGCAGCGGCAATTCTGGCGGTGGTAGCCGTGGTGCTTCATCACCTTGACGAGTCCATCGAGCCAAGGCTCGAACGGCATCGCGCCGAACTGGCGGACGCGGCGGGAATTCTCGAGGTCAATCGGCGGTGGTCAGCGCAATCGACCCGCAATGCGCAGATTAAATCGCAGATGAGCGACTTCGTGCGCGCCAATCCGAGCTGGACCGGACTGTTCAAGGAGCTTTCAAGCCTTCTGCCGCAGGAACTGATGGCCACGCAATACGAATCACGCATGACCAACGGGATGCTCACGCTGTCGATCAGTGCGAACGTTCACACGGCAGCCGGCGGTCGTAGCTTCGATGAGATCGTCTCGTCGACGCTCCAGGTGCTGCAGAGCAGCGTCTTTTTCTCGCGCGTCAATCTGGAATCCGCCAATCGCGGACCCCAGGCGAACGATCCGCAGGCCGAAGGGACGCTCACGATAGTGCTTGATCTCAATTATCCACGACCGAGAGCGAGGGCCTGAACCATGACAAGGAAGCTTCAGGCATTTCGTCAGTGGCTGTTGCCGGGCGCGTCTGTGCTTGCGCTGGTTGTTACGGTTGCTAGCGCGCTGATCGCCTTTTCCGATGCCGGCTCCACGCTGAAGCAGTTTGACCGGGTGGGCGAGTTTCTAACAGACGTCGCTGCCCGGGCGGTCGCCGGCACGATGACACCGCAGCAGATCCAAGCCATGGAGACCCAGTCGCTCGATCTGGATCAACGAATGCAGGATTCGCGCAAGCCGGGGTTGTTTCAGGCGCAATTGGTCGATGCTGCCGGCGCCGCCAAGCTGCGAGTGCGTGAGATCCGCCCGATGCCTCCCCAGGGCGTCACAGGTGGTGCCGCAATGGCGGCCGATGCAGCCGCGCTCCCCGTGTATCGCGTCTCGGTTGAAGGTGGTTACCGGGAGATCGCGGCTTTCATGGATGATGTCAAGCGGCAGCGGTTGCCGGCGCGGGTTCGAGGGTTCCGCATCATGACCGTTGTTCGCGATCCCAATTCGGACGTTGTCGGCTTGCCCGCTGAAATAGACATAGAAGCCTATCAGCTACCGATTCCCTCAACGGCACCGGAGGCAAAGCCGTGATGGACGCGCGCCAGAAGAAAATGCTGACCGTGCTGGTCATCGGATCGGTGATCCTGGTCTGGCGCGTGTACGCGCTGATCATGACATACGGTCCGGCACCGGTCCAGGCGCAGGGCGGCGCGGACGTGTCGAACACGGCCGGAGAGGTCACTCTGACGGCTGTATCAAATTGGCTGGAGATTCCCGCTGAACAGGTGCAAGCGCAACTCGCCGCGGCAAACCAGCCGTGGGGGCGCGATCCGTTTCTTGTGCTGGTCCGAAGCACCGAGCCTGCGGAGCAGAAGATAGACCATGCTCCGCCCGCCGCGGCGCAACAACCCGACCCGCCACAGGTCAATAAGTTTCGCGGCGTATCGCGCAGCGGCGATCGCTGGCTGGCGGCGATCGACGGCCGGATCTATCGCGTGGGCGATCAATTCGACAGTCGTCTTACCATTACCGAAATCACGTCCAATTCCGTCACGATGACCCAGGCGGGATGGGCGTTCACGTTTACCCTGGGCAGCCAAAGCCCCACGATTCGCCAACCGACGGAGCGGCCATGAAGCGTAACATTGCCTGGACTCTGATATTCGTTACCGCGACCGGAACCGGGGGCGCCCTGCCCTGCGTCGCGGAGGAACCGAACCCCACGACCCAGGTCGCGTCGCGTGGATCGGCCGGGACGATCACCCTGAACATCGACAAGGGTGAAATCGGCGATGCGCTACGGCTTGTCGCGGAGCAGGGCGGTCTGAATCTCGTCGTGGGTCCGGAAGTCAAAGGCGAGGTGTCGGTCTATCTGGCGAATGCAAGACTGGAAACGGCATTGCGGGCGATCGCGGTCAACAACGGATTTGTCTACAGCGTGGATGAAGGCGTGATCACGGTGTCCAAGCCGCCGGAGCGCCTGCCGGAAACAGCGCTCCCGCCGCCACCGATGGTCACACGCGTCTTCACGCTTCGTTCAATGGACGCCGAGCGCGTGCGCGATGCGCTGGAGATGCGGCGCGGCATCCGCG
>JAANMU010003239.1_pt1 | contig 10703 bp, 9 predicted proteins | sample 7279701 | NCBI WGS metagenome assembly JAANMU01 (sample SAMN14094539, study PRJNA606508) | bioreactor metagenome | isolation source: A lab-scale SPAN reactor treating ammonium-rich wastewater day 57 | place: Ireland: Galway | collected 2017-03-13 | reverse complement strand
AGGAGTGATAACCGGGAACGATCCGCGGGGAAGCGGCCCGGGCGTTGCTGCGTAATCATTCTAATCGTATGCGTGCCGGTCCGTGCGGATCAACCCGCTGCAAAGGACCGCCAGTGCGGTTTGATTGCTGGCGGGATGGTTGGGGCTATAATCGCCTCGCTCCGAGGCGGAGGATCGCGACCGGGGCGGCTGGCGCGGTCTCCCCCGCGCGAACCGGGTGAGTCTCTCGGGAGTAGGTGCGATGCGGTCAAGTGGACTGACCAACGTAGCGTTGCCGCTCTGGATCGTCGTGGCCGCGGCATTGGTCGGCTGCGGGTATTCGACCGACCGGACGGCGGTGATTCGCACACAGAACGCCAACGGCGACAAGATTCGCACGGTGGCGGTGGATGTGTTTGAGAGTCGGGAGTTTCGCCGCGGCTTGGAATTGCAGTTGACCGAGGCGCTGGCCAAGCGAATCGAGTCGGAGACGCCGTTCAAGCTGGCGAAGAAGGATCGGGCCGATACGCTGCTGACGGGCGAAGTGCGCGAAGTGCGGCAATCGACGATCGGGCGGGACTTTCAATCGGTGAAGCCACGCGAGACCGCGGCGACGTTTGTCGTGAGCTTTCAGTGGAAGGACTTGCGCACCGGCGAAGTGCTGGTGGATCGGCCGAATTTTGTTCAGACGGTGGATTACATCCGGCCGCTGAATGAGGATTTTTACCACGCCAGCCAGCGTGCGATGGATCGGCTCGCGGAGCGGATGATCGAGCAGATGGATACGGCGGATTGGTGAGAATCCCGCGGGCTATAATCCGCAAACGGTCGGGTGGGCTAGGCCCGCTCGGGATTAGGGGACCAACCGGTTACGACGGCAAGTTGCGAATCCGGCGAGTCTAAGCAGCGCGGGTGCCCAGGCCGATGGGAGCAGACAGGAATCACATGTCGGACGACGGACAGGAACCTGAAGACGCAGGACAGCGGCCTCGCAAGGGCAGCCGGGGCGGCGGTCCGCCGATGCCGCCGCGCATGCGCATGACGCGCGGCGCGATGAGCTGGGTGGGGTTCCTGCTGATCGGCCTGATGATCGCGCTGGTGGTCTCGCGGAGCTACACGCCGCCGGAGACAGTGACGATCGACAAGTTCTGGAAGATGGCCCGCGACGGTCTGTTCACGCAGATCACCCTTAGCGATGATTACATTCTCGCCGAGCCGCGCGAGTCGGCGCAGGGCGTTCCGCGCTCGCGCGGCGTTCAGAAGCGCTATAAAGTCACGATGCGCGTCGACAACGTTGACGAACTCGCGGAGAAGCTTCGCAAGGCCTGTCCCGATACGGTCATCCAATACGAGCAGAGTACCCAGCCGCTGATCAACACGCTGCTGTCGATCATCCCGTGGCTGCTGATCTTCGGGTTCATCTGGTTCTTTGTATTCCGTCAGTTGCGGTCTTCCGCCGGCGGGGCGGGGATGCTAGGCAGCTTTGGCCGCTCGCGCCATCGCGTGAGCAACAAGGAGCTGACGAACATCACGTTCAAGGACGTGGCGGGCGTCGAAGAGGCGAAGGAAGAAGTCGCCGAGATCATTGAGTTCCTGAAGAACCCCAAGAAGTTCCAGCGGCTGGGCGGGCGCATTCCGCGCGGCGTGCTGCTGGTGGGCGAGCCGGGCTGCGGCAAGACGCTGCTGGCCAAGGCGATCGCCGGCGAGGCCGATGTGCCGTTCTTCTCGATCAGCGGCGCGGATTTTGTTGAGATGTTCGTCGGCGTCGGCGCGTCGCGTGTGCGCGATTTGTTCAAGAGCGCGAAGGAAAACGCGCCGTGCATCATCTTCCTCGATGAAATCGACGCGGTCGGTCGGCGGCGCGGTGCGGCCTTCGGCGGCGGCGGGCACGACGAACGCGAACAGACGCTCAACGCGATTCTCGTCGAAATGGACGGATTCGACACGTCGGATCAAGTCATCGTGATTGCTGCGACCAACCGCGACGACATCCTCGACCCCGCGCTGACCCGGCCGGGCCGGTTCGACCGGCGCGTGTACGTGCCGCTGCCGGACATCAAGGGTCGGCTGGAGATTCTGAAGGTTCATGCCAAGAAGGTGAAACTCGCGCCGAGCGTCGATCTGATGCGCATCGCGCGCGGCACGCCGATGTTCAACGGCGCGGAGCTGGCAGCCACGATCAACGAGGCGGCCATCCTCGCGACCATGCAGAACAAAGACATGATCGAGATGGATGACCTCGAAGAGGCGCGCGACAAGGTGCGCTACGGCCGCTCCAATAAGAGCCGTCAAATCGAGGAGAAGGAGCGCGAGAACACGGCCTATCACGAGGCGGGGCATGCCGTGTTGCAGGTGCTGCTGAAGGGCGAGGCCGATCCGCTGCACAAGGTGACGATCATTCCGCGCGGCCGGGCGCTGGGCGCGACGATGAGCCTGCCGGAGAAGGATCGCTACGGCTACGCGCGGCGCTGGCTCATGGCGACGTTGCGCGTGCTGTGCGGCGGTCGCATCGCGGAGCAGCGGCACAGCGGCGACGTGAGCAGCGGCGCGGCGATGGACATCGAACAGGTGACGCACCTGTCGCGCGCGATGGTCCTCGAGTGGGGCATGAGCGACAAACTCGGATTCGTAAAGTATTCGCCCGACAACGCGCGCGAGATGCTTGTGCCCGAGCGGAACTACTCCGACGAGACGGCCGGCGTGATCGACGTGGAGATTCGCCGCCTGTCGGAAGACGCGTTCCGCGATGCCGAACGAATGATCGGCGAGAACTGGGACAAGGTCGTGCGTGTCGCCGAAGCATTGTTGAAGTACGAGACGCTCGATGCGGAAGAGGTCGAAGCCCTGTGCCGGGGTGAATCGTTGAATCGACCCAGCTTGAGCGATCTGCTGGCGGACGAAGGGCGCACGCCGCGGTCGGCGCGGCCGGCGACGCCGGCCCGGCCCAGCACGCTGCCCGACACGCTTCCCGGCGGCTCGCTGCCGCAGCCGGGCATGGGTTGAGCCGGGCCCGGTCACCGTCATGGCCAATGCAAGTATTCAGATCGTCGGTCCGGGCGAGCTGCCGCTCATCACCGAACTCTACAATCAGATTTTTCGTCCGCCGAAAGACGTGGAATTTTTCCGTCGGCGTTTCCTCGGGCGGTACAACGCCCTGCTGCTCGTCGCCAGCGTCGAGGAGCGGCCCATCGGGTTCGCGACCGGATTCGAGCTGAAGCCGTCTGTCTTTTTCGCGTGGCTGGCCGGGGTGCATCCTGATTTTCGCCGCATGGGCATCGGCGCGCAATTGCAGGAGGCGCAGTTCGCCTGGGCGCGTGAGCACGGCTATCAGTACATCCGCATGGAATGCCACAACGGCCATCGGCCGGTGCTGCACATGGCGATCACGATGGGCTTCAACATCGTCGGCGTGCGGTGGGACCCGGACCGCGGCGACAACCTCATCATCTTCGAGAAGTCGGTGGCCGAGTAACGCTGTTGTTTTCAGTCATCGTCGCAAGATCGCCGCTCTGGTTGGACGCTTTTGCTGACCGCTACCGGGATTTGCCGCTAGAATCGCCCGGTGATGAATAACCCGACCAGGAGAGGAACTCATGACGCCCAAAGACATCGTTCTGAACCAGTACGCATCGGCCCAGTGGCTTTACGACACGGCTCTGAAGGAAATGAGCGACGCCGATTGTCGATTTCAACCGTTCGACGGCGCGAATCACGTCAACTGGATTCTTGCGCATCTGGCCGTGTCCGAGGATAGCTTGATCTCGCAGATCAGCGGTCAGCCCAAGCGCTACAGTGAGCCATTGCACAAATCTTACGGTGGAGGGAGCGTTTGCCGCGCCGATGACGGCATGACCCGCGCCGAAGCGTGGAAGATGTACACCGACAGCGCAAAGCGGACCGTGGAGTTCGTGAAGACCTTTCCCGAGTCGCGTTACGATGAACCCGCCCCGGAAACACTGCGGCAGATGTTCCCTACGGTCGGCGCAGTGATTGGGCTGCTTGGCGCGCACCCGTACTGGCACTTCGGACAGGTCACGTACAATCGGCGGGCGTTGAAGAAGCCGATGATGTTCGTCGGATAAGGCGATTGACACCGGGCCGGATCACACCTAAGCGGCGATTGAGATGACCCTTATCCGCAACATCGGGCAACTTGTCGCGATCCCGCCCGGGCCGGTCGCAGGCGCTGCGTTCTCGTCACCGCCGGTGATTGAGAAGGCTGCGCTGCTCATTGAAAATGGGCGCATCGCGTGGTTCGGTCCGGAGAAAGATACGCCGGCCGAAGTACGTGGATTGAAGAGCAAACCATCTCCCTTGAAGGGAGAGGGAGTGATTGACGCGGGCGGCGGGGTCGTCGTGCCGGGATTGATTGATTGTCATACGCACGTCGTTTATGCCGGGTCGCGCGAGGGAGAATTTGTCCGGAAGCTTTGCGGGGCGAGTTACCTTGAAATTCTCGAATCGGGCGGCGGGATCCGCAGCACGATGCGCTCGGTGCGCGCCGTGAGCGAAGACGAACTGGTGTCGCAGTCGCTGCCGCGCGTGCGGCGGATGCTGGCCGGCGGCGTGACGACGATCGAAGCGAAGAGCGGCTACGGGCTGGACGCGGCGAATGAACTGAAGATGCTGCGGGCGATCCGGCGCGTCGGAGAATTGACCGGTGTCGAGATGATCGGCACGTACCTCGGCGCGCACGCGACGCCGCCCGAGTTCGCCGGTCAGAATGATGAATACGTTGACGCGATGACCGCGACGGACTTGCTTTCGGCGATTCGCGATGAAAAACTGGCCGAGTTCGCGGATGTTTTCTGCGAGAAGGGCGCGTTCACCCTGGAACAATCGCGGCGGTTTCTCGTGCACTGCGCGGCTGCGGGATTAACGCCCAAGGTCCACGCGGAGCAGCTTTCGAGCAGCGGCGCGACGCGGCTGGCGGTGGAACTGGACGCGGCCAGCGCCGATCACCTAGAGTACGTGAACGACGACGACCTCGCGGCCTTGAAGCGCGCTCGCACGATTCCCGTCCTGCTGCCGGGTTGCTCATTCTTTCTCAACAGCCCGCCCGCGCCGGCGCGAAAACTGATCGATGCCGGCCTGCCGGTCGCGCTGGCGACGGACTGCAACCCCGGCTCGTGCATGATTGAGTCGCTCTCGCTGGTGATGTCCATCGCCGCGTCCCTGCTGCGCATGACGCCGATGGAGACACTGGTCGCGGTGACGGCTAACGCGGCAGCCGCTCTTCACCGGGCCGATCGTCTTGGCGCGATCGCCGTGGGGCACCAGGCCGATCTGCTGATCGTCGGCGCCGACAGCGTGGACCAGTGGGTGTATCGCGTCGGCGTTCCAGCGGTGCAGCGAATCATCAAGAACGGCCGGCGGCTCAATCCAGGTTAAATCGGCTCAAGGCAGGAAACCAAGCGTCTGCCGACGGACCTCGTTCAGGGCAGCGGCTTTGCATCGACCATGCCGGCTTCGGACATGAAAGTGTTCATGTCATTAACGAACTCCCTGATAGCCGGCGGGGCCGAGGCGACCGGTAGCGGATTGCTAAGCGTGGGAGGCGTACCGGGAAACGCTTCGACATATCGATCCACATCCGCCCGCCAGATCTTCTGCGTGTCGGAGTTCACGGGTTGTCCCTTCAGCGTGACGGTCGCCCATTCGTTGCCGGTGCGCCGCAGCAGAAAAACGCGTTCAATCGTACCGTCGATCTGAATGACGATGGTCGCATTGCTCCCATGCGCGGTGGCATCGACCAGCTCCGCTTCAACGTATGGACACTCGCCCGCCATGCAGATCCAACCATCCATGAGAATGAACCGCGGAATCGCGTTGACGTATTTCGCCACGGCGTCCGGGACGACTGCCGGCGGCGTGACGTTGTAGGGATAGGGTCCGATGAGCACATCATAGTATTGAGAACGCCCCGTCTGGCGGAAGCGTACCTGAAGGCGCTGAAAATTCTTGCTTCGCAATTCCTGATTGGGCCGCACTACCGTCTCAAGCAGAACCGCGCGTGCGTGGGTAGGCTCCACAAAATGATGAGGAGGCGGTTTCGACGCGTCGACACATCCACAAACGCCAAGCGCCGCCGCGACCAGGGCCACCCTGACCAGACTTCGAGACATGGGATTCCTCCGTTTCAGACAGGTTGAAGTTGAAACGCTTTCTTCTTGCTGATCCACAGACACGCTTCACAACCAATGAGCATCGCGAGAATCGGTATGAGCGGATCCCACAACGTGGCGGCCGTTTGCGCCAGGAGAAGGCCTGCTCCGAAGCCGGCCGCGGCCGCCAGGGCCATCCATGCATAGGCTCTCCACCGTCGATGCGACGCAAACGTCGCCAAAAAGCATCCTGACAACCCGGCCGCCAGCGTGAGCAGCCATCGAATGGCCGCGCGGGGCCGGACGACCGACCTGGATCGCAACATCATGTCGATTCCGACTGCGTGTGCGTAGCAGCCCGGAAGGCTTCGACCGTCAGAGTAGCGATGTCGATCCGTCTTACCCGTCATATCGCCGATGACCACGACCTTGCCTCGAAGCGTTTCCTTCAGCTCGTCCGCGGAATATTGAAACACGTCGCGGTAGTCCAGGGTCGATGCGGCCAGCAGGTCGTCCGTCGGCATTGGCAGAACAAAGTAGGCGATGCGATCGTCGGCATAGAGGCCCATCTCCGGTGTGTCGTCGGGCACGCTTCGCACATAACTCAACTTGATTCGATCCGAAGTGTCGCGCGGATTCTTCAGCTGGGGCATTCCAGGCACCGGCGACCAATACAGGATCTCAAGCACCTCTTCCTTTTCGTCGACGTGATAATCCGGAATGGCGAACGGCTCACGGGCGGCCGACAGCGTTGTCAGCGCCATCGACGGAATCGGATCGGCGAGTCCGCGCTGCAGAAGCAATAGGAGCGCCCACGAAGACCTGGTCTGAATCGCGGGCCGCCCCCAGCGCACGTTTCGTGCAATCACGGGGCTAAGTCGGGAAGGCGGCAACTCTTTCAGCGGCCAGTCGATAACATTTACAACGACTTCAATGCCTGCATTTCGCAGCGCCACGACCCCGCGATCAAAGTCGGCATCAAAGGGCGTTTCGTTTTCAAATGCAATGTCCCACGCGACGGCGCGAACGCCCGTCCGCGCAAGACGCTCCATGAGCCGCCCGTGCAGGCGGCGCAGGCTTCGGCGATTGCCGAGGGAAACGTCGGCAAGCGATTCCCGCTCGGCCAGCGCGCCGACGTTGCTTTCATCTGTGAGTCCGATGATTCGAACCTGCTGCAACGTCGGCCCAGCCGGCGTCGCGAGTGGTTCGGTCTTCAGCGCACGCGTCAGAAAGCGATCGACCAACTGCCCCGCCTGGGTCCACCGAAAGAAAAGCGGATCGCCGATCATCATCGCGAGGAAGGCAGCCGTTGCCGTGATCACGACGTGCGTCGAAATCGGGTGGCGTGACACGGTGCGGATGGCGTGCTTTCGGACGACGTAGACGAAGCTGTCCTTCTTGGCGGCAATGGGCGCGCCGGCGAGGAGAGAACGGAGATCGGTGGCGAGGGCCTCCGCGGTTTGATAGCGCCGTTCACGCTCTTTGGCGAGGCAGGTCAGAATGATTGTATCCAGATCCGCGTCGATCCCGGGACGCAGGGCGCTGGGCCGCCTCGGTTGCGCATGAAGGATGTTTTCGATCGCCGCTTCCCAACGGCAATCCGTCTTGTAAGGAACGCCCCGGGTGATCAGGGCAAAGAGGATGACGCCCAATGCATAGATATCGGCTCGGGCGTCCACCGCGTTGGGGTCGCCGCGTGCCTGCTCGGGCGAAAGATAGTGGAGCGTCCCAACGATCGCCTGACTCGTGGATAACTGCCGATCGGTGGCTTCGCTTAACGGTCGAGCCAGCCCGAAATCGAGGATTCGTACTTGACCTTCGCTGTCCACGAGGATGTTCTGGGGCTTGAGATCGCGGTGGATAATGCCCTGCGTGTGAGCATAGTGAGTGGCCTCACAAACCACCGCAAACAGCTGAAGGATCTGCTGAACGGACGCGCGTTCCTGGCGGACGTATTCATCCAGCCTCCATCCCCGTACGAAGTCCATGACGAAGAACGGGCGGCCGTCCTTGGTAAGCTCTGCATGAAAAATCGGGACAATATTGGGGTGGCGAAGCCGAGCCAGAAGCTCGATCTCGCGTTGGAAGCGTCGGCGCTCGTCGCTGCCTGCAAAGTGCCCATGCAGCAACACCTTGATCGCCACCATGCGTTTGGTGGATGTCTGAATCGCCTGGTACACAATTCCCTGCCCGCCCCGGCTGATTTCCGCGATGATCTCGTAGCCGGGAAACAAATCGGCGGTCGGAGGCGCCCCCTCGCGCCGAGGGGGGCGCGCATTGTCCCGGGTCAATGGCGTGACTGAATCCGGGTCGTCTTCTCCCGGGGAGATAGGTGTTGTTGATTCAGTCAAGGTACACTCCGGCCGAAAGCGGCGACAGGGCCGGTGGGGAGCCGCTCGCGATGCTGTGCCATTCCGGCCCAACCGCCGCTCCGATCGGGTAGTCTAGTGGAGCAGGCAATGTAATGTAAAGACTAAATGCAGATGATGATGGCGGCTGGCTCTAATCCCAATGAAACTGACGGATCTGCGAGGCTGACATGTCAAGGAAACACGGTTTGAAAAGAATACTACTGTCAATGCTGCCGGCACTGGGCGCCTGCGGGCCGGAGGCCTACCTGGCGAAGATCGACCAAATGCCGCCGGAGCAGCGACCGCCGGAGTGGGACCAGACGCGGCAGCTCATGGCGCGGCGTGCCCCGGCCGTCGGCGACATCGCGCCGGACTTCGCGCTTCCTCTCATGGACGGCTCGAAGTCGATTCGTCGGAGCGAGCTGCAGGGCGGGCGGCCGATGGTGCTGGTCTTCGGGAGCTTTACCTGACCGCCGTTCCGGCGCCAGTCTGGCGCCATCGAGCGAATGCATTCGGCGTACAGGGAACGTGTATCATTTCTGTTTGTCTATGTGCGCGAGGCGCACCCGGTGGATGGTTGGCAGGTGGACAGCAACGTGAGCGAGGGTGTGTTGTTCGAAAAGCCGCGCACAGAAGATCGCCGCCGCGAGATCGCGCGGGCTTGCTGTGAGAAGTTGAATCTGACGATGCCGTGCGCGGTGGATGGATTGAACAACGCGGTGGATGATCTGTACGCTGCATGGCCGGAGCGGATCTTTGTCATTGGTGCCGACGGGCGAATCGCCTACGCCGGTGAACAGGGGCCGTGGGGGTTCAAGCCGGATGAAGCAGAGAAGGCGTTGCGGCATTTGATCGACAGGCGGTGAAGCGCGCGGTTCACGGGATTGCATGGCTGTCATACACTACGCGTGCCGCGAGGAATGGACCGGCTCACGGAGTGTGTGAATCATGCCAGCTTTGATCGAGTGCGTTCCCAACTTCAGCGAAGGCCGCGACCCGGTCGCCATTCGCCAGATCACCGATGCGATTGAGTCGGTCGAGGGCGTCCGCTTGCTCGACGTAGACCCCGGCAAGGCGACCAATCGGACCGTGGTGACGTTTGTCGGTGAGCCTTGCGCCGTTTGCGAGGCGGCGTTTCGCGGTGCGAAGCGCGCGGCTGAACTGATCGACATGAGCCGGCACAAGGGCGAGCACCCGCGCTTCGGCGCAACGGACGTATGCCCGCTGATCCCCGTGAGCGGTATCACGATGGAAGAGACCGTCAAGTACGCGCGAAATCTGGCGAAGCGGATCGGCGATGAATTGCAGATTCCCGTCTATTGTTACGAATACGCCGCAACCAGCCCACAGCGGAAGAATCTCGCCGATATCCGCGCGGGAGAATACGAAGGGCTTCGAGAGAAGCTGACGCGGCCGGAGTGGAAGCCCGACTTCGGCCCGGCGGCGTTCAACGCTCGGACGGGGGCCATCGCCGTGGGAGCGCGCGACTTTCTGATCGCGTACAACGTGAATTTGAACACCACGAGCGTGCGGCGGGCCAACGCGATCGCGTACGACATCCGTGAGAAGGGGCGCGTGAAGACCGACGACGGCACGCCGACGGGCAAGCCGGTGCTGGACGCGAACGGTCAGAAGGTATGGGTCCCGGGATCGCTGAAGTGCGTGAAGGCGATCGGGTGGTACATCGAGGAGTACGGCGTCGCGCAGATTTCCATCAACCTGACGAACATCGGCGTGACGCCGTTGCACGTCGCGTTCGACGAGTGTTGCAGGCGTGCCGAGGCGCGCGGCGTGCGCGTGACCGGCAGCGAGATCGTGGGCATGGTGCCGCTGTCGGCGATGCTCGAGGCGGGGCGGTATTTTCTGCGCAAGCAGCAGCGCTCGACGGGCGTGAGCGACCGCGAGCTGATCAAGATTGCCGTGCGCAGTCTGGGGTTGGGCGATCTGTCGCCGTTCAAGCCGGAGGAGAAGATCATCGAGTACGCGATCGCCGACAAGTCGGCGCGGCGGCTCGTGGATCGGACGGTCAAGGATTTTGTAGAGGAGACGGCGAGCGAGTCGCCCGCGCCGGGCGGCGGGAGCGTGTCGGCCTTGCTGGGCGCGCTGGGCGCGGCGCTGGCAACGATGGTGGCGAATTTGTCGAGTCACAAGCGCGGCTGGGACGAACGCTGGGAGGAATTCTCCAAATGGGCCGAGCGAGGCAAGGTGCTGCATGATCGGCTGCTCGCGCTGGTGGATGAAGACACGGCGGCGTTCAACGCGCTGATGG
>JAANMU010003237.1_pt1 | contig 10708 bp, 11 predicted proteins | sample 7279701 | NCBI WGS metagenome assembly JAANMU01 (sample SAMN14094539, study PRJNA606508) | bioreactor metagenome | isolation source: A lab-scale SPAN reactor treating ammonium-rich wastewater day 57 | place: Ireland: Galway | collected 2017-03-13 | reverse complement strand
CTTCGAGTTCCTCGACCGCATCGGCGCCCAGGTCACCGGGGGAACGAACCCCGACGAGACCATGGACCTGATCGTGACGTTCGCCCAGGAGGCCACCAAGGCCGACGCGGCGGGCATCTTCCTGCTCGACTCCTCCAAGAAGAAGCTCAAGCCGAAGATCATCAAGGGGCTGATTATCGGTGCTACCAGTATGTTAGCAATTGGGGAAATGAAGGATATTTGCTTGAAACACATGAAGATAAGGGGAGCTGTAAAAATCTGTGCCGCTAAAGAGGTTCGCAGTTCACTTAAGATGGGATTCCTTATGTCCTTTCTGCCGAACAATATTAGACCCAGGGTCGCCCCGTATGAAAGTTGCATAGAAATGCTGGTCAACCACTTGGGAAATACTACTCCTATAAAGATCGCCGATAAAATCAGGGAATACAAAGCGACGTTTTTCCTGCCCGTCAGAATTGCTACGTACGTTAAAACACCCATTATACCTGCTCTGACAATCGGGGCTTGTGGTCCGACAAAGATAACGAAGGAAACGATTGTTAGTACAGTTATCAGTATTGATACACGTTTGCTAAAATAAGCGGTAAGGTTACCCACGACTGCCCCAATAAGGGTGATGTTGCTACCCGACAAGACAACCAAATGGAGCAGTCCAACAATCTTAAGTTGCTGATAGAATGATTTGGTTGTCTTCAGATCAACTCCAAATATAATTCCGTTCAAAAGCGACGATTGTGGTTCCGGGAGATAACCGTCAATCACCGATGTAAAAATATAGGGCGAGAACTCCATGTCAAATACCGATTAGAATTTTTATGTTTTCGTAGACGGTTTTGCCCAAAATCTTTCTATCGATAAGCTCTTGTAAAGCCCCATATGGTCGATTATCAATGATCTTCTGGGCGGTAATCTTTCCGACTCCAGGAAGGGTGTCAAGCTCTTCAAGGGTTGCCTCGTTTACGCTTATGGTTTCGAAGCTGGAATCATCACTTTCGCTTGACGAAGATTGACCGGTTTGAGTGATATCATCAGTAGTATAGCCGTTACTGACTTCCCAAACCGTAGGAATATATACTTTCTGTTCGTCAACAACACGGTTGGCTAGATTGAAGTTGAGCGCAAAAAAGTCCTTGTCGGCGTTGACGGTCAGTCCTCCCGCCTTATCGATCATATTTTTGAGCCTATCGGTATTTGAGGCTTCGTAAAGGCCTGGATTATTTACAGCACCGGATACGTCAACATATATTTTTTCAGCTTTTATGCGAGTTTCAAAGATTGTAGATTTGTTGTCGCTTGTGTTATTTAATCCCTTAGAGGTAGTTGTAAAGTAGAGAATTATCGAAGTTATGGAGATTACGAGGGAAACGGCAATCAATATAATTTCCAACCAGAATTTTTTAAATCTCCTGAGTGTTTTCAGATAACTCATAACCTATTTGACCATGAAGATTTATCTGTGTCCACGGACTATATGCTACAAAAAGCGAAGTGCGGATTGTTGAAATGTCCAAATGTTTTCGATATTCACTTAATCTTCATCGTCTTTTGAGAATCTTTTCGTCAGGAAAACGGTGACGATGATTATGAAGATGACGCCCCCAAGGATTTTGAAAGGAAATCCGAAAAAAACGGTTGACCCGAAGACCGTCGGGGAATTTTCTCCGAAGTTGATATTGGCCGACAAGTTGTATTTTCCGATAAACAGACCTTTTAATGTAAGAGAGGTTGGGGTTTGTGAATCGTCGTTTGTTATCTCCGCTGACGGCGTTGCTTCAAGGAGTCTTTGGGAGCTTGAGAGAATGTTTTTCGGGAGGATTTCGTAATCAGCCGACTGACCGAATGCTCCATGTAAACTTATTTTGCCCCCTGGCACGATTTTATTAGATCCGTTATTTTCGACATATAAGACAACCGGCACTTTGTCCAGGCTATCAAAGATCTTGATGGACTTGCCGAAAAGGTTAATTTTAAACTTCGACAGAGTTTCGAATATGGTTACCCTGGGTTTTATATCTATTACCCCTGAGTCGGTGACCGTTATGAGGATGTTTGAGCCTATGGTGGCGCGGGCACGCGATGAAGTAATTCCTTCAACAGTTGTCGGTGACGTGGTTTGGACCAATAAAGAGTAGTAGTGGTCGGCGTTGGGAACATTCTCCGGTAGCCTCATCCGCAAAAGCAGTTGTTGGGTAGCTCCGGTATCAAGAAAAAATGGTTCTCCCAATTGTAAATGGGCGTTGTCCAAAGAGAAACGGACCGGTCCAACGGCTTCATCTTTAAGTCTGACGTTGCCAAAATTATCCCGGGGTTCAAAGCTCACGACTTTAGTATTGACTATGACAGGGTCACCGCTGTTTTTGACGTTGTAGGCGACCATTATGGATTTGCCCGGCTTCATGACCGCATCAATAATGGGCGGGGATATTGAAAGGGAGACTTGCTGGGCAAATACCCTATTGGAGATTCCGAAAAAAGCCATCGTGATGATAAATATGATAATGAGTGTTGTTTTTTTCATATTAGAATCCAGGTGTTGCCACAAAGTTAACGACCGTTTGATAACTTCCAAAAGGTTGAACGGGTGATATGTTCGCCTTAAAGGTCAAGGTTGCCTGTCGGTCGCGACCGACATTGACAGACGACATGACAACAGCTGCCGGTTCCGGTGTCGGTTCGGTCCTGTCGGGAAAGGGACGATAATGGGAGGCGGAGGTGAAGTCGCCAGGTATGTCGTCTCCGCTCATGTTGTACCCGAATCCGTAGGCTGAATTGGAGCTCCATGTTTTGGCGGTCGATTCGTCACACGTCTCGGCCCCGCCGTCACACGTCGTGTCGTCAATCGTGCTTACACCATTAAAAGTCTTTAATGGCCCCTCCTCAATCGCCGTCACTTGGTATTGGCCCGCGGAACCAAAACTTACGGTTAGGACCGTGGTTGCCGTTGACGGCATGCCGGGAGCCAATGTTCCAAGATTGACGTTGATGTCGGATATCGAAAACTGGAAGGGGATAATCGAATGGATATATTGAAATCCAGCCCTGACAATGAATCCCGAAGAGGAGAACCGGCCGGCAGCAGTTTGACCAATAGTATCTGACAGCTTATACCCCGAAGAAGATTTGTCGCCTGAGGCGGAATTGACGTTGGCGTTGTCTATCTGGAATCTGGGCGATTCCATACTGACGGCCGAGATCGCTCCCGTCGATAGGATAAAAAGGAAAGAGATAGCAATCCCTCTAAGGATATTTTCACGCATATTAGTTCTTTTCGAACTTTTCAATCAGCTTTTCCATTCTGGCGGCCGACTTTCTGATTATCCCTAGTTCATGGTCGCCAACGTAGTTTTCGACAGCCTCCTTGATGTTTTTTATGTGATTTTTGAGAAGCAGCGACAAAAACAGGAAGGTATCTTCCTGAAGTCTTTCGTTTTTAGCTTTGTTTTTTTGAGCCTCTATGTGCTCCTGGCCCATATATAAGGCAAAAGGGGTTAGGAATGCCATGGATATGATCGGAAGTAGGCTTTTCATGTCTTGGTTTTGTGGCATTACCATAAGATAAAAGACAATAAGGGAAAGGGTCATCGTAATCGATATGATCGGTTCAAGCATTAGGCTCAACGAGAAGAGGAGAAAATATATGAGAAAGAAAAACGGCGAGGAGGTGCCGCCAGTTGAATTGACGATCCCGAGGATGATGAGCGTGAACACAACCGATTCGATAAGTCTCGAATAGTCGATTCTTTTAATGAAAAACCTTTTGGCAAGGTAAAGGAATACGAAGAGTCCTGCCGATATCTGTAAATCGTATTGGGCGAGAGGTGTCTCAGGAAAGACGAAAGTCAGGACGACCGCGATGACCAGAATAACGGAATGGACGATTTCTTTGGACATAATATAAATATACTATTAATTAATGATAGCTAAAGGATTATTTTATGCTACAATATTAGTCATCTTAGTACGATAGTCAGGATGTATTAAGCATACCAGGTTATATTTATCCGAAATAAATCAAAATGGCAGACACGACAAATATAAGAAAAAATTTCACCGGCGACATAATGGATGAGCTGAAGAAAGTCAGCTGGCCGTCGCGTCCCAGCACGTTTCGCCTCACGATGATCGTCATTTTAGTCTCCTTGATTATCGGGGTGTATATAGGTATAATAGATATTCTTTTGACGAAGGGACTTGAATTTATTACTAAATTCAGATAAACTCCCATATTTTATGAACCAGGATCAGATTCAAAAGGAACAGAAAGAGGCTTTGAAAACAAGTGCTCCGGTTTTGCCCGGCGCCAAATGGTATGTCATTCATATCCAGACAAGCTACGAGCAAAGGGTTAAAGCCGCCCTTGAACAAAGAGTAAAGTCGTTGGGAGTAGAAGACAAGATCTTCGAGGTAGTTATCCCGACTCGTGAAATTGTTATCGTCAAGAAGGGAAAAAAACAAAAGGCCACCGAAAAAGTTTTCCCGGGATACATTTTAGTCAAGATGATTCTGGACGATGACTCATGGTTAGTCGTGAGGACAACGGAAGGCGTCACCGGGTTTGTAGGGGCAGGACTTAAGCCGACGCCCATTTCAGACAAGGAAGTCGATGCTATTATGAAGTTTGTAACTCAAGAACAGCCGAAATTCAAGGCCAAGTTCTCAGTTGGTGAAGCGGTCAAGATCACCGAAGGACCGTTTGCAGATTTCTTAGGTACAATTGAGGCGATTGACGATCAAAGGGGTAAGGTCAAGGTATTGGTTTCCATTTTCGACCGGGAAACTCCGGTAGAATTGGACTTTTTACAAGTAACAAAACTATAATATGGCAAAAAAAATAAAAACATTGGTAAAACTTAATCTTCCGGCTGGAGAAGCAACTCCGGCGCCGCCGGTCGGACCGGCATTGGGTCAACACGGAATCCCGATCATGGACTTCATTAAGGAATATAATGCCAGAACTGCCAAACTGAAGGGACAGGTCATTCCCGCCGTCATTACGGTGTTTGAGGACAGAAGCTTTACATTTATAACCAAACTTCCCCCAGTTGCCGCTATGATCAAGAAGAAAATAGCTTTAGCTAAGGGGTCGGGGAGGCCAAATACCGAAAAGGTTGGAAAGTTAACGAAAGTGCAACTTGAAGAAATTGCCAAAGAAAAAATGGACGATTTGAATGCAAATGACGTTGAGGCTGCTAAGAAAATCGTTGCCGGGACAGCCCGAAGCATGGGTATAGACGTTGAAAATTAAAAATTTACGAACGCGTAATAATGGGAAAAGTAAAAACTAGAATATTGGGATTGGAAGACGTTGAATTAGAGCAGAAAAAAGAACAGAAGGAAAAAGCCGCCCAGAAGAAAATGGCCAAGAAGAAAGATGAGCCTAAAGAAAAGGAACCAGTAAAAGCTGTTGAAGAAAAAAAAGAAGAGAAAAAGGTTGAATCAAAAAAAGAAAAGAAAGTCGTTAAAACTAAAGCTAAAGTCAGAGGAAAGAAGTACCAGAAAGTTGTAAAAATGTTTGACAAAACAAAATCGTATTCGTTTAAAGAAGCCGTCAAGCTTGTCAAAGAAATGAAGACCGCCAAATTCGACGAGACCGTTGAGCTACATCTTAATGTTGATGAGACCGGTCTTAAAGGCGAAGTCACTCTTCCACACTCAACCGGAAAAACCGTTAAGGTAGCTGTCGTTGACGACAAGCTATTGGAAAAGCTTGAAGCTGGAAAGATTGATTTTGACATCCTGGTTACGCATCCATCATTCATGCCACGTCTTGCGAAATTCGCCAAGGTCTTGGGACCAAAGGGTTTGATGCCCAACCCCAAAGCCGGAACTATTTCTCCCAAACCTGAAGAGTTGGTAAAAAAGTTCTCAGGGGGTACGATGAGATGGAAGACCGAACCCAAATTCCCGCTTATTCACCAAATGATAGGGAAGTCAAGCTTTGAAGACAATAATCTCGTTGAGAATGCCAAAGCTTTTGTTGAAGCTGTAGGGATGAAACATATCTTAAAGGCATATATAAAATCGACGATGAGTCCTTCGTTGAGGGTAGATCTGCAGAAATAATCAAACCCTGAATCTTCTTTTGGTAAGTTCGACTATAAGGTCGGTTGCATCTTCAATCATCAAATTTGGCCCAGTTCTTATAACCATGTCGTAGTGGTGGGCTTTTCTTTGATCGTGGTTAAAGAGGGTTTGCACAAAATCCTTCCTCTCTTCGTCCGAATCTTTAATTCTCCTTACGGCCTCGGCACGGGATATCCCCTCATAAGTCATTTCCCAGGCCACCCGCTGTGACATCTCACAAATGATCCTTATTTTTAAAGCGTGGGGGAAGATGAAATTGGCGCCGCGCCCGAGAACAATCGCATGGCCTCGTTGGCCGATAAGCGACAGTACTTTGACGAGATGTTTGTAATATCCTGACATGTTCATAAACCGCCTACCGAATATTTCACTTATGAGTTCGTCCGCAAGGGGTAGTCTTTTTTCGTCTATGGATTTGACGAGCTTTTTCTCAAGATGGGCTTCCTTGGCAATCTCCGAAATGATTTCTTGGTCGTAGACTTTCCAGTTTTTGCCGAGCCGTTTGGCGACAAGGTTGGCAATGGCTTTTCCACCCGAACCCATTTCGCGGGATATTGTGATTACAGGAAGCGGTCCACTCAAGAGAGGTTCCTTCTCGCGGAAGATTGACGGAAGAACATTATCTTGTATCATCTGATACAACTTCTTCATGACCAAATTATATGATATCTTGGCGTATTATGCACGTTGAAATGTTGAGAGTATCCATTTTGATTGTTTTATCTTCCCTTTAGCAGCACATCTTTGCTATTATTAAATAATGGACAAAATGGGTAGATTGGTTCTAAGAACAAGCGAATTTTGGCAATATCTCTCCCAAAACCAAAAAGACCTAATCCGTGAAGGTCAATACCTTATGGAAGACATCGTCAAGGACAACGCTTACCAATTTAAAGACTATTCTTTCTTGGTGTTCCCGTTCGCCAAGGCATATGAGGGATTCTTGAAGCAGCTTTTCAAGGATGTCAAATTCATATCCCACTTGGATTATATATCTGATCATCTAAGATTGGGTAAGTTGATGTCCCCGAATTTGATAGGCAAATTGGGCGACAGGTCTCTGTACTATAAAATTGAAACTAAGGCGGGGAACGAGCTGGCGGAAAGAGTTTGGGATGTGTGGAAAAGGGGACGCAATCAAATTTTTCACTATTTTCCCCACAACCTGAAGGCGATAAGTTTTGACGAGGCGACCGCAATAATTGACGAAATCATTAAGACGATGGAAGAGACTTATGATAAATTAAAACCAAAAAAATCATGAAAGGACTAACAAGCCAACAAGCAGAGGATTCTCTAAAGCAGTACGGGTACAATATGATTTCAGAGCCTTCCAAAAAGAGCTTCCTAGCAAAATTTTTTGAACAGTTTAATAACTTCTTGACGATGCTGCTTTTGGGAGCGTCGGTTTTTTCGTTTTTTTTGGGTGAGGGGGTTGACGGTGCTCTTATCATTGCCATCATAATTTTGAATGCGTTTTTCGGACTCTATCAGGAGGCAAAAGCCGAGGAATCCCTGAAGGCCCTAAAGGAAATGACCGTTACTAAAGTGAGGGTTATACGGGACGGACACCAGATAGAAATAGACAGCAAGTTTGTGGTTCCCGGGGATATTGTATATATAGAGGAAGGTATTAAGCTGCCGGCCGACGGACAGGTAGTTGAGTCGGTCAACCTTGAGGTCAACGAGTCGGCCTTGACCGGGGAATCGTTAGCCATCAACAAAAAGGAAAATGACGAAGTATTCTCGGGCACGATTGTTTCCAAAGGCCGTGGAATGCTTAAAGTTATCCATACCGGCGACAAAACCAAATTCGGTCAGATCGCCAAGAATCTTTCAACAATTGTTGAGGGTCAGACGCCCTTGCAGAAGAAACTTTCCGACCTGACCAGAATGATCGGAATCGGCGGAATAGTATTATCGATTCTTGTTTTTGTGATTTCGATGATTGAGGGAACGGGTTATTTCCCGGCTTTCCTTTTGGCGATTTCCCTGGCGGTAGCAATTGTTCCTGAGGGATTGCCGGCCGTTATGACGATTACTTTAGCTATTGGAATGAAACGAATGGCCGGAAAAAAAGCCATCTTGAGAAAGCTATCGGCGATTGAAGCCTTGGGAAGCATCACTTTGATCGCAACCGACAAAACAGGCACCTTGACCACCAACAAAATGCAGGTCAAGGAAATCTATGTCGACGAAAATAAATACAACGACAGCGAGCTGCCCGAATCCAGCAATCATCCTTTCAACCTGATGGTCTTAAATAGCGTTCTTTGTTCGACGGCTTCTCTGGTATATGTTCATGACCACGGAAGTTGGGATGTTTTGGGCGACCCGACCGAAGGGGCCCTCCTTTATTTGGCACAAAAAAAAGGTCTGGAGTTGGAAAAAGTCAGGAAAGAATGGAGGCTGGTTAATGAGGTGCCTTTCGACAGTGTTACCAAAATGATGACGGTTAAGGTCAAAAAGCCCGGGAAAGTGGGAGGGGAATACTCATTCTCAAAAGGGGCTCCGGAGTCAATTCTATCCCGCTCCAAAAAGATCCTTATAGGCAACAAAGAAAAACCGTTGACCCCGAACGAGAGAAAAAAACTCGAATCGGTAGTTGCCAAATGGGCCGGCCAAGGCTTGCGGGTTTTGGCGTTTTCGTACAATAACGGGGTTTTCCTTGGTATGGTGGCGATACATGACGCCCCTCGCCCCGAGGTTAAAGAAGCCATTGCCAAGGCCAAAAAAGCCGGTATAAAAATTATCATGGTGACCGGAGACAGTGAGAAAACCGCCGAAGCCATTGGGGTGACTACCGGTTTGATAACAGAGGGAGACGAAATTTTGACGGGTACCCAAGTTGAGGAGTACAGCGACGAGGAACTACTGAAGATTCTTCCCAAGGTCAAGATCTTTGCCCGAACGAACCCTTTCCAAAAACACAGGATAGTCAAACTTTATCAGTCTTTGGGAGAGGTTGTTGGAGTAACGGGTGACGGAGTCAACGACGCCATAGCCCTAAAGCAGGCAGATGTTGGTGTTGCGATGGGGTTGGTTGGAACCGATGTCGCCCGGGAGACGGCCGACATGGTCATAACCGACGATAATTTCGCAACAATTATTGTCGCTATTGAAGAGGGGAGAGGGATAATAAACAACATCAAAAACGCTATAAAATATCTCCTGTCTACTAACGTTTCCGAGGCAATTGCCTTGATTATCGGGTTGATTATGGGGTTACCGACTCTCTTTTATCCGATCCAGCTTTTGTATATAAACCTTGTGACAGATGGGTTGCCGGCCCTCATGTTGTCTTTTTCGCCCCGAGATCCCAATCTCATGTCAATTACCCCCGAAAAAGAAATGGTCTTGTTGAAAAAGAAAGACCAGTTGTATATTTTCTGGGTTGGTATGGTCGGGGCGACTCTGGTTGTCGTCTCGTATTTCATGTACTCGGTTTGGCTCAGGCAGGATTTGGGTAAGACAGCCGCATTCTCCGTTTTGACCATGATCCAGTCGTTTGTCTTCATCGATTTGTGGCTAAGCCATAGACACATTCACCAGAACCTGAGCAGTTTATTTAAACCGGTCTTCATGATCGCGTTTATCGTGCCGTTGGCGCTTCAATTTGCACTATTGAGCCATCCGGTTTCGGCATCGCTTTTCAAAGTCAGTTCGATATCTCCGATGGTCTTCGCACAATTTCTTTTGATATCTTTTATGGTCCTTTTGGGTGTGAGGTTGGTTAAGAGGATGGTGAGGATATAACGATATATATTAGTTTTCCCTAACGGCATCAAGGATGGCTGTGGAGTCTATTTCCTCAAAGTGTAGGAGTTCTTCGGGTTTCCCGGACATAGGGGTCTTACGGACACATAGGTGAACGAATTTGATACCCGTCATAGCGATAGCTTCGCCGATTCCTCCTGCGGGATAATGGTCCTCAACGACAATCACTTTGCCGGATTTTTTTGCTAGCCTCATTAGGCTATCTCCGTCAAGCGGTTTTATGGAATATAGGTCAACGACCGTAGTTTTTATGTTCTGTTTTTCAAGCACAGCTTGGGCTTTTAAAGCTTCATGTAGAGTAATTCCTGCGGAGATAATTAACGCTTTGGATTTTCCAGTGATTTTTTTTGAATCATGGATTTTGAATCCGCCAATTGGGAATTCTTCCTCTTCGTCATAAATGACGGGAGTCTTGCTCCTTGTCGTTCGAAGATAATAAATACCGTCATTTTCACTCATCAGTCGGGTAAGCTTCTTAGTCGATACCGCGTCAGACGGGTAGAGCACCGTACTTTTCAGGATACTTCTCATCATCGAGATATCTTCAAGACCCATTTGGGAAGGACCATCTTCTCCTATTGACACTCCGGCATGTGAACCGACTATCTTGAGGTTGGCTCTTGAGTACTGGGCCATCCTTATCTGGTCAAATGTCTGAGTCAGGAAAGCCGCAAACGTGGATACAAATGGAGTGAAGCCTAACTTCGAAAACCCGACGGCTACCCCCATCATGTTTTCTTCAGCGATGAACATTTCAAAAAAACGTTCCGGAAACTGTTTCTGGAACCTGTCCTGGTAGGTCGAATTGGCGACTTCGGCGTCAAGGGCGATGATATTCGGGTTTTTG
>JAANMU010003236.1_pt1 | contig 10708 bp, 11 predicted proteins | sample 7279701 | NCBI WGS metagenome assembly JAANMU01 (sample SAMN14094539, study PRJNA606508) | bioreactor metagenome | isolation source: A lab-scale SPAN reactor treating ammonium-rich wastewater day 57 | place: Ireland: Galway | collected 2017-03-13 | reverse complement strand
AAGCCCGGAGACGTGGCCGAGAGGTCGAAGGCACTCCCCTGCTAAGGGAGCATGCGGCCAAAAACTGCATCGAGGGTTCGAATCCCTCCGTCTCCGCCAGAGTTCGCCCCTGGCGCCAGCCGCAGCGTGACCCGGTCGCAGGCGGAAGCTTTCCTCAGTCGATCCGGATGTCGGCGGCGGTGACGATCTTCTGGTAACGGGCCATCTCGCTGGTGATGAACTCCGAGAAGCCCGCCGGCGGGCGATAGTTGACGATGAACCCCTGGCTGGCCAGGCTCTGCCGGACCGCCGGCAGTGCCATGATCCGGCGTGCCGCAGCATCGAGGCGCTCGACGATCGCCGGCGGCAGGTTCGCCGGTGCCCACAGGCCGTACCAGCTGGTGAACTCGAAGTCCTTGAAGCCGGCTTCCTGCATCGTCGGCACGTCGGGCAACAGCGGACTGCGCGTGGCTCCGGTCACCGCCAGTGCGCGCAGCTTGCCGGCCTTGACCAGCGGCAAGGCGGTGATGATCGCGTCCATCTTCGCCGAGACCTGTCCGCCGACGAGATCCTGCAGCGCTGGTGCCCCGCCCTTGTACAGCACGATCGGAACCTTGCCGAGTCCGATTTCGTGGAGGAAGTAGGCCGAGGCGAGATGGTCGGCGGCGCCGAAGCCGCCGGTCGCGAAGCTGAAGCGCGACGGGTCGGCCTTCATCGCATCGGCGAATGCGCGCGCGGAGTCGCCCGGCATGCCCGGGTTCACGACGAAGACGAGCGGGCCCTGCGCGAGCAGGCTGATCGCGGTGAAGTCCCTGACTGCGTCGAACTGGATGCTCTTCCTGTGCAGCAGCGGATTGATCGAGTGGATCGACGCGTTGATGTAGAGGGTGTAGCCGTCCGGGGCGGATCGCGCCACCGACGCGGCGCCGATCATGCTGGAGGCTCCGGCCCGGTTCTCGACCACGACCGACTGCTTCAGGTCGTCCTTCAGGTGCTCGGCGAACATCCGGGCGACCCGGTCGACCGGACCAGCGGGTGCGTGCGGCACGACGATCGTGACCGTTCGCGATGGGTATCCCGCGTCGGCCGTCTGGGCGTTCGTGACCCACGCAGTGGCCAGCAGCGCTGCGCCCGTGGCAGCGTGCAGCACGAGTCGTCGTTTCGATCTGTCCATGATCACTCCCGATGATGGGTGCGCAGTCAGGCAGCCTTCAGCGCCACGGACTGCCAGCCGTACTTCCGGTCGAGGCCCAGTTCGCGAACCGCCCGCAATCCCCTGGCCAGCGCCTCGCCCTGCAGTCCGGTGAGCGGCTTTCGCAACTCGCCGGCCGGCAGGCCGACTGCCTTCATCAGCGACTTGATGGCCACCGGATTGATCGCCGAATACGCGAAATGCAGGATCGGCAACAGGTGCAGGTACGTCTCGCGGAAGCTGATCGACACCTGCGGCTCGGACCACGGTCGCGACAGCAACGCCATTTCGGCCGGCGCGATGTTGCCCGACATGTTGGCCGTGCCATGGCCGCCGAGACTCATCGTCGGCACCACCAGGCCGAGGTTCGGTGAATCGCAGCACATCACCGCGACATCGGGGCGTGCGGCGAGCACCTGTGCCACCTGGCCGACCCGGGTCGTCGATTCCTTGTGTACGACGTAGTTCGGATGCCTGAAGATCCGCAGCAACTGGTCCCAGTGCAGGTCCGATTTCACTCTCGGCGGATTGTTGTAGATACCGAGCGGCAGTTCGGTCGCATCGGCCACTTCGAGGAAATACGCCTCGATGTCGGCTTCCGAAGCGCAGATGTAGGACGGCGCCGCCAGAATCGCGCCGTCGGCTCCGTTGGCATGGGCGAATTTCAGGTAGTCGATCGTCGTCTGCGTGTTGTTGCCGGTGCAGCCATAGAAGAACTTCATGCCGCCGACCTTCATCCGGGCCGTCTCGACGATGATCTTCTCGCGCTCCGCCTGCGACAGCATCGACACCTCGCCGGTGGACCCCATGATCAGCACCGCACTCGTGCCATGAGCCCGCTGGAACCCGAGCAGGGTCCGGAATCCCTCGAAATCGACGCTGCCGTCCTTGTTGAACGGGGTGATCAACGCAACGAACGAACCGGTAATTTTCGGCCTGGCCATGCCCTGTCCTCTCGATTCCCTGCGTTCCGGCGCGTGCGGGCGACGCAACGGCCCCGATCATACCTTCAGGCCGCGATCCGTCGCGACTCAGCCGGAACTCTGCCGCAACTCCTTGCGAAACTGCAGGATCCCGCGCACGAACGCGGCCCGGAAGGTCGGCAGGTGTGCGAAGTGGTCCCTGCGCCGAGCCGCCTGGCGCAGCGCAAGCAGTTGCCGCTGCAACTGCACCGATCTCGATTCGGCGAATGCCATGCAGACCGCTTTCCGTCAGAGCGCCCGGCGCACCGCGTCGGCCAGCAGGCCGGCGTCGGCGTTCGGATTGGCGGCGACGTTCCTGAACCAGGGCTCGCCGTCCAGCGTGGTGGTCGAGGTCGATCCGGGCGGCAGCGATTGCCGCACGTGTTCGAACGCCGCGGCCTGCCTGGGGCGCCAGACGACGATGCCGCTTTGCGGCTCGGCCAGCAGCGCCAGGCGCGCATCGTCGTGCACGAACCGCGCGAAAGCGTCGGCGAGGTCGACGCAGTGCTCGATGCGCGCGGCGAGACCCGTCCTGCCCCAGGCGAGGAGGGTCGCCAGCAGCGGCACCGCGGTGGCCCCGTGCGAGCCGAGCAGTCCGACGTTCGGCACCGCCAGACAGGCACCGCCGAAGCTGATCGCGGCGCTGGCGGTCGCATTGTCGCGAAACAGCACCAGCGCAGATTCCTTCGGCTGGAACAGCCACTTGTGGGCCGATACCGCCACCGAGTCGGCACGCTCGATGCCGGCCAGGCGCGGCGCGTGGCGGGTGAGCCGCAGTGGGCCGGCCCAGGCGGCGTCGACATGGGTCCACGCGGCGCGACCCGCCGCGTCGAGTGGGTCGATCGCACCGGTGCCCGTCGTGCCGGCGGTGAGCACCAGGGCGGCACGCGACAGGTCGGCGGGCAGCGCATCGGGCAGCAGCGCGCCGGTGGCATCCACGGGCAATTGCCGGAAACCCAGCCCGAGGAGGTGGGCCGCCTTGCCGATCGACAGGTGCGCGCTCGTGCTGGCCACGACCTCGCGGATGCCGGCACACTCGCGTGCCGCCCAGAGCGCGGTCAGGTTGGCCACCGTCGACCCCGGCGTCATGTGGCCGCCCGACATGCCGAAGCAGGGCGCCAACCACGCAAGCACCCGGTCTTCGAGTTCCCGGGCCGCGGGTGCGGTGGCCGGATGCAACAGGTTCTGGTTCAACGAGGCGTTCCACAAGGTCGTGGCCCACGCGATCCACGGCGTCGGCGGATCCATGTGCGCGAACGAACTCGGGTGGCCCAGTCGCGCGGCACCACCCAGCACGATCGGCGCGAGCAGGTCGAGCACCGGTCCGGCTCCGAGGCCCGCTTCCGGCAGCCGCTCGGGCAAGTCGAGCGGCGCGCCGCCCGCGTGCCCGCGGGACAGCAAACCGAGCGCCCGAAGCAGCCCGTCGTCACTGGCCAGGAAGTCGCGATCCACGCCCGCGCGCTCCGTCGTGGGAACCCGCCGCGAGTCTACCGCGCACGCGCGCACTGTTGCGCGTGCGCGCGTGCGCGGCACGCGCGTTCGCATCTCGCGGGAGGCGCGTGACATGAGCTGCGCGTGCGCGCGTGCGCGGCACGCGCCCTTGCGCGGCGCGCGAAGGCCGTATCATTGCGTGCAACCCCGTGAATCAGAAGGAGGGAGTCGCCGTGCCGATCTACGAATACGCCTGCCGTGAATGCGGACACCACTTCGAGACTCTGGTGCGTTCGGGCGATGCGCCCGCGTGCCCGAGCTGCCGCTCGGGCAGCCTCGACAGGCAGTTGTCGGTGTTCGCCACGCCGGCGGCGAGTGCCGCGGCCCCGGGGCCGCTGCCGGGGCCCTGCGGCGCGTGCGGACATCCGGATGGCCCGGGCGGGTGCGCATTCGACTGAATGCATCATCGCGGCTTTTCTGCAGGCACGGACGGTCGGAGCGCCTCCACGTGAACCGGAAGATCAGGATCGGCATTGCCGGTTACGGCAATCTCGGGCGCGGCGTCGAGTCGGCCATCGCGCAGAACCCCGACATGGCGCTGGCGGGCGTGTTCACGCGACGTGATCCCGTGTCGCTGCGCACGCTGGGCGCCCAGGTGCACCGGCTCGACGCGATCGACGCGTTCGTCGCGGATATCGACGTGCTGGTGCTGTGCGGCGGATCGAAGTCCGACCTCCCCGAGCAGGGGCCGGCGCTGGCCGCACGCTTCAACACCGTCGACAGTTTCGACACCCACGCGCGGATCCCCGAGTACTTCGACGTGGTCGACCGCGCGGCGCGCGCCGGCGAACACACCGCGGTGATCGCGGTCGGCTGGGATCCGGGCCTGTTCTCGCTGGCGCGCGTTTACGGCGAATCGGTGCTCGCCGACGGCGCCACTTACACGTTCTGGGGCCGCGGGCTGAGCCAGGGGCACTCCGACGCGATCCGCCGGGTGCCGGGCGTGCGTGCGGGCGTGCAATACACGGTGCCGGTGTCGCAGGCGATCGAGCGGGTGCGCAGTGGCGAACGGCCGGCGCTGTCGACCCGCGACAAGCACACGCGCGAGTGCCACGTGGTGCTCGAAGACGGTGCCGATGCGGCGGCGGTCGAGCGCGCCATCGTCACGATGCCCGACTACTTCGCCGACTACGACACCACGGTGCGCTTCATCGACGCCGCCACTCTGCAGCGCGAGCACTCGGCAATGCCTCACGGCGGCTTCGTGCTGCGCACCGGCAGGACCGGCGCGGACACGTCGCAGGTGTTCGAATTCGCGCTGAAGCTCGACAGCAATCCGGAGTTCACCGCCAGCGTGCTCGTCGCGTATGCGCGCGCCGCGTGGCGCCTGGCGCAGCGCCGCGAGTTCGGCGCGCGCACCGTGTTCGACATCGCGCCGGCACTGCTGTCGCCGAAGAGTCCCGCCGAGCTGCGCGCGCAGCTGCTGTAGCAGACACCGGGCTCCGGGATGCGACGTCACCACGCGTCCTTCCTCACGATCCGGCTCGGCGCGAACCGCTGGGATCTGCTCGCGGTGGCGCTGCTTCTGGGCGCGCTCGCGCTGCTCACGGTGGCCGCGCAGCAGATGCGAGCGCCCCTCGTCACGCTCGAAGCCTCGGCGATCTCGCTCGACCCGGGTGAACTTCCCGGCTACGCGCTGCGCACCACGGTGCGCATGTTCGCGGCGATGGGCGTGTCGCTCGTGTTCACCTTCGTGGTGGGCACACTCGCCGCGCGCAACGCGCGTGCGGGAGCGTTGCTGCTGCCGCTGCTCGACGTGCTGCAGTCCGTGCCGGTGCTCGGCTACCTCTCGTTGACCGTCGTGCTGTTTCTCGGCCTGTTTCCCGGATCGGTGCTGGGCGCCGAGCTGGCGGCGATCTTCGCGATCTTCACCAGTCAGGTCTGGAACATGACCTTCAGCTTCTACCAGTCGCTGCGAACCGTTCCGTCCGACCTGTCGGACGCGGCGCGCTCGTTCCGGCTCTCGGCGTGGCAGCGCTTCTGGCATCTGGACGTGCCGTTCGCAATGCCCGGCCTCGTCTGGAACATGATGATGTCGATGTCCGGCGGCTGGTTCTTCGTCGTCGCCTCCGAAGCGATCTCGGTGGGCACGCACACCTTGCCGCTGCCCGGAATCGGTTCCTTCGTCGCAGTGGCGATTGCCCATCGCGACCTGGCAGCAGTCGGCTGGGCGCTCGCGACGATGCTCGGCGTCATCGTGCTGTACGACGCGCTGGTCTTCCGGCCGCTGGTGGTCTGGTCGGAGCAGTTTCGCCCGGGCCCGCTGCGGCCCGAAGGTGCGGCGCGCAGCTGGCTGCTGTCGGCGTGGCGCCGCACCGGATTGCTGCGCAGTCTGGATGCGCGCGTGCGCCGCCTGCTGCGTACGAGCACGATGGGTCGCTTCGAGCGCCTGCGCCGCCTGGCCGCAGCCCCGCGTCGCTGGTCCGCCGCGCTGTTCGACCTCGGCTGGTACGCGACGCTGCTCGCACTGGCTGCCGGCAGTGCCTGGTACGCGGTGCGCCTTTTCGGCATGGTCGATGCCGCCGAGTGGCTGCGCGTGCTTGCGCTGGGTGGCGTCACGCTGGTGCGCGTGCTCGCCCTGACCGCGCTCGCGTTGCTCGTCTGGGTGCCGGTGGGGATCGTGGTCGGACTGCGGCCGCGCTGGACCGCGCGGGTACAGCCGCTCGTCCAGTTCCTCGCGGCGATACCGGCGAATCTGCTGTTTCCGCTGGCGGTGTACGCCATCGTCCGCATGAACCTGAACCCGGAGATCTGGCTGAGCCCGTTGATCGTCCTCGGCGCGCAGTGGTACATCCTGTTCAACGTGATCGCCGGCGCGAACGCAGTGCCGCAGGACCTGCTCGAGATCGCCCGCAGCCTGCGGGTTCGGGGCTGGCTGCGATGGCGCACGGTGCTGCTGCCGGGCGTCGCACCCTATGCGGTCACCGGCGCGATCACCGCCTGGGGCGGCGCCTGGAACGCGACGATCGTCGCCGAGGCGGTGCACTGGGGCGAACAGAGCATCGTCGCCCACGGATTGGGCGCGTACATCGCGGTGAGCACCGAGGCGGGCGACTACGAACGCATCGCGCTCGGGGTGACGGTGATGAGCGCCATCGTGGTCGCCTTCAATCGCCTGCTGTGGCGTCCCCTCTACGACGCCACCGAGCGCCGCTTTCGCCTGTCGTGAGTGACGATCCCATGCCCGAAGAACCGCTGCTGCGCGTGTCCGGACTCACCAGGCGCTTTCCGCGGGCCGGTGGCGAGGTGCTCGTGCTCGACGCGATCGACCTGGAAATCCGCCCGGGCGAGATCGTCGGCATTCTCGGGCGCTCGGGCTCGGGCAAGTCGACGTTGTTGCGCAGCATCGCGGGACTGATTTCCCCGAGCAGCGGCGGCGTGTTCTTCGAGGGCAAGCCGGTCGAGGGGCCCGCCCCGGGCATCGCGATGGTGTTCCAGGGATTTGCGCTGTTTCCATGGCTGACGGTGCTCGGCAACGTCGCGCTGGGCCTGCGCGCGCTCGGCGTCGACGAGGACGAGGCGCGGCGCCGCTCGCTCGCCGCGATCGACCTGATCGGCCTGGACGGTTTCGAGAGTGCCTATCCGCGCGAGCTTTCCGGGGGCATGCAGCAGCGCGTGGGCTTTGCGCGCGCGCTGGTCGTCGATCCGGTGCTGCTGCTGATGGACGAACCTTTCTCGGCGCTCGACGTGCTCACCGCCGAGACCCTGCGCACCGATTTCCTCGACCTGTGGACCGAGTCGAAGCTGAACATCCGCGCGGTCGTCCTGGTGACGCACAACATCGAAGAGGCGGTGTTCCTGTGCGATCGCGTGATCGTCCTGTCGGCCAACCCGGGCCGGGTGCAGGCCGCGCTGCACATCGACCTGCCGCATCCGCGCGATCGGCTGTCGGCGCCGTTTCGCCAGGCTGTCGAGGACATCTATGCGCAGATCACCGCGCGGGCGGGCGAACCGGTGCGCGCGGCGGAACCGCCGATCGCAAGACACCTGCGGCGCGTGTCGGTCAACGCCATGGCCGGGATGCTCGAGACCGTTGCCGCCGCTCCACACCGGGGCCGCGCCGACCTGCCGGAAGTGTCGCACCTGCTGCGCCTGGAACTCGACGAACTGCTGCCGGTGGCCGAGGCGCTGCACCTGCTCGGACTGGCCGAGGTGGCGCAGGGCGACATCGTGCTCACGCCGGCCGGTGTCGAGTACGCGCTGGCGGACACGCAGCAGCGCAAGCGCATCTTCTGCGCGCACGCGCTGCGCGGCGTCGCGCTGGTCGCGCACATCCGCAGCGTGCTGCAGGCGCGCCCGAACGGGCGCGCGCCGCGCGTGCGTTTCGAAGCCGAACTGGAGGACCATCTGACGCAGCAGTACGCGCGCGAGACGCTCGACGTGGCGATCGAATGGGGGCGCTACGCCGAGCTCTACGAATACGACGACGTCTCGGAGTCGCTGGTGATCGGCCCGGAGGCAGGCGCGCAGGCCTGAACGGCTCGGCGGCGGCCGGACAGCGCTGCGCGCTATCATCGCCGCATGTCGCTACCTCGCCATTCGGTGCTGCGCGAGGCCGGTGCGTGGGGCGCGAGCGTCTCCGACGGCCTGGCGGGACGGCTGCGCGCGATACGCTTCGCGGCGGTGGTCGTGGTCACCGCGCTGTCGCCGTCCGCCTGGACCAGGCAGGCGCGCCTGCTCGCTGCGCGTCAGATCCACTTCTCGGCGTGGCAGGCGCTGCCCGGCTTCATGCTCGCATTCGCCGTGCCCGGCTTCGTGCTGGTGCGCATCGTGATCGGCACGGCGCAGGCCTACGGAGTCGCGCAGTATGCGCTGGAACTCACGGTGCGCGTACTTGCGCTCGAGTTGATCCCGCTGTTCGCGGCGCTGTTCGTTGGCCTGCGTTCGGGTGCGACGATCGCCACCGAAGTGGCGCTGAAGCACGTCGACGGCGAATTCGAGCGGCTTGCGCGCAGCGGATGCGATCCGCTCGCGAACGAACTGGTGCCGCGCGCGATCGGCAGCCTGGTGGCGGTGCTGCTGCTCGCGCTGGTGAACGGGGTGGTGGCGCTCGCACTTGCTTACGTCGAACTCTACGGATTGTCGCCATGGGCGGCGGGTGCGTTCGTTCGCGTCACCGGGCAGGTGTTCGGTCCGGTGATCGTGGCGGGTTTCCTCATCAAGACAGTCCTGTTCGGCGTGGCGGTCGGGGCGATCCCGATCGCCGCAGCGCTCGGCATTCGCCGCGAGCGCGCGCAGGTGCCGGGTGCGGTGCGCCGCGGCATGGTGCGGCTGGGCGCCGCGCTCGGGCTGATCGAGATCGTCTTTCTTGCGGTGATCTATGCCTGAGCCCGGGACGGCCGACGAACGGCAACGAGGTGCCGATCCGGTGCGCAACGTCGGCACGAAGGCGACGCTGCTGCTGGTGTTGACTTTCGGCCTGCTGGCGGCGTTCCTGGGTTACGTGCTCTATGCGCGCGGCACCTTCGAGGAGACGCAGCGCCTGGTGCTGATGGCCGACAACGCCGAGGGGGTGTCGGTGGGCTCCGACCTGACTTTCTCGGGTTTCCCCGTGGGCCGCGTGCAGCGCATCGAACTCGAACGCACCGGCCAGGCGCGCATCGAGGTCGACGTGCCGCGTTCGGCCGCGCAGTGGCTGCGCGTGTCCAGCGTATTCACGCTCGAGCGCGGGCTGGTGGGCGGCGCGCGGCTGCGCGCGTTCACCGGCGACCTCGGCGATGCGCCGCTGCCCGACGGCGCGGTGCGCCCGGTGCTGCGCGGCGACACCACCGACGAGTTGCCGGCACTGGTGGCGAGCGTCAAGCGCCTGGTCGAGAACGCCGAGCGGATGACCGCGAACGACTCCGACGTCAACCGCGGCCTCGAGGGCCTGCGCACGATGACCGACCGGATGGGCGGCCGCTACGGGATGCTCACCGCGCTGCTCGGCAGCGAGGAGGAGGCGCGCAACGCGATCCACGCCATCGGCCGGGTCAACCAGGTGCTTGCGTCGATCGACGCACTGGTGCATCGGCTCGACGGATTGGGGCAGAAGCTCGAGGGCACCCTCGCCACGGCCGACCGGCGCGTGCTCGGCGAGGGTGGGGTGCTCGACGAGACGCAGCGCGCAGTGCAACAGGTGAACGCGGTGCTGGGCGACGCGCGGCACAGTCTGGCCCGGCTCGATGCGCTGCTCGCCGAGGGGCAGGCGATTGCCGGGGACACACGCGCCGCCACCATCGACCTGCAGGCGCTGCGTACCGAGATCGAGTCGAGCCTGCGCAAGGCCGGACAGCTGATCGACGAGATCAACCGCAAGTGGCCGTTCAGCCGCGACACCGAGCTGAGGCTGCCGTGACGGCGCGACGCGTGTTGCGCAGCCTTGCCGTCCCACTGGCCGCCGCGAGTCTGTCGGCTGCGCTGCTGGCCGCCTGCGCGAGCGGCCCGGCGCCGCCGCAGTGGCGACTGGATGCCCGCGGCGCGCTCGACGCCTTCGAATCGGCTTGGCTGCGCGGCGAGTCGCGCGTCGCCGCGCAGGAGTTCGCGCGGGCGCGCAGCGAACTGGCGAGCACCGGCGATGCGCAACTCGTCGCGCAGGCCGAGCTCACCCGTTGCGCGCTGCAGGTGGCGAGCCTCGAGTTCGACGACTGTCCGGGCTTCCGGCCACTGGCGCAGGATGCCGGCCCGGCTGCGCGCGCCTATGCGGCGTATCTCGCAGCCGACTGGCAGGGGCTCGACGCGGCGTTGCTGCCGGCCCCGCACCGGGCAGTGGTGGCGCAGGGCGCAGCGCTCACCGCGATCGACGATCCGCTGTCGCGACTGGTCGCGGCCGGGGCGCTGTTTCGTGCCGCGCGTATCGCGCCGGCGGGCATCGCCGAGGCGGTGGACACCGCCTCGGCCCAGGGGTGGCGCCGCCCGCTGCTGGCCTGGCTGGGCGTGCAGGAAAAGCGCGCGGAGGCCGCCGGCGACGCGCCGGCGGCCTCCGAGATCCGCCGCAGGATCGAGCTCGTGCTCGGGGCGGTCGCGAAGCGCTGAAGCCTCCGGCCGCTCGCGCCTTCAGTCGGCGAGGTTGTCCGCCACCAGTTCGAGCAGGCTCTCGGTCGAC
>JAANMU010003232.1_pt1 | contig 10713 bp, 6 predicted proteins | sample 7279701 | NCBI WGS metagenome assembly JAANMU01 (sample SAMN14094539, study PRJNA606508) | bioreactor metagenome | isolation source: A lab-scale SPAN reactor treating ammonium-rich wastewater day 57 | place: Ireland: Galway | collected 2017-03-13 | reverse complement strand
AGAGGAGTATCGGTGTCAATTTTTTGTAGTCCCCACGCACGTGGGGGTGAACCGCAATCGACGCATTGGTGGTAGAATGGCAATCCGTAGTCCCCACGCACGTGGGGGTGAACCGGCGAACTGATACGTTTGCTCCTGCCGGATATTGTAGTCCCCACGCACGTGGGGGTGAACCGGCGGCAAAAAAAGCCCGCGAGTTTGAAAAACTGTAGTCCCCACGCACGTGGGGGTGAACCGTCATTCCTGCTCGTGAAGTTGCTGAATCTCCAGTAGTCCCCACGCACGTGGGGGTGAACCGGTGTTTTTTATCGTTTGCCAAGCGCCCTTCCAGTAGTCCCCACGCACGTGGGGGTGAACCGTAATGCCAGTCGGGTGGCATAATTTCGCCGTAGTAGTCCCCACGCACGTGGGGGTGAACCGGCGGCAAAAAAAGCTAGAGAATTTGAGAAACTGTAGTCCCCACGCACGTGGGGGTGAACCGGTGCTTGTGATAGGTGGAATAGCCCTATTGTTGTAGTCCCCACGCACGTGGGGGTGAACCGAGCGACGCCAACCTATTGTCGATGTAGTGTTTGTAGTCCCCACGCACGTGGGGGTGAACCGAATTCGCCAACGGCTCATACGCGGGCCATTGCGTAGTCCCCACGCACGTGGGGGTGAACCGGATTTGTCGCTCGATTGCGGCGCGATGGCGATGTAGTCCCCACGCACGTGGGGGTGAACCGCTTCATCCCGAGCATTACGGAATTTTCGATAAGTAGTCCCCACGCACGTGGGGGTGAACCGAATACCGAAATATGCCCGTATTATACACGGCGGTAGTCCCCACGCCCGTGGGGGTGAACCGACGGCGCGCAACTTTTGCTCGCTTTCGGCAACGCAGTTCCCACGTCAATGAAGGTGAACATCGTTCAATATTGTCGATGTGAACAAAATCACATAGTCGCTTGGTCACTTGCGTGTGAGCCATTTTCCCCTTTATTTAAGGCCATTTGCGGCCAGCTTAGGTTTCGGTTCGGTTTTAGCCTTAACAAAATCTGTTTTTCTGCTATGTAATTGTGAATAATGAGAAAAGGCGGGTATAATTGAGTGAAGCTATGCAATTTTGATTATGGCATGCTTAAGTAGTTTGGTTTTAATTTAAAGGAGATTTATATGAAAAACGATTTAGATGTCGTTTCAATTAATCGAAGGAAGGGCGTATATAGCCCTTCTGCAAGTGAACCGTTCAAGTTAAGCCGCGCTCAGTTAGGTGCTTATATAAAGTGTCCGCGGTGTTTCTATTTGGACAAGCGCATGGGCATCAAACCGCCTTCAGGATTACCTTTCACCCTTAGCTCGGCGGTTGATTCTTTGCTCAAAAAGGAATTTGACCTGTACCGGTTAAAAGGAAGCAGTCATCCTCTGATGCAAGAAAATGGCATTGAGGCCGTTCCTTATGCCAATGAGGAACTTGAAGACTGGCGGAACAATCGAAAAGGCGTCCAATACCTTCACGAACCAACAAACTTGCTTTTGACGGGCGCTGTAGACGACCTGTGGGTTTTCCCGAATGGCGAAATTGCAGTCGTAGAATACAAAAGCACATCCAAGAAGGATGAAGTATCGCTGGATGCTGATTGGCAAATCGACTACAAGCGGCAGGTTGAATTCTATCAGTGGCTTCTTCGTAAAAAGGGCCTTCCTGTTTCAGATATCTCGTACTTCGTGTATTGCAATGCTGATACCGGTAAGGAAAAATTCGATGGCACATTGAACTTTGACATCAAAATTTTATCCTATGTCGGAAGCGATTGCTGGGTTGAAGATACGATTAGGGAAGCCTCCGCTTGCCTAGATAGCGAAATTTTACCCGAAGGCGGGCCTAACTGCGAATTGTGCCAATATGTAGCGTATCGGATAGAGCAAGGCGATTTAGCCTTGGAATGTAAGTAAAAGCTCCATAATTGAAATTGCATTTCTTCATTGGCTTCCTCTAATTGCCACCCAAAGCCTAAGGGGAAGCCGTTTTTTTCCTTTCTCAAATGCCCATACAGCAACATGTGAAATTCCGAGCTTGCTTGCTGCCTCTCTAAGCGTTAAATTCTGGTCCATTCTCCATTTGGACAATGCTTGCCCAAGCTCCTCTGTGGTCAGCCTTTGAAATCTGACTTTCATAGGATCAGACGGTTTTTCCTTCGCTTCTGGTGCTGGCTTCCAATCCAAAACCATTAGACGCCTGCGGCAAACAACTACTCTCAAATTGATTTTTCTGCGTATTAGTTCGTTGGGATTGACATCGGATTGTGGGAGCATACAGCGCCCGAGATCTAGAAATTAACCATTCCTCTTCGCCCTACCTCTCGCCCGGAGGGATGCCCGCGCCGCTGCGGTCGGGATATGCCGGTTTTTTCACTTTGCGCGGCGGGTTGTTCCTAAGCTCGCTCGCCGCAACTTCGATGCCTTTGTCGAGCTGCGGATCCTTGCCTTTCGCCAGCGCCGTCGGGTCGTCGATCACCAAAATGTCCGGGTCCACCCCGTGTCCTTCGATTGTCCATTTGCCGTCCGGCGTGAAAATTCCGAACGTCGGCACGGCGATATTTCCGCCGTCGATCAGCGGCGGATTGCCGCTAATGCCCACCAGCCCGCCCCACGTGCGCGTCCCAACGAGCTTGCCCAGTCCCAGCTGTTTGAAATAGAACGGGAACGCGTCGCCGCCGCTTCCCGCCGCGTGGTTGATGAGCATGACTTTCGGGCCGATGTGCGCCCGAAACGGCGTGCGCCAGCTAGCCCCGTTTTGCCGCGCCCAATAATTGTGCAGCGGCCGGTTCAGAAGCTCGACGAACCTGTGCGGCAGCATTCCGCCGCCGTTCCAGCGCTCGTCTATGATAAGCGCGTCCATCATGTGCTGGCCGATGAATTGCCGCTGCAAATCCACGAGGCCGCTTCGCCCCGTGTTCCGCACGTAGATATAGCCCACTTTGCCGCCGGTCTTGTCGTAAACGTACTTTCTGTTCGCTTCTATCCAGCTTCTCAGCCTCGGTTCGAGGTCGTTCGACACCGGCGTGACCAGGTAATCGCGGCTGTTTTCGCCGCGACCCGCGGTTTCGCCTACGGTTATGTTCGTTGTCTTTCCCGCCATTCCGAGAAACGCCGCGAACGGCGACGGGAACGACGAAACCGGAATTCCGTTGACGGCCTGAAGAAAGTCGCCTTCTTTCACGCCGACGCCCTGCTGATTCAGCGGGCCGCGCACGTCGAATTCGAAGTCCGCGCCGCCGAATATTTTCGAAATGCGCACGCCAGTCGCGCCGTTCGCGTCCGTCGCGTACTCGAAATCGCAGCCGAGAAGCCCGACCGATTCGTACTTCGGCCACTCGCTCGGAGTCGACCAGACGTATGCATGGCCGACGTTTAACTCGCCGAGCATTTCGCCGAGAATATAACTTACGTCTTCGCGGTTCGCCGCGTATTTCAACAGCCCCAGCGCCTGGTCGCGCGCCGCCTTCCAGTCCACGCCGTGCATGCCGGGGTCATAGAAAAAGTCGCGATAAATCCGCCAAGCGTCCGTGACCACTTGCCGCCATTCCCTGCGGGGGTCGATTTCGACTTTGAGCCCGCCGATGTTCACCGGCGCGCCAAGCTGAGCGCCGGGCCCGGCGTTGACGATGAAAACTCCCTGGGCGGTCACGACGAGCATTTTCGACGCGTCCGGCGTAAGCTCGTACCAGAATACGCCCTCGAGAATTCCCGACTCCTGCTTCGACGACAGGTCGTACATCATCAGCCTGTTTTGGCGCTGCTCGCCGGTATTCGCGCCGCGGATATAGAAAACTCGCTTGTTTCCAGCTTGCACGTTCCAATAGTTGCCGGGCGAAACGGGAAGCGTAATCGCCCGCTTTTCGAAATCCTCGATGTCGATTTTGAGAGTTTCGGGCTCGTCCTTCTTTTCGCCGCCGCCGTTTTTCGCGGCTTCTCCGCCGCTATCCGCATCGTCCTTTTTGATTTCTTCGTCGTCGTTCACCGGAGCGAACGGCGATTTCACGTCCGCCCGAAGGGGAACCGCCGCAACCACCGTGGTATTCGCGAACAAAAAGCTGTCGTCAACTTCGCTGAACATCGGGCTCAAGCTGCGCGCCGTCGTGAAAAACAGCCATTCGCCCGACGAATCGAACGCGGGCGTGCCGCTCGAAAACATCGTGCTCGTTACGGTGTGCAGTTTGCGCGACGCGAAGTCGTACAGCACGACCACGCTGTTCCACGCGTTTTCGTCGCCCAGCGTGAAAGTAAGCCAATTCGAATCTTTCGCCCATTCGACGCCGGCGCGCTGCATTGCAAGCGGGTCTTGGGCTATTTTTACGGTATCCCCGGTTTCTATGACGTGAACGAAAAACGAACCGGTTTTGTCCGTGAAAGCGATTTTCTTCGAGTCCGGCGACCAGTTGGGGTTATATCTGAAAGCGTTTCCGTTTTTCGTGAGCTGACGGGTTTCGCCGCCGCCGTCGGACTGCGTAACGAAAAGCTCGTACTCGCCGGTCGCGTCCGAGAAATACGCTATCCACTGTCCGTCCGGACTCCAGGACGGGTCGCGCTCCGCCACGGCGTCCGTGCGAGTAAGGTTGCGCGGATAGCCTTCGGTTGCGGGAACCGTCCATATATCGCCGCGTGCGTTCAGCACCAGCCGCTTGGCGCCGGGCGAAATCGACACTTCGAAAACGTTCTCGCTCGCCTCGAAAGTTTGCGGACGCACCTTTGGATGGTCGCCGGGAATGTGTATCGAAACTTCGCGCACGGCATGGCTTGAAAGGTCGAGAAGTTGAATCTTGCCGCCGTATTCGAAAACTATTTCGGACGGGCCTATCGACGGCCACCTTACGTCGAAATCTTTGAAATTCGTCACCTGTTCCGCAGCGCCGGTTTTAAGGTTGTATAGCCAAATGTTCCGGCGGTTTTCCTTGCCCGCGTCCGAAAGGTAGTACAGCCTGTCACCTGTGAACATCGGCAAATCGTCCGTTCCGGGATGCGTGGTGATGCGCTTCGAGTCGTACGATTTAAGGTCGAAAAGCCAAATGTCCGACGCCGTGCCGCCCTGATAACGTTTCCATGTGGCGAACTCGCGCGAAAACGGGCTGAACGCCAGGGTTTTGCCGTCCGGGCTTATCGAGCCGAAGCCGCCGTACGCAGGGGGAAGCGCTTCGGGCAGTCCGCCGTCCGGATGCGCGAAATAAAACCGCGTTTCCATCTGGTTGGTGCGGTACGACGCGAATATCACCTTTCCGTCGGGCGAATAATCGACCATCCTGTCGGGATATGGGTGGTATGTCAGCCTTTTCGGAATTCCGCCTTTCACGGGCAGCGTGTAAACGTCGTAATTTCCGTCATAGTTCGCGCTGAACGCAACGGTTTGGCCGTCCGGGCTGAATTTCGGAAACTGTTCCTGCCCCGCAGGCGAACTCATCGGACTCGCGGTTCCGCCGGCTTTGGGCGCGATCCACACGTCGTTGTCGTAAACGAAAACGATTTGCGACGCGCTAACGTCCGGGAAACGCAGCATGCGAGCGTCCACTTCTTCCGCGAAAGAGGACGGTATGGCGGCGGCGGACAAAGCGGCGAATGCGGCCGCCGCAACCGCGATTACGGAAAACGCAAAGCTAAACGGTTTCACTTGGCAATCTCCAGAGGCGATTTTTCGGGACTTCCCCGAAGGTGAGATGCGGATTGTATCAGAATAGTTCCGTTTTCCGCCCGCCGAAATCACCGCAAAGTCAATTCATACCGAATTAACCGGATTTAACAAATGTGCCGCGATAACGGGCTGCGGGCGGGGTATAAATTGATACGGCGGTTTTTCGCGGCGACGCGGCGGCCGTCCGGATACACACCGGCCTTATCAGGCCAGGAGGTCATGATGAAGAAAGCTTACGGAATTTTGGTTGTCATAGCGGTTCTGCTTATCGCCGCCGCCTATGCTTATTCGTACACGCTCGACGCGCGTCCCGCCTCGAAGACCGCTCCATCGGTCGCGATGCCTTATGTCGACGCAGGCGCGCCCGCCGCGAGCGAGGAAGGCAAAAAGTCCATGTGCGGCCCCGGCGGCTGCGACAAGAGCGCCAAGGGCGCCGCGGACTATAAGGGCAAGTGCGGCTCCAAGAAGCGCGACGCTTCGAAGACAGGCGAAAAGAAAAACGGCGGAATCATCGTCGAAACCGCTTAGCTTGGGCACTTATATCGGGTTTGCGGACCGCTCCGTCCGGGGCGAGTCCGCTTTTTTTCGGCCGGAAGCCGTCCGGCCCGCGAAGATTAGGACCGGCAGAACCGGCGATTTCAACCGTCCAGCGTGTCGCGGATTTTGCGCAAAAGTTCCTTGGTGTCGTAAGGTTTTCTGATAAACGGAATACATTTCGGTAGCGGACTGATAATTTGTCCGGCGCGTGCGGGGCTGTAGCCGCTGGACATTACGATTTTCACTCCGGGCTTTATGCACATTATTTCGCGCGCCGCCTCGTCGCCGTTCATCTGGGGCATTACGACGTCCAGAAGAACGATGTCGTAAACATCGGGACTTTCGCGAAACTTTTCCACCGCCTCCGCGCCGTTTCTGACCACGATTACTTTGTAGCCGGCGTTTTCGAGCACGCGGGTCGCCGATTTCCGAACGATGTCTTCGTCGTCAGCGAACAAAATGGTTTCCGTGCCGCCCGCCGGACGCCGGTCGATTTTCGTTCCAACATCTTCCGCTTTCCTGACCGATACGGGTATGTAAATCTTGAACGTCGTTCCGTTTCCCGGCTCGCTGTAATAATGCACGAATCCGCCGTGATGAGAAACGATGCCGTAAACCGTCGCGAGGCCGAGACCGGTTCCTTCGCCTTGCGGTTTCGTCGTGAAAAACGGCTCGAAAATGTGCTCGCGAATCTCCGCAGGAATTCCGCAGCCGTCGTCGGACACGCTGAAAAGCACGTATCTTCCCGGTTTCGCCCACGGATGCTCGGCGATATACTTGCTGTCGAACAGCGCGTTGCCGGTTTCTATTGAAATTCTGCCATGGCTTTTTATCGCGTCGCGCGCGTTTATCACGAGGTTCATCAGCACTTGTTCCATTTGCAATGGGTCGGCGTTTATCAAGGCGAGTTCTTTGTCGAGCTGCAATTCGAGCTCGATATCTTCGCCTATCATTCTTTTCAGTAGATTTACGAACTTTGAAATCTGCTCGTTCATATCGACGTCGGCGGTTTGAATCGGTTGCCGGCGGCTGAACGTAAGAAGCGTTGACGTAAGCTCTGCCGCGCGCTCCGCGGCATTGACGATTTCCTGCAAGTCTTCGATCGCGCTCGAATTGTCTTTAAGCTCGTCCATCAGCATTCTCGAAAATCCGAGTATGCCCGTTAAAAGGTTGTTGAAATCGTGCGCAACGCCGCCCGCCAGTTTTCCGAGCGCTTCCAGTTTTTGCGCCTGCCGAAGCTGGGATTCCAAGTTGTGCTCCTCGGTTACGTCGCGCGAAATCGCGAGCGCTTCGTCCGAGCTTATGCGCGCAATTCTAACTTCGTAATGTTTCGAGCCTCCTTTAACGGGCAAGTCGCATTCGAACTGGCGGGTAAGCCCGTCCTCCATCGTGTCGAACATCGTTTTTTCGAAAACCGACGCGACGTTCGACGGAATAATGTCCCGGATGTTTTTGCCCGCAGCCGATGTCGAAGCGCTTTCCATGGCGCCCAGCATTTCCTTATAGAAAGCGATTAGGCCGCTCTTATGCACCCTGAAAATCCTGTCCGGAATCGCGGCGAGAATCGCCCGGCTTTGCGCCTCGCTTTCGAGTAGCGCGCGCTCCGCGGCTTTCTTTTCATGAATATGCGTCCATTCGCGAAACACGCGGTCGGCGATTTGCGGCATGGAAGTGAACATCGATTCGGATTTCACCACATAATCGAGCGCGCCCGATTTCATCGCGCCGACGGCAATTTTTTCGTTTCCGTGGCTCGTGATTATTACCGCGGGGTACGGCGTGTCTTCGTCGAATTCCGAAAGCAGCTCTATGCCGTTTCCGTCCGGAAGCATCAGATCTATGAATATGACTTCGGGATTTTTTTCGTCTATGATTTTGCGCGCCTCTTTGAGCGTTCTCGCGACCACAAGCTGGGCGCCTTCGCCGCGGTCCTCGAACGAGCGCCGGACGAGTTCCGCGTGAGCTTCCTCGTCCTCGATAAGAAGTATTCTCTCCGGTTTTCTTTTCATCCCAATCTCACGTTCTCCCGAATAATCCCCGGCTACTTAATCGAAAAATTCCATCCCAGCCAATAAAAACCCAAATCCTGCATCATTTTGGTGAATTGCCCGAAATCGATAGGTTTGACCAAATAGCTGTTCGCCCTGTATTCGTACGCCCGCGCCACGTCGCTTTCCGCGCTGGATGTCGTCAGAATCACGACTGGAATTTTCCCTAGCGCGGCGTCCTGCTTCACCGTTTTCAAAACTTCGAGTCCGTCAACTTTCGGCAGCCGCAAGTCGAGAAGTATCACGTTAGGCACAGGGCAATTCGCCGCGTCCGCAAATTCGCCTCGCCGGTACAAATAATCGAGCGCCATTTCGCCGTCCGAAACGTGATGAATGTTGTTCGCGACGCGGTGGTCGGCTAGCGTCCGGAGAATCATTTCCGCATGGTCCGCGTTGTCCTCGACAAGCAAAACCTCCAGAGGATGTCCCATAATCATTTTTCCGTTCCTTCAGTAAAACTTGCGTCCTTCGACGACAGCGGCAGAGTGAAATAAAACGCCGCCCCTCCGCCCGGAGCCGGCTCCACCCAAATTCTGCCCCCGTGGAATTCTACTATACGTTTCACGAGCGCGAGCCCCACGCCGGTGCCGGCGCTTTCGTTCGAGAGCTTTTCGAATAGTCCGAAAACCTTTTCCCTATATTGCGGCTCGATGCCCGGCCCGTTGTCCGAAACGAAAAATACGCATTCGCCGTCCCGGATTTCGTGGCCGATTTTGACGAGCGGCGCGCCTGTCTTCGCCGAAAACTTAAGCGCGTTGTCGACAAGGTTTTGCGCGACTTCCATTATCCGCTGTTTGTCGCCGGATACTTCCGGCATGCCGTTTCCGATTTCGATTTTCGCGCCGGTTTCGCGAATCCGCCCGTCTAGGAGTTCGGCGACGTCGCGGAAAAGCTCGTTCATATCCATATTCTCGGTCGGGCCGATTATGCGCCCGATTCTCGAAAGCTCAAGAAGTTCCGAAAGGAGATTGTCCATTTTGTCCGCTGCAGACGCGATTCTGCCGAGGTCGCCGAGCATTCTGTCCGTCCGGCCCTTGTCCGCGTCCTGCCCTATCATCCCGACGAACGATTTAATCGTTATTAGCGGACTGCGCAAATCGTGCGACACGGTATATGTGAACCTTTCCAGTTCCGCGTTTTTCGCCTCGAGTTCGCGAATCAGCCGCTCGCGCTCTATCGCGAATTTCTTGCGCTCGGTTACGTCCATGAACATTATGCACATCCGGCGCGCAACCGTCTTGAATGCGTACACGTCGTATGCGCCGGCGAAATTTTCGTCTTCGTAAATTGTTTCTTCTATCCGGAGCGGCTCGCCCGTGCGCGCCACGGCTTTATATTGTTCCAACAGCTCCGTGCCTTTCATCGTGGGAAACGCCTCGTCCATCGGCAGCCCGGTTAGCGGGGAAACGTCGAACCCGAAAATCCTGCTGGCGGCGGGATTGGCATGCACCAAAATCAGGTTGTCCGCGCCGTCGAGTTCGTAAAGGCACATTCCCATCGGAGAAGCGCCCACGATCGCCTGAAAGCTTACTTCCGCACGAAGTTTGGCGGTTTCGAATTCGCTTTTTTCGCTTTCGGCGCGGCGCAAAGCTTCAAGCGTTTTCTCAAGTTCCGCAATCTTGGCTTCGAGAGCGACGTTCAAGAGCGCGAGCTTGGTTTTCTGGTCGCGGGATTGCTGTCCGAATCGGATTGCAAGCCCCAAAAGCGCCGCCATTACGACGCCGGATAGAAAGACAATCGCCGCGGCGGCTTTGTCCGTGTCTTCGAGGTGAACGTACAGCGCCTGCCAAAGCGCAACCGAACCCGCGAAAACCCCAATAGAGGAAATCGGCGCAAGCCAAAAGACCCTTTCGCCGAGCGCTATTTCCGCGCGCCTTTTGGCGGCCAGCGTCAAAGCCGAGCCGAGCAGTATGAAGCACGCCGCGGTCAGCGGCGCCATTCTCGTATACATTCCCCAGCCGTAAGCGGTTTCGATGCCGAAAATGTAACCGCAAAGAGCGATGCCGCCCAGCGCGGCGATAAGGACGCCGGCAATTGCGGACGCGAATTGCAATTTTTCACGCACGGCGCGCAGCGAAAGCGGAATCGCGGCAAGCCCGAAAATCGCGAACGACAGCGCGGTATTCGGCGCCATTCTGCCGGGCGAACTCGTTTTCGTATCTACCCAAGCATTCATGAAAAGCTCGTCGATACCGAAATCCGACCCGGTTATGTATTGAAGCAGCGTAATAAAACCTGTGAGAAAGACGGCTAATCCGAAAACAAGCGCGATTTTGGCCTGCCGCCGGTTCGATACCAAAAGCGCCGTGCCGGCAAGCGCGAAAGCGAGGGCTGTGTTGAACTGCATCGGAACTGCGTTCGAAATAGGCTGTACGAGAAATTGCACGCGGAAAATCCAGCCGAAAATGACCGCAAGCCCGATTAGCGCGGCCGCGCCTCCGAGCGATCCGCAAAGCGCCGCCG